>ERZ1292629.1129-Hain-H43-01um-R1-1129-length-27217-cov-6_pt1 | contig 27217 bp, 39 predicted proteins | sample MGYA00564399_ERZ1292629 | MGnify/ENA primary metagenome ERZ1292629 (study PRJEB36523, sample SAMEA6512636) | groundwater metagenome | collected 2019-01-08 | study: AquaDiva: Metagenomics assemblies of 32 groundwater samples
TGGGATTCAAAAGATAAAAGATTTGAACATATACTAAAAAATAAACAAAAAGATATTTATATGTCTTGGAAAGAAGATGGAATTGATTATTTAAGATATTATCATTTATATGACAAACAAGAACTTATCAACTTGCTAAAGCAAGCAGGTTTCAAAGTTTTGAAAATCTATAAACCAAGATTTCATGACAGATTTTCAAAGAAAAATCTAATTCTAAAAATACAAAAATAAATTAGATTTTTCTTTACTTATTACTGCATTTATTGAACTTCTGCTCCTTTATTGTTTTACCCTGTAACACAATTTCAAAAATATCACAAATTAAGAAAACTCTTCAATTTTTATAAAAAATTACTAAACATATTTATATTTCAAACTAAAGAAATTCAAATTAATTATAAAAAAATAAAAATAAAAAAATAAAATTAAGGGACTGTATATTCAGCAGCAGTATTACAAACAGTTCCTCCTGATAAAACAGCTGCAACTTCTACTTTTTGTCCTTTAGTAAGAAGTTTTATCAAAGTATAATCTTTGGTTTCCAATACAGGTAAGGTTATTGCGCCACCAACTGTTTCTGTTACAATTCCATCAATTACAAATTTAATATCACTTACAGTTGTGTCAGTACCACCTGCCTTTCTTGTAACAGTAACTTTGCTTTGGCTACCATTTGTTGTACTAACCGCACTGTTAGCTACCTCCAAATTGATATTTATGCAAGCTGCTGCAGGCTCAATTTGTCCTGTTCCACCTTTAATAGTTCTTTGAACAACCTGCCATACTATGATTATTGCTGCAAGAACAAGTAGGATTATCAATACAGTTGTAATAATCTCTGACTGTGCTTTTCTTTTTTCCATAATAATCTACCTCCTTTCAACCTCTTTTAAAATTGATTATAATTAATTCAATCAATTTTCATATCTTATTAACGATATATTGCTTTATAAATATTCTGTTATTGCATTAAGAATATTTATTGGGAATTTATTTGAAAGGGTATAAAAGATTTTCTGTTAATTTATCTTTTTATTAAAATTATCCAAAACCTCAAAAAAATCTTTTTTTGAGATTATCTTGTCTGCTTCTGATATTCCTCTTTGCTCAACAAACATCCAAAAAGCTTCTGGTTTATATCCTTGTTTTTTAAATGAAGCAGCAGTTGGAAGCTTTATATCATCCCATCCAGAATATTTTCCAGCCTGAACATCCCTGCTTATTTTGCTTGCAGACATCTCAAAATCACTAAAATGTATTCTTCCAATATAAGATGCCCAAGGATATTTTTTATTAAAAACATCAAAAATCATTCTTTGCTTAGGCTCATTATCTTTATGGTCTTTACCTCTTATCATGTGAGTTACACTCATTTCTATATCATCAACAGGAACAGCTAAATTCATTAAAGGCCAAACCCTGTATTTGTTTCCCTGCAAAGCATGTTTTGTAATATTTATTCTAGCTAATGGAAAATCTCGAAAAGCAGGATTTTTATTATTTAAATCAGATTTAAATCTTAAAACAGCTTGTCCTTGTTCATATCCTTTTTTATCAAGCATTTTTTTCCATCTTACTAAATTTTCATTAGAACTTAAACTTCTGCAAGGACAAGCTTGTTTTTTTAATAATAATTCTTTAAATTTTTCAGTATCACAGGTGCAGACATAAGCTTTATTCTTATCTATTAATTTTTTTATGTATTTATAATATATTTTCATTCTTTCTGACTGAATTACAAATTTGACTTTATTATCACACAGCCATTTAGATTCTTCTTTAATCATTTTGTAAGCAGGCTTATAAATATTTTCAGGATTTGTATCTTCAATTCTTATGTAAAATATTCCTCCATATTTTTTAACATATAAAAAATTAGGCCCTATTGTTAATATATGCCCTAAAGTCAATGCTCCGCTTGGGCTAGGAGACATTCTTGTTATAACTTTTCCTTTTTTTGCATCAGCAAGCTCAGGCAAGCCTTCTCTTTCAGGCCTATGCCCTATAATATCTTTAAATTCTTCAAAAAGATATTTTTGCTCATCAATAGAAAACTTGTTTATCTCATTTAAAACCTTATTAACATCAGGCATAATCTGCTTTATATTTTCTTTTTTCAAGCCATGATTGAACAAGCCACTTATAATAGAACCTGCAACAGCCTTGCCATCATGCTCAACTGCATTTTTCAATGCATATGCTTTTATTATTTTTTCATCAATCTTTACCATTTTTATTATATCTTAGCTAAATAATCTAATTTTATAAATCTTGATATTCAAAAAGCATATAAAGTTATGCCTGCAGCATCTTCAAAATCTTTAATAAGCTTTTCTACTCCTCCAAGTTTTTTAAGTTTTTCAAATCTTTTGCCATCTTCAGGATTTCTTGAATTTTTTCCATGCAAAGAAAAAGAGATTCTATAAGCTATTTTTCCTTCATTAAAAAGAACAGGTATTTCAAATCCATTATAATCAAAATAACCTATAACCACAGAATTTCTATTAGCATTTTTAGTAGAATTATAATACTTTCTTTTAAAACTTTCAGAAGCTTTTTCAAATTTAAAAAATTTATAACCTGCTTTGTCAAGCTTTTTCATTATACTAGCAAATTCAACACATTCAAGATAATCAGCTCCTCCATTTGCATGAGGATATTCAATCCATGCTCCATCTTTTTCAAATTTAGTCCATTTAATTGCTTCTAATTTTTTTTCTTTTTCTACAAGTCTTTGAAATGCTTTATTATTTAAATCAAGTTCTTTATCTGAAAGATTATTAGGCCTAATCATATAAAAAAGTAAATTTTATGGTTTATATTGTTTATGAAAGTAAATCTACAAAAGATTTAAAAACAAAATAGTGCAGAGATTATTGCTAAAATGAACTACAAACCAATAGATTACAAAACCTGGAATTTTGATGGAACAGGGAAAAATATTAAGCCTTTGCTTTCTGATGATGAAAAAAAGTTATGGGATGCTGCACTTGAGTTTCAAGATTCTCGTAAAGGTGAAAAAGGGCATGCAGAAACAGTCACTTATTTTGCAATTAATCTAATTCTTCATACAGGTGGTAAAAGACAGATAATTGTTCCTTCTGCAATCTTGCATGATATTGGATGGAGCAAATTACATCCTGTTGAAAGACAACTTTTTTATATTCCACAATGGGAAAGATATGAATCTATTTTAAGGCAAAGGCATCAGGAAGAAGGAGAAAAACTAGCTAAGGAAATTCTAAGAACTATGCCTTCTTTTTCAAGATACAGTAATGATATTTGTGAAATAATTTCACAACATGACACAAGAAAAGGATTTTTGTCTCAAGAAGATATGATAATGAGAAGCGCTGATGTTTTATGGAGATTTACACCAACGATAATAAAAATAGGAGCAGAACAAAGAAACTGGGATGAAAAAGAAGTAAGAAGAAGGCAAGTAGAATGGAAAAAATCTTTAGGCAATGATGTTATAAGAGAAATAGCAGATATAGAAGCTGAAAATTCTTTTGCAGCTTATAAAAATAAATTAATCTAAAACTTTGATAATTTGTAAAAACAATTTTTTAACAACATTAATTGTTCTCAGAAGTTTATTATCTTGTAGTAATAAATAACAACAAAGCTTATAAAGGGTTAACTTATGAATAAAAATATGGTATCTATAAAACAGCATAAACAAGCAGTAAAAAATGCACTAAAAGAAAAAACATGCAAACACAGCTACCCAACACAAAAAGGGATAAAAGATTTTGATATAAGTATTGTAAGAAATACTATGGAACATACTATTGAATTTGTTATAAGTGCATATTTAAGGTGTGATAGATGCAAAAATAAAATAGAATATTGTGAAAATTTAAACAAATTTGGAGAAAGCTTAATTAAGAAAGTAACTGAAATAGCACAAAAAGATGCTGGTAATTGTAAATTAGACTATGCTGATGTAGAATATACAAGTTCTAAAAAAAGGGCTAATGATCCACATGGAGAATTTGCTAAAAAAAATGAGATTTACGTGAAGTTTTTATTTGGATGCAAAACTCACCCAGAAGAAGAAAAACCAATAGCAAAAAAATTTAAAGCAACAAAATGCCTTGAATTGATTTCTGAAGAAGTCATGCAAGATTATACAAAATGGGTTCAAGATATAAATTCTAATTATAAATCTAAATAAGCATCTATCTTACTGCTCATCTTCAAAACCAGTAGCTTCTTCAATTTTTATTTCTTTGCTTACTTTATCAATCTCTTCTTTCAGCTCATCTTCAATATTTTCTGCTTTTTCACTATTTAATTCTTGCTCCATTTCTTCAACATCTTTTTCTAAATCTTGCAAAAAATTTTCTTTGTTTTTCTCAAAATAAGTATAAAGATAAATCCAGATTTCTCCTAAATGCTCTGTTTGCTCAAGCCAGAGTTTTTTTGTATTGCTTAAATGCAATAATGGAAGAAAATAAGCAAGCTTTTGCTCTCTTTGATTTTTTGTAAAATGAGTATAAGAAACCTTATTTATCTTTTCAGGTTCTTTTTTCTTTATTGCAGTCAAAATTCCAGCATAAAACTGCCTTACTCTGTCTTTTAAGCTTACTTTTGCAAACTCAGGAATATCAACTTTTGAAAGCTGATGAGCTCTTTTAAACTGAACTTCTTTTTTTATTCTTCTTGACTCTGTATTAATAGCCTTGTTCAAAGCATTCATAAGCTCATCTAAGCTTACTTTTCTCTGTCTTGGCAAAGGTGTTTTAGGAATAAGCAAGGGTAAGTCATCTTCATTAATCTCAATTCTTTCAAAAACACTTTTAGGTCCTTCTTTTTTACCAAAAAGAATTTCATCAATACTTCTTATATGCCTATTAAGCAAAAACTCAGATTTTATCCTTAGCAATAAAGCCAAAGCCAATAAAACCTTGCTAGAAATGTAAAAATTAATTTCTTCCATCTCTCGTACTTTTTCAAAATACTTGTTAGAAAGTAGGCAAATATCAATATCCCATGGATCTAGCTGCTCTGAATTAATCAAATCATATATAAGAGCCTGCCAGTCTGCTTTCTTATCTGTAATAATGTCATATACCTGATTATGCCCTATTTTCTCTATTCGTTCTTCTTCTATAGCATCTTTTAGCTCAATCTCATCTTCTTGATTTTCCTCTTTGTCATCTGCAGGTAGAAACTCCTCAAACCCCATATCTTTTGCAGAACAATTAAATTTATAAACCCTTTCTAATTAAGTTTTCTACATAAAAAACAAGCACTAAAACCAGTGTTAAAACAAGCATTAAAAGGAGGCAATATAACAACAAAACACCAGTAAAATGGTGATGTCATTATCAAGTTATGACAAAACCAAAAGGTTTAAATACTTCCTATCATTACTATTATTATCACCTCTTTTTCCCCAGAAGAGCTAAGCCATTCAATTTTTTTGAGTGAAACTGGCCTTCTAGGGTTTATAATCTTTAAAACAAAATGACACAAAAAACATCAGCAAAAAAACAAAGTCTTATTCAAAGATTAAAGGATCCTTGTTGTAAGTCAATAAATCCTTATGAAATAGCAAAAGAAATTACAAAATTCCATAATTCAAATAACTCAAAAGGAGTGCAGAGAATTTATGAGGCATATCTTCTAGGTTTGGTAAATGCAGGAAAATCTTCAAAAAGAGCAAATTATTTAGTTAGAAATAATTTGGATGATGCTGCAGTTTTAGCAGATATGGTTAAGGATTGTGGGTATGAAGCAAGTGGGCAATTACTTCTTGCAGTACGCAAGGACATTAAGAGAGATGGCCCAATAGTTCAATTTTATAGAAATTGCATTAAAGTATAGTACTTCATTCAAAATCATACAATAATCACATCATATTTACATAATAAAAAAAGAAATTTTTAGTGGATTATGCCATTATATTATTATATTCTGGCCCACTTTTTTATTTATATTTTAAATCTTATAATAACTAATTTACTTATTTATCAATATTCTATGGAAATGCTTATAAACCACAATTCAATCAGTGTTTTATGCCAGAAGAAATGAGTTGCCCAAGACCATATTCACCAATTGATAGAATAATGCATGGAAAAGTAATTATTTTTGGGTATATAGAAGGAAACAATGATAAATTAAGAAAACTTTTAAAATCTGTTAATAAATGTTCTTTTAAAATGAGTGAATTTAATAATTTCTACGGTTATGAGGCTTTTAGAGATTTTGCTAAAGATGCAAATTGTGAGGAAGGACTAACAAAACTATTAGAAAAAAGCCAAGGAAAATTCCGTTTTGTTGTAAGAAAATCAAGAAGTGGGAAAAGATTTCTAAGGATTGATTCACCAAATCATACATGGTATTCTTATAAATTCTCTTTAACTCAAACAGCATAATATAAGTTTCTAAATATTATTATAATAATTAATTAGAATTTTATTCTTTCAAGAATTCTTACTTAACATTCCTCTTACATATATCCTTTAGTAATTGCTAAAAGAGGATTATCAGTTAAATCTGGGAGAACGCTTTTCCATAGAGCAACAGTTCCCACGTTACAATGTCCCATAACAACACTAAGATTTGCTTTGGCTGTTAACTCTGGATGAGACTTTACTTTATCTGAACCATATTCTTTTAGATGAGCAACATATTCTTGATAAAATTGTCTTATTTCCTCTGGTGTTTTTAACATAGTAGCTGCTGCAAAAACAAAATTTTGATTAGGATATGCTTCCTGAATTTTTTTTATTAAATCCATTTTTGACTCCTATCAAATCATAAAATCAAACCCTTTTAAATATTTGGGGTATAGAGTATATATAACTTTTTTAGTAAGACCAACTTTTTTCATATTATTTATTCTTTCAAGAATTCAGTATAATTGCACTTTCCGCAGTGCAGTCTTCCTTTATGTTTTGCTAAAAATATTCCAGGCCCGCATCTCGGGCATGTTTTTTCTCTTTTAATATTATCTCCTGAAATATTATATTTATTCCATCTCTTGCTAGAAGCAGAATTCTTTCTTTTTCTCTTAGTTCCTCCCCCTTTCTTCTGTCCTTCTTTAGCCATGAAATTTAAATCAAAACAGGCTTTTTATATCTTACTATTAAAAAAGATATAAATAATATCAAAAACTATTACTCGACTCTTCTACAACAAATATTGACTTCTACTCTATATGTTAATCTTTTTGCAACCTTTTGTAAATGGTTTATGTTAATAATATACAACCCATATATGAGATATTATCAATATAACTAATAAAATGCCAGCTAATAAAAATAATTTTTTAAAAAATTTCCTTCTTTGATGAACCCATGCTTCAACCTCTTTTAATTCTTTGTCCAGCTCTTTTTCAATTTTTCTAAGACTTGCCATATTATCTATAACATTTTTTTATTTATAAACTTATTCTAAAAAGGATTCTTCATAAGAACTATTCAAAAAATACAAATCAATAACAATAAATTTATTAATCTAGATACCCAAGAAGTAAGATAAGAAGATAATATTTCAAATAAAAAATTTTAGATAAACTTATTTTGCAGCAGTTTCTAATTTTTGTTCTTGTTTGCTTTTTGGTTTTTGTTCTTGTTTGCTTTCTGGCTTTAGTGCTTGTTTTTTATCAGCTTCTGTTTCTGCTTTTCTTTGTTTTTGTGTTTTTTGCTCTGCTTTTTTCTTGTCGTCTAAAGAATCATAAATATAAGCAAAAACATCAAATTCATTCCTTCCAAAATTTCCTTTAATATTATAAACATAAACATTTTCTTCTGGTTTTGAAAATTTTTCAGCAAGCATTTTTGCTGTTTCAGCAAAACTTGGATTTTTTTCAGCTTCTAAGACTAGTTCGATTTCTTCTCTTTTAAACAAATTATTTCTTGTTTTATTTTTAACTTCCATTTTATTATAAAATTTATTAGATTGTTCTTATTTTAGTAATCTATTAAGCATATTTACTCGGTGCTTCTGTTATTTAAGCTTTACTCCAGCTTCTCTTGTTCTGCAATATGTTAATGATTTTTGTAAATCAAAGTTTGATAGCATGAAATCCTTTTTTAGTTATCTTAAGTGCTTTTGCTAATTCTGATTTTTCAGGATCAGTTATCTCAACAGTTCCTTTCCATGTATCACTTGCCTCTATAGAGCCGCAATTAGGACACTTTTCTCCTTCATATATTAACAAACATTTTTTGCATGCTTTTTCTTTTGCCATATTATAAATTAACTCAAAGATTTTATTTCAATTGTTCCTTCTTTATATTCTCTAACCTTTTCCAATACAAATTCAAAGAGAGCGTGGCCCATAACACCAATGCATAATCCTGAACTCGGCTCATGAGCGTTAACATATTTAACCTGATATTTTTCGCTATCTATTATGTCTGCAAGATGTTGAATAATTTGTCTTTTTCTAGTAGAACTATCAAAAATAAAGTTTATCATTTTTTCTTCTCCTTTTTTTCTTTAGCAGGTTTTTCTTTTTTCTCTCCTCTCTCAGCTCTTTTATATTTTACAGCTGACTTTGTTTTTTCTTCTTTTATCCATTCTAATTTTCCTAATCCAGGCTGTCTCATTGTCAATCCTATTTTAGGAGCATCTCCTTTGTAAGAAAGAGCAACAATCCTTGCCAAGCAAGTATCACCTTTTTTCAAAACTTTTTTAGATGATTTTCCTAATAAAGTGTTTGTTGAAGAAAAGCTAACATAATCATCCATTGTCTGGCTAATGTGTATCATTCCCTTCATAGCACCCATATTCACAAAAGCACCAAAATTAGTAATCTCATCAATAATACCATAGACTAATTCCTGAAGTTCAGGCTTCCAGACAACTAATTTAAATCTTGAATTATAATAAGCAGCACCATCTCCTGGAATAATAACTCCATCTCCAACATCCAAAACATCAATAACTCCAATAACCTCGCCTATCTCCTTGTCATGATAATTTGCATATGTTTCCTGAAGCTGTTTTTCAACTGCCTCGCTAGTCTTGTAACCAAAAAGCCTAGGCTCTACTCTTACATAATCCTCAACTTCTATAATATAGAACATCTTTATGTTAAATTTGTTAATTATTTGCTATTTATTTACTACTTTAATAAGATATAAGAAAAAAGTATATTTATAAAGCTTTTTGTTAGCTTTATAAGTTTGATTATCTGTTTTTTTATAAGGTTATTGTTCAAAATCTACACATTCTTCAGGTTCTAGCTTTCTTTTTCCTAAAAAAGACCCGGCACCATAAGGAACATGATTTTTATCTTGGCAATAACTAATATAAATATCAGAAGAATGCACACCACCACCGTGCCTTTCTTCAGTTGGATATCCTAAAAAGCTATGATAAATATGAATATTAGGAAGTTTAAGGACATGCTCTAATTCATTATTATATCCTATAAATAAAAAACCTGCTTGAGGCTGTTCAGATATTTTTTCTGGTTCTTGAATATTTAGTTGTTCGTAATTTCGCTGTTTATACTTAGCAGAATATTCTTCTGCTATATCTTTTCCACCACAGACACAAACTAAAGATTTTTTAGAATCTTTTGCAAACTCATAATCCATAACCCAAACTAATCTGTTTTTCTTATCATCTTTTAATCCATCTTGATCCAAGAGTTTTTTAAATTCACTTAAAGGAAAAATTCCTCCTCTCCCAAATTTATGTACATTTTCTATGTTCTTAGGGTCACAGAAATAATGAGGGGCATGGGTATAAATAACAACATCATTCCCTCCTTCTGTTTTACCACTTACAATAAGACTTAATGATGTAAAACTACCTAAGCATAATTCGGTTGGTATAAATGAACGTTCCCAAAGCTTTTTTTCCTTAAGTTCCTTATCTATTTGTTTGTTATTAAAATATTTAGTTCTTAATCTAATAATCTCTGGTGCAAACAAAGCATCATAGCCCTTATCTATACAGCCTCTTAATGCCTTACTTAAGGGAGTAGCTGAAAAATTCTTGAGTTTAAATTTCATGTCAATTACAAAAAGAATGTATTTAAAAATATTGTTATACTAAAGTTAGCCTACTAAGTAGTAAAAATTACAGAATGATAAAACTATTTTTTATCAAATCAATCTCAGCTTTTTCTCGCTGCTTACCGTTATAACTCTTTCAGCCTTAAACCTAAGAGCTCTATCTAAAGTTGCAATTATATTTCCTTTTGATATGTTTAAAATAGCATCATCTGCATTTTTTCCAGGAATTTTCAGGATTTTAACCTTATTAACCTTCAATAATTGCAAAGCAAGCTTTGCAGCTTGCTTGTCTTTTGCTTTTTCAGCTTTTTCTCTTAAGCTATTAAGTTCTAGAATAACTTGTTCAGGCACAACTAGCCCATAACCAGTATTTATTATTTCATTTATTCTTTCTTTATAATCTAATTTTTGCTTTGCGCAGTACACTAAAAAATTAGCATCTAGTATTATTTTCATAAATTAAACAATTCAACAAGATTTAAATAATTACCTCTATTTCTTTATTTATGGAAGAAAGAGGTCATGTAATATATGTTCTAAAGCAGGTTCTAATAGCTCTGAATAAGAAAGACTATATAGAAATAAAAAATCTAAGCGACCAAACTCTTCACACTTCTTCAATTTCACAAGATAATGAAAGCATTTCAATAGCAGTTATTATATATTCTTTAAGCAAGATTCTTGAAAGAGAAAAATATAAAACCTTTGCAGGCTGGGATAACTTTTACAAAAAATATATAACTGGAATTAAAAATTCAATAAAAGCATTAGAAAACAATAATGAACAAGAATTTCATAAAGAAATTCATAGATTAAGAAATATTATCCAGAATATAACTGGAAATCTAAAGCAATATATCCAGGATGTTTTCAGAAAAGCAGAAATAAACAAGGCATCAAGAATCTATGAGCACGGAATCTCAATGGAAAAAACAGCAAAAATGCTTGGAATTTCTATCTGGGAATTAGCAGAATATACAGGGCAAAAACTTCCAGATACAAATTTAACAATGACTCTTCCTGTTAAAAAAAGAATTGAATATGCAGAGGAGATATTCAGATGAAATACATAAAATTTGAAAAAAAGAAAATGACTAAAAGAAATAAAGAAAAAATTAAATTAATAAGAACACAACTTCAAAAAGATTTAAGAACTCCTATAATAAAAATATCTGCTGTTAATTATTTAAATAAATTATTAAATAAAAATGAAATACATAATCTTTGATTCAGGCCCATTGATTAATTTTTCAATGAACGGATTATTAGACTTATTAGAAAAACTAAAAAAAGAATTCAAAGGAAAATTTCTAATAACACAAGGTGTTTTGCAAGAGACAATAAACTATCCAATAAATATTAAAAGATTTGAACTTGAAGCATTAAAAGTAAAAGATTTGTTTGACAGAGGAATAATAGAGCTTCCAAATTTAACAAAAGAGCAGGAGGCTGAATTTGACAGAAAAACTCATGAAATAATGAACACAGCAAACTCAATGTTTATTGCAAAAAAAAGAGCTATTCATCTTATAGATAATGGAGAAGCAGCAAGTCTTGCTCTTTCAAGTGTCTTAAAAGAACCAAATGTTATTGCAGTTGATGAAAGAACAACCCGAATGCTAACAGAATCTCCTGAAAATCTTAGAAACCTTATGCAAAAAAAGCTTCACACCTCCATAATACCAGACAAGAAAAAATATGATTATTTTAAAAATTTCAGAATAATCCGCTCAACAGAGTTGATTTATATTGCTTATAAAAAACATCTTATTGAATTAAAAGATCCCAGGATTCTTGATGCTATGCTGTATGGAATGAAATTCCATGGTTGTTCTGTTTCTTTTGAAGAAATCGAAGAAATAAAAAGAATTGCGAGATAAAAACATTTGAAATTATTTTATATTACCCAAAAATGTATAAATTTCTAATCAGCTCTTCTCTTGCAAAGCTTCTTGCTACTCGAACCTTGTCCTGCAATAGATTACTAATAATTAAAGCCTTTGTAGAGAACTAAACGCTTCTCTGTTAACTTATCGGTTGATGACACTCCCCGCACTAAAGTGCGGGGTATCTTGAAGAGGAGCACTTAAAACGCATTTAATTTTGTCTGCTGTTTGTCAAGGTATGTAAAGTCCCAGCTATTTGAATTCTTGATATAATTCTCAACAACTTCTGCAGTTACACTTCCCACACTTCTGAAAAACTTTCCAGGACTCCATAAATGGCATTTTTTCTGTCCATGCCCCAGAAAAAATTTTCTCCATATTGTGCATCTCTTAAAAAATAATCTTGAGCTTCCTCCTTTCAGTATCTGAAATGCCATACTCACAGTCATTGTTGGAGGAATCTCAACAAAAATATGGATATGGTCTGGCATTACTTCCATCTCGTAAATTAAAATCTTCCATTTATTTGCTGTTTCTTTTAATGCTTCTATCACAATTTTTCTTGGATATGGATGCCTAAATACAGAAAAATTGTATTTTGGTCTCCAAACCATATGATAGGCACTTTGTCCTACAGAGTGTTTATGTGTTGTTATCTCTACCATCTTGTTCTCCTTGCTTTCTTGTAAAAGCAAAAATTTAATTAGTGAGAAAGCTACAGCTATATTGGGTTGTGTTCAATGAGCTGCAACAAGCTCATTGTTCTTAACATTTTCTAGAATAAATTATTTCTCCTTACCCACTTAGCCTAAAGGCTAAGGCTCCACGCATATCTTTTTGTGGTAGGGCTTAAAAGTAGGATTTAAAAAGATATTTTCATAAACAAAAATGTTTAAAAAGAGGAAAATACTCTATATATCATTACTGGCACTTAACTTCGGTTAAGTGCCTTTCATTTTTTCAATTATTCTCCAGTATACATCAACAATTGTTTTATCTATGAAAATCCATCTGTCCTTTTCAAATGGGTATTTCAGTTTGTAAATCTTTTCGTTAATAAGACTTTCCGCAACTTTATTATTTATCCAGTTATTTCTTCCTCTTGAAGCAAGAATAATAAATTTAACTCCATTAAAAAGAGATTTAGCTTTTTTTAAATAATAATCTATTAATGATAACTTACTTTTTCCTTCAATATTTATATTGTCGTCTATAAATAAGATAACCATTTTTTCTTCACAAAATTCTTCTATCAAAAAATTTACCTCTTCTTTTTTAGATTGTAATTTTTTACTTTTATCATTAGCAATATTTTCAAATTTGGGTTTTATAAATTCAAATAAGATATTCTTCTGTGGTTTTGTTGGATTTGGTAATGAATAAATCTTACTCCATTTTCTAAACCAAGAATCAAACTTTTTATTACCTTCATTTAATTTTATTGAGTTATTAATCTGATTTTTTATATCTAAATCATAATTTATATTTTTTGCAACTAATAATCTTAATGCTTGAAGGGAGTTTTCATCAAGTATGCCTTGTTTTGATATACTCGGTAAAAGCCACTTCCCCATTATTAAAGATATTTGGCTTTTTACAACATCAAAATCATCATCTTTTCTTAAAAATACCTTCATAATTCTTTTTTCTTCATCTAATTCTTCTAAATTCTTATCAAGCCCCTTAATTTTAATTTTTGTAAACGGAACTATATTGGCATTATCACTTTGGACTATTAGAGAATTTAATGTCTCTTGAGCATAATCAGAGAAATGACCTTTGGCAAAAATATCCTCTGAAACATTTTTTATAAATCTCTTAACTCCTGTCAAATGAAATATAGATAACAAGGCAGTAATAATAAATTCTGTAGATACTAATCCTTTGGTATAAATAGAAAAAATTAGAAAATTTATAAATAAAAGTAGGAGAATTATATAAACAATCCACAAGGTTGGTTTTACATACTTATATAGTTTCATTTTGAAAGAGCCTTGTTATAACAATTCAAATCCCTGCATAAAAGAATCCATTTACCTTGTTTGTCTTTTATAGCCCCTCCAAGATTATTAATGTCTTTAAAGATATTTTTTTTACATATAGAACAAGTTAACCTATTATTTTTGTAATCTTCTAATATACTTTTGTCATTATTTTCTTTAAAAATTATTAAAATTAATTTCTTTATATCTCTAATTCCGAAAGTATTTATTTCGAAAGTATTAATCCTCTCTTTTATAAAATCCTCAGTTTTTTGTACTATTGCTGAAAACATACATTTATAAAAATTAGTTAATTTAAATCCTTTTTGTTGATTCATTATAATCATTTACCAACCTATAAGTTAACAGAGAAACTAAACGCAAAGGCTTTAAAACCATGTTTCTTAAGTAATTTTAAGGGTGCATAGTATAACGTTATTATGCGGGCCTCCAGAGCCTGAGATGGGGGTTAAACTCCCCCTGCGCCCATACCCCAATATTTATAAATTGTGTTTTCTTAATTTCAATATGGTAAAAAAAGAGGAATACACTGCAAGAAAAAAAGTTCTCACAAAAGCAGAACTTGAACAAACACTGATTAACAATTTTGTGAACCTGCAAAAAGTTCTTACTAATATGGCTGTAAAATTTGATGATTTATCAAATAATATATCAAAACTATTGCAATTATTCGAGATTTCTGCAAAAAGTTTCACAGAAAGATATTCAAATGAGGACGACTTTGGAAAAAAGATAGATGTTTTATTTGACCAGAACAAGACAATTGCAAAAGGATTAATGTTAATAGAAGAAAAGCTAAGAACAAGAGATAATTACCAACAATCAATAGGAGCTAGGCAAACGCCTAGGTTCTAAAATGCAGCATCAGATTCAAAGAGATTTTGCAAGAATTATATTTTTAAAAAAATTTACAGAAGAGATTATTTCAAATATAAGAAGAGAATATGAAACAGAAGAAAATATAGAAGTTGGAAGATTCAAGCAGAAAATAGAACCAAGAGTTTCAGATAAAGAATTTAAACAAATAATGCAAGAGCCTGTTTTTGAGCCAGCTAAATACTACAAGTCATTATCAATTTCTCCAGCTGTTCAGCAAGCATTTAGGCCAAGGTTTATGCCTAAAATATTTCACAAAAAACAAATTCAAAAAATGCCTCTTGCTCCTGAATACAAAAAATCAGAATATCAGATTCCTCCTGATGTTCAACCAGTTGCAGAAAAAAGACCAGAGGGTTTTTCAATAGGAAAATTAGATTCTTTGCTAAAAGACCCAACAATCCAGTCAATAGAATGCTCTGGCCCTGACCAGAAAATCCTTGTAAAAAGAAACAGTCAGATAAATATAACGCAGTTTTCATTATCTCAGCAGGAAATTAACCAAATAGCAGATATTTTTTCAAAAGATGCAAGAATCCCTATAGTAAATGGAATCTTAAAAGCAATTGTCGGAGATCTTATAATATCAGCTGTTCTCTCTGATTTCGCAGGCTCAAGATTTATAATCAACAGAATAACCCGGGCAAGTCAGTTTGGTCCAAATCTCGCAATGATGTAATTCTTAAAATCATTGCGAGCAAAATCCTTTTTTATAAACTACTAGCTTCTCTTTTAAGCTTAGCATCTCTCCTCTTGTCCTACAATAAGATTTCAAATAAATTTAAATAATAATCATATCTAAAAATATCATGAAAGATAAAAATAAAAAAATAAACCTCATATGCGAGAGAAGGCTTGAAAAATATTATAATATAACTAGCAAAGCACTAAAGATTGCAAAAGATAGCATAAGCAAAACTAAAGAAAAACAAGAACAAGCAAAAGAAATAATAAAAATTGTTGAATGTTATTTGTATGATTCAAAATATTTTCAAAAAAATAGAAATTATATCAATGCCTTTGCAGCATTAAACTATGCACATGGCTGGTTAGATTGTGGTGCAAGATTAAAAATATTTAATGTTTCTGATACTAATTTGTTTACTGTGTAAAATTAAGTTCTAATCTTTTTTAAAACCTGAAAAACAAATAGCAGATCTAACTAAACAATCATAAGCATTGCCTATTAAATGATGCTCAAGTGTTCTTAAATTATATCTAATTTTACATGCTTTTACTCTATCTTCTTCTTTTTCAAATTCAATAGATTTTGCATTAAATATTTTTTTAATATCTTCTGTAAAACTTTCTGAAAAAAGTTTTAGCAAACCACTGCTAAAAATAGAACCATTTTTAAGATTTTCATTAACATAATCTTTCAAAAGACTTTCTTTGCCTAAATCAGGAATTATTTCAACTGCAAAAGAACGATTTTTAAGCCCAAAAGTAAACCTATAAACATTTTCTAGATAATCAAAAGTAAAACCATTTTCAGTATTTTTAAGAAAGGCCTTAGTGTATCTAAAATCACTAGATATTTGATTTCTAAAAACTTCTCTAACAATATGAAAGTTAAATCTTGGAAGTTTTATCTGCTTCATATTTTAACATAAAACTGCCTGTTTTAAATCATTTATATACTGCAAAATATATAGCAAAAACTAAATACAATCAAAAAAGTTTAAAATGCCTATTATCTTAAATAAGATATGCTAAACACGAAACCAACAACATCAACAACAAAACCAATAGAATTACCTCCAATAGGTAAGGCTATGCAAGATGTTCAAAATAATTATGGCCCACCAATAGCTATAAACTCTTATTTCTATGCAAGAGCAAGAATAGGAGAGCTAAATGTTGGTGATGAAATATTTATAAAATTAATGAGAAAAAATGCTGAAATATTATATAGCAATCTCAGACAACAAAATCCATTTAGTTAAATAAAAAAAAGAGGAAAAATGAAAAAAATAATTATTATAAGTTTAGGAGGAAGCCTGATTATTCCTAATCATATTAATACACATTTATTAAAAGAATTTAAAAGAGTTTTATTAAAAAACATAAAAAATTATAAATTTGTTGTTGTTACAGGCGGAGGAAGCACAGCCAGAAATTATATAAATGCATTAGAAGCAAATGAAAAACTTTCTTATGAACAACTAAGATTTTTACAAGGAAATTTAGGAATAGCAAGCACAAGATTAAATGCAAGATTTTTAAGTTATTTTTTTGGAAAAGATGCAAGCCAGGGCATTCCTCATGATATGAAAGATATTGAAAATCTATTGAAATTAAATGATATTATTTTTTGTGGTGCATTAAGATATGCAAAAAATGAAACCTCTGATGGAACATGTGCAAAACTAGCGCATTACTTTAATACAGATTTCATTAATCTTACAAATGTTTCTGGTTTATATGATAAAAATCCTAAAAAATTCAAAAATGCAAAATTTATTCCTGAAATATCTCATAAAGATTTCTTTAAAATGGCAAATAAAATTAAATTCAAGCCAGGGCAGCATTTTATATTAGATAAAAATGCAGCAAAAATAATAAAAAAGCATAATATAACAACCTATCTTTTAGGCCCAAATCTAAAAGAGCTTGATAATTTGCTAAATGACAGGCATTTCACAGGAAGTGTGATTATAAACTAAGAGTCATTATTTCAAGAACTTTGTTTTGCTGATAAAACTCTTCAACACTGTTTGGAATACCCATTTTTATCCACCAAGGAGGATTTATTGAAAAATCCCTTAATTCTCCTTTATATTTAGTAGCTCCTCTAAATATCATATGAGGCAAATGAAAAGGAATTAAATGAGGGCCTAATCTTTCTCCTTCTTTTTCAGGACGAATATGTAATAAACCTCTTTTTCCTTTAAATTCTAACCCTAGATCAAGAACAACTGCTCTTCTAATTGCAACATCATGGATATGATTATTAATAGTCTCTTGACTATCATAGCTTAAACCTGCTTCAACATTTGATGGTGCTGTATCATAAATATCTTCATATTCAATTAACCAGTCTAAAAGTTCTTTATTTGACTTTAAAAATTCTGAGTATGCTCTCTGATATATTTGCAAAGCATCTGGTTTTTGTATAATCTTATCTCCCCATTGCTAGGCTATTCTCCAGTTGCCTTTCCTGAATTGCTCATCATATTTTTTATGAATTTCATCTCTGCTTGTCCCAAAATACCCAGGCCTGTCAACTACTTGCCATTCCATTTTAAATAAACTAAAAATACATTTTTAAGTATTTATATAATAAAAATTGATAATTTTATAAATCCCCCTTCCTATAATCCATTATGCAAATCATTAATACAAATAACATAAATCAAGCAAGAAAGCAAATTCAAGAGCTTAAAAAACAAAAAAAACCAGTAATAATCAAAGCCCAAGATGAAGAATTTAACAGAAAAATCCTTGAAATCCCAGGCATAGATGTTTTATTTGCACCAGAAGTTCATGATAGAATAGACTCTTTAAAACAAAGAGATTCTGGATTAAACGAGTTTTTAACAAAACTCGCAGCAAAAAACAATATTAAAATAGCTATAGACTTAACTAATCTCAAAAAATCAGACAAAAAGCAAAAAGCAATTCTGCTTTCAAGAATAATGCAGAACATAATGCTTTGCAAAAAAGCAAAAGCCCAGATTATTGTTTTGCCAGAACAAAAAAATCCTGATTTTTTTGCCTTTATGCAAGCTTTGGGATACTAACAGCCTCGCTTCGCTAACGCTCGCTCGGCTGCCTAAATTACTTCTGCTTCATAGCCTCCTCTTGCTCGGCTATTACGCAGTTAACTACTATTTTTAAAATCTTAAATCAAAAATAATAGGGTACTAGCTGCTAAAGTTATGTCCTGTAACACAATTTCAAATAACCTAACAAAAAAGTTTAGTGTGAAACCTTAAACTTTTTAAAACCATATAACCTATTCTAAACCATGGAAGAGGATATTCAAAAAATAATAGAATCTTTAAATCCTACTGAAAGGAAGATTCTTCCTTATTTGAGAGAGGGAAATATAGAGGATATTGAAGAGCAGACTAATTTAGACAAAGTTGGGATTCACAGAGCTTTAGAATTTTTAAGCAATAAAGGCATAATCAAGCTAAATTATGCAAAAGCAAAAATAATAGAACTTGGAATAAATGGCTTATTATACAAGAAAAAAGAACTTCCTGAAAGAAGACTAATGCATATAATATCTGAAAAATCATCAATTTCTCTAAAAGAAGCTCAAAAAATATCTAAATTAAATGATAATGAATTCAAAGTTGCAATAGGTGTTTTAAAGAAAAAAGCATTAATTAATATAATTAATGAAAATATAATTTTTTCAGGAACAAAAAAAGAGCTTGTTGAAAAAACATTTGAAGAGAAATTATTAGAAATTCTCCCAAAATCTTATGATGAACTAAAAGACGAAGAAAAACTTGCATTTGAAAACCTAAAATCAAGAAAAAACATAATAGATGTTCAGATAAAAACACAAATAACCTTTGAATTAACAGACTTAGGAAAAAAATTAATTGTTAAAGATTTGGTTTTAGACAATGAAATGATAGAAAGCCTGACTCCTAGCATGATAAAATCAAATGCTTGGAAAGGTAAAAAATTCAGAAGATATGATATTACAAGCCCTGTTCCTAAAATAAACGGAGGAAAAACCCATTTTGTAAATCAGGCAACAGAATATGCAAAAAAAATCTGGCTTGAACTAGGTTTCAAAGAAATGACAGGAGATTTGACAACAACGGGATTTTGGAATTTTGATGCATTATTCACAGCACAAGACCATCCTGTAAGAGAAATGCAAGATACATTTTTCTTAAAAAACAAAACAGGAAAAATAATAGATGAAAAGCTTGCAAAAGAAATAAAAAAAGCACATGAAGGATTAATTCCAGGAAGCAAAGGCTGGGAATATGAATGGAATATTGAAGAAGCAAAAAAAATATTATTAAGAACTCACACAACCTGTCTATCAGTGAGAACTTTAAAGCAAATTGCAGAAAACAAAGAATTTCCAGCAAAATATTTTGCATTAGGAAAATGTTTTAGAAATGAAACAGTAGACTGGAGCCATGGATTTGAATTCTATCAGACAGAAGGAATTGTTATAGATGAAAATGCAAATTTCAGGCAATTAATAGGTTATTTAAAAGAATTTTACAGAAAAATGGGCTATACAAAAATAAGAATCCGTCCTGGTTATTTTCCATACACAGAACCAAGTCTAGAAGTAGATGTTTTTCATCCTGTTAAGCAAAAATGGGTTGAACTAGGAGGAGCAGGAATGTTTAGGCCAGAACTAACAATTCCAATTTTTGGAAAACATATTCCAGTTCTTGCATGGGGACAGGGAATGGATAGAATAATAATGGAAATTTATAATATAACAGATTTAAGGCAGATGTATGCAAATGACATTAATCATCTAAGAAATGTAAAATACTGGAGCAAATAATGGAAAATAAAGATATAATATTTTGGTTAATAATTATAATATTAATAATACTAGGAGTTTATGCACTATTCAGATAAAATGGCAAAATTAGAAGATATAATATTATGGATACTAATATTAATAATAATAGGAATAGCTCTATGGTTACTGAGTGGTTCCCCTTCTGAAACAAATGCATTAATATCAATAACTCTATTTGTAGCAGCATCTGAGTTATTAATATGGAAAAAATTATTTAATATTGATAAAAATACAGCAATAGGATTTATGAAAGTAAAAAATGAAATGAATAGTAGGTTTGATATTATAGAAAATAAATTAAGTAAATAAAAATGTATAATAATAAAATAAACATGGAGAGCCAAGTAAAAAATGCAATTAAAGGAAGGTTGCATCTCAATATGAAAGGAAGGTTGCATCTAGGAAACCTTGGTTGCCTGGATTAATGACAATCTTAACATTAAACAAAAAAGAACTTGAAAAACAAATAGGAAAAATAGATGAAAAAATAGAAGAAAGAATAACAATGTTAGGCCCAACAGTAGAGACTAGCGATGAAAATGAAATAAGCATGGAAATTTTCCCAAATCGTCCGGATTTGCTTTCCTTGCAAGGAATATCAAGAGCAATGCTTGCATTTTTAAGCAAAAAACCAGGACTTAAAACCTACAAAGTAGAAACCCCTCTTGAAAATTATGAAGTAATAATTGAAAAATCAGTAAAAAAGGTGCGTCCTTTTACAGCATGTGCAATTGTAAAAGGTTTAAAACTAGATGATTCAAAAATAAAAGAAATAATTGATATTCAGGAAAAACTTCATTTAACAATAGGAAGAAAAAGAAAAAAAATAGCAATAGGGATCTATCCATTGGAAAAAATAAAGCTTCCAATAAGATTTCTTGGAAAAAAGCCAGAAGATATTAAATTTCAGCCATTAGAATTTCCAAGAGAACTAACAGGAAAACAAATTCTTTCACAGCACCCAGCAGGAAAAGATTATGCAGACTTATTAAAAGATGCAGAAGTTTTTCCAATTTTTCAAGATGAGAATAAAAACATTTTGTCAATGCCTCCGATAATTAATTCACAGTTAACAGGAAAAATAAATGAAAAAACAACAGATGTTTTTATAGAATGTTCTGGATTTAATTTATCTTGGCTTAAAAAAACACTCAATATTATTGTTTGTGCTTTAGCTGACATGGGTGGAAAAATTTATTCAATGAAAATAAAAGATTCTGAAAAATTTACAAGCCCAAATCTAGAACCCGAAAGATTAAAATTCTCAATAGAAACAATAAATAAAAATCTAGGATTAAATTTATCTGAAAAAGAAATAAAAAAGCTATTAGAAAAAATGGGAATAAATTATGAATCAGAAAAAAATAATTCTTATGCATTAATTCCAGCTTATAGAGCAGATATTTTGCATGAAATTGACTTAGTTGAAGAAGTTGCTCTTGCTTATGGCTATGAAAATTTTGAATCAGAGCTTCCAAAAACTTCAAAATCTTTTGATTTTGACAGTCATCAGAAATCTATGATTTCTGAGATATCAACAATAGGAGAAGAAAACAAATTAGCAATTTTTAAAAGAAAAATAGCAAATATTTTAGCAGGTTTAGGATTATTAGAAACTTCAAGCTTTCATATTTCAACAAAAGAAAAACAATTTAATGCAATAAACAAAAACGCAGATGATATAATAGAACTAATTGACTCAAAAACAGAAAACAACATCCTGCGAACATCTCTACTTGCTCAGTCAATTAATATTTTAAGCCAAAATTCAGATGCAGAATATCCTCAAAAAATATTTGAACTAGGAAGAGTCTTTGAATCTGATGATGAAACAGAAACACAAATCAAAGAAAGAGAGAGTTTATGCATTTCTTTATGTGATGAAAAAGCAAATTTCACAAACATCAAGCAAGTTTTAGATTATCTAGCAAAAATGCTTGATATAAAATATACAATAAAAGAAACAGAAGATTCAAGTTTTATAAAAGGAAGAGCAGGAAAAATAATAATTGAAAAACAAAATCAAAATCATGAAATAGGAATAATAGGAGAAATAGCTCCTATAATTCTAAAGAACAATAAAATCAAGATGCCTGTGGCATCTTTGGAAATAGATGTTGATATGTTGATGAGTTAAATATCATTAATTTCTTAAGCACAATTTAATATGTTACTAGTTCATTTTAAAGCTTAACTCTTTGCTTAAATAATTAACAGCAGAGCTACTTAATCATTTTTTATATTACTAATAGTTATTGATAAAATAGTTGCGAGACTACAAAAATCAAAGATTTTTGGGGCACAGAAAATTTATAATTTTCTTTGTTAATGAGCATGAGGAATTAATCGAACAAAAGTAAATAAGGCAGCCGAGCGAAGCAAGGCTGTTTACCCCAAATAACTTGAGCTATTTTTCTTATCTTCTTTATTGCTTGTTAATTTTTCAATAACACTCAAAAGCCTGCTTTTGTTATCATTAAAAATGCTGAGGCATTTTTTTATAAAATCAGCCTCATCTTTCTCATTATACTCTAAATCAAGCTTTATTACTTCAATTTCCAAATCTCCAAAAATCTCATAAATTTCAGAAATAGACTTTTTGCTTTCTTCATTTACATTTTTAATAAATTTATAAAAAAACATAGGCGCATTAACAGGATTTAAAATAGATTCAATAAGCTTGATGTAATCAGAAATCCTGTTGATTATTACTCTTCTTATTTTTCTTAACAAAAACTCTGTTTCACTGCAATCAATTTCCTCTATTTCAAATAATTGATTTAATTCAGAAAATTCAGGAAGATTATATTTAGATTTAAGCTTTTCATATTTTTCTTTTAAAATTTCAATATTAGGACATTTATCTTGTTTCATAAATTGCTATAAAATAAAGAGTATTTAAACTTAGCTAAAAAAATTAAACATCAGTCATTTCTGTTCTGATTTTTTTGACTTTGCTCAGTTTGTCCGCAAGTCTATCTATCTTGACTTGTGTATTTTTCTTTTTTTCTGTGAGCTGCGCTTCTTTTTCAAGTAATCTTGCTATTTTTTCTTGCAGTTGTTTTTCTAATTCTTGCGCATTTCCAACACTTGTGTCTAATTGAGAAATCTGCCTTTTCAAAGAACTCTTATCTCTATTCAATCTAACCAATTCTCGGTCTATGTCGATGATTGCTTCTCTTAGCAAAGACTTATTTGAATTCTTAATCTTCGCCTCTTTTTTCCTTTTCATTTTTATTTATTTAGATAAGTTTTTTATATTTATAAATACTTCTCTTTTTATATTTATAAATACTTCTTTTTTATCTTCCCATGCATATTCTGTATTCTTTCCCTACCTTTCAGGTAAGACTCCTTGCTTATGTATCCAAGAGAATACGCTTTTTCCAAAGACTCTTTTTGCTTTTTTAATTTTCTGCCAATCACTATTTTTTTAACAGCTGCTCTTTCCTTGGTTTTAATCATTTTATTAATTTCTTTCATATCTCCTACCTGAGATTTGACTATATCTTTTAGCTTTCTTCTTTCATATCTGACAAAAAATATTATGATTATAACAGCTAAAATAACAGGAAATATTATCATAAACAATCTGTCTCTGGATAATGGAAACTCTGTTTTTTTAACACTAAATATAACATCAGAGCTTCCTAATGCACCAGAATATCTTGCATAAACAATTGCAGCATAGTCTCCTTCTTTCATATTTTTAGGAAGTTTTATTGTTTTGGAAAATGAAACCTGCTTTTCAACACTAACTGTTTCAGACTCATTTAATATAATGTTTCCAGAAAAATCCTTTATTAAATACTCAATCAAAACATCTGTTTTTCCCAAGTCTATTATGCTGAACAAAGTAGTCTGAAGCAAAAGATCACTTCCAGGGCTTAAAGTTTTGTATTCAGCAGGTATATCCAGACTAACATCAAAAAGTATAATTTTACTTTCTATGCTAAAGCTAATAGGGATTTCTTTTTTTCTTGCTGCTGTTTTTATTATAAGCCCTCCTGTCAAAACACCTAAAGGAGTGTCTTTTGTTGAAACAAAATTCAGTTCAATTTTCTTTTCCTCTCCTGGTTTTAAGCTAAAGCTAAAATCTGAAATAAAAACAAGATTTTTTAAGCTTGGACCAATAGATATTTGAAATTCTTGAAATGTATCTGCTGTATTTTTTATTACTATATTTGTTTTAAAAGATTCTTCTTGTTTAACCAAAACTTTCAAAACAGTCTTGTCTATAAAAAAGTCTTTTGCAGGAGCTCCTCCTCCACCGCCGCCTGTACCTCCTGTTGAAGTGGTTGTTACAGGGCAAGAACCACAATCAGCAGGACAAGAAGTGCATGTTTCATCTCCACTGCAAGCCCCATTGCCACAACTGCTTCCAAGACCTATAATAGTTAAATTTATAGAAGCCTGATTAGAAGACTGCGCTGTATAACCTGTATATTTAAATAAAAGAATAACATTTAAAAGCATGATCAAACCAGACACTATCAGCAATATTCTAACACTTCTTTGCATAATATTATATTCATTTAATAATTTAAATATCTTTCTTAATTTTAACAATGACTTTTCCAGAATACTCTCCAAATACAGCATCCAAAGGAATAACAACACTAATTTTAATGCTTTTTTCCTGGTTTTTTTCTAATCTATAGTTTGCAGAGAAAATAAAATTTTTTATTTCCCCTTTTGCAGAAATATAAACTTTTACAGGAAAATTCTGATTATTTTTTATATTTATTCCTCTTGTGGCACTTCCTCCTCTTGTAATCTTCCCAAAAGTCAATGCACTCGCATTTAAATCAAACCCTGTAATATCAGAAACAATAACACTTGCATTCAAAACCTTAACCTCAACGATTTTAGATAGTTCTAAAAAATAATAAACATTTATTGATATGATAATTATCAATAAAATCAATAAAATAATTTGAAGCAAGTATTTATTTCTAATTTTTTTATCTTCTCTTCTTCCCATGTTTAATCATCTTATTTAACTTCCTATAAAAAATATAAATCATTATAATCAAGGCTAAAAAAACAGAGCAGGCAATAATAACAATAAAAACCAGAGTCTTATCTATTTTTCTCTGAACACTTAATTTTCCATTATGAAGAGTGTATTCTCCAACATATCTTACTTTAATTAATAATTCATATTCATCTGCTTCTAATTTTTCAGTGTCAATATACCCACTTAAAGTTTTTTGCTCAAAGCCATTCATAGAAATAGATGGTGTTAAAAAATCAGTTATATTTTTATTGTCTCTAACAATATAAATTTCTGCAAAAACATTTTCAATTCTTGTATTCCACAAGCTCTCAATATCAATTCTAAATGGTTTTATGCTTTCTTTAATAATTTTGCTTGTATAATTTGTTATATTCACATATAAAAATCCTATTTTGAATTTATTTTCTGCTTTTGCTGTTGCAGCCTGATAATCAACAATTGCAATTGCAGAATACTCTCCTGGTTTTGTTTCATTTGTGTCAAAAGAAGTTTCAAAAACTTCTGTTGTCTGGCTTTTAACACTCTTGCTTCCCAAAGGCAAAACAGCTATTTTATCCTGATTAGAATAAATTTCTATGCTTGCACTTGCAAATATATCTTCTTTTCCCATGCTTGAAACACTTAATTTAAAATTTACAGGCTCACCAACATTAACATTATTATAATTCAATGAAATTTCTGCATATTTTCCAGGGTATGGAACAAAAATCTGTATAGGAGCAAATATCACAATCCCTGTTCCTATTCCTCCTTGGTTAGCAAACACCTGCCTAGCACCAACCATTATTCTGTGCTTTCCTGGTCTTTCTATTTGCTGAGGAAGCTTTATTTTGACTGTAAAACTTCCCCCGCCTTCTTCAAGCTCTTTTTTGTCAAAATTAACTAGCTCCTTAAACTCTCCTTCTGCAAATAATTCTATCTTGCTTCCAGGATCTGCAAAAACAGTAAAACTATACTCTAATTCTAAGCCAGGCTCAAAATTAACATATTTAATAGCAGGGCTTATTCCTAATGCACCAGAAAACAAAGGTAAAACTAACAAAAAAACAAGACAAAACAAAATTAACCTCTTTATCATATTATATTTATTAAAAATTAGTTTTTATAACTTTCTAAATATGTTTTTATTGCCTAATTTATTTATATTATTAAGTTTAATTATAAAGTTCTATTCTATAATCATATTTTACAATGTGGTTTAAGTTAAAGAATCTTAATATCTGCAGGTTAATTCAGATGAAAATATGATATATTGTTAATACAAACAGATAATAAATTATTAAGATAATTAAATAAAAATTATGCAGCAGCAACAGTTGCAGTAATAATGTCCCCTAAAGTTCCTGTTGCAGAATCAGAAGGAATTGTTAATGCAATATCAATTCTTATAGTATCTCTATTATTTAAATAACTAAATTGATCACAAATTCTGTATCCAGGAGAAGTTAGATTAGCATGATACCATTGTCCTAATGTAAATGCTGCATTAGCAGAACAGCTGTTTGCTTCAACATTAGTTATATTAATCTGGTATTTTGGATTTGTTCCATTTATAAGCTGAGTTGCATTAGACCCTGTCTTTATATCAACAGTAACATTTACATTTCCTATGTTTTCTAAAACAAGTCCTTCTGATTTTCCTGTCCAATTTCCATTTGTAACATTTGCAGCTGTCTGGTCAGATGTGTTTAATACAGCAAAAGATGTTCCAGGAGTTACAGAACCGCTTCCCCAGCTAATATTGCTTGTTGTAAAATTTACAGATGTCATTGAACTAATTGTAAGGTTTATAGTTCCAATTGCTCCTCCTGTTATTTTTAAAACTCTTGTTATATTAATAAAAAATACTAAAACAGATAAAATAAAAAAAGCAACAATTACATAAGAAAAAATATTCGCCTTATTAGATTCTAAAACTTGTTTAA
>ERZ1292629.1132-Hain-H43-01um-R1-1132-length-27175-cov-8_pt1 | contig 27175 bp, 22 predicted proteins | sample MGYA00564399_ERZ1292629 | MGnify/ENA primary metagenome ERZ1292629 (study PRJEB36523, sample SAMEA6512636) | groundwater metagenome | collected 2019-01-08 | study: AquaDiva: Metagenomics assemblies of 32 groundwater samples
CGCGTCAAGCGCAACCGGCTGATATCTCCCAACTACTTTTGAGGACAGGCTCTTATGTTCAAAGCATGGGCATGGCGAATATGGGCAGTCGCGACCAGTCGAAACTCTCCCAGGAAGGCGCCGCCGAGCTTTTTTGGAGTATGCTGATCGCCCCGTTGCAACGGCGTTGAGGATGACACGATGTTAAAACCGTCTGAGTTCACTGTCGGTAACGCTGCCGATACGACAGGATTAGTGCTCTCGCTCGGGCGAGCCGATTACGAATTTGATACGCTGTTGTTCACCCAGAACGACCGACGGCACGGTCTCATATTGAGCGATCATCGGGACGCCCTGCACCACATTTTTGATTTTGATGGCCATACAAATTTGAACGGCGTGCTGATCCCGGGCGTGTCGATAATCCTTGATGAGACCAGTCTGACGGATGTCAGTCGCCACTACCCCCCAGTGGGTTCGCTGGTGCGTAAGGGCACCGAATTGTGTGTGCATTCTGGCTATGTTGGTGGGCGGATGTTGCACCACGGTGGCCCGTTCACCCTGCTTTCGGATCTGCCGCCATGTGACCCGAACCAGTCCGCTTGTTTTCTGAAATGGCAGATCGTGCTCGGCGACGGCGATGATCAACGCATTTTGAAGCAGGTTGAAGTCAGCCCCCACCAGCCAGGATAGCAGCAAGTGGTCTGCTTTCCGCGACTCGATGCCACCCCTTCGCACGCTGAGGAGAATGACCATGGTGCAAACGTCCAGGGACATGGCGATTGCTCATGCCATCCACCTGTCCGCTCTTGTGAATGACGAGCCGGGATCGATGGCGTTCTATCGAGAGACGTTCGCCAACCACCCGAAGCAATTCGTGACCTATAAAGACCTTGCCAAAAAGGGTGACTTGTTGGGCCAGGATGCATTGAGGGCGCTTGGCCTTCGCGCCAATACCAAGCTGTCGGCGCAATTCGTTGCCACGCTGAACGAGAAGGGCCGGGCCGATCCACTCGGTGCTGCAACTGTTATCGGCCTGGCGATCTCCACCGCCATCGGCACATCCCGTGATCTTGCCAGGATGGCATCTGCCGGAATCGATCTGGTACAGTTTCATGCATCGAACATGGCTGCCGGACCGTGTGCTGCCGCCGCCGAATTGCATGGCCAGACTATCGCCCTTGCGAATGCGCCAATGCTGCCTTTTGTCGGCTGCGCGCACCCTGATCAGTGTGGATGCATCTATCAGGCTAGGCTCTCTTTTTTGGATAGGCAGCGCATCGACTGAACGGAGCCAGCAGGCGGCGCTGCCTCTCAGCCCGTCAGATCGAGGAGGTCGTCGTCGCCATCAGGAGCGACGCGGCGATGATGCTCCAGGTTTGCGATCCACCCGAGCGGTGTCATGATCCAAAGGCCAGGGAAGAGCACCAACATCTCATCGCGCTTACGGATAATCCGCGCGTCCAGCGTCACAAAAAAGCTCCCCCAAATAGCAGCATCGCAGCAATGTTCGGCGTCGCGGTCATGCTTGTCGCTTGCAGCATTGCCCCGCATGATTGCCCTTGCCTGCCGTAGCGTGTCGGCAGAGGCGATCTTGGTATCGAAGGAATAAATGAACGCGCTAGCCCGATCCCTCACCAGTGCTGGGGTGTTCGGATGTTCAATTTCGGCTTTTACCGAATGGGGCAGCATGATCTGCATTTCGGTGATGGGTATGCTCACCATTTTGTCACGGGCTGCGCGCTGGTCTGCCCGATCATCTGCGATGTCGTCGAGCAAGTGGGCGTCGATCATGGTGCCGTGATAGCGAGGATCAGGGGCAATACGAAGGCGGGGGCGTCGTTTTTCCATTGAAGGGTCCTTGGTGTAGGTCCCTGCGGAATTGCAGCCCCTACGTACTATAGTGTCGCTTTGGCCTGTGCACGCAAGGGGTCGATTGCCAATGAACCCCAACATGATGCGCCCGGTCCGCTTGGAATCGCACCACTTCCGGTTCCATCTCTTTTTGGCTGTATGCTGGTGCGCTGATAGAATTACTGCGCAGGCATCGGGTAACAGGAAGCCCCTGCATTGTCGGACGGAAGGGGCTGGGGCCATAGGCTGCCAGCCCCTTTTGCTTGGGATAGCGCTATTCATTGCGGTCCCCTTCGGGCCAGGCTCTAGGCGTGCGCCCGTAACCCGGCTGCACCGGTTTACGCCCATTCGGGTGACGATCCCTGACCGGTCCAGGGCAGGGCTTCCCCCTGCCCCATGAGGATCGCCGACAGTGCCGGCGCAGTTTTTCTTTGATCGTAGGTGGGGAGGAAGGGGCTCTGCCTCTCCCTCCCCCGCAAGTCCTGCCTTGGGGCCGAGGCTCGCGTGCCGCTGCGCCCGCACCACCCCCGGCGCCAGAACTTGGCCCCCCTCCCTCTCCGCCCCTCGCCGGGTCGGCAGGGGTCATGCGCGGCGCATGACCCGCTGCGCGGATCAGGAAGGAGAAAACATCATGACCAAGACCACCACCATCGACCCCCATAGCCGGATCACCGACCGCATTCTGGCCGAACTGGAGCAAGGCATCCGCCCGTGGACCAAGCCATGGAGCATGGACAAACTCGCCGGGCGCGTGACCCGTCCCTTGCGGGCGACCGGCGAACCCTATCGCGGAATCAACGTCTTGCTTCTGTGGCTGGAGGCGATCGCCTCCGGCTATGCCAGCCCCACATGGATGACCTACCGGCAAGCACAGGCTTTAGGGGCACAGGTCCGCAAGGGCGAGAAAGGCGCACCGATCGTCTATTACGGCAGCAGCAGCAAAACCCGCACCGATGAGCAGAGCGGGCAAGTACGCGAGGAAGGCTTCCGCTTCCTGAAATCCTACACCGTGTTCAACGTGGAGCAGATCGAGGGCTTGCCTGAGCGCTTTGCCGCCATCGAGGCCCCTGCCCCCGTGCTTTCGAGCATTGAGCGCGATGCACGCGCCGAGGCATTCTTTGCCAGTATCCCGGCAGAGGTGCGCCATGGAGGCGATCGCGCCTATTACATGATCGGCGAGGACCGTATCCAGCTTCCACCCTTTGAAGCATTTGAAGATGAGGGCATAGCGTGGATGGTACGCTAAACAACGCTAAGGGCGAACAATCAGCGAACGCTTAGGCGGCGCGGCTATCCGGCGGCAGATTGAGGGCCTTGCGGCCAGCGGAAGCGGCTGCTCGATCCCAGAGGAAATCGCCCGAGAAAGCAATATGCTCCCAACCTACTGGGGACGTATGGGCGAGTAGATCATCAGGCACCGCGACCGATGTTGATCGTAGATGCTGGGCGGCGGCATCCATGTAGATCGTGTTCCAATAGACGATCGCGGCGACGAGCAGATTGAGGCCGGACGCCCGATATTGCTGCGCCTCGTGGCTGCGGTCGATGATGCGGCCCTGGCGGAATGTGTAGATCGCCTGCGTCAGGGCATGGCGCTGCTCGCTGTTGTTGAGACCGGCATGGCATCGCCGGCGCAGATCGGGATTTTCTAGCCAGTCCAGCATGAACAGCGTCCGCTCGATCTTGCCGATTTCCTGTAGCGCGACATCGAGCTGGTTCTGCCGTTCGTAGGCAGCGAGCTTTCGCAGCATGACCGATGGCGCGACATGGCCGGCCTTGATCGACCCTACGAGGCGCAGCACGTCTTCCCATTGCTCACCGATGATGTCGGTGCGGATACGCTTGCCCAACAGCGGGGTGATGGACGGATAGGCCGTGACCGGCGCGATCGGCGCGAGCCGCCTGTCGGGGAAGTCGCGCAGGCGCGGGCAGAAGCGAAATCCCAGCATCGCGCACAGGGCGAAGACATGATCGGTCGCCCCGCCGGTGTCGGTGTAATGCTCGACGATCCTGAGATCGGTGCCGTGGCTGGTGAGGCCGTCGAGGACATAGGGCGCCTCATGCGTCGCGGCCGAGATCACTTTGACGTGGTAGGGCGCGCGCTGATCAGAATTATGGGTGTAGAAGCTGAAGCCATGATCGACGCCATAGCGGGCGTTGATATCGCCGCCCGACGCGCCGCGCTTCGCGGCCCTGAAGAACTGGCCATCGGAACTGGACGTGGTGCCGTCGCCCCATACTCGTGAGAATGGCAGGCGGTGGTGCGCGTTGATGAGGAGGGCCAGCGCCGCGCGGTAGCTGTCGTCGCGGATATAGGCGTCATGGGTCCAGAGGAGCTGATCGCGCGTGACGCCCTGACTCGCCGCCGCCATGCGCGACAGGCCGAGATTGGTCGCATCGGCGAGGATCGTGGCGAGCAGCGCGTTTTCATTGGGACACGGCTCGCCGGTACGCAGGTTGGTGAACGCCGCAAGAAAGCCGGTTTCCTGCGCCACCTCATGCAGTAGCTCGGTGATGCGGATGCGTGGCATCATGGCATCGAGCCGGTCGGCCAGCGCTTCGGCGTCGGGCGTCGCGATCGTGCGAACGGGGGATATCTGGAGGCGGTCGTCGCGATATCGCACACCCTCCAGAGCGTCGCGCTTCAGGCGCTGGGCAAATTTCTTAAGCCGCCAGTCAAGTTCGCGGCCCCGCTGTTCGAGCCATTCGCCGGCTGTGGGTGGCAGACCGAGAGCCGACACGATCGGCTTCGCCTGGGGTTCGCTGAGCAGGTAGCTGTCGAACCGGCGGTATCCTGCCGATCGCTCCACCCAGACATCCCCGGAACGCAGCTTGTTGCGCAGATGCGCGATCGTCGCGATTTCCCAGAGACGCCGGTTGATCTTGCCGTCATCGCCCACGACGATTTTCCGCCATTCCTTGCGGAAGGGCATCGGAGCGTCGGCAGGCAGATCGCGTTTGCCCGACCTGTTGAGGTCGCGCAGCATCTCGATGGCGGCGATCGTTTTTGCACTGCCCTTTCCGGCCCTGAACTGGAGCGCCTCAAGCAGGTCGGGGGCGAACTTGCGCAACGTCGCATAGCGGTCGGCCGCCACCGTCAGCGGATCAAGGTTGGCGGTTTCCGCGATTGTCGCCACTTCTGGCCTCGCCTTCAGGAGGGTGTTCCACCCGACCGATGCGTCCAGGGCCTCCATTGGATCTTCACCGGTATCGACCGCATCGGTCAATGCGTCGATTGTCCTGCGAAAGATCAGCATCAGCCGCGCCACATTCTTTGACGTGGTGGCATAGCTGCGCGCCTGGGCGTTCTTCGCGCGGGTGAAGATGCTGCCGATCAGCTTGTCCGCCATCTCCAAGGCGTTATCGGTCAGTCGTTCCTCGAGGTCGAGCAGGAACGCAACCAGCGTAGCGCGCCGTCGGGAGGGAATATATCGCTCGATCATATAGGCAGGCGAAGCGCGGCCTTCCCTGACATATTGCCGAAATCGGTCGGCATGGATGCGGCCAGCCACGTCCGGGGAGATGCCGATCTTCCGCACTTGCCGCAGGCGGTCGAGAATCTGGCGGATGTGATCGGGCCTGGCCGCAACGGGAATGGTCTTGAGCGAAGCGAGTTGGCTCATGCCGCCGGCGTCGTCAAAGACCTGGTCGAGGGCGTGGACCTGTTCGGCGCTAAGATCAGCGATCAGGGCGTAGGCAGCCTGCTTGCGGGCACGCGCGCGTCCCGCACTACTGGCGCGTTCGATGGTGGAGATGGACGGCAGTAGAATCCGGGCCTCGCGAAGGGCGGTGACAACGCCGATCGCTATCGTCATCCCCTTGTCGGTCGCCCATGCCGTTTTCGCGGCCGCTTCGATCATGAAGGGAATGTCGGCGCGGGTTGGTCCACGAAGGCCCGCTCGCATCGCCAGCTCGCGGGCATGGTCCGTCATCGTCTGATCCCGCGCTGCATAGTTGGCCAGGTCGGTTACGTGTAGACCAAGTTGTTCCGCGACGAAGGCGGCGAGATCATGGGGTATCGCTCCCTTGTCCTGTATCAACTGCGCCAGTGTGATGCCCGGGTGCCGCAAGAGCGCGAGTTGCAGCGCGACACCCAACTGGTTCCGTCGCTCCCGTCGTGCGCCGATGATCTCGATGTCCGAAGGCTCGAAGGTGTAGAGCCGGGCTAGATGGTCGCGCTCGCTCGGGATGGCGAGGATCTGATCGCGTTCGCTCTCGGTCAGGAGTTGATGCTTACGCTTCGTCATTCCGATTCCCGTCCACAAAAGGTCATCTGGGCCTATGGACAGCCATGAGTAAAGAGACATAGTATGTGGACGGATATGGATGGGGCGAAGCGATCGCCCTTCAGATCGTCCACAGAACGACCGTTTGGGAGACGCACGGGATGGGCGATATTCTGGGTTATGCCCGCGTCAGCACCGGCGATCAGGACGTGGCTGGACAGACCATGCGTCTGGAGGAGGCCGGCGCGATCAAGGTGTTCACCGACGTCATGTCGGGCAAGAGCATGGAGCGGCCCGGTCTGGCCGAACTGATCGCCTATGCCCGCAAGGGCGACACGCTGGCGGTGGTCCGCCTCGATCGGCTTGGGCGCTCGCTCGCCGAATTGCTCACCACGGTCGAGACGCTACGCGGCCAGGGCATCGCGCTCCTGAGTCTTGAGGAAAAGATCGACACATCGTCGGCCGCCGGCGAACTCATCTTCCATGTGTTCGGGGCCATCGCCCATTTCGAGCGGAGACTGATCTCCGAGCGAACCAGGGATGGGATCGCCGCCGCGCGCGCCAAAGGCAAGTTGCCCGGCCGTCAGCCGCTCGACATGTCCAAGGTACATGCCGCCATCAAACTGGTCGAAGCGAGCATCTCGCCGACAGAAGCAGCACGACAACTCGGCATCGGCCGATCGACCATCTATCGAGAAATGCGCCGCCTCGGCGTGGAAAGGCCCATCTGAATGTCCAGATCGAAATCGGCTCACGATCTTTCCGGCCTGATGAAATATGCGGATCGCGCGCCATGGGATGAGGCATTGGCCGAAATGCTGTCCGCGCATCTCGATCCGGCGAGCGAAGCGACCGGACTCGAGCCTGACGCCATATTCGAGATAATTGGCGATCACTGGCAAGGGCCGCTATGGGGCTGCGCCTTTGAAGATCTGCTTACGCAGGAACTGGAACCCGACGGTCGCAATCTGGTCGATGACTATCTCAAGCGCCGGGGCTGGAACGAAAAGGCGCCGAACAAGGCCTATATGCGCGCGTTACGCGATACGGTCATGTCGCTCTATGAGGTCAGCGAAGTCGTGCCTGGTCAGTCGATGACCTTGCGCGATCTGCTGCGCGACGTTGCTCCGGTGACGGTGCGCGAACACGGTGCAACCCAGACCCTGGTCAACTGGGACAAGATCGCCGCAAGGGTTGTCGACGTGAACGGGCGCCATGGCATTTCCGGAGCGCTGTTGCCGTTCAGCGCTGAGGGCGCCGTGCGAGTGGTCGATGCATTTTCCCGACTTGCCGACGAAACTCAGGACACTGCGGAATTGGACCCGTCCGATCGGGACGCGCTTCTGGGAGCATCGGGACCGATGTTCACGAACATGTGGCTGCTCGACTGTCTGGGCAAGGCCATGCCCGGCAGCGCGCCGGATATGGTCAACGCCGACGGCGATGACCTGGTGTTCCACCGTATCGTTTTTCCGCTGGCGAAAGGCGTGGTCGGCAAGAGCCTGATCCGAAGGCTGAACGCGGCACAATGGCTGGAACCTGCCAGCGACAGTTTCTGGAACTGGCTGGCACCAGCGACGAAGAACAAGAAGCCGCAAGCGACCAAAGGCAAGCGGGCCTTCGTCACGACCATGGATGACGGCACGCCGGTTTTTGCCAATGTGGAACTGGCAGGGCGCAAGCTGATCGTCGAGGTAAACAGTGCCGCCCGCGCGGAGCGAGCAATTACCCAGATGGGCGAATGGCTTGGTGATTGCGTGAGCGCGCCTATGGCCGAAATCCGGACGCTCGATCAGGTTATGGCCGACGATGCCGCCCGCACGCCACAGGACGAGGCGCTGGATATTCCACCGCATGAAATGGAGCGCATCGTTCACGATATGCTGACCCGTGAATATACGAAAACGCTCGATGAGCCGGTCCCAGCCCTCAGCCACAAGACGCCACGCGTTCTGGCCTGTACAAAGGCGGGGCGGGTAAAGGTAGCCGACTGGCTCAAATATATCGAAAATGGCGCGGCAAAATCGGGCACCGCCGATCCGATGGGCACCTATGACTTTACATGGATGTGGGAAGAACTGGGGCTTAGCGACCTCCGGCGGTAACGGCCATCATACGGTTCTTGAAATGTTCTCGCTTAGCGTTGTCTGGCGTACCTTCCACGCGATGCCCTCACCATGATCACTTTCATGGAAGACCCGGCAGATCGGGCAAGACATGCAGCGCGCGTCAGCAAGATGATGCGAGGGTTCGGACAGACCGGGACCGAAAATACAGGCAGACAGCGTCGGCGCAAACTACTCGATATCATCGAGACCTTCGCGAGAATGCCGCCCGTGACGATCGATGTTCCGAGGATCGTTTGGCGCGATCTTTACGATGCCGCCGCGAGCATCGCCGCCATGAATATCGACTGGGACAGCCGCTGCGGCCCGCTCATTGCCGCCTCGAACGACCATCTCAAATGCCGGATCGGATGGACTGCCGCGCGCAAGAACATCAGGCGCCTTGCCGAATACGGCCTGATCATCCCCCATTGCCTCGCCGGCAACGGCAAGCGATTTCTTGGGTCACGAGACAGCGAGGATCGCTCCGACGCATCAGGATGGTCGCTGGCGCCGTTACTCTTCCTTGAGGATTACCTCACACAACTGGCCGCCACCGAGAAGGCCTTGGCCGCGCAAAACCTGATCCTGCCCACCCAAATTCGAAGGGCAACAAGCAGCGCGTACCGGCTGCTGCGGCCGTTCGAGCAGGGCCACCTTTGGGCTGACAAGGCCAGAAAGAAGCTCGATGCGATCGCTGCGGCGCGGCGCACATACCAGAGGCGGAAAGGATCCATGGACGCGATCGCAGTGCTCGGCCGCCTCGCCGAGGTCGCGACCCGGCTGCTTGATCGGTTGTCAGAGCGCATATCGCTCGACGACATTGCGTCGCTGACACCTTCCGGGGACACTAGGGTGCGCCGGGATGGCCACCATCAATACAGCCCTGAAGAAGCTCTTGAATCTGTATACGGCTTGGCAGTGGGCGCTTGCCGACGGGAACCTGATGACGTTCGAACCACGCCTGATGCCGACAGGGTGAAGCAAAAAACAGCCGATGCTTGTCAGAACGCGCAGGTCTCGGCCGACGCGAATGATGTCTACGGCATCCATCGATCGGGTTTCGTTTGGGCCGAAGCCCCTGCCCTCTTCCCCTTTATCGACGGCATGGTCGAAATTGGAGCCCGACCGGGCCTGAACGAGCTCCACGAGGTCGCTCGCGTCTGCCAGTTAGGCCAGGCTACGGCCGCGCGGGCAAGTGCGACACTGGGCACAGGGATCGCACTCCTGTGCGCGCTGATCACCGGGCATCACCTGGCCAACGGACAAATCCGCAAGACGCCCGATGCATACATGCAGGCGCTGGTGTGGCGCGCCCGCAGCGGTGAGCTCAATCTCGGCCATACGCTGCTCGGCCGCAGAAAGGCAGTATTCGGCCAGGGGAATACAAGGGCTTCGAATATGCGTATCTCTGTTCGATCATCGATGCACTAGGTCCGAATCATGAAGCAGGAAGCCCTTATCGCTTGGACATCGCTCTACATCGGCGTGGGAATGATGGCGCTGATCTGCGCAGTGCTCGCGGTAGTAGTGACGGCCGACGACTGGCGCACTGGCAGGTGGCGACCCGCCCACCAAACGGGGCTCCAGAAAGCTCTGGTCATCCCGAAGCTCTGGCTGCGCTGGCAGCTCAATTACCTCAAGGGCGCGCCCGTCATCCTGGCGATCAGTGTGTACTATGCTTGGGCTACTGGGTTCTCAGTGTTCTGGAACGTCTGATCGTCCGTCGAACGAGGCAAGCATCACCCGGCGAAACGGATTGGGCGCGGGAAGCGTCGCCGAGGCCAGCGACACGCCGCCGGTCGAATTCGGGGTGACAATCGAGCCCATGATCGTGCGCACATAGTTGCGGGTCTCACGAAACGGCGGGATGCCGCCAAACTGGTCCACACGTCCCGGGCCTGCATTATAGGCAGCCAGTGCAAGCTCCCATGTCCCGAAGCGATCCAGCTGCTCGCGCAGATACCGCGCGCCGCCGACAAGATTTTGCCGAACATCCCAAGGGTCGCTGACACGCAGATATTGGGCCGTGCCGGGCATCAGCTGGGCCATGCCCATCGCACCGGCGCTGCTTCGGGCGAAGGGGCGGTATCTGCTTTCCTGCGCCAGTAAGGCGTCAAACAGAACAACGGGCACGCCGGCATCGCAAGCGACGTCGACGATCAGGTTGAAATAGGCTGTCCGGCGAGCCAGGGCATCCCTGCTGATACCATATCGCGGGAAGAAGCTGCGGGACTGGCAGAGTGGGTCATCCTGCGAAGGGCGGAAGGGTGAAGAAGCAGGGCCCATGAATGATACACCTGCCCGCATCCACGAAGGAACAGCGGGACGCGCGGCATAGGGATTGATCGTGAAGCTGTGAGGGACCAACTCAAAGTCGCCGTGCAACTCTTGTGAAAACGCATCCACTGGAGCCGGAAGCGGTTCGACTGATTGCTCGAGATCGACCGCCCCGCGCAACTGTGGGGCGAGCACAGCGAAGTCCGGTTTTGCCTCTGGCGAAAACACGTCGAGAATGGCTTCGCGCGCTGATGATGGCGTCGGCGTCAAAGCGACGAGCACGAACAGGAGATTTTTCATTACCACACCTTTCGGCGTGGTTCGGATATCGCCCCTCGTTTCTAAATGAACAGGCGGCGCATGGCAATCGCCCACAATCTGGCATCGCACAGAAGAAAGGGGCGGTGGCCATCGCGAGCCGTGCCGGAGAACGTCGGGTCGATCCAAAGGGGAAAGATGGTGGGGGTGAGCTGAGAGGAGCGAATTTATGCTGATTGCGCTCAGACCCACCCAGGAGACCATCGACATCGTTGCTGCACTGAAGGGCCGTTGGCACGGTTCCTATGCGATGTGCGTCTGCCCCGCGCACGCAGACCGAACGCCGTCGCTTTCAGTCCGGCAGGGCGAGCGGGGTATTCTGGTCCACTGTTTTGCGGGATGCCGCAGCGAGGATGTCCTGCGCGCAATCGGTCGGACCAAACCGATCCTGAATTCCCCTTCGCCGAGCTACCGTCCAGAAGGAACTGCGCCCAACGTCAGAAGGATCTGGGATCAGAGCACAGAGATCCGCGGGACGCTCGGCGAAGTCTACCTTCGATCGCGTCGACTGCCCGTCAACCTCCCCGACTTACGCTTTCATCCACGTTGCCCTTTTGGCCGCAAGCCCAAAACCATCTTCCGGGCGGCGGTGCTGGTCGCCGTCAGAACTGGGCACAAAATGACGGCAATCCAGCGGATCAGGCTGACGGACGATGGAACATGGCATGATGGCAAATTCATGCTCGGCAAACCCGGACAGGGTGCTTGGGCTCCACAGTTCGAAGGCAATGTGCTCGCCATTGCTGAGGGCATGGAGGATGCGGCAAGCTATGCTCAGATCAGAGGAATCCCGTGCTGGGCAGCACTCGGGAATGAGCGTCTCGCGCTAATCAACGTTCCAGACCATGTTGGCACCCTTTACATCGCCGCGGACAACGATGGTCCAGGCCGATGCGCTGCAATGGCGGCAGTTGGATCACACAACATACCGGAAAGGCAGATCATTCGTGATCCACCGCCAAGGCGTTTCCACGACTGGGCGCAGGCAGCGGCAAAAACAGCAAGGCCCAGGGACGAGAAAAATTCGAGCAAAAACGCTTACAAATCGGACTTTACAGACGCAGACATTAGGTTTCGTGGACAAAGCTTGACGGGAGACTTGTATGTTGATTCAAGGCTGTCTTTTGGGAGGCGGCATTGGGCGATCGGATTGGGGTTTCGGACGAGGAATGGGCACTGATTGCCCCACTCTTGCCACCAGAGCGGGGCCGTGGATGTCGGCCCGCACAGGACAATCGGCTGTATTTTGAAGGCATGATGTGGATGGCGCGGACAGGTGCTCAGTGGCGTCACCTTCCCGATGAATATGGCAAATGGAACAGCGTGTTCCGCCGCTACCGCCGATGGGTGGAGACCGGGGTGTTCGACGCGATGCTCGAAACCTTGGCGGAAATCGCAGGCCGCGATGGCACTGCCGACATGATCGACAGCACGGTGGTCCGGGCACATCATTGTGCCGTCGGCATAAAAAGGGGACTCAGGAAACCGAGGCGCTTGGCCGATCGCGCGGCTGTTTCACCACCAAACTCCACGCTCGATGCGATGCGATGGGTCGCCCGCTCGGCTTCGTCCTGACACCGGGGCAAACCCACGACGTCCAGGGCTTCGCACCGCTGTTCCGCATGATCAGCGACAGAATCGAGGCGTTCCTTGGCGATCGCGGTTACGATGCTGATGCCATCCGCGAAGAGATCGCCAAGGCCAATGTCGAGGCGGTCATTCCAGCCAAGCGCAACCGCCGTAATCCGGCCCCACACGACCGGACCAAATACAAATGGCGCAACCTCATCGAGCGGCTCTTCAACAAACTCAAGAACTGGCGGCGTGTGGCCACCCGCTACGACAAAACCCGCGAGTCCTACCTCGGCTTTGTCGCTCTCGCCTCAATCAAGATATGGATACCCTTTGTCCACGAAACCTAGTTCATCGATCTAAGCCTTTTTCATCCTGTCGGTTGCTTGATCTACCAGATCGGAACGTCCGGCTAGTGAGCCTATCTGTCCGAAGGCGATCAAGGCCATTGTGCGACAGAAACTCACTACCTCCAGAAGAGAGTCGTCATCAAAGGCAGGCTCGATATAGTCACCTTGTAACCTTCGGGACACCTGATGGACACCGCCGTGGGTGTAGCCGTTCATCGCACTCCATGCGCTTTGCTTCACCGTCGAAAGAAATTTGACCGAGAATTCTGGGCGCTCCTCGATCGCCTTGATCAGATCACCGAATTTCGGCGCGATCGTATCCTTTTCGACGAACGCTTCTATCTCCTGTTCCGAAGCGCAGTAATGAATCCAGGCCCCGCGCACGAAGCACTCGAAGGCACATCGGACGAGGGCGAATGCACTTGCATAAGTGGCCATCGATATCAGTGTGATAATGCCAGCATGGTGCTCGATCGACAGATCGAAGAGTTGGCCAGGAATGCGATGCCTGTGATCGCCTTTGATCTCCAAGCCTTCGAGGCTGGCGCGAATCCATGCCAAATCATCCTGCGCCATTGAGATGGCCGTCCGAACGTTTTCCGAGCTTGTACTCGTTTCCATGTTTGTTTCATTTCCACCGCCTGTGGCTGGGGTCATTGAAAGGTTAATGTCACCGCATTCCTTCGCGTGGGAGTGTGGGATCACCAGCATCAGACCTGCGCCAGTACTCTTCACCAGCAGCTATGCCAGATGCTGTGAGAACATAGCGGTCGGCATAATCGGAGCTTGCCGCGAGCAGCCCGAGGCGAACCAATGGCGCGACACTGCCGTCGGCAACCGATCTTTCGCTGCGCGTTTCACCGTTTACGATTGTCCATCGCTTGCGACCATTCTCGATGAATAACTCAATTTCGCTCGGAATTCTGGTCGGAGCAGACGCTTCGCCCCGTACAGTCGACCAGCGGTGAGAAAAACAGATTGTCAGGAAGCTCAGCGTCTCCCTTGCCCGAGGGGGAATTTCCAGCCAGTCGACCAAAGCATTGGCCGAAGGGAGCAACCCCTCGCGCTTGTTCAACAGGGCTTCTTGTCCGCAGACATAGGCCTTCACCATTGCGCGCTCGATCTCGCCAATCGTATTTTGCGTGCGCCCCCCTTTACGCGCCTCGCGATCCCGGGCGACAATGTCGCGCGCGGCCTCGCGGAACAACGCGCGCATTTTCGATGTTGGTCGCTCGGCTTTGGCAGGCTTCCTTTTGACGTTCATGGTTGCAACATCCCGAAGAAAAGCGAGCCTCAGACCGGCTGACGCGGCGCGATGCCGAGGCGCTGTGCGACCTGCGTGTAGAGACCGACGATGCCGGGCATGGCGACCGTGACCGCGAGACCGAATGGTACAGCTTCATCTATCGGAGTGCCCGGATCTGGATCGCGCTGCACAACGAGGTCAATCGTCATATCCGGGCCGACGACCGGCGCTTTGTCACCTTCCCAGCAACGCATGAATATGGTGCCGCGATTAGTCTGATTGCCGTCAGGTTGAAGGCTACGCGGAGAAACGCCCAAAGTGCCGGCTTCTGCTGGATCGAGCAGCTTGAGGCGAACGGATCGGTAGCTCTTGCGTCCCGGTTGCACGGGTGTGAACCATGCTAGCGTCGCCGACAGGCTGTGGGGCCGGGCCTGACCGCTCATGACCGCCGGTATGGGGACACGGACAGTGGTGACACGGTCGCGTGAAAGTTCTCCAACCGCCCAGAACGTCGCGCGGTCCTCCGCGCACGCTACCGCGTCTTCGGCGTCGACATAGCCAAATCCCAGGAAGCGCCTGATATTGTCCTTGATGTGGCTGTGATGCCCGCCGACCGGACCGATGATCGCTTTGATCCGTGCAGCAATGTCATCGGGCCAGCGGGCGGGATGGACAAGCAGCGCCTTGAGCAGGGCCGCCCGCTGAATGTGGGGCAGGCCCGCAAAATCCGGATACGCTGCCTCCAGTGCGTCGTGGATTCGATGACATGTGCGTGATGCCAGCGCGGTCGCGCCGCTGGTCCCGCCCGAATAGCCTTCGGCTACCCCGAAGGCGCCGGTACGAGGCGCCGCCACTTTGAGGCCAGCGGGGCGCGTCGAGGGCGCCGGTCTGACGAAGACATGACCGTCGGTCCGCATCTGGCGGAGGTGCTCGCGACCTCCCGGCATCAAAATGTCAGGTTTGACTGATCGGGCAAATCCAGGGCCGAGAGCGCTCGACGGGTTGGTGGCACGAATGCCCGGAAAGGGGTCGATGATGGTGCGGGCGGCGCGGCGGTCCGCAGCCGACACCCAATCGTCATTGGACGCGCCGACCGTCACCGCGTTGATTGCCTCGGACGGCGAAAACATACGCCGGTCAGCCATCAGATTGCCGATCGCGGTCAGCGTGCCGTCACAGCGAGCGGCGGCGTCAGCGTCTTCGAAAGCCGTGCCGGTCGCGAAGGCTGGGACGCCGAAGGTCTCCCTCACATTACCAGCACTCACCAGAAACAGAATGCCGTATCGGTACGCCAGTCGATCCAGCAGCCGTGCCCATGCCGACAGCGACGACTGAAAGGGACGCCGCTCGTTGCCAAGCGAGAGATTGACGATCAGCACGCCCGGCGCCGTTGCATCCGGGCCTTCTCGCATCGCTCTAATGGCGAGAAAGATGATGTCGACGACAAGCCGTCGTGCCGGGAAGCGATCCCCAGCACCCATCACCGGAACAACATGAATGCGCCGCGGCAATGCCGGTGCGGGATTGTTCCTGTCGCCATGCACGAGGAGCGACGCCATCGCAGTGCCATGGACGCGTTGGTCCACGGGGGCATGGGGTTCGAGATCGAATTGATCATCCACGACCAGATGAGCGGCGAGCAGCGGATGTGCGGCGACCGGAACTCCGTCGAGCAGGGCCAGGATCGGTTCGCGCAGGTTGCCGACCGCAGCAGCGGTGCCGGCGTCTGTGACGTCCTCGATCTCGATCGTCGTCGCTAGGCTTTGCGGGCGGATGTGCATGACAGGCTCGAGGCTGGCGATGCCGCCTTCCGCCTGATCGATGATCTCCCGGATCGCGCGTACCGGCAAATCCACGAGCAGGGCATGATAGGCGATCTCGGGCAGCCGGGCACGCGAGATGATCTGCCCGCCGCGTGCGGTCACTGCCGCGCGCACTTCATCTTCCCGTGCCTGGGCCTGAACCTCAGAGGCTCGGTAGATCAATTCGATCTCCAGCGGGACAAGCTCGTCCTCGCCGCGCTCCTCGATCTCCTCGGCGAGAAAACTGGCGTCGATTCGTTGGACCCTGTCCTGAGGCCCCCATGGTCGCAGATCGCGAAGCAGTTCGAACACGCCACGCCACGGCGTCTCCCCGAATTGCAGTTGATCGGCGTTCCAGCGCCTCCAAAGAGAGAGCAGTTCTGCGAGCGCGCGTGCGTCCGGAACAAGGAGGTAGGCAACGGGCTCCTTGTCGTCGTCGCTGCCTAACTCCTCCTCGTCGATCAGTTCGAGGCCGGGCACGCGCTGAACGGCTGCGGCAAAATTGTTCACCGAGCCACGGACTTCGAAGACGAGCAATCTCTCCGGAGCCAGGGCAGCCGGATCGGCACGCAGTTCGAGACCGCCCGGATCTCGCGCCAAAGCCTGGGCCAGGCGGTCGAATTTTGGGGCAAATGTGGCTTGCTGGCGATCCCGAGGGAAAGATTCAGGTGGTCGGGGAAATTTTTGCTGACCGGCGGGGCGTTGTCTTGATTGGTCTGGCGTCAGCCTCAGCAGGGGCTTGGTTGGATCGCTCGCCATCTACATTCCCGGGCCGTACGCGCGATTTCCATAGTTCAAGCTCTGTCTCGAGCGCATCATCGATCCCAATCTCCCCCAAACCCAATATCTGCCTGCGCCTCACATTTTGGCACAGGTCGAGCGCTTCGGCATAACTTACTTCGCCAAGGCGGGTCGCAAGCTTCTGTACAGTCATGCGCGGAGTTTCAGGCCAGCCAGAGATGACCCTGTCCAAAAACACCTCAAGCAGTTTACGATCGGGCTGTGGAAAAGCTAACCGCATCTGAAATCGACGCCATACCGCGCGATCAAGCAACTCTGCATGATTGGTAGCCGCAACAACTATAACATACGGCGGCAATTGATCGAGTTGCATGAGCAAGAACGAGACCACGCGCTTGATTTCGCCGGTTTCATGGGTGTCGCCACGCTCTTTACCGATAGCATCAAACTCGTCGAAAAATAGGACGCTCGGCTGTGTGCGCACATAATCGAACAGTTTGCGAAGCCGGGCGTTGGTCTCACCAAGGTAACTGCCGATCAAAGCATCATAACGCACGACGAAGAATGGTAAGCCCAGCGCCTCCGCGATTGCCTCAGCAAAGGAAGTCTTCCCGTTTCCAGGAGGCCCGGAAAGCAGAATCCGATGCCGTGGCTCATAGGCATGTGCGCGCAAAACATCAGCACGCATGTGCTCTTCGATCAGCTGACGACCATTCTCGCGCGCTGGCAACGAAAGGAGCAGATCATCAAATCTAACCCGCGCTTCGATTTCGATGATCGTGTCTCGACCTGGCCCGACCTGAGGCTGGGAGGTCGTGAGAGGCGGCGGCGTTACCGGCACGGTGCTTAGTGCGCGTTCGATGCGATCTGCAACGATGTGGTGATTTTTGGCTCGTTCGTCCGCCGCAATGGCCTCGGCCGCTGCGCGCAGCGTCTCACGGTCGCCAGCAACGCTGGCGCGAACGAGCGAGACGAGATGATCAGCGCGGGCCATTTTCTATGTTTCAGTCACTCAATCGGCAGGATCAAAATCGACTACCTGGGGAATCTAATGAAATTTTCCTGCGGTGTAATCAATTATTCGCGGTCCAGCTCTAGCAGACCTAGCACGATAAAGCCTCTGTCATATGTGACGCTCCGTAAGGGTACCTGAAACCAAGGACCATCGTGGCGCAAGCCAGCATTCCATAGCCTAGATTCTCTATAGGAAGCCCTCACCGGCGTGGTTCTCGAACAACGCGGCATCGCGAACATAACCGAGGAGCACCTCCACCTTCTTCTGACGCGATACCTCCTGCATCTTGGGCAGCGAGGCTCCAGCCTTGGCCGCCTCGGTCAGAAACCCTGAGCGCAGTGAGTGCGCACCGACTGCGGCAGGATCGAGCCCAACCTTTTCGGCGTAGCGCTGGATCAGGCGGGCAACCGAGCGATCCGACATGGGCTCCTTGGTCATCATCCCTTTTGCGTCGGTGCGGTAGAACAAAGGACCCGCCTCTCCTCCCCTTACGCTGAGCCATTCGTTGAGGCGCGCGCCGGGCTTGAGAACCTTGCCCGACGGCACCGCAATGACCTGCCCTTCCCCTTCCTGGTCGGTCTTGGAATGCCTGATCGTCAGCTTGAGCCCTTCCCGCACCAGTTCGAGGTCAGCCAGTTGTAGCGCGACCAATTCGGAACGCCGCAGCGCCGCCGCCAGCCCAAGTGCCATGACGGCCCGGTCGCGGATAGCCCGCGGACTTTGGCCTTCAGCAGCTGCGATCATCCGGGCCAGATCAGCTGCCAGTATTGCGCTCTTCTTACGCGTCGGCCGCGCGCGCTGCTCGCGGCGGATTCCAGCAAGTGTGTCGCCAATGACATCGCGCGGATCGCGGTGCTGGGGCGCCACCTGTCCTGCCTGCCGGTGGTTCCCGGCGATGGCCGCAAGGTGCCGCCCGATGGTACTGTCCGCCCTCCCCGCCTGCGCCAGCGAGGCCAGATACGTTGCCACTGCTTCCGGCATAGCCGGCATAGGCTCAAGATCGCGCGTCCAGCACCATTCTTCGAACTGCCGCCAGTCGCTGTCGTAGGCCCGCACGGTGTTGGCGGCCTTGGAGCGCGCCCGGTACGAGCGGGCCGCCTCGATCTCAGCCGCGAGCTGCGGCGGGATCACATTCCCCAGCGGCGCAAGCGCGGCCTCATCTGAAAGCCCCAAGGCCCTACTGCTGTCATCGTCCACGGCGACACTCCTCAAGCTTCATTGCCGCTGCTGTGCCTTATCCCTGCCTTAGGGCGCGGGCGACATCGCGGCGAATTTCGGCTCCTTCATATAGAATAGCGTGTCGTCCGTGAAGGGCTCTTATCGGACAGCAAATGCACTGTACAAGCTGGGTATACTTTTTACGCCATTTATATACTATCTGGCTGATGGTATCTGCCCCAGCACCTTGGCAACTGACGCTTGCCCGCATCGAAGGCGCCCTCCCCTTCATCTCACCCGAGCTTTCCCAATGCCTTGCGCTGGCCTCACTCCGTCGCCTCTGGCGCATGCATGTGCGCGATCATCCGTTTGATAATCTTGGAATTGAACACAATCCGGGGCTTGAGGCAGACGAGCTTATGCGCTCGTGGTATTCCGAAGAACGCCGTCAATTCTTGTCGTGGATCAGCCGGCGAGGTCACCCTCCCCTCGCCCATGCCGCCAAGCTGGCCATGGCCGCCAAAAGTCACACCGAAGGGTTCAGCGAGATATACAGGCCCGCCGATCGCGCGCTCGAGCGGCTCGATGTTCTGCTGCCGACCCGCGATCCGATGGGCACCCTCCTTGAATGGCTAGGGGAACTGCGAACTGAGGAAATCGACTTTCTTGAAAGCGGCAGCGAGATGGTCCAAGTCAGTGGGTTCGCGGTCACACGTTCGGCGCCCCGGGGGGCGGCCTGGGCTGCGTCGCTTGCGGCCGCCATGCGCCCACACTTGTTTGGGCTGGGCTCGGCGCCAATGGCGCTTGCTGGGGTCATGCCGCGGGCTCTGTTCCGTGAGCTTCACGAGGATCCCCTGCCCGTCCTATTACGTCGTGCGCTTCAGGCTGCTGCTGAGAGTGCAGCCGCAGACCTCCGTGCCATGCAAAGGGCTCACCTGCAGGCTGAGGGAGCACTTTCAGGCCTCTACGCCTCGTCGACGGCTCCCCTGGCTTGGCGTCTTGTAGCCGGCATCGGACCTCTTACCCGTGCGGAGCTTGCCAGAGGCCTTGAGGTGACCAAGCGAACCGCGTCACAATCAGTTGCGGCTATGGTGACTGCCGGCATGGCCAGTCTTCGGACTTCCGATGGCGCAATCGTCCGAACGGACACGTGAACGTGTCATGGACCCCGGAATACTTCCCGGTAGCAAACGCCAATTCGATTTCGTGAGCTCGCTCTGCGGCGCAGCAGCTGCTCTACGAACTTTTTCGCCCTGCCCGGGTCAGCGAATGACAACTTACGTCGCTGTCCACGCGTTCCAATCCGTCCCCACGAGAATTCAACAATCGCAACACCGAACAGGTCTTGGCTCCGAGATATGGCATAGCGCCGTGCAACATTGAGATCGGGATTTTTGGCTTCGAGCCAAATGTGACACTCGTTCTGATCATGCTCTAACATACGGAGGAGTATGCGACAGCCGCCTGGAGCTAGGCCAATCGGAAGTTTGAATCACAGGTCTCTATGGTGATTCAAGGAATCGATCCTGAGGCTGTGACCGCCGCTCAGTTGCGGACGTCTGATTCTTATGGAATTTGCGCGTCTCTCGGGCGAGGTCATTCTCGAAGCGAGAGCGCGGTCTTCCTTAATCTTGAATCAAATCAATAACAAATCCGCCGCAGGCGAAAACGTTAGGGGATTTAGATTCTAAGGTTAAGAGGTTACCTGCTCGCCATCAGCCTGCAAACTCCTGATTTCTCGCGAGTCGGGGTCGCTATGTCGAATCTGATAACACGATGTTCGGTTTCTGATAGCACGACCGCCAGATTCTAATAACACGTCATCTGATGCCCGATCACACGTTGGCCACCTCCCTGCCCTGTTGATAACTTTGAAAGCGCGGCTCAGAGCGTGAGGCCATAGGATCAGTTAGCGTTCCGATTCACATATGGTGCGTCGATCCCAAACTTTCTGATCCCCATTTGCCCCGAGGCTGAAACGCACGTGTTTTCGGAAATCTGGTATCTCCGGTTGAACGTGTTTTCGGGAATTGCTTTTGGCGGCGTCCTTTTTCCTCCAGCTTGCCGGCTGACCCGTCGCGCTTCTTGGAAGCTGTGCCCGAAGTGGAGGCTTAGGCGATCTGCAAGTTGGTCCGACCTTTCCACGTTAGATGGCTGATTTCAGTCAAAGATGACCGGCTGAAGCACTCGCGGAGTGTTCAATGCTGGTGCTCTTGGGTCTTGTCGGCAATTCTTTAGCAGGTGCCGAACGTAGACGTAGTTTTCTGATCGGGCGGGGTAAGTGGCGTGATTCCCGAAAACACGTTCGGTAACGGGCGTACATCATGAGAGCGTTCTTATATTTCCGATCAATCGCGATGCTTGCCGCAGACTGTCGCCGGTCTGAAGCTGGGCGACGGCGCTACTAGCGCGCCGGGCGCACATAACCGGTCCCACAGACGGGCGCGACCTTCAAAAGCCCGGAAGCGTATGCTTGTTGCGCTCGTGGTGCTTCTTCATGAAGCCGTAGAACCGCTTCGAGTAGTTCCTTGGCAACTCATGGGGATTGCTGTTCAGAAAGGAATCGAATTGCCGCATCAGCACATCGAGATCCCAACCAGGACATTCAGAACGGATGGCCTGATAGATTTCGGGATCAAGAGTGTCTTGCGCGCCCCCTCCCCTCCGTCGTGACTGAGATTGGCTTGCGTTGCTGTCCAATGTGGCTGATGCATCGGCTTGCTGTTCGGGGCGCAAGCTCGCACTCGTTGTTGCAAGGAGCTTGCGCACGAGGGCAGGATCAACGAATTCCGGCGGAGGGCTGACCTTGGCTGCCTTTTCGGGGGTTGCGCGCTGAATGCGCTGGGCTCTGCTCTCCGTGGTGACAGGGCCACTATCCTCGATTTTTCCAGAAGGTTTTTCGAGATGGCGACGCATCACCATCTTCAGCTTTGGACGCGGCGTCTCTGCTCCAATGACCTCTAGACTGATATCCGGCAGGTTGTTAGCTCGCGCCAATTCAAGAATCTTGTTCTTGAACGAGGGTAGGGAGCTTTCGCTGCCGCTTTTCTGATGAAGAGTTTCGAAGCCAATCGTGAAACCTTCTGGCCCATTGCCACCAGCGTGCTTGCGAGCGGCGCGGTAGAGCCATTTCCCAAGTCCGCTCGTTATCTCGAAATACAAAGGCGAAATCGCAAGGACATTTCGCTTGTCCATGACCCCGTCGAAGAACCACTTGGAAAGCGTGATTTCCATCCCAAGCGAACGCTGGGTTCGTTCATCAACGAGATGAGTATAGCTATCGATCCACGAAAATGTGGTCTCGCGGGATTTGGAGTTCGCGCGGATGTTCGTCTTGATCGTCGTGGCCTGAAGACGATCAAGCGCTGCGATCAGTCGCTCATAAGCGCGCCCGCTTACACCCCAGCAGATTCGCTTGAGAAGATCGCCAGGTTGAACACGAATGGTCGGCGACAGGTCGTTGTCACCCCGCTCGCGCAATTCGTTGAGGTGGGACGCCAGATAGATCATGATATCTGCATCCCAGATGGTCGCCATCCCATAGGCTGGGTTGGCTGATACATGCACGGTGACCGACTTATCCGGACTGAGGTACTCAATGGGTTTCAGGCGCTTCTTCTTCGAAAGGCTGAAGAAAGGACGCTGCATGGTCTCCTGATAGTCCCGCAGCGAGATGTCGCTGAAATCAGGCAGCGTGAAGAACATCTCGAACTGCACCCGGCGACCGGAGGAGGACTGATCTTTCTCGCTCACGTTCTTCGCCCAGTAAATCTGCCGCTGTCCCACATGTGGGACAAGTGAGCTAAACATATGAAATACAACGATAAAAACCACATTTTCAGAGTGGTGAACACATGGCCATAGGTGGGTCCGAAACCCTCCTTCATGGGGCAGGCCTTTTTAGAATCTTCGCCTTCTCAATCAGAGGGCGCAATGCATCGAGGATTTCGTCAGCGCTCAAATCAGTGGGGTTGATCGTTATCGTGAGCCCTCGTGCACGATCCTTTTCGATGACACCAATGGACGATCCCGCCGCTTCGATTACGGCTTTCTGAACACGGCCAGGCCTGCCCGAAACTGCCTTGAGCAGACGGACAACAACCTGAGGGCCAGAAATTGGCTCTTCGTCTCCGGATTGCCGGAAACTTTGCTCCGCAGCGATCTGCTTTGCTGCTTCCTCCATCCTAGGGCGCAGCGATGGGTTGCGTATGGCTGGAAGAAGCTTGTCACCGTACCGCACCTGAAGTTCCATTGGCGACGCAAATGCGCTTACGATTGTTTGCGGGATCTCTGTCAGGCCGATGTACCGGGCGAGCGTAGATTTCGAGATCTTTACGCGTTCAGCAAGCCGGGCCTGAAGGCCATCGTAATAAGTATCGACTGCTGCCTTGTAGTTCAAACCGCGCTCTAAATCTGAGATATCTTCCCTCTCGCGGTTCTCGACATCAGCAAGGCGGAACGCAGCTTCGTCATCGAGATCTTCGATAATCGCGACGAGCTCGATATCCGGGTAGTGATTGGCGTTGAGCCACGCGACAGCCCAGTGGCGCCTTGTGCCAATGATCAGTTCGTACTGCAGCTCACCTTGCTGTTTCCGGCGCACGACTACTGGGATGCGGTTCCCGTTTTCTGCTTGGATCGATTCAATCAGAGATCGCAAACGGGGTTCGGTGAGCTGTTCGTAATCACGGGCGTTTCCCGGCCAGATCGAACATTCTGCAGGTTTGAGCCGGATGGTCGGGCGCTTGACCATCCGCGCTGCTTCCGTGAAGCCTTCAAGCCGACGTGTTGTGAAATTGCGCGATGCGGTTGCCCCTGCAGCGTCCTTGGCTCCAGAGACGGAAGGCTGGTCAGGGGCAGGGGAGGCGAGGGCCTCGCCAATCAATGAACGACGGCTCACGCTGCAACACTCCCTGCCGTGTCAGATGACCGTCTCGAAATGCTCTTCGACGGCCACTGCTCATGTATTTCGTTCAGAACTTCTCCGAAGACTGCGTTGAGATTGTCCCGGCAACGCTGGTAGGTTGCGTGCGCAGCTGAAGGCTTGCTTTCATAGATCGACCGGAATGCTTGAGTGGCATTCTTGATTTCCTCAGAAGCTAGGATCGGCTGATTCAGCAGGAAATTGGCATATGTGGCCTTCATCATCTTCCACATGTCGGCTTCACCTGGCTTGCTGGGGGTGTAGGCCGAGCAGACGACGCGAATGAACCCGTAATCAACAGGCGTTCCGTGATCCTCAAGGATCTCGATATTCTCGGCGATCGTGTCCATGAAATGGATGGTTGAAAGATAGTCGAGCTGCCTTGCCGGAACCGGGATAAGCATACCTGTTGCGGCGGCCATCACATTGAGGCCCAGGAACCCCATAGCCGGCGGAGGATCGAGCAAGACGACGTCGAAGTCCTTGATGATGCTGTCGATGCCAATACGGAGACGCTGAAGTCCCTCGCGCACTGCTTGTCCGCCCTCCGTCAACGTTGCCGTGAGGTCCCACTCTGCATCCTGCAGGCCAAGGCTTGACGGCACTATTTTGATTGTAGGCCAAGCGGTTTCTCGGATTGCCTTCCTGAAATCGTCGAATGTACTGCGAGGCGACAGGAAGTTTCCTAAAGTCTCCTCTTCGTCGATAAGTGCTTCGGGCTGAATGTCGAACATAGTTGTCGTTGAGGCCTGCGGATCGCAGTCGATCACGAGAACGCTATATCCGTTCAGCGCGAGAAAATCGGCGAAATGCTTGGTAATCGTACTCTTGCCGACGCCGCCCTTGAAATTCTGCACGGCTACTACAACCGCATTCTCATGGGCTAGCTTGCCCGGATGAATGTTCAGCGCCTTGCGAATATGAGTAAGGTCTTCGAGCGTGTAATAGCGGCGGCCATTGTTAAGCTGTTTCGGAGGCGCGAGACGCCCCTCCTTCTCTGCCTTGGCAAGCGCTTCAGGCGTTCTTCCGACCAATTCCGCTGCCGCCGTAGGCCCAAAGGTGATATCGAGGACCTTGCGTTCATCAGGTTTGAACACCACAGCTTTGACCCGATCGCGCATCATTTCGCAGGATCTGGTCATGTTTCGCAGTGTGTTCACGGTGTAGGACATGCGTCTGCCTTTCGATGAATCGCAGTTCTGCGACCCAGTTCGTGTTTTATGATCATTTTCGGCGGTAGAAGTCAAACCGATATCATCGGAATGGTGCCGGTCCCGAATCCCCGTCGCTGCCGGGCACCCCTTGTCGCATAGCCTGTAGTGATCACGGGCTCATAACCCCGAGGCGAGAGGGAAGGGGGATGACCTGATGCGGTTCAGCATCAGGAGCAGACCGTGACCGACCTTTTTGAGCAATCCAGCCAGAAGCTGGACGCAGCAATCACCGAAATCCAGCACGCCATCGCCACCGGACTGGCGAACAAGCAACGCCTGTTTAAGACGATGCGCCAGCTCTACGCGGAGGGCTCCGCAACCGGCGCCTGGAGCCAGAGGGGCGCTTTTGACCTGCTCGAGGCGGCATTGACGCGCCACATGGCCGGACTGCTGAACAAACCTCAGATGCTGAACCAGATTTCGGAGATCAGTGCGCTTATCGAGGCACTGCCGACACATACGGTCAGAAGTGAAGACCAGATCAGGTACCAGCAATTCTCGACGCCCGCAGACCTCGCAAGCCTGGCCGTGATTTTGGCGCAGCCGCTTGCAACCGATATCGTTCTTGAACCGAGCGCCGGACATGGCGCTCTCGTGGCAACTTTGCCCGATGTCAGCGCATTGCATCTCAACGAAATCGATCCGCGCAGGCGTGAAAAGCTGGCACTGCTGCTTCCCAAGGCCACCCTCACAGGGATCGATGGAGCCATGCTGGCTTCCCATCTCGACGCGGCTGTGCAGCCGAGCCTGATCCTGATGAACCCGCCGTTCTCTCGGTCAATGGGGCGAGGGGCAGACGAGTTCGCAGCGGTGCGTCACCTGCGCGCTGCTATAACGCGCCTCAGGCAAGGGGGACGGATCGTCGCGATCATGCCGGACTGGTTCACGACGAGCGCAAAGCTTGCGAAAATCTACGACGACACCTTCGCCTCTTGCACAGTCCGCACATCAATCCGCCTCGATAAATGCTATCACAAGCAGGGCACCAGCGTGGCCGTGCGCTTGTACGTGATCGACAAGATCCCGGGGCAAATCAGACCAGCAGTTTTGGCGCGGGAAACGGTTGCAGACGTGGCGTCTGCGGTTCCAATCATCAAACGCGTGACAGCCCAGCCCGACTGCGAACCGCGCGCGGTGCCGCCGAAAGCAAAGCCGGGTGCGCTCTTCAAAGCCATGCGGGCAACGCCGATCACAAAGCCCGTCAAAGCGAGGGCAGCCCAAGCGCCCAAGATCGAAGCACTGGCGTTCAGTACCCTGGACAAGCCGCGCGTTCTCGGTGAGCAAAGCGGGGTCTACATCCCGTACCGGCCAAGCAGGGTCGACATTGTTGGCGCACGCGAACATCCGACGCCGCTTGTCGAAAGCGTGGCCATGGGTTCGATCCCGGCACCGAAACCGGATTATGTCCCGGCGCTGCAGGATCGGGTCTTGCAGGAAAGCCTGCTATCCGAGGCCCAGATCGAAACTGTCATCTATGCCGGGAACGCGTGGCAGCAGTATCTGCCTGGCTTATTCGTTCCGGCTGAAGAGGGCGTTGGCCTGCAACTCGACGAGCATGGACGCGCCTACCGCAAAGGCTATTTCCTCGGGGATGGAACGGGGGCAGGGAAAGGCAGGCAGATCGCCGCCTGCATCCTTGATGGCTGGCTTGCTGGACGCCGTAAGGCCATCTGGGTCTCGAAGAACGAAAGCCTGCTCGAAGACGCGCGCCGGGACTGGAGCGCCATCGGCGGCCTTGCGGCCGACATTCAGCCGCTTTCCAACTGGAAGATCGACCAGGCGGTTCCGTTTCGCGAAGGAATCCTGTTCGTCACCTACCCGACCCTTCGCAGCCAGCGTCAGGACGCCACGCGCCTCAAGCAATTGATGGACTGGGCGGGCGAGGATTTCGACGGTGTCATCGCCTTCGACGAGAGCCACGAGATGGGCGGGGTTGCGGGAGGCGAGGGCGCCCGGGGCACGAAAAGCGGATCCTTGCAGGGCATCGCCGGCGTACTGCTGCAAAACAATTTGCCCAATGCCCGGGTTCTCTACGCCTCTGCAACCGGGGCCTCGGAGGTCAACAACCTTGCCTATGCCGTGCGGCTCGGTCTGTGGGGACCGGGCACTGCGTTTGCCAACCGCGAAGATTTCATCAGCCAGATCAGGGCAGGGGGCATCGCAGCGATGGAACTCGTGTCGCGCGACCTCAAGGCACTCGGGCTCTATCAGGCGCGCGCGCTCAGCTTTGCAGGGGTCGAATACGACATCCTGAAGCATGATCTGACCGCCGAGCAGATCGCGGTCTATGATACTTATGCGGATGCCTGGGGCATCTTATGCGCAGCTGCGCATAAGATGGCTTATCGCGAGGTCGCGATAATGCGCAGGAACGTGGCGAAGGCCCGCAAA
>ERZ1292629.1134-Hain-H43-01um-R1-1134-length-27157-cov-15_pt1 | contig 27157 bp, 40 predicted proteins | sample MGYA00564399_ERZ1292629 | MGnify/ENA primary metagenome ERZ1292629 (study PRJEB36523, sample SAMEA6512636) | groundwater metagenome | collected 2019-01-08 | study: AquaDiva: Metagenomics assemblies of 32 groundwater samples
GGGTGGCCGGAAGATGGGTTCTATTCTTCCTGTTGCCCATGTGCCTTCATGGCAGTCCTTAAATCACGACCCACCATACGCCAATCCGATTCAAGTGCACGCCTATCGGCTAATTCTGGGTTGGCGCTCCTGTTGTAATTATCACTATTCGACCCTAAATCAAATATCCGACCCATCCCCTCAAGGAAAGATGGGCGCGCAAACAAGCGGAAAGTCAAGCTGTCATCGAGATTATTCATTGTACCCTTTATCGGCATCCAAAGCCGTGCGCTTAACGGTTTGCTACCTCAGCACTAACGCAATTGGCAAGCACAATTATAAGACGAACCGCAATAATATCAAGCGATTTTATAACGCATGAAGGCGGGGACAGTTCCGTCAAATCACTTTGACAGAAAAGTTAAATAAGTAAACTGGGGCTGTCCCCCCCTACCTTGACTCGAACCGCTTACCTAATTCTTACCTATCGCGCTTACCTACGCGACTACCTATACTGGGGGAAAATGTGGGCTTTTGTTGGGCTGTAGGTAGCGGAAAGAGGTAACCCCCCACCAATGGAAACCGCCTAACCGTATGGGGTTAAGCGGCTTTATGTGCTCAAGGCGCCATCCAGATTCGAACTATCCACGGCCCTTGCCGGATAGCGGGGTAGATTCAGAACCGTTTCATCACATTCAAATTGAACAGCAATCCGTCGTGGTAAGCGGTGCCTTCTGCGAGTGAAAACTTCTCACGCCCCGATAAAACGAAGCCCGCGCCGTTTGCGAATTCAAGAAATAACGACAAGCCAACCGTGCCGGGCACGTAGGCCGTCCAGACCGTCGACTCTGTAAATTGTAGCCAATCCCCCGACACGCCGCCAATCAGGGCACCACGGAGCTTTGTGCCGCCTTCCTTGCCTGACAGCGGGAATACCCACGCCAGCACTGGCTCTGCCGCAACGTACCCAGTCGTACCGATTTGTCCGGTAGTAAACTGCCACAGGTTGCCAGTCACGCGCCAGCCGTAGCCGCCGCCCAGCACAAGGGCTTTCTCGCCGATCCCGACTTTCGTGGTGTATTGTAGGCCACCGTAGACCAAGTTGTTCTTTGGCGGCAGGTTCTGCGCGTCCGCAAGTCCCGCCAGCACGCCAACCATGGCGAGGGTCAATAATAGTTTCCGCATAGAATCTCCTTTGAAATTAGACCTTTGGGACTGGCAGTATCTTTTTCAGATCGCCAGCCGAGGTTATTGTTTTCTTCGTTTGTGAGGCCACGCCGAGAATCGCAAGGGCCGCGTTGAACGCTCCGAGAAGCGTTACGTTCAGGTGAGCGAAGTAGGTCAGCCCCCACACGGACAAGAGGGCGATCCCAACGGCGATTGATTGTGATACTGAGGCCAATTCAAACTTGGCTTCGAGCTTCTTGACTATCCACCACACGACGGGGCCAATCAGAACCGAGCCGATTGCTATAATAGCATCAGCATCAGTCGCAAGCGGTAGCGTCTCTACCACTATTGTTGTGTCCATAATTCTCCTTATCAGTTACGGTTTTGGTGTTCTTCCGAATCGACTGCCGGGGCCGGTGTCTATAAACTTCTCCGGTTTTTTGATCGGTTCCGGCTTTTCCACGCCGATCTTTCCGTCAAACCATTTTGACAGGCGACCGATTGTTATCTTTTTCAAGAGCTTCCAAACGAATCGTTTGAACATTAGACCCCCAAATCTCTGGCCAGCCAGCCAGTGATAAATTTTTTCTGTCCACTGTCACCCTTGATCGTTTCGTAGCGGTGCCGTACCCGCCGCTTGAATATCTTGAGCAACAACAGGTCAGCAGAGAGGCGCGATCCCGAAAGAGTTTTCACCGCCGACAAAGTGGCAGGCCCAACTTTCCCGTCCACTGTCAGGCCCGCGCCCATTTCGTTAAGCGACTCCTGTAACCAATGGGGCGTTCGCGGCTTCTCGTCAGAGCCGAACCCGAAATTGACAACCGTATCAAAGAGATAGTTGGCGAGTTCCTGAGACGCGAACTCGTCAAGATGTAGTGGGTCCCAAAAGCGATTCTTGAAAAACACACCCGCCGCGCTTTTCAAGTCGGGGTTCGATTCGGCAACGTCAGGAAATTCAGGGTGTGCTTTCAAAATATCAAGTTTCAACCAGCCCGGCCACGCTGGCCAATAGTTGCGGGCGATACCAAAGATTGTTTCACCGCCCTTGTCCTCGGGCTCGTTTGAATATCCACCTTCGCGCCCGCCAAGAAGTTTGTAGCCGATGAGAAAATTAGCCACTGGCCCTCCCGTTTAATACCCCGTTCCAATCTTCCGGCGGAAGTCGCCGGCAAGAGACTTCCACGAAATCTTTGTGGCTCACCGCCCGCGTGATCCGCACATACCCTTTGGTGTGTTTGTCCCGCTCCGGCATGGACAGGTACAGCTCGGTAAACGTGCCGTCTCTGTTTACAATCGGCGCGGCGTACAGATAGCACTGGTTCCCGTCTATCATTCTCTGTGGGGATTTGTCAATAATCTTGCGGAGAATCTCCCGCATATCGGCATGGATACTCATACCCATTCCCCCTCTGAAAAACAAGGCACGTCGGTGTAATCGACCGCACTCCAATACGGTGTGTCCATAGTTCCCTCTATGTTAAGTAGCTGAGATTCCGCACTCTGATTCGGATGTTTTTGATAAGCGTATGAGATTCCGCGCCCGCCGTGAACACCACGTTGAGCGTGAGCGTGTGATCTTCCCGCTGGATTGTCGTGTCAGTGGAGACGATAGCATTGTCAGCCGAACTTAGTACATACGCGAAAGCCCCAACGCTGTCGAAGTTTGAAATTACATTCCGGTTGATCGCGCCGATAGCCGCGCCGTCGGTGTTGTTTCTCAGATTCAGTACCGCCGATGAAATTGAAGCGACCGGAACAACCGCGCCGGTTGGCGTCTTGAGTATCGCGGTGATGCGGCAACTGTTTTTCTCGTCTACTTCTTGCGCGGGGATAATGAGCGAGTTTGGATTGGACATATCGGTTCCTTAGACAACGGCGTCGAGGGTAACGCTATCGACGCGGCTTTGTTTTATGTTTACGTCTGAGAGATAACTCGCCAAGAGTTGCACGTCGGTGATGAAAACCACAATCGACGGCTGACCTGAATAAGTGAGAACGACCGCGTTGCCGTTGAGCGTGTATGTTCCAGTCGCGGCAATCAGTCTGCGACCCAACAGGAGATTAACAGAGTTGCCCGTTAGGGTGTACGCGCCGGAAGCGGCGACGAGCGTTTTCCCTTTGAGTAGATTTACGGCGTTGCCGGTAAGAGTATATGCGCCCGCCGCCGCTGTGAGCCGTCGCCCATAAAGTAGACTGACGGCATTGCCCGTCAGGGCGTAAGAACCGGTCGCCGCAACAAGCGTGTAGGTGCCCGCGCCGCTCTTGGTAAGGGTGACGGGATTCCCCGTGAGAACGTACACTCCGGACGCCGCAACGATAGTGCGGCCCCTGAGAAGATTTACGGCGTTGCCGTTGAGCGTGTATGTCCCAGTTGCCGCAATCAGTCGGCGACCGTAGAGCAAATTGACAGCATTGCCGGTCAGGGTGTACGCGCCGGAAGCGGCCGATAGAAGATGATTCCAAGCCAGCCCGACATTATTCCCCGTGAGAGCGTACGCCCCCGAAGCCGCCGCAATCTTATGACCCCACAACAACCCAGCGGCGTTACCAGTCAGAGCATAGGAGCCACTCGCGGCGGTAAGCGTGTACCCGGTAACTCCGTTTTCTATTGTTATCGGAGGATTAGGATCGTGGGCTGTGAGCGAGGGTTGCCATTGCCACGAAGCACTACTACGGGATTTGGTGCAAGGAATCATCCGCTTACTATCCTAACATTACCAGTATAAATAACGGGAGCTGTTCCAACCGCCGTGACTAAGGTCATAAAAGCGAGACAGGCACCAGTTTTTATTTCAACCAAGCTAAACGCCGAATTGATACCGTCGAAATAATTTAGAGTGCCAAACCCGACAACAGGGAATATCGCCAACGGGTGACAAATCATCCAGTCGACAACACCAGTGTTGGCCCCAGCAGTATCTATGTTCGTAATCTTTCTTACGCCCGTATCTCCTGCGTTCAGTGGCACAAACCACGCCGGTTCGGTGAATGGGTTAGTGTTTATGTTAGACGAAACGCGGAGTGACATATCAGGTGCCGCTTCCGCAATGTTCCCGTCTTGATCCATATAGTAAATCGCCAACAAACAAGCGGTTGCATTCATTGCCGTCGTCACTCTTGCCGAGATAAAACTACCCGCCGCGTCAGTCGTTTGGTAGCGAGTGGGGACGCCAGTAACGACCGCCGCGACATTATTTACCGATGTATTGACTCCGAAAGTATAGTCAAAAAGCATCAGTGTCCCGCGATTAGCGTTGCCTGTATCTATTGAGACATCACACCCAACTAAGTGTGACGTATCGGTTCCAGCCGGATTACTTTGTCTCAACCCCCCTGTTGTGGTATTGGTAGGTATTGTACCGCCCGGAGCCGCCGCCGCGTTGGAACCAGCTACCGGAATAGTCGCTACCCCCCACAGGGGGACACTACTCGTAGTCGGTACTCCCACAGCAGTCTTGCTAAACGGCAATGTTTGCAACTTTCTATTAGTGGTCGCTTCGGTAATTAAATCAGACAGCGACGCAAAACCAGTATTGAGAGTTGAATCTTGGCGATTAGACCAGTTGCGGATGACCCGTTTGTACCTATCGTAAGTATAATCGGCAAGTGAAGCGTAGTACCCGCCCTTAATGGCCCCGACAAAATCGCCCGAACCCGTGGCGAACACTTTCCCCGGTACGTTTGCTAATGGAATCGGCGGGCCATACCAGCCAGCCATCTTACGGGAAATCCGTTCGGCCTCCTCTACCCCAATCCAGCGTTCCAACCTTTGCGCGTGTGTTGATAGTTTCATCCGCTCACCAACTTAATCAGCCCGTGATACGATGCCCCCGCCGACGTTGTTCCTTTGAGATATTCCATAAAAGCGAGACAGGCACCAGTTTTTATTTCAACCAAGCTAAACGCCGAATTGATACCGTCAATCACCGCCCCCGAATTGGTCGCGGGGCTTATCATAATCGCCAACGGGTGGCATATCATCCAATCAACGACGCCTGTATTGGCTCCACTCGACTGTACGTTCGTAATCTTCCTCACGCCAGTATCACCAGACGCAAGAGGAATAAACCAATCTGGCTCGGTGAGCGGGATTGTCTCCACCGCGGATGAGGCACGAGCCGCTATCGCAGGAGCCGCTTCGGCAACATTCCCATCTTGATCCATATAGGTAACGGTAAGATTTGTTGCTGTGGCCGACAAGACCGTCGTCACTCTTGCTGATACGAAACTACCAGCCGCGTCAGTCGTCTGATAGCGAGTAGGAACACCAGTAACGGCAGTGTTTGTCGCATTAAGTGAGTTGTTGACTCCGAAAGTGTAATCATAGAGCATCAATGAGTTCGAGTAGTTAGACTCAACCCCGGTCCACGTCGTAAGATGTAAGGTATCAGCACCAGCGGGGTCCGCCTGTTTTAGTCCGCCAGTGGTGGTGTTGGTAGGTATAGTTCCGCCCGGAGCCGCCGCCGCATTAGCTCCGGCACTTGGCATGGCCCCCCGTGCCCACAGATGGGCCGAGGCCGCCGCCGCGCTTACTTGGACACCCGTCTTGTGGTACACCAGTGACTGAGACTTGCCGCCAGTGGTCGCTTCCGAAATCAAATCCGACAGCGACGCGAAACCAGTATTCAGCGTTGAATCTTGTCGCCTTGACCAATTGCGGAATACCCGTTTCTGTTTCTCATAGACATAATCAGCAAGGCAAGCGTAGTACCCGCCCCTGATTGGGCCAACAAAATCGCCCGAACCGGTGACGTAGACTCTACCCGGCACATTAGCCAGTGGAATTGGTGGACCGTACCAGCCCTTTGTTTTCAGCGAGACAGCTTCGGCTTGTTCCGCCCCGATCCACCGTTCGAGTCGTTGTGAATGAGTTGATAATCGCATAGTCACTCCTTACGCCGGAATAGTCGCCCAGCCACCAGTAAAGTCGACAGTATACGTTTCGCCGTTGGCAAGTGTAACATCTGAGCCGTGGTCGTACCACGCTATCAGAGGATCAGCCGGAGCAGTCGGCGTATCATTGTAGATCACAACGTAGCGAAAAGTTGCGACTGCTCCCGTAGCGGTCAACACGTGATCGGTGGCGGCCCCCGTCGCCGTTCCGGTCGTGTGCGTCCAACTCGTCCCGGCCAACACGCGAGTTGATAAGTTGGTGTACGCTATCTGCACGAGATTCGCCAGCACCGTGTTAGTCGCAACCGGAGCGTTGGCGGCGGCACACAGAGCAACCGTCAGAGCACCAGTGTTTAGATTGTGGACTCCCTGTCCTATATCTTGGACAAAGACCTGGAACTTGTTGTAAACGGCCATTGGAAATACTCCTTATGTTTTTGGTTTAATTTATTTGTTCAAGATCGGCGACAGGCCCCGGAGCCAGCCCGTCCGGTGTTTTGATTCGTCTGATGTTTGACAACGGCGACCAGTTGCCGACTTCATCGCATACACGCAAAGCAAAGAATAGAATCGTATCGCTCGGCAATCCAGCCACGACAAACGTATCCTTTGCCGTTGGGCTTGGGCAACGCGGTATCGGTTCGCCCGTTGTCTGATTCACTGTCGCCCAATTCAACACGTTGGCAATGGCCGTCGAATCGTATGACCAGCGCAAGTCATAGACAGAGGCACAACCTGTTGACCCGTTGTCGCCCGTCGGCGAACACCGGAGCCGTGCCGTTGCCGTTGTCGGCTGTGAAATTGGCGCGTCGCATGAGGCGAGCGACCAAATCGTTAGTGCCACCGAAATGATAAGCAGTAGTTTTTTCATCGGTTTGACTCCTTGATTAGCCCTTTTATTTCAGCGAGTTCGCGCTGAATCGATTCAAACTGTGTTTCCAGTTTCGTGATCCTGTTCTGTGAGGCCCGTTCATCTTCCGTAACTCGCGCTATCCCAACATCGTGCCGATCCGAGACTGACGCCATTAGAGTCACTCCTCCAATCAGCATCGTGATCAAAAGCCCGATGCAGGTTATGGCGATGTACTTCCAAGACGGGCCGCCGTTTACTCTCTTGGTGCTGTCTGTATCGTGTGGTGTCATGGTGTCCTTTTTTAGATTGCGATATTCACAGCTTCAAATGTTGTTTCGCTTGGTGTGTGCCTGATCCGTGAGATTAAAAACTTTTTGCCCGCCCAGCTTGACCCAAAACAAAGCATGTGAGGATTGATAGTCGTTGAATCAAGCTGTATCCAGTCGCCGATTTCGAGGTCACAGTTGCGGATTCCGGGGCAGGTAACCGATATTGTTGTGTTCTGAATTGCCCACACTTGCTTCATAAACGTCGCGACTTCAGTAACCGAGCCATAAGCATCTTCTTCTGTGATGTTCGGCCACGAGAATTCTTGGGTGTATTTCCCAAGTTCCGCCTGTGAGGAGCTGTCACTGAAGGTACTATAAGAAACATAGTCCCCGTATTCTTCCATCCAGCGGTGTTTGACTTTTATATCGTTAATGACCTTCGACTCTTTGGAGATAACTATTGAATTTATGTCGATGTCCGATATTGTGAGCGTTCGCGCTATTGTTGGGCTTACCGTATTCAACGCCACGAGCCGGGGCTTTGATACGCCAGACACGGAAAACGCAAAGGTGGATTGTTCCGTGAGTTGCCGAATGAAGGAAAAGGCGTCGGCCTCGTTGTCGCTGCTGATATGTAGTCGCGCTTTGACGTTTGAATAGGCCGCCGCGTCAAACGAAGCCGTGTCAATCTGAGAAGAAGTAAACCCAAGCTCGTCACGAAGAATCGATTCAATAATGAAAGCAGGGTCTTCTATCAGGTCGTTTGCGTTATAGCTGTTAGACCTTCCCCCTTCGTCAATCCATGACCCGAACATTCTGCCTTTGACGGCGGCGAGAGCAAAACCAGTGACGGCAGCTAATCCAATTGTTTGCGAGAATGATGTCGGCTTGGGCTGGTCCCAAAAGGTACTATAACCGCCACCGCCAAAATTCGTTTTGAATACCTTAGCGAAATGCTGGAGGGGAAAGCGTGGGACGAATTGCAGACGTAGGCGAATATATTTCACCCTGAAAACCTCACGACCGGGCGTGCTTGGCGTTTTGGTCGTGTCCATTCGAATAACAACCGCGACGGGGGTATCCAGCCCTGTCACCGTATTTCTCCCCGTGCGTAAATGCCAATGCACCCGATCGTACCAAAAACTCGTAATGAAATTAAAAGATAAAGTCGACGGGTAGTCCGATGTTATTGTCTCTTGTATAGCGCCCCCGTCAAGACCGAGCAGCTGTATGTATGCGGTGGCCGAAAAATCCGGTTTAACTATTCGGTAATCGATGTGTCCGTAATATACCCCAGTTATTAGTTCCCCTGTTTGTCTACCTATCTCGTTGAAAGCAAAATGATCGGTCGAATCGTAATCGGGCCATCCGAAATACGCGTGAGCGTTTACGGCGGTGCCATTTATATCGTCGATAACTGTCGCGTAAGTTGTCAGGTCATTATCCCACGCCTTCTGAGGTTCGATTGTGTGGGATAAATTAGCGGCGTCGTAGCCAAGCCCGTCAGTCGTGTTCCCACGGTATTGACCTTCGACACTCATATACGCATTCGCTTTCATTGCCACGTATGGCGCAGTAGACGAGTCTGACGTGTTTAGTGTGCACCGCCCACTATCATTAGCGGTAAGCGTCGGGCTAATAAGCAGAGAAGGATCCGGTAATTTGGCTTGCCCCCAAAATGCTGACGATAACGTATGACAAGGATGTCCCGCGACAAGGTAATTTGTCCCATAGAGGCCGTTGAGGGGTTCACATACAACGATGCCCAGGTCCACAGAGCTATCATACGACTTGGTATAATTACCATATATTATTGGTGATTTCCGCTGTGGCGCGGGTGACCCCGTGATATACGTTTGTGGCAACGTGGCATTCTTGCGCCGCGCGCCATCAGTAGCGATTATGGATACACTGGTATTAGAAACAACAGCAGGTTCCGATATTTCGCCGGAGAAAATTAACAACCCATCCGATAGGGCAGTTGGCGACATACCGGCCAGCACGTAGACCGAAAATGCCCCCGCGCGGATCAAACTTATCTCATCAGGGAACGACACCCACGTCCCCGCCGTGTTTTGTCGGTACTTAATGTTTGCAATCTCGACGCGCACATCCTGAACCGACCATTCCTTCGTGACATAATCAACCGCATTTTCAATACTTGGGTCAGACGCGAGTAATGGGTACACATGCCCGTCGGTCAACTGCATATCGGTATCGGAAAACAACCACGTCAACCCGCCTTTGACAATTTTGATGACCCAAGAGGCCCGGCCATTTGTCTGCCGGAAGAATCGCCCCCCATAGGTCGGCCACGTTAGCATCTTAGAGATCTTTCCCCAGCGTGATGAAACTTTCAGTGATAAATACCACAGAGGGTCTATATACTTGGTAACTCTCAACCGTCTGGGGTATCTCCGACTGAGCAAACCGCACAAGTCTTGCGGTGGTGAGGGAACTATCTTCGACGAGTATCAGCGGCCGCCAGTCGCCCTTGCAATCATTGAAGGCAAGAACGAGAGGGAGCGATTCCCAATCTCCTGCGCTGGCGAACAGGAACGTGCGCGACAGCTTTTCTCGTTTGTTCAGGCGGTATAGGTTTGTATACACTCGCCCCGATTGGCTTTCTATCTTGCGGACAGCGTACCCCTGAGTGCTTCGTTCGGGTGCTTGGTTCCCCTGTGTGATAGAATACTTGGTGTACAGGAATACCATCGACACTTCGACTATAAGCGCAGGGGCGTAGATAGTAAATTTCCAATATCGCCTCGATGTGGCTGACGTCGATATAGAGCCAAAGAAAATCGGCTGCCCGACCGTGTTGTTGAGGTCTACCGTATCCCATAATGTCCACGTCACTGCGTCCGTCGAATGATAAACCTCAATGACCTGAGTCAAGGAGGCGTTCAGATTCACATGAGCGTTATGAAGCCAGAGCGACCACCCCTGAATAGTTTTCGCCGAGCCGAGGTCTATCACAAAGCTGTTTGTCCCAACCGCCGACGGCTTCCAGTAGGTATCGGGGTCCCAGTCAATCAGATTCTCTTTCGGGAATCCTGTCGCTTCGCTTGTCGCCGACAAGACGAAAGCATCCGACATATTCGCGCCGATGCAGTACAAAGATGAAGTTTGCGCCATATTAGTTGAACGCTATAACACTGTTGCCCGTTTTGAAACCAGCGTCGTACTTGAATCCGCCGAACCCGTTGTTGGCCGCTCGCTGGATTGTGTCGACGATGTTTCGCTGGATGAAATCGGGGGTCATGTTGCCGGAGATATTGATAACGATGTTCCCGCCGCTATACCCCGCACTCGGTTGCGATGCTTGAGCTATGTAGAGCTGTGAGCTGTGAGGCATAGTAAGAGCGCCAGTCATGCTTGGCGCGAAATTAGCCGAAAGATGTTCCGTCACCCCCCGTGTGAAAAAGCCAGCAAAGTCCGCACCCTGTTTCATCGCCATGCGGTCGTTTGCGGGGGTGTCGAATATCAGGCTGAGAAGGTCGAGCATCTTTGGGATGAGTTTCGTGGCTATAATACTTAGGATTTCTTCAGCGAAGTAACGAGCGAAATCCATCGCCATTGCGATCCAAACGTTACTCGCCTCTTCTTTCAGTCGGAAGAAATTCCCCACGATACTACTCACAGCTCGCTGAGACGCTTTCTCAAAATATCCCGTCATATCAAGGAATGATTTCTTGACGGCGACCGTCGCCGTCCTGACTCCCTGCATGGCGTTTGGCAATGTTATTCCCAACACCTTAGCGATTCGTTCTGCCTCTTCGGTTACTTGCCCCCATGCGGGTACCCATTGCTCGGTTATAGTGGCCGCATTCTTGGCGATAGCTTCGTCTTCTTCTGATATCAATGGTGCCATCGATGCCGCTAAATCGACAAGCTCCTGATGAAAGGCAATCTTTTTGACAAGGGCGTCGTGTTCTTCGTCATCTTCTGACTTTACGGGCCTCAAGTCATGAGCAATAGTGGCCAGCTGCTGCCCCATACTGGCCAGCTCCCACCATTCGGCCACCTGCTCTTTGAGTTTCCGTGTTGTCTTTTCCGTCTCATCAGAGAGTGCTTTCCATTCGCCCGTAAAGTTTGATAATCCAACCGCCGCTCTTCGGGCATTTTCATCTACCGATCTGATAGTGCTTAGCCAATCCTGCCAAAGCTCTTGCCAACGGCCTTCGATGATTTTCTTTACAGCCCCCAGTGACCTACTCAACCCGTCTATAGAGTCTTTTAATAGGTTCGACTCATCCTTCTCCTCAAAAGCGTTTCCGATTGCTTTCCCAACGTCACTAAATCGGTCTTTTAAAACTTTCAGCTTCGTTTCATAAGTATCAAGCTGTGCGGCTGCGGCACCCCCAAATCGCTCGTTGACTTGTGCCATAACTGCCACAAACTTTTCCCCCTTCGGGATGGCATCATCTATCACTATCCCGTATCGGCCAAACATCTCCGTCTTACCGAGAAATGCCTTTCCAAGTAGGTCAGTGGCAGCAACGAGGTCCATGTCTTTGGCGGCGGCTAAATCGGCGGCGACCCTTGTAATATCCATCGCTTTGCCGAGGTCTTTGGTGTAGTCCAGCGCACGGACCAGAGATTCCCTGCTGTAATCATCTATCACACCCTTAGTGGATTCCAGCGCGTCGGTAAAGTTATTTATCGCTGGCTCACTTTGTGCCCAGTCTAAGTTGGCCCGCCGTACCGCGCCAGACAACCGTGCCATTTGCTTGTCAAGCTCAACGGTGGCGTCAAATATCCCAGTGACAAGTCGTCGCCCTAATTCAAACGCACCGAAGCCAAGCCCGATTTTCGCGAGTGAGCCGGTGATATTCCCCAGCCCGCTTGAGATTTCATCTTTTAAGGCAATCCGTAATGCTACATCTTCGCTGGCCATTACTCAACTCCCCTTGTTGTTATCACGAAGCTTCCGTATCTCTGAGAGCGTGTTGTCGATGACCGTGCAGGCGTCGACATAGACAGATGCCAATGAGTAGTACTCATTAGGCGTTGACACACGCGAAGTCCCGCCGCAAGCCGCGTAGACTCTGACCGCTTCGTAGCTCTCGTCGCTGAAGTATCCGGCCGCGCAAATTCCACTGAGCAGGAGCGCGTAGTACGTCGGCAAGGCGGGCATACCCTTGACTTGCCTGACCGATTCAGCGAACGCCTCAACGGTTTCAAGCGTAACATCGGTTGTTGGCAAGTCCGGCCCTTCGACATGAATTACCCTTTGCTTGCTAAAACAGTTTCGTCCGCCGCAACATCCGCCTCGTTGAGAGTCGGCTGGCTCAATCCAGTCGGCGTTCCCGCCCCTGCTTTGCCACTCAACGAGTCCTGCGAGTTTCCCGCTTCTGTCTCTCCAAGAGTTGCGAACCGAACGACAGCCCTGATTAGTTTTAGTAGGTCATCAGCCGTTTCAAGTTCATTGATCGCGGCTTCAACGTCTTGTCGGTCGTCGATGGAATGAATGAGCGAGGCGAGTAATCCCACGTTCGCCAGCTTCCCGTCCTTCACGTCGATCAATCGCTCGGTATCTTTCAGGAGTTCCATTCGGGAACCGAGCGACATTGACTTCAGGAACACTTTCGTGCCGTCAACGTCTATCTCATGGATCACCCCAGTCCGTGCGAATCTAAGCATACTACCAGCTCCTCAAAATTGAGTTGGCCATGATGATAGTAGGCGTGGCTGTTCCGTCATCCGCACCCAAGACGCGCCCCTCGATGGCCACACCAAGCAAGTCCTCGTTGTCATAGGGAGCATTGACTAATTTGCCGTTGAAGGCCGCGTTGAAATCGCCGTCGGTGGTTCCGGGGGTTGCATTACCCCAACCGATTTCTCCACCCACCACCACACCAGTCGCGAGGTTTGTCCGGGCGGTGAGAAGGTTCGCGTCCTTAACGCACTGCATTTTGAATGTGCCGGCACGGGAAAGAATCCCATAGGTGGTGAAATTACCCGCACCGTCTTGTCCCACTCCGACAACTTCCTGTGTCAACGCAAGCTCAAAGCTCTTCATGGTGAGATTGACCATACCAGCCCCAAAGTTGAGGCGGAACCTTGCGGCGTTAGCGGCGTGCAAGTATTCGTACGCTGTACGCGTCCACGTGCCCGACGGTGTGCTCGTCGCCGGGTAGCCAAGCCCAACCATACCCACTACGACTTTCGCCCTGCCATTGGCCGCCACTGAGAGCGTCAGCGACTTAGCTATGCAGTTCTTGACTTTGAGCGAGTGAGCCGCAACGGGGTCGCGCTCGATAACGGTCGCCGTATACCCCGCGCTGGCGGCCGTGAAGTCCGGTTGAGTGGTCGGGAATGAGAAAGTTTTCTTCATCGTACCGGTTCCGACTTCAACAACACTCTGGAAGAAGGCGTAGAGTAGGTGGTCGACCGACTTCAGTTTCGCGTCCATGCTCAAAGAGAATTCAGGGAGCGACTGATAGGTATCCATCTGCACGTCACCCTGCCGCCCCATGCGACTGGCGTGGACTTGCGGAGACTCTCGGATGTTCGGAGTGACAGGGATAATGAACTGTTCGCAATCGAGTTCAATGAAGGCGGCGGCGTCAGCCGTAGCCGTTCCCCAGGTGGTCTGTTCAGCCAGGCCGTACCGCTTGTCGCGGCTTGAATAGACATCAATAGGCATAGTTGGCCTCCTTCGCGTAGCCGTCAGCGATAAGTTGTTCAGCAACTTCGGCATCGACTTCGACGGTTTCACCGAGCTTCAGGGCTTGCAGAGTATCAACCGATACCCCGTAAACTTCTGCGGCGGCAAAGGCCCGCAACAGACTTGTCTTTTCAGTCCCAACAATCTCTATCATATTTACTCCTGCGTATGCTCCACGACGGAGCGCACTTCAACGGCGATACTCCCGCCGATTGTGTTTGTATCTTCAAAGGATTGGCCGATTTGGATTGCGCCAACGGCGTTAATGAATATCTGTGAGCGTGGCTGTGAGGCCGAAGCCAGCGTAAGCCGTGCCCGCAATTTGTTTTCGATTGACTCAAGTAAGCGTGCCTGCTTCTGCTCATCTTGCCAACCGCCGGTATAATCAGTGTGGACGCGGATAGAAAATATCATCCGGTGTTCGGCAAGGATTCCCGTAGTCCCAACCGCGCTTGACCCGTCAACAGGCTCGGCTCGTTCCAAGCCAAGCGTGATCGCGTTCACGCGAATAGCGGAGACCAGGTGATGATCGAAGGCGGCTACAAACTTAGGGTCGTAGCCGGTAGTCATTTGCGTGACCAGTTCGGTCAGGCGCGCATAGAGAAGCGTCCGCGCGGCCTCGATGTATTGAGTGCCCCATACGACCGGCATTAGACGCCCCCATTCGTGCGGAGATACCGCAAGTGGAGAATTGCCGAGGCGTCGGCCATGTTCTTATCAGGATAGAGCTGGATTGATTCGATTGAACGGAGTTTGACATCGATGCAGTCACCGCCGACTTGGTTAGTGTCACAAAACTTTTGCACGTCGGCGATCACATTGTTCAGACCTTCCAGCATATCATCTTTGCTGTCAAGTTTCACCAGCATATCCAAGTGGACAACGAGCAGGTACCGCACATACGAGGCGTCGGACACTTCGGGGATTGATTCCCCCGCGTCGACAATGGTAATAGAGGGCGTCTCAGACGGCGGTTGAGTGAGCATATTACGCTTCCACCGCTTGATCTTCCGTGACGCTATCTGATTGGTAGCGGCCCCGCCCTCAAAGAAGGATTGGAGCGAGGTTTCGAGGGCTTGCAGGACGGTTTCTTTACTGTTCATTCGGCTTTCCCTGCTACGGCCTTGCGCATAATGTCAATGATTTTTGTGCGCGACTGCTTCCAAGCCGGTTTGACATACGGCCTGGCGGGAATGATAGTCTTTCCCCCCCTGCCAGTCCGTCCGCCGAATTCGTGGATCGCGGCGTACTCCACATTGGGGCCAATACTCACGATCATGCCGTCCGAGCTTGCCTGTGAGGTGACACTTGTTCGGAGTCGTGTCGTTACCCAACCGGGGTACGGATTGCCAGGCGTCCTTTTCCCTGACAGGTTCTTCTTTATTTGACGTTCAACTACAAAACCAGCCCGTACCAGCCCGCTCTTCGCCCGCTTGAGTGTGGCACCGAGAAAGGTGTTGAACCTCACCACGCGGGCTTCATCATCCCATTTGACCTCAAGGTTAGCCAAACGACACCACCTTATATCCGTCCAAGATTGCTTTCAGGTCAGGCGGTATTTTGTTCAAGTCGTAACTTATGTTGTGAGTGTCGAATGATTCGGAAGATACGCCTTCCTGTTTGTCCACCAGCTTTTTGAGTGTTCGGTACACCAGTTGAGCACAGGCATAAGCAAGGTCAGCGGGAATGGCTGTCCGGTCATATCCGTACAGATAGGTCAGCTTGTAATTACGGACACCCCTATAGAAATATCCACCGTCGGTGAAATAGATTAGTCCAGTGAGGGCTTCGTAAGTCCAGACATTCGTCACCGTTTCCCATGCCGTGCCGTTGTACCACTGAAGCGTAGGCGCAGTGGTCGTTACTATCGGTTTGTTGATAGCGAAATACTGACTCGTGCCGTTACCGTCCACCAACTCGGCAACCGCCGCCTCTGGCTTGATAAACGTCCGTCGACAATAGCGACCGATCAGAGTAGACGCCGCGTCAATGTGCGCCTCTACGGATACGGGATCAGCACCTGCGGACGGATCGGTCTGCCCAATGAATAACTGGTACCGTTCGAGATCAATAAGTGAGGCCGTGGCAACGCTCATTTATTGCTCTTTGGCCCTTGCGCCATTTTGTTCTTGTCCGGCGCCGCCTCTGCTTTGGCCCCTGACTCAACAGAGAAAATCGTCGGGAATGTCCCCGTCAATCCTGTGGCTTCCGCGTCAGTGACTTCGCGGACTTCGCCGTCTTTCCAGTCGCCTCGCGGGTCGTGCCAACCCTCAATGGCACCGGAAGCGGTAAACTTCAATCTTGGCATTCTCAAGTCCTTTCAAATTAAGGGCGACGGGGGGTAAAACCCGCCGCCCGTTTGCATGCGCAACAACCCCGGTCCGTGGGGAAGTCTTAGGCACTCGCGTCGATGTACAGCAAGCACACCGAGTTTGAGGCCGTGCTTGTCGTGGTGAACTGGATGTTCCCAGCCGACGTGACGTTGCACTCACTTGTCAAGTCAGCGACGGAAGCGATTGCCGCCGCCGTGGTGAACACCCACGCGCTGATGATCTGATCTTCAGTGGCGATTCCTGTCACCGCGATGTTAGTGTTCGCGGCGGCACCAGCACCCACGAAAGTCTTGACGCACAGGCGCTCTTTTGCTTTGGTCATTCCGGCCATGTTAGTAACTCCTTATTGGTCGTTTCAAAGTTCTCGTTTCAGTTGAGCCGATGGACTTCGTGATTGTCCACCGGCCCGATTCCACCTTCTTAGGCGATGTCGAATCCAACAGCCGCAGGGTACTGCGTCGAAGGCGACATCTTCTGGAATGACTCCCTCTTGGTGGTCACCGCAAGCACACCCTGAGTGCTGATATCCTTGGCGAATTCCAATGTCAGCAACCGGCGCTCACCGATCTTGAACGCATCGGTGCGGCAGGCGATGAATGACGAGAAGGTTGACGCGGTGACTCCATCGGTGTACAAGCCGGTTGCGGCCTGATTCTCGTCGATGCTCTGAGTCACGACCACGTTGCACCCGTCAAACGGAAGCAAGAGGTTTCCAGTCTTCCATGTACCGGCCGCCAGATAGTACAACTGGGCTTGTTTCTGCGAGGTGAAACCAAGGCACCGGAAGTACGTCCGTAGCGACATGATGTACGCCACTTTGGACGGGTCTGAACCGAGCGTGCCGAGCAATTGGCGAGCGTACCGCACGTCGTCTTCTACAAACGCGGTGGTTCCGTCACCAATACCAGCGGTCACCGATTTGACATCGAATGTCTTTGAGTCGGCGAAAGCGCGTTTACGCAATCCCTTCTCGTAGGTCTCAGGAGCAGTCGCGGCCCATTTGGTTGCCGAAGCGTTGTCCATGTGAGTAGCGGTATCGTCACCGTTGATGATTCGAGAGTCATCAGAGAGCGCGAAAGCCGTGGCCGTTGAAGACCGGATGGTCTCCATGATGTTGATGATCGCATCCTCAATGAGGATCGGGTCCATCAACGTCGCGGCGGCAAACAGTTCCGCCGTGAACGTGACCTGCCCAGTCCCAGCATCGCTACGGACAATCGAGTCCGGTGAGTTGCTCGTCACCTTCGCCGCCCGATAGACCGTCGGATTGGAAGTCTTGATCGGCCAGATGTACGGATTCTGCATCATCTGGAAGGTCGGGAACAGCGACCGTACCTTGGCTTCGATGACAATCAAGTCGTATAGTTCGGACGACCAGCCAGTCGGAACCCACTCGGTGCCAACACCAGTTCCGACATACATCGACTTGGCATATTCTGGGTCGATATGCTCGGTCAATTGTTTGAGCCGGTTGTACGTCTTGGTCTTCGACAGGTCGATAGGACGCCCGTTGGCGCGCCCCATCACATCGAGGAGCAAGAGCACGTCGTTGGCCGCGTGGATTTCATTGAGGCATTCGCCCATCCAGCCGTCTTTCTTAAACGGCATTTGGAAAAGACGATAGGACTTCTTCTGCGCTTCGCTCCATGGCATACCACCATCATCGCGGTAGTCGATGAGCGACCGGATCGACCCGTGGAACTGCTCCATCGGGAGTTTCGTGTCTTCCAGTTTGCGGGCCTTCTCCGCTTTGGCGAGAGCGTCATTCAGCGCGAGAATGTCCTCGCCTTGTTTCTTGGCAAAGGCATCAAACTCGCCTTTGCTGATTTGCCCCTTGGCGAGTTCATCTTGTTTGTCGATGAGGGACTTGTAGTTTCGCCCCTGCTCTTCGACAAGACGATTCAGGTTGCCGATGTCTTTCGTGATCGGCGCCAGTAGCGGCTCAACGGCTGTTTTGATTTCAGTAGGTTCCATTTTTCTAACTCCTGTTTCCCCGTCCCTGCGGGTAATTTGGTTTATTGATCTCAGTGCTAATTGCGAGGCCGCGACCTGCTCAAACAACGCTCCTTGATTCGCCGGTCGGTTGACGACGGATATTTCCGCCAGTTTCAATTTGAGAACGCGGTTCGGTTTCCCGTCGCCGCTGTTGTCTTCATATTTGAGAATCCAGAACCCGATGGAGAAAGACTTGAGGATCCCAAACTCCACCAGTGCTTTGATGTCGCGCCCTTCTTCAGTGTCCGCGATTGCGACACGGACCCACAAACCTTTGGCGTCGATAGTGAAGTCGACCACCTTCCCAATCGGCTTGTCATTCCACGCATGGCCGAAAAGCACAATAGGGAACTTCATGTACTCCGGCATGGCTTCCCGAAACGCGTCCGGCTCTACGATTTCGTTGTAAGAATCAACCTCATTAGTTGAGGCGTACCCTTCGAGGTAACCAATCGCGCCATCGGCCTTTTTTGTCGGAGCTTCAAACTTGAAGTCTAACCCTAATCGGCGTTCAAGTGCTTTGTCTTTTATCTGTGGCATATTCCCTTTCAGACCACCGCAACGATGGTGCAGTGGCATGACACTGTATTTTCAGCGGAGCCGCCCGGCGCACCCGGGAACATCATCAGCTCGCCATTCACGTCGAACGGTTCATCGATGCCGACAACTTGGCCGTCGAGTCCGTCGACTAATTCGTGACGTGGATATTTAGCGCCTGGCGCCGTTAGCCATTCCTTCTTCTCAACACCGGCTTCACGATATCCTTCAACCGAAGCCCCATTGACCGCGCCGTTCATTTCGGTGATTGCTATTCGCTTTGATCGATCGCCCGCGAACTCGGAGAACTTATCCTCAAGTTCACCCTGAATCTTCTTGATCGACCAGCCACCGTCGTACCCCTGTTGCAGAATATCTTTAACGTCGTCGTAGCTCTTGTCGTTGATCCCGACAATGCGGTTAGCAAAGGAGTTGAGCATTGACTGCACGCGGGGGTTGTTGACGTTGAACTCAAGGTCAAGCCCGATTTCATCAATGGCTTTTTGTCCGACCTTCTTCATCACCAACGCCATGAACGGTTGAAGCTTCTTGCGAAGGGCTTCGTTCTCAGCCGTCTTGTTGAATATCTTTGAGGCGTCGTCTGACGCGCCCCGCCTGAGCATATCGTAATAGAGCAGAGCGGAGACAACGTCACCTTTAGGCGTGCTGATTGTTTTCAGGCCGTCGATCACACGGTCAAGCTGATCGTCAAAGAACTCCCGCACGAGCTTGGCCATTTGCTTCTCGTAGCGGAGGACAATTCCTTCGTGGGCTTTCCAGATCATTCCACGGGCGTCACCACGACGCGACCGAATGAAAATGTCGCTCGGCTCGTCAAGTTCTTTCTTGGGGTCCATCGACTTGGCCGGGGCCACGTCGAAAGCTCCAACCGTCGGGGCGGATTGCAATTCATCACCGCCGACAATCGGTTCCCAGCCGAGTTCTTCCCGTGCTTCGTTTGGAGTTATGACACCGGAACGCTTCAGGTTCGCCATGCGGTTCGCCCGTTCGCTCTCGTCTTCCTGCAATGCCGTTATTTGAGAAACATCAGCGGCAACTCTCAGCTCAGGCCAGTAGTTTGCGACGAGCTGTCGATTGATCGCGCCAAGCACAATCCTTTGTAATGGCAGAATCGTATGTTGCCAAAAGATTTTGACCTGCTCTTTTGAGTTGGCAAAATTCGCATACTCGAAGATTCCGGCAAGCGCCGGCGGACAACCGAAGACTGCGAGAATTGTTTCGCGCGGGGTCTTCGTGAGCACGTCAGAAGTCAGTTTGTCGATCGACGGGGTTATGTCGTGGAACTTTCCGCCGCTTCCGAGGATTGCTATCTCGTGCTGTTTACTTGCCCCGCCGTGCGTCTTCTTCCAGTTCTGCCGTAGGACTTCGGCTTGATTCAAATCAAGCTCGTGCTCTGTCTCAATCGCTCCCGTTGGCACCGCGCCGTTTTTGAAATAGTTGTAGACGAACCGTTTGTAGTAGTAATCGAGCTTCAAGTCCTGTTGGGCTGGTTCCATCGGAGACAATCCACCGCACACGTCAGACGGATTCGGCATGGCGATAGAAACGACCTGCTCTTCGGGGTATCGTTTCCGGTGTGGCCCCTGCGTTATGTCATAGGCGACTGGGTAAGTATCTCCGATGTTACGATACACCGGCTGAACACATTCGGGGGCAACATCACAGAGCGTCTTCTCGTTCGGGTCATAGATTAAGTACCCCCGCTGCGACATGACCGCGAGCATGAGCCGCCAGACGAGAATGTCCATCGAGTCATGGGGGTTCGGTTTGGACATAAGGTCAGCCAACGGCCCGCTTGTCAATCCCACCCACGTCGGCTTTGAGTCAATTATCTTTTTGCGTTGCGCGATAATCGGGGCTTCCGAGATTGTCTTCCCAATGGTGTTGATGGCGATATACGCCCAAGCGTTTTGATCGGGGCTTGTGATAGACCCCTCATAGTTACCGCCGGCCGGTTCGCCGAAATTGTTCATCCACCCCATTTGACCAATCCACGCACCCTTGGCTTTTTCAACGGCCTGAGTTGCGGCGGTTTCAACTATCGCGTTGAGCTTTTTGTCAGTGAGTAGTTTCATCATCCAGCCACAATCATGTTAGCGGAGTTATAGATTCGCGCCGCGATACGCGCGTAGTTCGACGCATGACAAAAATGATCCTCCCCCTTTGTCCACACGTACCGGAACGTACCGTCGTTTCGGTCTTCTCGTATCCGCGTTGGGACTTTGAGTTGCCGCGCATAGGCGCCGTCCTCAATAGCTTGGTAATGAGCAGGGAGAACGACCAATCCGTTTTGAAAGTCAGCAAGCTGGCCGTCGAGGGATTCGGTTCGGTTTACCGAAACCGTCTTCTCAACCCAGTCGACGTGCATATCTTTGTGAGAAGTCTTCTTACCAGCCACGAGCTTATCAGAGAGATTGTAACGACAGAGGTACCAACCATTGCGTCCTCTTACAAACTCACGAGGGGCGTGTATCTCCGGCCCAGCGTCAAGTATGCCGACGGTGACGCCAAGATTACTACACGTCGAAGCAAGGTCGGCGTAGTCAGAACAGACCCCCGCCCATACCAAATACTTCTTGCCGTCGCGCAACTCGTAGACGACGGTGTGCAGGCCAAGACCAATATCAGCACCAGCAACACGAGCACCGTTCGGGGCTTTTGGCAACCAGTCGACATTAACACAACCGGAAAGAGTCGTGTCGGTGAGCTTAACGCCCGATGATTCGAAAGTCTCGCCGAGAATGTTGTTGTAAAACCGTTGGAGCGCAGTCGGATTGCTTTGGGCCGCCACCCATTCGGCGAACAGGTCGTTGATAACCAGAAGCCCTTGACGCGAATCGGCAAAGAGGCGAGATAGGTGATACCCTGATATTTTTGAGGGGGGATTTTCCGCCCTCCATTCTCCCGTGCCACACCGATTAAACGGCTCTTGGCAATGGGAGCAAATAGGGGAAGCGTCGCCGTCCGAGCGCGTGTCGCGCAGAACGGGCCTACCGTTTTCCCCTTGCTTAATGAAATGGGCAAACCAGTCAAGACGTTGGAACTCTCCGCACTTGTCACATTTTGTCCACCAATGTTTTTGATCGGACTCGGCAAACTTCGCATCGATCCCGAACCCGCCGATAGTAGGGTTGCCGAGGGTACGGACAATCGGGCGCTTGGCGGCGCCTAAGCGGTCACGCGCGTAGACAAGATTCTGCTGGTCGCATTGGTCGTTTTCGTCAATGATGATTGCCCCAACGGGGATTTCAAAGAAGTTGCGGACCTGATTACTTCCGGCGAATTTCCACGTACTCCCGAAAAGGGTCTTCATCCCCCGCGCCTGAATGTCTTTCTTGTGGCTTGGCCCCGACTCACAGTTTTCGGCGTAAAACGGAACGCGGCTTATCAGTTTGTCAATTCGATTGGCGCAAAACTCATTACGCCAACGGTCAGTCGGCAGGACGTAAAGGCCGGAGATTCCACGAGCCGCAAGCACAAACATCTCACACAGCATCAACTCGGTGACGCCGACTTGGGATGCTTTCTTGACTACAATCTGGTCAGAGTGGTCACGGTAGAGCTTCACCAGCCACGGGCGTTCCGCGAAGTCGAGCGGGCTTCCGTCTGTTGCGCGGTGGTGGTATAAGGCAAACGCTACGCGCGGCTCGGCAACAAGGACGTGAGGATAGAGTTTGACAACGTCAACCGGCGGTATCGCCGAATGCCGTTGCAAGCCCGCTCCTGATCCGGTTGCGGTCTGCATCGGGGACTTGTCCAAGCCCGGTGAAGTACTGCTGGACAGAAACAGAACCGCCAGCAGAAGGTTGAGTAGCATTTGCAACTTCGAGTGCCTTTACGTTTTCGAGGATACGAATTGCCAATTCTTTATCTTTCATCGTGACCAAGTGGTAGTGGAGAGTATTCATCGCGGCGACCGCGAGTGCTCCAACGGCGGCTCTCCACACGGGGAGAAGCGTTCCGTCAGGGTCGATGAATGCACGGAGCTTCGCGCGGCGCTGTTCTACCGCCTGTCTGCTTATAGTGAGCTTCTTTGCCGTGCCTATAGCACTCACGCCGTCAATAATGTCTGACCAGACCAAGAAGTCTACTTGCCGCGAATTCATTGATTTCCCCTTGAACCCGTCGCCAGCCGCCAAGCGCTTCCCATACTTTGGAGCCGCCATTACTGAGACCCCGCCGTTATCGAGTTACTCACAAATATCCCAAAATGCTCTTTCGCCGCCCGCACATACGCATGGTATGCGTCAGACGAAGAATCGAATAACCCTAAGTAGATTTGTTTACGATCCTTGCATATTTTAGCCTGATATTTCCCCGTCCCATGGTGTAGGGATACCCCGATGAACCCAGAAGAATTATTTGAGTTAACAGTCTTTCGGTTACGCATGTTTTCAGCTTGGGAACAAACGCGGAGGTTATCCTTTTGGTTGTTTAGCCCGTTGTGGTCAATATGATCAACCACTGCTCCCGGCACCGCACTTAGAATCTCCCTATGCATCTTAGTTTTTGTCCACCGCCCAGAACTACCTTTGATATTTCTCGCGGCGTAATACTGGTGTCCATCGTGGACCGCGTACCAAACAAATTGAGACAGATAAGGGAAATCTTCGTCGTCGACGAAAGCTACTTGGCCTTGCGACAAAGAAAGCGTCTTCAACCCTTCCCCCCCCACAAAAGAACACCCCACCGCACTTGCGCACGGCAGGGCACAGCAGAAAAGAAATGAAGCGAGAAGGTATCAATCACGCCCGAAAGTTACGGCGTGTTTTACGGATTGATTTTCACATTGGTGGGTTCAAACTCACTTTATCAAGGGAAATAAACTGCTTCATGATTTGTCCAGTTCCTCGACTTCGGCCAAGTCTTCAGGTTTCACCCCGAAGACACTACGCTCAAGCAACAGGGGGTGGTTAAATCTTTGGGCGAGAAAGACGGTGAATGTTAGGGTTCCATCTACGTTTTTGTCGATGGTCTCGATCGTTGCGATGTTGCCGGTATCCATTCGGTACAATTTCCACGGCTTGAACTTACTGAGCAGTATATGAAGGTGCTTAGGGTGTTCCAGTATCTCGCGCTCGTACTCGGCTATCATAGATTCTGTTGGCTCCATCCAGTTCATATATCCAACTCCTTCTTCAGCTCCGCTATCTGCGCCACAAGCTCATTGCGGCGGGCGGTGTCTTTGCAGTCGGGGTCGTGCGCAAAATGAAAATAGGCGTCCACTAAGGTTTGCCTAAATTCCTCTGGTGCTAACGGGTTCTCTTCAACATCTGGGCGCAAACTACCCGCTTCTTTGTCCTTGAGATACGCCTCGGACTCCCATTCAAGTTTCTCACCACAAGAAGGACAACACAAATAAGACTCCTCTTCTGCCGTTATCTCAAACCGCAACATAAACGCCAGCAGTTCTTCCATGAGGGCGCGCTTATCTGCGAGAGCCAATCGCAGGGCTTCGCTGTTTAGTTGCACCTTTGATATATTTTCGATTGTTCTTGCGGCGGCCAGTGCCGCCTCGGCGTGCAATTTCATATACTCTTCCATGCCCAAACCTACCTTTTCACCGCTTCCGCGTCAACCATTATCGCCCCTACCACTATCAGAATCCACGACGCTATTATCTGTATCATTTGACCTCACTTTGGATTGTTAGTGTTGCGGGGACTATGGGGCATCTTAATGGCATACACGGCTTCTTCGGTGACGATAATAGTAGGTTGTCCTACATTCTCCTTCACTTCGATTTCACGGCTTTAGCTACGCTTTCTTGAGTGTAGGTCATAGAGACTCCTCGGCATCCATTCTCTTTTGTTCGTCTTCAACTTCTTTGCCGAAATTGAGATACTTGGCAATGGTTTCGCCCCAATCGCGTGGGCCGCTAAGGGTAAATAGCTCGTGACCCATACTATCAAGTATTGCACACTTGAAATTGCCAAGCCATTTTGACTCAACGGGAAACATATCGTAGCTCACTTCTCCACTCCTTTCACTTCAGAGAGGGCTTTGCGTAGCAACTTGAGAATGTACTCAGCATTGTCCAATCCATCTTCAGTCATCGGGCCATCGACTTCACGGATAACCCGTTCAAGAAACGTAACCGCTAATTCTGACGCTTCCACCAACTTCGGGTCACTCATCCTTCTCTCCCTTCAATGCGGCGGCGAGGTCAGATTTCATTCGGTCAAGCATTGGAACTGTAAACCCATACCATTTTTGCTCGACATCCACCTGCGGGGCGAGGTCGGACTTGGATATATTCCTGCCGTGATTTGCAATGAGTTTCTTGGCTCGATTCAGAACGTCGGCAAGTTCTTCTCTTTCATATTGTCGAAGAGGTACGCCAGAAGTCATTGTTTCGATCCATCCGACAAGGTGTTGTATGACCGCAACTATTTCCACATCCACCGCATCCTTCGCGGCTTCTTCACGGATGATGGCGGCAATGGCATCAATTTCCGCACGAGCATACGGGGGGATTGTGTTATAGCCTGGCAACCCACCCATAAACACCGCCCCCTTGACTCTGTAGAACGACTCGATGGCCGCTCTTCGTGCTGAGTCATTGGTACTCATAGACTATTCCTTTCTGACAGACCCCACAACTATCCCCGACATCAGACCACCTGGTAGGGTAAAGACCAAAGTCATAACCATCATCTTTACTCATTTCGATTCTCCTTTTGAGGCGTTACGATACCGCGCCACGGGACAATCCTCCTTGTGTGGTGAACCCTTTCTGATTCTGCAATAAATACACAACAACCTTCGCACCCCTTCGTCCATCTCCCAACAATCACCAGCAATAATCTCTGCCATTTCTTTGGACAGCTCCCGCAACCGTTCTATCTCGGATTGTTGGGCTTCGATGCGGGCGATGAGGGAAAGAGCCAAATCTCCCTCGTAAATACAATTATTTTCTTGCTTAGACTTACATATCGAAAGTTTCATCTCGGCAACTTCAATATCTGTCGCCGCCTTGATGGGTTCAGTCATTTACATACCTCCTCAAACTCTTTCTTTGTCATCGTTGCAAATAGACACGCAAACAGACAACGGAGAGAGTCGCCCTCGGCGTCAAGCGGGAACCAATAAGCCTCGTCATTGTTTCTACGAAAACGCCTAAGTTGTTTATAAATCGGGTTGTTGATTGTACTTGGATTCTGTGTATAGGCGAAAGTAAAACACAATCCGAACTTACCCCTGTGTTCCCCAAACGCTTCAGCCACCTTGAGCCATGTTTGTTTGTGGGTGGTCATTTCGTTTCTCCCACCACCAGCCGCCAACCGAAAGATCGGTTATTCTCAAACAGCTTGACCCCGCGAAGCTGAGAGCTTCCCCCCCGCTTTGGGTCACAGAAGTCATTTTCCCACTTGTACACATACCGAGGGACGTTGTCCGGCGCGGCGTTTAGTATCTTGGCCGGCTGGAAGTCGCTGGACTTGGAGAGTAGCTTAATCGCCGCGAGACAGGAGTCCGAGACGAGAACCGCGTATCCGTTGATGTAGACTTGCGTTCTCAACCCGACGCGGTGGCTTGTCAGTTCCAAGGATTCTGCTTTGGTTTTCTTTTTCATATCCCTCTGTTGGCTTTAAGTTCTTCCTTGAATCGCTTAATCGTTTGCGCCCCGCACGGCTTATCGCTCCGGCTGAACCGGAGATACACGAAACTGTCGCCGTCGAAGTACGTGGGGTCTTCCGGCGACTGGTCAACCGTCAGGTCGATGTTGCTTGGCCGGTCAGAGTACAGAATCGGCCCGTCTCGGTCAGGTCTCTGCAACGGGTCGAGCAGGATTTCATCGGCGGCGGTGACGGCGTTTTTGAAGTCCAGCCCCCTCCGGCGCATCATCGAAACGTGGACGCCGGTTAGCAGACCAAGCGCGGCGTTTGAGCGTTGGAGCGCGTGAATCTCTCTTTGCGCTCCGAGTGCCAGGAGCTTTGTGAACCAGTAGACTTGGAACTTCTTCTTGTCCAGCATCCGGCGGATGAATCCGTAGTTGCTCACTCTGCCGTTTTTGCCTTTGATGGCGACGGAACGCCGGAGCGACGGGAGTTCCCCGCGAAGCCAAATCTCGATTGCCACAAAGCCACGGTCGTCACGACGGACAAGCATTTTCGATCCGTCGGTTTGAGTTGCGGGGATTGTGAGGGTGGTCATAGCACTCCCTTGCGGGCAAGTTCCACCCACGTTTCGATTGTTGCCCAATTCACGCCGTAGACGCTGGCGATTTCCTCGTACACCGAGCGCAAGGTTCGGCCTTTGATTGATGACAAGACCGAGGCCGCGTAAACGGCTTTGAGTTTTTGCTGTTTGCTGAACCTGTTCATCAGCTTCGATCCCCGTAGATATCAGCCATTTCGCGCCGTGTTCGCTCTACGGCTCGGTTGCTGATTTCATTCGCGTTTTCGATTTCGATTTGCTCCTTCGTTTTCGGTTT
>ERZ1292629.1136-Hain-H43-01um-R1-1136-length-27137-cov-5_pt1 | contig 27137 bp, 15 predicted proteins | sample MGYA00564399_ERZ1292629 | MGnify/ENA primary metagenome ERZ1292629 (study PRJEB36523, sample SAMEA6512636) | groundwater metagenome | collected 2019-01-08 | study: AquaDiva: Metagenomics assemblies of 32 groundwater samples
ATTTTGTAATAGTCAACATCTACGCTAGTTGATTCTACCCAAGATAAAGAAACGCTCTCACTGTCTGAATCTTCAACAACAAAAGAAGAAGGTGGATTTGGAGGAGTTACATCGGAGTAATCAATTTCAACTACGTTTGATCCACCACCGAAGCAAGAAATTATTCCAGCCTTATTTTGAACATATACATTTTTTTCTAATATGTCTGGATTTGTAAGATATCTTTTTTCACAAAGAGAGTAGCAATATTTTCCACCTATTATTCCGTCTCCAGGTTGTATCAATACAAAATCTCCACCAGAATCGTTTTCATACGATACTGTCCAGCCAGAGAGTATTCCGTCTCCAAAAATCCTAGAAGAAAGATTAAGATGATTGTCTATTATGTAAAATCTCTCCTTATCTACCGATGCAGAATAAGAAGATTTTTGACTAAAATATCCAAGACCATATTTTTTAGTGTATGAAGCCATTTTTATATTATAACCTTTACTCCGTTTTCTAATTCTACTAAAAACGAAATACTATTAACTATTGGTATATCTCCAAGTCCGTCTGAATTGCTCTCTCCGTAAATACTAAATGTAAATTCGTTATTTTCGTTAACATATTCAGACCCATTAAAGGCGTCAATGGAAACGTAATATACTGTTCCTTCTGAAAAATCTACAGTCTTTGGATAAAAGTGTATATTTTTAGATTCAGATGGAGAAAAAACATATCCATTAGGAGGTATTTCTCCCTCTCCTTCAACAAGCCATCCTGTCTGATCGGATATACTATCTTTTTCCAAAAACAGATTAGTTCTCTCCTTATCTGAATAAAACCTAGCTCTAAAAGAAAATTCAGTATCAGAAGCCTCTTCATTTGTATAAGAAAACTTCAAATAATTTCTGAACATTGGAGACTCTAGTTTTATAAATACGTTACTATCAGAAAGAAGATTCCAAGAAGAACCATCATGATATTCTATCTTCATATAATAAGTCGTGTCTTCTATAAGCTCCGCTACGTCCAGTGTGTCAAAATTAATATTAACCTGTTCTAATGAAGTTACCGTTTCTCCTCCAATATCAAACTCTTCATTATCTATATTAAATCCATCATTAGAAGAAAATGTTTCTGTAGAGTAAACTAAAGAAGAAAACGCAACATCGCTATAGAAACTTATTCTAAAGTTTGCTAAAATAGAAAAAGCCTCAGAATTAGTGAAATCAAAATTAACAACATTTCTGTGAGTATTAGTTAAATATTCATCTCCAAATTCATCTAGCGGAAATATGTCTTGAGAAAAATCCTCTGTAGAAGTTAATTTTACAACTATTCTCATTTCGTTAGATTCGGGATCTACAAAATTAGTTATCTCGTTTAAATCAATTTCCTGACAATCTTCAAAATTTAGAGAGTCTGAAAAATTAACACCAAACAAAACCTCCCCTATATCATTTTTCTCAGAAACCATAAGTATTTTTTTAGGAGTTTCTGGAAAGGAAATTTTAGTTGAGTAAAAGTATACAGGAACATCTTTGTTAAAAGACCCGACTATACATTTTGCCAATCTATTTATTTGAGCAGTAGAATTATCAAAATCTATAAGACTATTGTCTACTCCAGGAATAATAACTGAAGAATTAACTCCATAAGTAATATCCGAGTAATGATACTTTAACTGAGTATTTAGCTTTAAAAAATTTATCATTGAATTTTCATACAAAGACCCTGTTGATCCAGAGTTAAAATAAGATAAATAAGTTTCTATCTGAGAATGAGATATATTCCCGCCATTCTTAATTTCGTCGTGATCGATATTGCGAAGTAAAGAAGAAGATAATACTCCTTTAGATATTTTATCAGAAGAAATATAATCTATATTAGCAGATGGAAGTCTATTTTTTACTTCTTTTGCTAAGTCTATCTTAGAAGGAGTTCCTCTATGCCTATGAGAATCTACCTCTTCTTTTATTGATTTTGTAAAAGATATCCACTCTTTATCAGAAACGTCTATAGAAAATATTCCGTTAGAATTAGTTACTATACTACCTAAAAGAACAAAGCTTCTAGAATTTTTTAAACTATTAGAAACTAGAATATTTATACTTCTAGTTGTTGGATTGTTTTGACCAAAGGTCGCATATACATAATATGTATTATTTTGAAGCAATTTATTAATAAAAAGAGAAGTAGTAGATTCGGCAGCAAACCCATCAATCACTCCATATCCGACCGTAACTCCTATAGATATTCCATTAGAAGATGAATATCCATTATCAAAAATATCCCAACCATCAACGACTCCATTCCCAATAACTTTATATAAACCATATATCTGATTGTCTATATTTAAGAACCTATCTATTTCTCCACGTATATTTATGGAAGAGTTTAGCTTCTCTCCTTGTGTAAAATATGGCAATTTATAATGTGGTGTTGTTTTCATTTTTTATGGACCTACGGTTTGATCGTCTTGAATTTCTGAAGAATTTGGATAATAGTCTTTTGTATAGTAAGAAATTCCTCTACTATATTTCATTAGCTGATAAACACCAGAATCCTTCCATCCGTTCTTAATATTGCTGCCTATTTCTCTAGGTGAAGATTTTTGATTATTTGTTCTAGATATAGAATCGGATTTATTTATTATCCTTTCCTTAAATTTATCCAATGATTGTTTCATACTCATATTAATTTCCCTCTATCCATTCCGCATCTATATTTTGCCACCACTTATTGTTTTCAAAATTTAAAGACGAAGACACATTGACTACAATAAATTTCTTATTTCCATCTAAATCGGGAAAGTTAACTTGACAAATATCAAGTGCTCTTATTGGCTGTCCATAAGACTCGAATCTAACTATCTTTGGAGGCTTAAAAAACTGAGAGTAATTCTGCAACTGATTATACAAGGCTTTTTCAGATCCGAATATAGCTTCCTGCTGCAAAAAAGTTTTCCTATAACCAAGCCATCCTTCCGGCTTATCCTGTGGCTCATCACCAAATATTGGACCAAATATATTAGAATTATTTCTAGATATTATTCCAGCATAATCTATATTGTGAGCTATTAAATACTCTCCATTAGGAGTAGTTGAAATTAAGTTTATATGATTATATACATCATATACGGCAGATTCCCTAGTTAAATTATTAAAAACTAACTGGCCCCAATTAGATTCATTGGATGAATTATTGTCTGGAGGAGAAACTCTATAATACCAATCTGGCGGAATTTCATCACTACTTATTCCAAAAATATGGTTATCAAATTTTCTATTTTCATAATGAAAAACTCCATACTCATCAAAAAAACAAACCTTATTTGCTTTTTTAGCAAAATTTATTATTATCTCACCTACCGCATCTCCGTCTTGAGGCTTAAAAAATGCTCCTCCGGTTAGTCTATCAAAACTCTGAGGAAGAGCATAAGTCTGAATAATTACAGATCTTCCATCTACTGGATTCTGTATATTAAAAGTTCCATTAACAGGATTTGCTGCTGCTGCGGTTCTAATCAAAAACCCTGGATTTGGAAAAATTAAGTTTCCGTCTACTTCTGATCTAAAATTAGCAATCTTTAAAATCTCGTCAACAGCGTTAATATCTCTCATTCCGTCAAAAAATGGGGCGTTAAAGAAAAGAATTTTTTCCATTACACTCCAATAATCTTTTAGTTCACATTCTAAGTAAGACTCTCCGTTAGACTGAGTAAGTGTGCTTTTTTCACATATTCCTGTAAAAAGTCTAATCCACCCGTCATTATCTTGTCTATTTAGTTGAGTATAATATTGATCTCTATCAGAAGAAGAATCTATACACTCTTCATATTTTACGTCAATTGTAAAGTAAAATGCTCTATGTCTTAGTTTTTCAAGAAGGAACGAAGAAACATTGCCTCCTATTTGCTGAATTATTTGACTTGAATTAAAATTGTTATCTTCCTGGAATAACTTCGGACCTTCGTTCAAGAATATTTTCATACTTCCAGAATGCTCTATCTTAAAATAATCCTGAGAACTCCAAGTTTCTGAAAAATCAGATACTCTGTGAGATATATTTAATCCCAAAGTATCCCACAAAGGTTGTTCGTCATCCTTATTTGTCATATTAATAGTATCAATAATAGGAGTCTTACATGCTCTTAGGTGATATTTAACTTCATTTCCATCTAAGTCTTCGCTAACAAATAGATGAGATCCAGCCGCCATACCCAAGTACACTACGAACGATATAGCGGCAAAATATCCTGTCGTGTCCGCTGGATCAGCCAATGTCCCTAAACCATCCTTTATTACTGTTATAGCACTTCTGTACGATTTTACGTTATCTGGTTGAGCAGGATCGTCAGGAACAATAGAAAATAGTCCACTTGCCCCCAAAGAATCAACTGCATCTTCTGGTAATTCTCTTGCAAAAAAATCTTTTCTTCCGTAAAAGAAGCTTTCTTTATCTAAAACTTTAGTAACTGTTGAATTTCCTCCTAATGGATCACAATTATATTCATAGTGATTAACCATTTGAGCATCGCAAGTATAAAGCTTTTTAACGTCTTGGTCTATTCCTTCTATTGAATCTGGTCTTATTTTAGACAAAACTCCATTTGTTCCTATTCTTCCAGCATAAAGCTCTGCTGCAACATCTGATATTTTCTTAGCACCAGGTAAATCATATGGTATTTTATGCTTATTAACTCCAGGCGGAAGAGTTGCTACTCCTATTTCTTGATAAGTAATTGGAGAAAATATAAAACCTGAACTTATATTTCCGCCCCATATTGATAACTTACCCTTTGGGACCATTATTATTCCAGAATCATTTTTATGAAGTTTTATAGCATCTATAATCCAAGGCTCGTCTTCTTTTCCAGAAAAAACAACTACAAGCTTTCCTAGATGATTTCTTATCGAAACTCTAAATCTGTCCATATCTATTAATTGTTTTCCTGAAATTTTATCATATGTTGATATTATGTAAGAAACCCCACCAAATGCTCTTATTAGAGTTGGATTAGTATTTTGATTTATTATAAGAAAATATGTATCTTTATTTATTTTTTCTTCTAAAGTACCCTGTGGAACGTATCCTTCTACGTCCGCAACGCCTTCAACATTAAATTCTACAACATAATATGCCTGATTATTTAGATCGAAGAACTTTCTGCTGTTTTCATCAACTTCGTAACTTATTTTTACGTCTTGAGGATCTTCTGTGTTTAATCTGGTCTTATAAGACAAAACGCCTTGGTTATAAGGAGGCGGATCATCTATTGATCTATCAATTAAATCTTCTGGCACATTCCATACATCTAAATATTTATAGGCATCAGTCTGAAACTTATCTAATTCTGTTGGTTTTATTTTTAAAACGTCTGTAGAGAATGTCTTTCTTATAAATTCTATAAAGAAATCTTCTCCTCTAAAAGTATCAGTTCTTTTTATTACTTTCCAATGTATTCCTTTTAATTTACTAACTTCTGTAGTTTGATTTACGTAATTACCGTCTTCTCCTAATACAGACTGAGTGACTACCTGTTTTATTCTTGCTGGAGTACATGCGGTTTGATAAGGATGCAATATCTGAGAATCTGATCTTTCTACGGAAGATGCGTCTGTTATTTCTGTAGTATCTACGTCTGTGCTTAAAGAAGCTTCGTTTTCTCTTTCTGATGGAATATTTATCCAGTCATAATCCCATCTTGCATGCCCGTCTAAAATACCCTTTATATTTGTACCGTATTTATTAAAAGAAACAGGCTCCATGTCCAATGGGTGCTTATAGACCTCCCATAATTGCTCAATGTAATAAGGAATATTAGAAACATACTCTTTAGGCAATTTTAAACTTTGGGTTAATTCTGCATCTAAAGATTTTGGAAATAGTAAATAATTATATTTGTATTCATATTTTTCTTTCAAAAACATGCCAGATGCACCAAAAACTGTGCTAAATCTTCTTCTTTCGTCTTCTGGAAAAGTGCTGTGAGTTGACGACGTAAAACTTATTGTTAAATCTGTTTTTGGAATTGCAGAAAATGGGCAATATGGATCTATAAGAACCCTTAATTTTGGGTTCCCTGCATTGTAATTTCTCTTAAGAGGATTATGTTTAAAGTTATTTATATCCAATTTATTATAAGTATGGGGGAATAATTATTATATTTAATTTATTACCAATAAAACCTTTTTAATCGATATTTTTATTGTTAATAGATACAACTGTTTTATCGACAGTATCTACCACAACTTCCATTAAAGATCCACCCTTAGTTGAAAAGAAAAGTTTTAAAAACCCATTTTTTAAGAATTGGCCGTCACAAGAAGAAAAATCTCCAGCTAATCTGAGAGACAAAAGATCTATTAAAGAAGAGTATTTTTTAGTTAAAAAGTTCTCATCACAAGCAAACTTAGCATCAGAGTCATAACAATTGTCAAGTATTTTATCATAATCTATAAAAGAAAAAAGATTCATCTTATTGGCTGTTCTGTCATTGTTTACGGTGGATGGAACAGACGTTGATCCTAATTTGTTTCTATAGAAAGCCATTGAAGTATAATATAGATATTTGTTTATATCTTTATTTTCTACATCTTTGTAGTCAATTGAAACAAATTTTTCAAATTCTTCTTGATCAAACTCTATACCTACAAAATTTTCCATTAAATCTTCATTTATAAACAATAAATTTTCGTCTATATGAATAACTATCAGTCCTCTCTCAATGTTATAATAAACGTTAAAGAATAACAAGTTGTTCTTCCTAAAGAATATTGATCTGTCAGAAGAATCTTCTATGTCAAAAGTAGTTCTCAAAGATGTACTGCTTGGATTAATCTTTTTAAATATTACTTGATTTAAATTATCATAATAAGAATTGTCGTCAACTAAAAATGTGTCTCCGAAAATATACCCTGGTCTATTTGTTATATATTTACCGTTAGAGCTTAATCTAGAATGATACAGCGGATATTCGCTAGAAAAAGAAATAGGGGAAGAAGTTAAATAGTTTGATCCGCTATGAACATAACTAAAACCGAAATTATTCCAGTAAGAGCTATAAGCTGTATATTCTGAAACCGAATGCTTCTCTGGCTCTCCAAATTCCTTATGTACAAACGACCAGCTTTGCCCATCATTTGTTTCCATTATATCTACAGTTCTCAAATACAGATTAGCTATAAACAAATATATATCACCTTTTCTATTTACTATAGATTTTAATTTTAAACAATTTGTTGAGACTAAAGTAGAAAAATCTACGTCTTTATATATATAATTTTCATTAAACTCAATCGTATTTACAAAAGAATAATCTTCCTCGACATAATTTCCATACAGTAGTTTTACTTTATTAGATATAGAGTTTTTATATATATGGGAAGAAAGGTCTTGATTATTATTTACCGATTTAAAAGAATCTACAGTGTCAAAATCTGAAAAATTTAGTTTTTTGTAAGCTATATTAGAATTATTATAGATAAAAAACAAATTTATTTGAGAACCAGACGTCGAAGAACTTGTTTCTGGAAAACCGCCTATTTCTCCAGATGATAAATTAATGATATTGTAAAATTCATGCCAAACTAACAAATCTGAAGAATAAAGAACGTTTATTGTGTTATTCTTTTCGAAGAATATGTAGACTTCGTCTTTTCCTGAAATTTCTAAAGAATATCTACAGTTAGACAATGAATATTTTTCAAAGAACCCCTCCCTTATTAAAGTGGCTTCTACCTCTGATATAGTATCGTATATTTCGTCTCTTGTTTCTATTCCTATGTTATTTTCAGATTCTATAAAATTAGCTTTTAAAGAAATCTTATCGTTAAAAGAATATCCGTAAAAATAACAATTAGATATCATTGAAGGATCTGATATATCATAATTAATTCTAATCTCGTCCATCAAAGGCACTTTATACTTTGATATAAAGTAAATATTTTCTACATCTTGGCTCAAAGGAGAATTATAATAATCTCCGTTAACAACATAATATTCAGCAGACTTATAGTCGTTATTACTAACATTCTTTAGATTAAAAGAATAGAAATTTATTAAATAATACTTCTTTTTATCTAATGTAAACTCACTAAAAGATAGATTTATTTTAACTATTCTGTCCATACCTTTCCTTTTGTATTATTTTATCATAATATACCTCTGTATCTGATTCTTCTGCATTTTCTATTGCTCCGTCTACAGAATTTATAATAGTTCCCTTAGATCCCAAATTTCCGCTGTTATAAATTTGATCAGCCCTTACAAATCTTTCTAATTTTTCATTTATTTCACTTATCTTATTTGCAAATTTTATATTTTCAGAATTTGCCTTTATGTGTTTAATGCCCAAATTAAAATCTGTATTAGCAATTGTGTTTGGCTCTACGTCTATCTTATAATAAGAAGATGGACCATAGCCCAAACCTATATCGAAATTATTAACTGATTCAATTACATAATTAGATGCAAAATAAAACGTAAACTCGGATTCCTCAGAATTAAGTATTCCTCCGTATCCAAAATCTATAAGCTTCTTATAAGAGGTTTCAAAATAAATACTATCTTGATATTCTGGTGATGACTCAAGTTCTTCAAAATCAGTAAACTCTTCCATAAAAAAATTATCTTCTGGCTTATCTGTAATAGAAGAATTTATTTTTGAACTAACAAATTTTCTCAAATCTGAAGCGGTATTGCCGTAAACACCAAAAGATCCATTAGTTCCATTAAGAGAAATTTGATAAGTTATCTTATCATTATATATGTCTCTACTCATAACAATAATAGATTTATTTTTATTAAAAGTTCTGCATTTTATATTATGATTATAATTCTGAGATACTCTATAGATAGACATGTGTTCAATAGGGTTGTTTACATAAAATCCTCTTCTTTTTAATTCTTTATTTTTAAGACTGTCTTTATCCAATGCGTAGTATCCGGCCCTATATGAATTTTCTAAATAAATTCTCGTTTTCTGCCCAAAGTCTCCTCCCAAAAGAATTTCATTTCTTATCTTTTTATAAGATTTATCTAAAGAAGTCTTTAATCTAACAGGAGTATCAAATGTTTCAGTAGACTCTATCCTTATGTCAAAAACTCCAGTTGATATTTTTCTTAGTTCTTCACCGCCTGCAAAAGACTTCTTGTAGCCATAAACAAAAGTAATATCTCCTCCAAAATGAACAAATTCAACGTCATCATCTCCTAGCTTTAATTCTGAACCCCTATACAAATTATGCATATTTGCATCTGCATATTCATAACGAATATTATTATATAAATTATCACTAGAATGTACTATATTGTTTTTTAAGGATATGTCGTAAATTCCACCATTTTCTCCTATATCATTATATTTATAGTAGTTTTTTAAATCTTTTATATTCACCATTTGACCAGAAGACTCGTTATAAGAAAATTCTTGGAATGAATAATTATTTGCAGACTTTCCTCCAACAGAAGAATTATATGAAACGAAAAAATCTAAAGATGGATCTTCGCAATCTGGAGGATTTGAAATGCTGCACTTATACTTTCCAGGAGGAGCGTTCTTAACGCTGTAACTTTCAAATCCTGACTCAGAAGTTAAAGGAAGACTATTTATGTTTGTATGAATTTTAATGGTTTCATTTATTCCAGACTTACTATTAACATCAACTGTTTCAATTTTTGTCTCTTGAGAAGAATGTGAAATATCTGATGCATATTCAAATTCGTACTCAGAAAAAACAGAGTTAGTTATATCATTACATTTTATTTTAATATTATCTCTTTCGTGTATTAGATTTAAGGTATATCCTTCGTATTCTCCGGAATTATAAACTTCTGTATATTTAAATTTTTCAAAGTCAAGTAGCTTTACCCCTATCCCTGTTTTATTTTCTACGTCATTTATGTCGTACTTCGAGCACTTTCTAATTAAAGAAACAAACCTAGAAGAATAAGCAGTTTTTTTACAATCTGGAATTCTAAAAGATTCTTCATTCAAGTCCATTAAGAAATAATCATTATTGTAAAGACTAAAATCTAGTCCGACTCCAAACATGCTTGGTATTTTATAAACACTTACCTCTTCCCCTGTTGCAACGAGAGGAGTTACATTTTTTACATTTTCTTCATACCATTCCTGATCTCTTATAAGCTCTTTACTAAGAATTAGTATGCTGGATAAAATCTCTTTTTCATTGCACAATATAAGTTTTATTCCTTCGCTGTCTAAATCAAAAAATAATGGCTTTAAAAAAGTTGGTGAAGAATTGTTTCTAGGGTCTAAATAATCTTGCTTGAATAACCTTTTTACCATGTCGTGTATGGACGTATTTAATGTAGAAAGTCTCCAAACCTTATAAAAACTATTTAGACTATTAATATACAGGCTCTTCATTATGTATTCAAAAGAACTAGAAGAATGATGGTTCTTGTTGTCTTTAATTATATTTGAATAGTCGTAATAGGCAGAACTAACCCCATAATAAGACAGAGGAGAAAAAGCACCGAAAGAATCGTAGTCTCCAAAAGCTATGTTTGGTGCATAAGGAAAGTTATTATGACAATAAGTTGCTGGATCTTCTCCAACTTTTGTAGCTGGTATAGGAGTAGAGATCATATAGTTCTTATAGATAGCACTTTCGTCAAAACAAGATCCGTAATTATTTCTAAATTTATAACTTCTATTGTCATCAAAGTGAGGAATAAAATTTTGAATATTTATTCTTCTGTGATTTTTTACTGAAAAAACTCCAGAGATATAGACCTGTTCTCCATCTTCCAAATCTTCAGTTAAATAAATCTTGTCAGAAGTTAAATTATTACAAACAAGGCCAGAAGTAATTCCATTTACAGTTTTTCTTTTATTTTCATTTTCTGAAAAAACCCTTATATTTAAATTCTCTACAAGAGACTGATCATTGAATGAAGAATTAGAATTTAAAGAATCTAAATAAACGTAGTCACTTGTGGCTGATGGACAATCTGCACTGTACTTTAAAGCTTCTTCTTCTAAATAATATCCATCAAACAAATTATCTTGAGCAGCAGAATTACTCCACACATTTTTATAGGCATCTTTTTTATCTATAGAAGACTTTTCTATTTTAATACATTGTATATTTATTGGGATAAGACCGCCTATGCTAAACACTTTTTCTTTTACTTTCTTAAGTTTAATTTTTTTATCTACATAAACCTCATAGTCGCATACGTGTATTGTGTTTGAAACCCTATCACACTTAATATCATCAATTGTTAAATATTGATTTATAAATTCAGACCCAATACCTCCAGCACCAACAAATACCGGATAAGAATCTGCTACATAATTTTTCGCATTTATATTATAATAATCGTCAGATCCTGATAACGACAATATACCGTCTCTTCTTAAAACAAACACCCTTGTCTCAGGAATATCTTCACTATAAAATCCTCCAGAAGAAACGGCTATCCATCTATTTAAATCAGTTTTTTTATTTTTATTGTAATAGTATTTGTCCAAAGAAGATACGTATCCTTCTCCTGAATTTTTATATCCAGATATATTATTTGCTCTGCTAGATCCGTCCCTTAAGCATTTTAAGTCATAATAATCTAGCTCTTTTCCATTAGAAACTAAGTATGGAATATTTGTATTTTTATTTGTAAATCTAGAAGAGTAGTCTGAAAGAGGATGATTCAAAAGAAGGTCTATGTGAGAATTTTCTAAATCTTCTTTTTCATGTATTAATGGAACTAGCTTCGCTGATCCGCCATACCCTATTACATAATTCTTATTCTTCTTGGTGTGTGTTTCATTAACCATATATGTTTCCGACTCGGAGTCATATACTACATTGCTTAATGCATCCATATCCTTATAATAAACATCAGCCATTTTAAAATAAGGTTGCTCTCCATAAACGGAAGCTAATGCTGCTCTTCTGTTATATTCTCCCGTTATAGATATTGGCTTTCCTGAATCAGATATATCATATATATTGTCTATTCCAACATATCCTCCGACTGGAACATCTTCTGGATTAAAAATCTTATATCCGCTAAATAAGAAGAACCTTAATGAGTTCTTAAATTCTTGTCCGAATATTCCAGAAGAGAATTCTGGCTCAGTGGGAACAAAAGAATTTGTTGGATCTCCATCATAGTAATTATCTTCAGAAAGAAACGCCGTAACTGTTAAGAAATTCTTATCTCCATTTCCTCCAGTATCTATTTCTGACAATCCGGATATTTTTTCTTCATAACTAAGTTGTCCTTGATCAAAAAAATATCTAATTTTTCCGCTATCTTTCGTATTTATTAGCTTACTCTTTACTGGAATATTTATTGACCAAGTATTTCCAGATTCTATATCTAATGTAGAGTAAATGTTTTTGGCTACATTTCTTATCTCTTCTATAAACCTTTTTCTTTCATTTAATATAAAGCCAGAAACAAAACCTCCCTCTTTTACATTCGGCAGCATTGACATGATTTCTCTTTCTATTGGAAAATTAGAAAAAAAGTTATTAAATAAAATAAAGTCTACTTTCTGGTCTAATTTGAATTTGTTCTTCTCAGCGAATTTAAATCCAGCTTTTTTAATATCCTCTGAATTTTTAATTATGTCGCTTATACCTATCTCGTATTCTAAATATTTTTGATCTTTTAAGTTATCTAAAAATATTAAATCAGATTTTATGTCTTTAAAAATTTTATTAAAAAATGAACCTACAATAATTCCCCTGCTACCTTTTTTAATTTTTTTTAAAAAAGAAGCGTTATTAACGTTGTTTTTTATGCTATTATAATAGTTAAAATAATTCATTTATAAATATAGGAGATATTAGCTTCTTCCGCATCCGGTACATTTTTTCCTTTCTTCTTGTTTTTTTCTATTGCATCCACCACATTCTTTTTTTACAGTATTATCTTTTTTTGCTTCATTAATACCCTTAAGAATGTATTTTTTTGATATACTTGACCACTTATCAGAAGAACAGCTTATAAAAACACCGCCATTATCATGCTTTACAATAACCTTAGAAATGTCTTCCCATATAGAATATGTATATTTATTAATAAGTTCTTCCAATAAAATATCGCTTATAAAAACCTTGTCGTCTGTTTTTGTAAATATGTTATTTATGTTTACAACAGAGTTTTGAGAAGAATAATTTTTATATTTTTCCTTTGCTTTTATCCAGTGCTTATTTGTATTATCAAAATAATATTTTCCGTTCTCAGTTTTTACTAAAGCTGGACTTATATCATCCCAATAAGTGTCTGGTCTTTGTTTTTTTCTATTTTCTATATAGGATATATCAAATGATAATATCATGGTGCATCCTCCTCACACGGATTAGCTAAAACTTCACATATGCTCATTTTCCAATCCGTTGAACCTGGATTGGGCGGAATTGGCGAACCGAAACCACAACCAACGGCAGCAGGAGCACCAAAATAAACAGTGAGTGGATCTCCTAAATCACAACCTAAGCCTGCTGGGTCTGCGTAAAAGCATAAATATCCCGTATCCTGTTCATCTGAAGTAGACTCTGCATCATATGGCGGTACAACTGTAAGCTGAGAGCCCGTTCCTATATTTGACTGTCCACCTGGATGAGCGAAATAGAATTGATTCCACCAACCAACAATAGAGTTTGTATGACAACCTGCACCGGTCCAATAGGTTCCGCTTACTCTTTTTATACAATAGCGTTTTCCGCACTCAACTGTAAAGTCTGGTGATTTATATAATCCACCTCCATCGACCGTTTTACTGATCGTATGTTCTGTTGCTGCTGATTCGCATTCGCAATCTGTTGGAGTTTCGTAATCTTCTCCGCATGTGTCTTCAGAGGTACAAGAACATTCTCCACAAATGGTAATTCTACATTTATTATCATGAGCAGTAATATACGTAGCTGCACCATATATATTTTCTAAATAATTATAAAATATTTCAGTCTCTTCATCGTAATAATATAAGCTATGATCTGAAATATAATGAGAATCAAAGTATATTTCTGAACAAAGGTTAGTTAGAAACCCAGGACCACCTCCAATGGTGATATATCCTCCAGTCCAGCTTAAATATAAATCATAAAAGAAAACTCCTGCCCCAAAATATTCAGTAAAGTAAATATTTATTTGCAAATTAACAGCTAATCCTTCATATGTTGTTATAATTGTAAATGAATAAACGCCACAGCCAACGTCATGAGGAATATTTGACAAGTCAAGATTTTCGTACCACTCGATAGCTTTTAACGCATCGGGATCTGAGCCGGTATAATCTAATATTGGCTTATTGTTAAAAGACATGTATCCGTTCTGGTCAAAACAATATTTTATTCCAGTATATTCGACAGTGCAGCAATTACCTGGACAATTACCAGACTGCTCCTCAGCACAAATATTTATTCCATCGACACATTGTGCTGGGGAATCATCTGAAGTTTTCGTGCATTCATTATCTGTTTCGCATTTGCAGCACTTATTGTTATTTACCGAAACATTTAATACTCCAGTTCCAGAAGCACCTGTCAAAGATATTCCTGTTTGATTTCCGCCGCAACACATAAGTTCATCTGCATTTATAGTTATGCTGCCCAATGTAGACTGATCTGCATTTTTAATAACTCTAAGCTCTATTTGAAAATTAACCCCGTCAAAAGAAAATATACTTTTTGCAGTTGTACCAACTAAAGTTTCACCATCAACCCAAGTTCCAGTAGCCAATGTTCTTATGTCATTTATAACTAAAACTCCGCATGCCGGAGAAGTAATTCCATAAGCTACAGACATCATAGTCAAGGTATCTGTAGTAAAAGATCCAGAAGTAGGAACTATTTCTAGAGAACTTCCTTCTGTTATTGTTGCGGAAAAACTCCAAGAAACGCTAAATGTTGCCTCTGAATAAAAACAGCAACTTCCTATCTTATTGCAGCAATCAAGTACAACATTTGAAGAACTCGAATTACAACTGCTACCTTGATTTTCATTACAAAGATTTATACTGCTTGTGCATTCAGCATCTGTATTGTCTAATGTTTCTGTACATTCATTTCCGCACTTACAGCACTTATTATTGTTAACAGTTAAAGTTAAATTACTTGTTGGAAACGAACAAGAAGAAGAATACGACCCTGAACCAGATCCTGAAACAAATGACAATAATGGGCTACAGCAGTGAACTGGCTCGCTAAATGCATATTCAAAAACCAATAGATCGTTCCATGAACTAGACTCTCTATCATAACTTTGGAAATATATTTTTAAATTTTCTCCCCAATGAATCTGAAGTTCAATTCTATAAGGAACTCCATCATCTCCAAAATAATGATTAGATTTCCAATAACAATTTCCAGCTAAAGGAAGCTCAGAAATCGAAAGATTAGAATATTCAGACAAAAGAGTAGTCATTATTTCATCAGATCCGGAATATTCAACAGTTGGTAGTCCGCTTACAGATACTGTTGAAAGATTGCTTATACAGCAGTCTCCGCAAGCTACGCATGATTTTGAGCTTGAAGATAAAGAGCTAAAGCATCTTCCGTTCCCTTCGTAGCAATTATTGTTTTCTTTATCACAGTTACCTCCAGAATCTACGCATCATTGATTGTTAAATACATCTACAGATATTACTCCTTCAAAGTTAGTACACTTATCATCTCCATTCGTGAACTCTATTATCCCTCCATTCTCACCGACTGATTCCTCAAAATATTCTACAGCAAAACAGCAATGCGTTGGGGTTTCGTCTAAAGTTTCATATACTTTTGCATAAAAATAGCAATCGTCCGTTGTAGCTGTGACAACGTTTAAACTACTAATTGAATTTGCGAAAATAGCTGTAGTCGCACCATTATACGATATAAATGACCAAGAATTGAATGCTATAAATTCCGGACATCCTCCAGACAAAGGAGTAACCCATTGTGCGTCGGGGGATGTATTTGTACCAACAAACACAGACAATACCCAATTTGTTCCTGCACATTCAAGTCTATATCTTAAACTTTCTTTTCCTGGGTCTGATTTTTGGCCTTCCCAATATCTAAGCAAAGACCCATCTACCGGACTAGCAAAAAAATTAGACTCCATAATTACTTCATTTGGAATACAAACTGTTCCACCGTATACTGAGCACAAAAATGGGTGACTAGAATTAAACACTATTTTTAAAATCTGTGAACAACCTGGAACACCGCAAGCATCTGCATTTCCAAAATAAGCTACTTCCCAATATTCTGAGCTACTCTTTGTTAATTCTAAAACATATTTTCCTACGATTGCTCTCCAAGTTGCACATTCTGCGTCTTGTGCATAAGATAAGTTATATGTTCCAGAAAGTATGTTTGTATCATCGCAGTGATCGCCAGCACAATTAGAAGCCTTTTGTAAATTAAGATTAACTGTTGCCGTTGACAAATTAGAATAACAGCATTGTCCTTTTTTACAGCATTCATGTGTCAACGAAGAGCTTGATGGAGTCCCCGCAGAAGGAGATGAGCCTCCAGGCGACCCCTGAGAAGGAGAAGAACTAGTTGGAGTTCCTCCTCCACTACTTATGCTAGAAAGACTTGATGATCCAGAAGAACATTCTACCGAAACATTATCATATTCTTTTGTTGTAACAATTACATACCTGCAATCTCTTAGTTTTACAATTCCTTCTCCGTTATCATAATAAGAAGTCTTATAAATCAATACTTTTTCATCTTCTCCTTGTGCCGAATTTCCTTCACCAGAGAAGTTATATAGTGGAGTAGGGTCAAGCTTTTTATTGTCTAAAAAAACAGTCCCATACAATGTGTTAAAATCTCCACACTCACACACAGAAGATGACTGACTACTAATTGAAGAAGGAGAAGAACAGTCTACTAGAGACGCATCAGGCCATTTTTCGTTTTTAACCACAACGTTAAGTTTTAATCCTCTGCTTATTTCTACGGCAGAAGCTTTTGCATAATCTTTAGAGCCTTGCTTATAAATAGTTCCATTGGAAAGAGTGGTGTTCAAATCTTTAAAAAAATCTTCTCCACAATTCTTATTAACATAAATATTATCTACTTTTCCTAAACCGCCTCCCCAAGTGTATGTGGCATATAGGTTTCTTGCAGGTATGGCGTCAACATATCCAGCAGAAGTTATTAAATTTTGTTCTGAGTCTTTTGCTATTTCATCAGGATCTCCACCGAAGTCATAAGCTGTTAAAAATATTTTGAATTTATTTGAGTATTCGTCATCCTTATTAGAAAAATAATCATTACTAGGAAATATTGAATATATTGAATCTGTTGAGTACCAAATTCCACTATCAAAAGTATCTCCTTTTACAAAATAATCATTTTTATCAAAATAATCATCTTGAGAAATTTCTGAAATTGCTTCGTCATAAGTATCAAAGTCGTCCTGATTTTCTAATATCTCTTTGTATTTATCCAGTTCTTTTGGAAAGGCAGAAAAACCGGAAGGAGTCTGCTCCTTACGTAATAAATTCAAATCAGACGGTGATCTGGTTGGCATTATTATATTTTTTTCTACAAAGCTAGATGGCTCTTCTAATTGTTTTGGTATATAATAATCTTGATCAATAGTTAATCTTAAATAATCAATAACATTTACGTTTTGAAACTCCACCATCCACTGTATATTTTGTGATCCAGATATATTGGTTAAAAATCCACCATTAAACTTTTGATCTCCAACTACAAAATTTAAAGATTTTAATTTTGAACATCTGTCTATAGATTCAAAATCTTCTTCAAAAGATTCTAATTCTTCTTCTGTTGAGCATCCAGAATAAAACCTTATGTCTTCGCAAGCCAATTCTTCTCCGTCTGTTTTCCAAAACTGATAAGATCCACATGGATCACAATCTCTAAAGTAATAATATCTTAGATTATTTGAATTAGAAGATAAAGACGAAGAATTAGATGGCGGTGGGCATTCTATTCTTGCAAAGCTTTTATCAGAATCAACATCATCATTAGCCTTAAATAAAGGAACCTGTTCTCCGTGTTCTACAGCAGAAGTCATATAAAATATAACTTTTATTACCTTTGCTGGAAAAACACTTTTTGCTCTAGGCAAATCTCCCCAAGGTTCTAGTGAATTATTATTATACGCATTTCCAGCTCCCCTAACAACTCCGGTTGAAGAAGTATTTATATCGAAATATCTAAATGGAGAAAAACCATTTTGATTATCTCTGAAAAAAGAAAAAATCTTAGGCATAACTTATACGTATTAATCGGATTATTTCGAGCTGTTATTTATTACAGACTGAACATTATCCATGATTTGTTTTTTAACCATTTGGCCTGCTTTTTCTGCCAATTCTTCTATTCCGCCAGCATTTAAATTAATTGGAAAATTAAAGACTGCTCCAGTTGTAGCACCAGAATTTTTATTATCTGGAGTAGTAGACGATCCGCTAGATTTAGGAGTTGTGTTTTCTGGAGTAGAATTATTTGGAGAATTTCTATTTTGCTGACGATTTCTAAGCTCTTTTCCTGCCAAATTTAATCCACCTATAGAAGCTGACGCTGCATCTGTCTCTCCTTTATAGTTTCCTAATGAAGCAGCAGTTTTCTTAGAATTATATTCTTGTATTAATCCGTCTCTTTGTTTTCCGAAAGCAGCCATGTTCATTTGTTGAGAATTAGGAAGACCATACATTTTTGAAACGTCGTCAGTATAACCAACGCCGCCATATTTGTTCTTAACATCAAGACCACCATCTGCACCAATTTGGAATTGTTGAGATTCTCTTGAACCTACTGGACCTTCTCCTGCTCTTTGATTTGCACCGCTCTTATTAGATCTAACTCCACCCTTAACCATTAATGCTGATAAGTTCTGATCTTCTGTTGCAGCAATTTTCATAATTCTTCCAGATCCAACTATCTTTGCATTAATAGCAGAAAGCCAGCCTTCTCTCATCTGCTTGGTAAGTTCTAATGCTTCTTTTTCTTTCTGCATTCTCTTATCAACCATTTGATTAAGTTCTTTCTCGGCTTGCATTTTTTGGTCACCGGTGGCATTTTTTACAACTTCTTCTTGAGCAGAAATTTGCTGTCTTAAAATATCAAGTTCGTTTCTAACTGCACCTACAGCCTCCATTCTCATCTTTACGGAAGCACCAACACCAACGCCAATAGAATCGTATAAATCAACCTGTGTCTTTAATAGACTGGAAACGGCAGAAGCTGCTTCTAATTGGCCATTAAATACCTGAACATTTTTACTATTAATTTCGTACTGTTCTTTTATAAGGCCGTTAATCTCGCCCTGAGTTTCAGCTATTATCTTGTTCTTTTCAAGATCAATCATCTTTTGAGCTTCTGAACTTAAAACTCCATCTTTACTTAAAACATTTATCTGCTTTTGTATGGCTTCTTCTTTTAATTTAGCGTCAGAAATTCCTTTTATTTCTTCCGACTGTTCAATTGCACTTCTTAATGCTGCCTTTGAACCTTCGTTTAGAGATCTGGAATCTATAGCTTCTGCTGCTTCAAGAATTTTTACTTTTTCTTGATACTTCATGTTATTCAAGTCTATAGCTTTTCCTCTGAGTTCCTCTAGCTTTATTTGGTTTATTTGACCAGTGAAAGACTGCCTATCTATTTCTGAATTAAGAAGTCCGGTAGCAGAAGTAGAAGCACCGGCGTATTGCTCAGCAATTGCTTTTGCAGCATTTACTTGTGCAAACATTATTTCCTTTTGTTTTAGTATTAGTTCTGATATCTTGTTTGCTTCGTTCCTTCTTCTAGTTTCAGCCTCGACTATAGCGTTAGTTGTAGCGTTATTGTCTTTTAAGGAAGAGTTTATCTTTTCTTCAAGTTTTGCCTTCGTTTCTACATTGTTAAAGTCTAAAGTCTCTCCTTTTCCTTTTGCCTCAGATGCCATTTCTGCTTTTGCTTTTTCTTCAAAAACTTCTCTCAAAGCATCTATGTCTCCTTCTGTTATTTTTCTCTTTAATTCTTCAGACTCCTTAAGAGACGCATACTGTGCTTTTAGTTGATTATTAACCTGCTCTTGATTTGCTACCGCATCTCTTCCAACTCCAGAAGTATCTCCTGTCAAAGAAGAAATTTTTATTGAAGTTTGCAACTGTGCGTCTAAGGCATCAGTCAATCCTTGTTGAAACTGAGCTATTTGCTGATACATAGAATTCTCAGCTTTTAATATTTCGTATTGCTGTTTAGATAATTCAAATATCTTTGCTTCGCTCTGTATTCTTCCGGCATCAGTAACCATTCTAGAGATATCGTAATCTTTGTTTTTCTTCTTAAACTCATCTATGCTCTTATATTGCTTTAGCTCATCCTTTATTTTATCTACAGCAGAAATTGCTTCTCCTTCTTGCTGAGATGCCGCTTCTCTTTCTTCTTTTGTTCCGGTTGTCTTCTTTTCAGCAAATTGTTGCTTAATAGATTCTTTTTGAGCATTTGCGTAATCTTCTATTCTTGCATCTTTTCCTGGACCAGAACTGTTAAATATATCTTTTAGAAGATCTTCTTTTCTCTTGTCGTCACGCACATTTATAGAACTGGAAGCGTTAATTTTTACTTTTTCTGCATCTATTTGCTTTTTAATTTCTTCTCTCTGCTGAGCAAATGTATTCTTGGCAGAACTAATTCCAGCCGAAGAGTTTGTTAAAACAGCTAATGCTGAAGAAGAAGTTGCTTTTTGATTAAGAGAAGACATTAACTCTGATCTTGCATCTATTACCTTATTTAATATGTCCATATTGGCTGCATATTCCATGTCTTTAGCTGTTGCCTTAGCTAATTCTCTAGACGCATCATTTACTGCTGCTTGGTATTTTTTAACTCCAAAAGCATTTCCTAACGATTCTTTATACTTTTCTTGTTCTGCTCCAGAAGCGTCTTTTGATCCAAACTTAGCAATCATTTTGGCGTTTACTAAAGCCTCTGTTTGTCTTAGTCTAGCTTGATTATCTTCTAGTCTCTTAGAAGACTCTTCTACTGTTTTTCTATTATCAATTGGTGCGTTCTTAAGCCCTTCTATAGAAACCCCTGAAGTTAATGCTGAAGAGTATTCTTTAAACTTATTTACTCTTGACTGTAGAGATATTGACTTAAACTCTTCTCCAAGATATTTCCCTGCCTCTTTTCCAAATGCAGCTAGTTCTTTTTTAGAATAACCGGCATTAATCCCAAGACCCCTAAGAGCACCCTTCCAATATCCTTCCCAATCTATGCCTTGAGCTGCTTTATAAATATTTTCTATCTCACTTGTTCCTAAAGTTGCTGTTGCTAATAAGCCTCTTTTTACTCCAGACCATATATCTTCTTTTGTAAGTGATTCACTAAGATCTTTCGCACCCTTCTTGAGAGTTTCGAAATTCATAGCAACTCCAGCAATTCCACCTATAACAGCCCCTGCGATATTTCCTATTACTGGAACGAATGAACCCAAAGCTGCTCCTGTTGCTGCCATTCCAGCAACACCAGCAACACCAGATCCAATTCCCAATGCTCCTGCTGCTGTCTTGTCTCCCCTTGTTCCGCCTGGGCCTTCTGCTTTTCTTGAGAAATAATCAGATCCAGCACCAAGTGCTAATCCTCCAAGTATTCCTCCTACAGAAGCTTTTCCTGCAAGCTTTCCCATTCCGGACTTCATAAACGAAGTACCTCTGTTTTTTGAAAAGAATCTACTTCCTCCTTTTGAAGAGAACCTTGTGCGTTTTCTTGACCCTATATTCTTAATTCTCTCTGATCTGCTTAATCCGCTTGCCCTGCCTCTTTTTGTTTTGGTTCTTTTTCCAGAAGAGTCTACTTCATTATTTCCAAAAAGTTCAGACCCCTCCATATTTTCTACTACAACATGAAATGGCTTAGAGGAACTTCCGTCACTAGTTCCAATTCCTCCAAACGGAGACTGACCTCCTCCAGAAAGAGAAGCACCAGCACCTCCTGCACCAGCAATACTTTTATCAATAGTAGAAGGAGAGAATAATGCTCCAACTCCAGAAGAAACTCCTTTTATTAACGCTAAACTACTAGATATTGTTTTTAATCCAACTATCGCTGTTGCTATATATGGACCCCAAGTTGCTAGTCCGGAAGCTATGTCTCTTATGAAGAGCTTATTTTCAGAAAATGCATCGACAATTTTTACAATCATCGGTAAAAGAGTCTGTCCAGCTTTTATAGAAATTTCTTCAAATAGTCTTTTTGATTCCTCTAATGCGGCAACTTGCTCTTGCTTCTTTTTCAAAATATCTTTGTCGCTTTGAGATACTTGATTATTTTGATTAGTATAGTCTGATAACTGCTTGAATTGCTCCAAAGATATCTTCTTTTGAATTAAAAGCAACTGAGCACTATTGTTAATTCTTAATTTATCTGCACTAGATAGGTTTTCTACTGACTTCTGTAATTCTGGATAAGTAGATGAAATTTGACCCAATACCGCCTGCAACCTACCAATTTCTTGAACGTTAGCTCCGACTGTATTCTTGATGTTTAATAATAAATTATTGGCACCTGATAATGATTGTAGTGGAAATCCTCTTTCGTAAGCCTTAAACAACTCTAAAGTTTCTTCTCTTGTAACAGATAGACTTCTAGATGTAGCCTGTATACTCTTATCTAAAGAAGATATTCCTATGTTGTATTTAGAAAACTGAGAAGACCCTGTTATTAAAGCTTTATTAAAACCATTAAATCCGTTTACTATAGATCCTAAAGATAATGAACCAACGGCGATTCCTACACCGGATAGCCCGCTTGTAAATATATTTAATGCTTTATTAGAAACAGATAGAGCACCTTCCAGCTTATCTATTTTAGATATTACTTTACCGATACCCGTAGCTGCCTGATCCGCATTTTGAACTTCAACGGGGATAAGTATTTTTTCAACTACTTCTTTGTAAAATGTTTCTGTAGAGTCTTCTGCCATTTATTCGATTAATTAAAGGGGTTATTTAAAATTCTATTTTTTAAAAAAATACCCTTTAAGAAACAAGCATTTCTTCTAGTGCCTTTTTTAAGGCGTTAGACACTATAGGGTTAAGCTTATCCACGTTCTCTTCTAACATCAAAACGGGGTTTCCCTCCTTGTCTTTTAAATCCCAGCTTTTAAGAAGTGCTTTTAATCTAAGGTCAACTAATAAGGCTGGATCAATCTCTATGCCAAACTCTGCTGTTATAGATATGGCCTGACGACTAATTGCAACATCGTCTTTATGCGTTGGCATTCTAAAGGTAAAATTAAAAGGAATATATTTTTGCCCTGGATAAACCTTCTCTAAGGCATCTTTATTATGAGAAGCTACAAGATTGTTTATTTTATTTACGTTCTTATCAACTGTAACCCAAACGCAAATATCGAATGTATCATCCTCGTCAACGAAAACGCTGAATTCATCTTTAACTAATTCTGGAGCTACACCCTCAACAGCGTCACTTATAACGCTTTTTACTTCTTCATTTTCTTTATTTTCTTCCATATTATTTCTCCGTTTCGTTTTCGTATTTTATCATTGCCCATATTCCTTCAAAGTCTCTGTTACTTAAAGATCTAATATATTCTAAACTCCACTTTGTTTTCTTAACTATTTCGTATTCTATAACTAAGTCTGGTATTATTGGAACAACTTCTTGATAAAGTTTATTTTTTCCCTTAAGGGAGTCTAACCCCCTTAGGATTTTTTTATTTCTTCATCCTCCAGAGAAGTCATCTCGTCGAATCTCTTAACTATCTTTGCCATAAAGCCCGACTTCTGCTTCTCTATGTTTTGTTGATTTACTGGAATAATATTTCCGTTTTTATCTTTTAGATCCCACCATTTTAAACATCTAGAAATTTGAACTTCCCTATAAGTAAACTGGTCTATTTCGTCATAACCCTTTTCTTCATTATAATAAACAGACTCTCTATAAACTTGATTATTCTCTTTCCAGCTTAAATCTTTCCAGACCGTCTTAAGCTCAATTACTAAATGCTTTGTCTTTTCATCTTCTAGCATTTTTTTAGCTTCTTGTTCAGAAAGAATATTTTTTACAGACTTTCCTGCTTTATTTTTCTTTTCCACGTAATGAAAAACGATAACAATATCATCTTCTCCAACAGGAGGAACTGTTAAATCCTGAGTAGTTGGAGCGAAAACTTCGCTTGATTTAGAACTGTCGTTTTGTTGAAAAAATGAATTACCGGACATATTTTATCCTCTCTCTTATATCTTATTATCGGTTTGAATTACTAAAAAATTAAGAAGCTTTTTTAGCTTTCTTTAGTGCTGGTTTTTCTTTAACCTTAGTTACTATTTCTTCTGTAGAAACAGACTGTATATTGAAGGCTTGACCATGCATTGCACCATCACCGAATACTTCTGCCATCTTAGAAGGCGATGCTGATGCAAGAGCTTGTTTTGCTGTTTCTCCAGTAGAAACTAATTCAAATATTGCTCTCTTCTTTATAAATAATTGATATATAACCCAAGCAACTGTTATTACAGCAAGTGCGACCAAAAGCCACTGAATTATCCAAAGAATTTCTGTTAAAAATATGGCCAATCCCAATACTATTACTCCAGCCACTGCTATTCCTATTGATATTTTATCAACTAATGTGTTGTTGCTTGCGACAGCAGCAGCAATAGCGATTCCTATAACAAATATAGAGCTGGTTATTATCCAACCAAGTCTTTCCTTTAGCTGTTTTGAATTAGCGTCTTTTAATTTAGCATTTTCATCTTTAACGCCCGCTAGTTCTGTGTTTATTTTTTCAAAATTCTTTTTATAAACTTCTTTTTCTTCGTTATCTTTACTCTTTGCTTCTTCTAAATTCTTTTTAACATCTGATAATTTTGATAGGATCTCTGTAAGCTTATAATCGTTTTCGGCAGTCTTACTCTTAGTTCCTAGTAAAAAGTCAGCTATAGAATAATACTTATTTATAATTGGAGCATATTCTTTCTTATTAGATTCTGGAATTTTACCCTTAAGATTATCTGTATTTTCAATAATATCTTTTCTTGCAGATTCTATGTTTTTTTCTACATTTGAATTTTCTTTTTTGACAGAATCTACAATTGCAGTAGCCTGAGTTGTCGCTGTTGTACCGTTGTCTATATTGGCTTGTGGAGTTGGTGGAGGATTAAACATGCTATTATCAATTTCTCCACCGCTCTTACATGAAACTGAAATAGAAACTATAACGGTTAATAGAAACACAAATATAGATACAGACCTGATCTTTGAGTATGATGTCAAAACACTTAAATCGTTAATCTTTTTCATTTTTTACTGTTATGGTTTTGTTATTAATATCTACGGCATTTATATATTCGAAAAGAGTCCACGATATTCCTGCTGAAATAAAACCAGATAGTGGCCAGAAGAAATAATTCCCAAATATGCAAAAAACTATGGTGTCCGTGAATAGAGTTAGCCAAAAAGAAAAACAAACACAGCACTTTAACATATTTTTGAATTCTGTTGATAATATTCTACGCTTAAATGGCATATTTATTAATCTAACTAATTTTATTAGAACAAATCTTCTTAAAAATACATTTATTGATTTTATTGGATAGTGTCTTCTTTTTTCTACGACCAATATAGAAGTACATATAGCTACTAAAACGCTCAAAAACAAAGATAGTATAAAGGTTAGTATTGTCATAATACTAATATTATAGTAATATTATTATGAATTGGTTTAAATTAGCACAAGAAAAAAGTTTTTCCATGAGAAATCTCACAAAGGGAGCAATTATATCAATTATAATGGGTTCTGCCTCGTTATTTAATCTAAATTTAAATGAAAATCAAAAAGAAAAAATAGCAGAAAAAGCAATTTCTGAAAATTTAAATGAAAATCAAATAAAAGAGATAGTAAAAAACATTCCACAAATAAACCTTACTAATACTAATACTAATACTAATACTAATCTTGCGGACGACTTAATAAAAGAAGAAGGTTTTAGACCTAAGGCTTATCCTGATCCTCTTAGTGGATGGAAAACTCCAACAATTGGTGTTGGCTTTAATCTTTCTAAACCTGGAGCAAAAGAAAGAATTTCAGAATTAGGATTGAATTATGACTTAATATTAAAAAGAAAACAAAGTATTACAAAACAGCATGCCTTGGCTCTTTTGAATGACGACATAAAAATCGCAGAAAATGATGCTAAGAAAATATTTAAAGACTTTGACAGTCATCCTGAAAACGTAAAGAATGTATTAACAAACATGAGCTTCAATCTTGGATATAATAGGTTGTCAAATTTTACAAAGCTTATTGAGAAAATTAATAATAAAGATTACGTTAACGCAGCGGAAGAAATGAAAAACTCCTCTTGGTTCAAGCAGGTTGGGCCAAGAGGAGTTAAACTATATAACAAAATTAAATCTTAAAGTGTGCCTTCGGTTTTAGCTGGTTCGGCTTGACCTTGATTTTTAGCTCTTTCTTCCTGCACTTGCTTCTTTTTCAAAGCATAATTTTTTGCAGCCTTACCAGCTTCTGTGGTATACTTCTTAAAAGCCTCATTTATATTTTGGGCATCTAATAGGAACTTTAATTCTACTGGACCAGAGTCGTCAACAACGATAGCAACTCCAACATAAAATTCGTCTGGTAGCTTTGGCAATATTGGATCTTTATCTTCTTTATTAATTTCTAAAGAATCTTTGATTGAATCTATCTTCTTTATTAAATCTACCTTTCTACCATCATCAGTCATATATGTTGAAACTGATCTTATTGGTATATCTAATTCTATAACTCTCTTTTCTTCTAACATTTTTTAGTCTCCTTTTAAAATCTAATATATGGAAGTATGGACTGAGGAACCTTATTAGGCAAACTGCTTCCATATTTTAACATTCCGCCTTCGTAATAACTTTCTATTGCTGAAATAACATCTTTTGGCTTAATAGACCACATGCACTTTGGAACAGCTATTTTATCAGATATCTGAATAGGGTAAGTACACAAGCTTTTATTTGCCTCGTTATTTCCGTCATCCAATTTAATTGTTCTACTCTTCCAACACCCACCTGTTCCTGAACAATCAAAAGATCCGCAATTATGCAAAAACCTATGATGAGTATAAGCCTCCCAATGAGAAGGTTCTCTTGATCCGGCTTTTACAACACAAGCTCTATTTTCTGGATTACCTA
>ERZ1292629.1137-Hain-H43-01um-R1-1137-length-27097-cov-5_pt1 | contig 27097 bp, 33 predicted proteins | sample MGYA00564399_ERZ1292629 | MGnify/ENA primary metagenome ERZ1292629 (study PRJEB36523, sample SAMEA6512636) | groundwater metagenome | collected 2019-01-08 | study: AquaDiva: Metagenomics assemblies of 32 groundwater samples
ATTTCCGCCTCTATATTGGAAGTGAGCGGGAGGGCATCAGGGAACAGCGACCGCGGTTGAGTTCCCCCTAATAACACGCTCTCGCCTTTAAGCGCAGCTTTCTTTTTTTCGACTATAGGTGCCAACCCACGGAGATCGGCTTCGGGATCTCCAATGTTCTTTTCATTGGTTGCCCCACGCACTGCCTTCGGAATATATCCCGTCGCCTCCCCCGCCTTTCGCGCTGCATCCTGCACATCTGCTTCAGTTATGGGCGTCATGTTGGCCTTTGAACTGACGGTAAGAATGTCAACATAAGATGAAAACATCTTGATGTAATCGGCTCGGTCCTGTTTCTCCCCGCTCAGGCCAGCCACAACCCACTTTTTGGCCTGTTCTTTGTCCCCGTTTGCGAGCACCGTTAGGCTCTTGTACAGCTTCATGGTCGCATCGGGCGCGTCCTGGTGTAGTTTTTCCAGGTTTACCGCGTTTTTATATGCCAGTTCGGCCGCTCGCCGTTTTTCTGCCGTATCGGCTACGTGGATCCGTTCGTTAAAATTAATCGTGTCTTGATGTAGTTCCCGTTGGAGGTCCCTTGCCTCCCTGGCCAACCCCTCGGCGCTGGTTATTTGTTTTCCTTGGAGGTCTCTCTGTGCTTCTATTCCGGCTGCCGCAGTCCTCTCCCGGCTTTTGATTTCGTCCGCGGATAAATTCGTTTGAACATTCAGGGCAGTTTCTTGCCTCTCCCCTGCCTTTTCCTCCCTATAGGTTGTCAACGCCCGTTCTTGCTTACGCCCAAGTTCGCTCTCCCTCGAGACAAACTCCTGCCCGCTCTTCTGGTAATCCTTGGAATAGAGATGCTGTATCCGAGCCAGGTTCTGCTCACGGATGGAAAGCGCCTCGTTTTTCACCTGATCGGCAAAGACATCGCTCATGGTTTTACCTGCTCCAGCAATACCTGCTCCAAAGATCAATCCCATACTATCAAGCAGTCCCATTTTATACCCCCATTGCCGGATTCACGGCGGCCATTGCCGGGGTAGGAGGGTTTTCCATTTCCTGCTCGCCACCCATCTCCATCCCCGCCATTTTCTGCCCCAGATCCGTCCCCTCAGCTTCCTTGCCCATTTGCAGAACTTGCTCCTTGGTCATTTTCCCGGTCTTCATCGCGTCATCCAGGTACTTGCCGATAGTCAAGGAAAAGGCACGGTATTTCTCGCTATCGCTCATCTTTTTCATACCGGCGGCCTCAGCAGAAGCTATGATCTCGCCCATAATATAGTTTGCGCCATAGGCCAGGGTAGTAAGCGAAAGTTGCTTACCTGCCTTCTTGGCGCTCTGCTCCAACCGCGTCACGATACTTATCGTTGCGTCGGCAATCGCGGGGATAGGGTTTCTCGCATCTGCGACCCTCTTGATTATGACGTCCGACACCTTTTCGTTATGGATCAGCTTCATGCCGTTGGCGACCATCATGTCAAGATCTTGTTGGTTTAATTCTCCTGCCGAGGCGTTGCCCGGAGGCGTCGCTTGCCCACCAGCAGTTAAGGGCGCTCGCTCCGTCTGCGGAACTTGGGCACCGCCCGCTTTCATGCCGGGTTGTTCCAGTAAGCCTTTCATATCACACCTCCTGCCAAAAGCCCTGGCTGGATTGGTTTCTGGTAGCCCGCCAGGGGCGACGCCACCGCGGTAGTCCACTTTTCTGGCAGCTTAAACCGCGCCAACCTCGCCTGCAGCGTTCCCGCCTGGTTGCCGGCGAGCTGGGAATTTTTGATTGCCGCCAGCCTGTCAGCCTCTTCGGTTCTGGCCTCGGCCGCCGCCTTGTTCCCGAAAAGCTGGACGGCGCCCTGGCCGACCCCGGTTACGCCCCCAAGAACCGCCGCTGTTTTCATGGATTCTTTGTTTGCTGCGGCTAAGTCGAGTGCTCTTTGCTTCGTCAAGGCATCAATTTCTGCTTGAGGATTGGGAGCGGCGGGGACGTTATAGGAATTCTGCCCGCCCCCCGCCAGAAGGCCAGGAGGAGGCTTGCCCCCCGCCGATCCTCCTATAGGGGTAGCAACATAATCCTTTCCGTACTGAGCTGCCTCGGATAAGGTTGCGTTCGGGCTTTGCGTTAAAAACTCCTTGGCTGCGGCATTTTCCGCAACTTCTTTTGCCCCAAGAGACGACCCCTCCGATATACCTTCCATGGCGCCGTTCAGAACGCCACCGGTAACACCACCGATGAGGGCGCCCTTTAACGTTCCCTCTATGATATCGCCACCACTAATAAGACTTGAAGCCGCCCCGATAAGGCCTCCAGTGATCGCTCCCGAGACGGCGCCGACCACAATGGCCGCCGTTACGCCCGTGGCTCCAAGCCATCCCGCAACCGCTACGCCCGCTGCTACTGGCATAATACCTCCTTGTCATACTTTGATAATCCTAAAACGATCTGGTCATAAAGCACCCAGTTTTTCATAAACGATTTCGTTATCTTGCCTTCAATCTTAAAGCCGCACCGTTGGCCTAAAACAATAGCCATCCGGTTAAACTCCGGTGCCAGAGAAATAATCTTCGTATATTTCGTGTTCGAAAACACCCACACTATCCCGTCCTTAGCAAATGCAAGGGTCTGCCCCCCCCATAGTTCAGGTAAAACGGCAATGTGCACCATACAAGCGGTCCCGGTCAACGGGTCAATCCTCACGACCGCCGTTTTCTCCTCGTTCGCGATGTAGTAATGGCTGAGCAAAGGGACGTAAGGAGGGATGGAGCTATCGTCAGATACCCATCCATAAACCTTGGGATGGTTGAAGATGCGCGCTACTGCCTCCATGTCGATCGCTCTTTCAATCATTGCCGTAGCCTGGATACCATGCCGGTGGTTCCGTCGGTTCCGTCGGCGCCTGCGGCATTTGCGGAGGCGGTGCCGGGATCTCTCCCCACCCTATTTCAATGCCCGAGAGATCTGCAACCATGTTCAGGTTAAATTCATACATTGCCCTTAGTTGTGCCAGCACCGCTTCTTTGGCAGCAGTCGGCACATTCGGATCGCGCTGGATGATAGTAATTTGGTCGCTGTAGGACTGGCCAAGCGCCGCAAACTTCGCCATGGCTTCAGCCTTCTCGGCGGAGATTATTTTTGACTGGTTAAGTGCGATTTCTGCGTTTGCCCTCAGCGCAGCCCCCGCTTGCCTTATTTCCTCAATCGTCTGATCGACTTTTGCCTGGGCTGAAATCAGTCCTCCCGTTGTTGTCGTTCCAACCTTCAAGTCATAGTCTTTTTGAAGCAGAGCAATTCTGGTCTCGAGCTCTTTGGTATTCATGCCCTTCTTTGCTTCCCATTCAGCATCGGAAAGATACTTCTTAGAGGCGGCGTCCATCGCCACTATTTCCTTCTGGCCGGCAATGGTCTTGGATGTGATCGTTGCCCGACTTAAAAGTTCAGCTTCCAGCGCCGTTTTATTGGCCTTTATCTGTTCGACGCTCATTGCCGCCTGTGCATCAAGTTCGGTTTTGGTCAAATACTTCTTTGTGTTTGCGTCAAGATTAGCGATCGTTTCCCGACTGATCAACTCGTTTACCGCCACTTTTTCAGCAGAAGCGACCTGCGCCCTTGCCAGGGCCAGTCGGTTTTCCAGTTCATCGGCGGAAATCTTCTCTTGGGAAGCAAGAGATTCGGTGGTAAGTGCTCGTCTCGCAGCGAGTTCGTTTACCGATAGGGTTTGGGCTGATACTATCTCGCCTGAGGAAATTTCCTTTCTGGTAAGCAGTTCCGCGGCGGTCATTTTTTCCTGCATTGCCAGTTGACGGATTTGGGTCTGTTCATCGGCTGTTAATTGCCTACCAAGTCTCGTAGCCTCGGCGTCGATTTGCATTTGCGCCCGTTTCTCTTCGGAAGCTGTCTGATAAATTTGAGCTTTTTCCTGAGCTGTCAACTGGCGGCCAAGGCGCTCCGACTCCGCTGCGATTTGGACCTTGGCAGCGGCGACCTCGGCTGCGATCTGGGTGATTTGATTTTTTTCTTGCGCATCGAGCTGTCGTCCGAGCTTTGTTTCCTCGGCTACGATCTGGGCCTTTGCCATGGTCTCTTGGGAAGCAATTTGCCTTGCCTGTGCCTCTTCCTGGGCTGTTAATTGCCTACCCAGACGAGCTTCTTCGGAGGCTATTTGGCTTGCCGCTCTCGTTTCTTCTGAAGTAAGTTGACGGATTTGGGCCTGTTCTTGGGCCGTTAGTTGGCGACCGAGCCTGTCCGATTCCGCTTTTATTTGTGTATCGGCGATAGCGGTTTCGTGAACGTTCTGCCGGATCTGTTGTTTTTCCGTTGCATCGAGCTGTCTGCCTAACCGTTCTGACTCAGCGGTGATCTGGGCATCAGAGCGGGAGGTTTCCGCTGTGATTTGCCGGATCTGCGATTCCTCCTGAGCCGTCAGTTGGCGACCGAGACGGTCTGCCTCGGCTGCTATTTGAGACCTGGATAACGTTTCCTCATGGGCAAATTGTTTCTGCTGTGATTGCTCCTGAGCAGTTAATTGGCGGCCCAACTTGACCTCTTCGGAAGTAATCTGAGCTTGTGCCCTGAATTCCTCAGATGTTAATTGTCTGATTTGAGATTGTTCTTGAGCGGAAAGTTGGCGGCCTAAACTGGCCTCCTCCGAGGTTATCCTGGCCTTGGAAATGGTCTCCTCAGATGCAAGTTGTCTGATTTGCTGTTGCTCTTGCGAACTAAGTTGACGACCTAGGCGTGTTTCTTCAGATACGATCTGAGCATTGGCTATTGCCTGGGTGGACGTGATCTCGCGGATTTGTGATTGCTCCTGAGCCGACAACTGCCGGCCGAGCCTCGCCTCCTCCGCCGCAATTTGGCTGTCCGCTATAGTCTTTTCCGCCGAAATCTGCCGTACCTGCGCTTGCTCCTGCGCGGTAAGTTGTCTCCCGAGGCGGGCTTCTTCTGATGCGATCTGCGCGGCCACGGTCCGTTCTTCCGATGCAATCTTCTCAGCCTGCATCTCTTTTTGACCAGTAATCTGCTGGCTCTGCAATTCATATTGAGTCTGCGCATTTTGAGCATCAAGCGCAGCTTTTTGCTCAGCATCCTGTCTGGACAAGCCGGCGGCAATAGCAGCATCGTAGGAAGATTGATAGGCCTTCTGTGTTGCATCCTGGAGCGATAAGCCAGAGGCGATGCCGCCCTTTAATATTTCAAGCGATGCCGTCTCCTGTGTGCCTTGTCGCTGGAGTGCGGAGGTAGCCGCCGCCTGAGTCCCTACAAGCGATTTCTGGGTTTCGGTTCCGAAAGCAGTCTTCGCTGCTTCAATCTTGCCTTGATAACCTGCCATGTCTGCGGTAAAGGCAGTGCTTGCGTCCTGTTGCGCGATAGGGAGCGCGGCCTCAATTGCGGCCTTCTCTCCTGCCGTTCCCGCCATGGTGGAATTCAAGAGCCCTCGCTGCTGTGCTGTTCTTATGCCTCTCTGCCGTGCGGTTTCAAGGTAAGAAGATCCTTTTGATAAAAGTCCCGTCATCCGGCCCTCAACCGTAGCTTCGGCGGAAGGTTTATATTCCTCAGGAGGTTTATATTCCGGGATGGTTGTTGGTTGAAGGATACCCGCATTGCCGGCAGGAGGGGTGTATGTCTGTGTCGCCGAAGGCTGCGGGATATTGGGCGTAGGGGGAATGTAAGGCGTTACATCTTCCAGTTTCGGTGTGTCTAACAGTGCCATTGGCTTTCCTTCCGTTGTTTACTTAAATTTTTCCCGTCCCGCGCCCCAGGGGAATCAAAAGTTACCTTGTTTCTTATCCCAACTTCTTAAGCCTGCCATTCCAAGTAGGGATGCTATCAAGCCAAGTATCTCCTGGATATTAAAATTCAGCGGGAATACAGGCAATACGGCTTTCGCAATATCGGGGGATTGCCACATTACCGCCCCGCATTGGACAGACCACAACAATGTTGCCATTGCGATAGGGGGCACGTAATAGAAGAAAAGCGCTAAGGCCGCGACCCATCCGATTGCTGGGCGCCAGCCCCCCCGAAAATTACTCCCTGACTGCGCATCAGCCAAGTTAATAGCCTGCTGCCCTTCCTGAAGCTTCTGGGTAAGTCCCTGCCATGCCAAGTCGAACTTGGCCTGATCGTCGGCAGAAAGCTTGCCCGTGACGGCTTCACGAATGCTATTGGCCGCATCGCCTATCCCGCCAAGGATACCTGTCACGGTCCCTTGAACAGCTGCTGCCGCTGGATTTGCGCCTGTTATAAAGTCATACCATGCCATAGTTCCTCCTATCCCAAACAATTCTTAACAATAAGCCTGAATCCGTCCAGCGTCTTTGTCCGTTCCAAAAATTCCTTGAATGTCGCGCCGCTATTTAACACGGCACGATTACCCTTCAACTTGCCCACACTTGACCCGAGAAGTTCGCACATCTGCGTATCAGCCTCAACATTGCCAGCGTGGAAGAGTACTGCCGTATGACCAGGGACAAGAACTTCAAAGGTATTAGGCCACTTTGTCCCGTGAAAACGGCGACACTCATACTCGCCAGGTGGGATATGTCCCTTTGTTGGGTCGGCGGCATCCGGTGAGAGCGACCAGCAAAAGACTTCGTTATCCATCAAGAACACGCTTATACTGCCCTGCGACGTATCCTCAACTCTTATAAGTCGTGCTATCATTCTACTATCCCTATCTTCTTCATAGCCTCAATAATAGCCGTGAGTTTGTAAATTGCCCAAGGAATTGACGGAATAGCCAGAACCACAACGCTTCTGATAACCCACTTCCACCAATCCCGTTCTTCTTGTTCATGTTCCTTTTTTATCCCATTAGTAGCTGTCCTTACATGAAAGTCAGTTTCGAGAACTGTAAAGCGGCTATAGCAATGCTCTTTGTGTGTCGTAAAATCACATCGGAGTTCATCAACTTTCTCGTGTACCTTCCCAAATCCCGCATCAAGCCTATTTGTAATCTCTATTAACAACTGCTCTGGTTCCATTACTACACTGCCCCTTTCAACTCAGAATTGAATACCCAGGCCGACATGTAGATTATTTCCTATGACTCCGACCTTAACTGCTATCCAAGACCACTGCCAGTACTGCCTATATTTCGCTGGCAGGTAATGCGTGACTGTGGCATGTAATGCACTGGACACGACAACCACCCCGGCAAGTTCCGCCTGTGACGGCCTGTCGCCAAAGAGAAGGCGTGCCGGGCCTGCTTCAAAAGCACGCTTGATCTCGTCAAGGATGCGTTCGGTTGTTACTCCGTCCATGACGTTTAGGGTTATGGCTGCCACTTCCCTTTGAACATCCGCGTTGTCCCATTTGTCTGCCGGGCAAGCAGGAGAAACGAAGAGAAGGCTGAGGATTATGATGGTGAATTTCATGCTGTCTCTCTTTCCACTCTTGTTTGATAACCTATTAAATCTTTTTTCTCCATATAGTCCGAACGCCACCGTTCAATTTTTGCTCTTACTGCCCATTCTCCCACTGCTGTTTCTGCGTGAACCATCCATGCATCTGGATCAATTACAACATGGGCAAGAATCGCTTTTTCTTCCAAGGTTAATTTCATAAAATTACCCTCCTCAACAAGCTAAATGGCCAGAGAAATATGTTGCTGGCGTAGTTGCATGGCCTACTACATCCGCCACCTTTGTGTCCGTACCAACCGCTACCGTAACCGTCGCCGTATCCCCGGCGTCCATATCAGCCAAGACAGATAAAAAAACAGTCCAAGGATCAAAGATATTCATGGCCGCTGAGCCAAGATAAGCTCTATATGTTCGATTTGATGTAACAATCTGAACTATACAGTACCCATGTGTAGCCAACATCCCTGAAATCATTGCGCTGGCCGATAATGGGTATTTTCCCGTCACAGGCGCAGTAAATGTTGTTGTGCCGTTAAAGTTTGCTCCCTGATCGAAAACCTCATTGTCAAATACTATAGTATAAACAGTGTCGTCGCCTGTTACATTAACAATAGTCGATCCAAGAGTTGCCAAAAAGGCTGGCTGGTTAGGATTTGTTACGTTGCCAGCAAATATTGGCGACCCCTGCCGGACTGGTGGGCCTGTACCGGTGGCGGCGGTCCAAACGGGCAACGCCCCTGTCCCGCCTCCTACAAGGACTTCCGTAAGCGCGCCTAAAGGCAACGTCTGCACAGCTCCTGTTGCGGTCGTGCCAGCGGCAAGCAGACCGTAAGCAGTCGTCAGGGTAGATACGCCGGTGCCGCCATCGGTGACAGGGATGTCCGTGCCCGCTGCACGATAGATATATGCCGCCCCTATTGTTATGGCGGTAGGAATATCGGTCGCCAGAGAGGGGACCCCAGAGCCGTTGGTGACAAGAATTGAATTATTGCCGGTAGCTAAACCAGATACTGTGTTTGTGGCGCTTGAATAGAGAATTTGGTTAATTGTAGTCGTTCCGGGATAAGTCGCTGTGGTCCAGGCCGGCACGAATGGAGTCGCTCCGCAAGTTAAAAGTTGGCCGGCGGCAGTACCGGCGGCAGTAACCAAAACCGAGGTCGTCGTGTTTCCGTAAAGAATGCCGTTTAAGGTAAAATTGCCTACGCCGGTTCCGCCATCCGCCACCGCGACATCTGTGCCTCCAACTCTGTAAATATAGGCCGTTCCTATTGTAACGGCTGTGGGAATATCAGTAGCGATCGAAGGCACGCCGCTTCCATTGGTTACTAAAACGCCGCTGTTTCCAGTTGTCAAACCCGCGATAACATTAGTTGAGCTTGAATAAAGAAGCTGATTGACGGTTGTCGTGGCCGGATAGGTAGCCGTCGTCCATGCCGGGACAAAAGGACTGGCGCCGACCCTCAATATCTGTCCTTCTGCTCCAATAGCTGTTGTACCGATGGCGGAAGTATTGTTGCCATAAAGAACGCCATTCAAGACGAAGGTAGATACGCCGGTGCCGCCGCCCGCCACCGGAAGCCCAGTGCAATTAGCTAAAGTACCGCTTGAAGGCGTACCTAATGCACCACCGGAGTAGATCAGGGTGGCATCAGCATCGGGAAGTGCATAAGACCGAGCCTGTGATGGGCCGGTAAAAGTGGTGAAGGCTAACCCGATAATCGCTTTTGTCTCAGCAAGCGTCTTTTTAACCCAGTTGTAAGGCGAAGCCCCGCTCACGACAAAGTCATTTTCTGCCGTTGCTGTGGGAAGGCTGTCCATCCGAATCCAAACTGAACCACCGTAAACCTTCATGACATTAGATACGGTGTTGAAATACAACGCTCCGGTAATCAGGGCATTGCCGTCATTATCCAGTGTCGGGTCTGATGCTTTGGCGCCGAGATATCGGTCATCGAAATTGTCGTAACTCGTGGCTGCGTTCGTCTCGCTCACTAGGGCTGCTGCTGCGCTTACGGCTGCTGCTGCTGCACTGGCTGCTGCTGCACTGGCTGCCGCCGCTGAGCTTTTAATAATGTGAAAAAAGCCCGTGGTTGAGCTGTACCGTAATTCAACCGGAACACCGGCCACAATATCGTTTGCCGCGGGGGTGGCGTTGGCTTCGCTCTTTATTGACTTCACGCCCAAGGAGTCTACATTGATTGTGCAGGCCCCGGTATTGGCATATGCCGGTTTCATTGCAACCGAAAGACCATCAGTATACGCGCTTGCAGTCATCGGCAGCGCGACAAGATAGGCATCCGCCGCCCCAGTATCAACGGCATAGTTGATAATGCCGGCATTAATGGCGGCATTGGTTGGGAGCAACGCAAAGGCTGCGGCTGCGGCTGCGTCCACGTTATTAATATCGCTTGATTTTGCCAACGAGGTTGCGCCGGGGTCGGTAGGGCTGGTATACGTTGACATGATCTTCTCCTTTTCTTACCTGACCAGCCGCCGGGGCGTGTACTGGATCATGGCGCCTTCGAGTTTATGTCCAAGGTCGATGTCGCTTTTACTGTAAATAATTAGGCTTATATTTGTGCCATCTCCGGCGATAGACAGGGACGGGCTCGTAACTATCTGGGTGTCGTAGAAAAACGTGCCCCAATTTGATAGGTCCCAGTATCCGCCATGCCCCTGAATTTCCTTGGTTTCCGTAATATGAGTTTGGATCAAGGGATCGCCGTAGCTGAATTCCGGTCTGAACTGTAGCGCCGAGTAATATGCTGCCGTCATTTCTATTGTCGCTTTTCGGTAGGTCTTGAGCACTTCCGGCGATTTGGCATGATTGAATGGCAGCCAGACATAAGCCTCTATCTCGTCCCCATCGAAGCTGCTGCCCTTATCGGCTTGATAGACCATGCCTGTGCTTGACCCGAAAAACACCACGTCCTTTCTGGTAGAATCCTCGCCGCTCACGGCGCAGGCGACATTCACGGGATAGTCGAATTCAGTGAAATAATACTCCAGCCCGTACCGGCCCGCGCCTATAGTCATACAGGCGCCGGTGCCGTCGTTTCCGTAAACTCGGTACTGGTTGCGGCTGCGGTAGACCGAGGCCGCCGTAGCAACGGAACGCAGGCTATTAATAACACTTTGAATCTTCCTACTGATTGTCGATAGGTTGAAGTTTCCGAATTCTTGCGCTCGTGTAATCTGGATAATGCCGCGATCGTCAAGGCAATAGGTCTTACCCAGCAACTGCGCTGTTCTGGGTATCGCGCCTATCTCGTCGTCAAGAGGGTCCATGCTGAACGTATCAACATTCTCGCCGAGCAACTGGTTGGCCGAGTTCCGGGACAGGATCAGCAGTGTTTCGGCTTCTACCGAATAGCCGGTTACGTCTTCGCCAAGGCCGATTTCGGCGGCGCCACTGACAACACTCCAAACATAAGGCGTGCCCGGCCCCGAGTTCTGGGAAGATCCCCGAAAAGAAAAGAAAAGGTGATTCTTGAATGCCTTCACGTATTGTGGGGTATCTACTGTCATCCCGGTGTGGATCGGAACATAAACAGTCCCGTCGAACTCAAACCCGTAATTAACGCCGTCGCAGCCGTAAATGCGCCTGGTGTCCGTTGACCCGGTGAAGTTGTGAACAATGAATTCGTACCGTCCGCCCTTGGTGATGGTGATAGCCGTGGCCAGGCTTGATGCTGTGGCCTTTGGCACACCGCTTACATTCAATATGTTGGTAGCGTCAAAGGTGCCGGTAATGCTGCCGATAACGAGACGGCCCGCTGCGTTGCCGCCCGCCCAGGTGCCGGATTCGAGAACTACCCGCTTCACCAGCGCTGTCGCGCCGGACACTGCTTGCGTGATCGTGTTGCCTTCGCTGGGTGCCTCTGTTCCTGTCGTGAAGCTGATCTGGCTGAACAGGGCGACGTTTGCCCATCCCGCCGTCGTGGATTTGTAGATTTCTCCGGCTGTGTCCCCGGAATTGTCGACAAACGCATAGACCACGCCGGCAAGCAATACCAATCCGCGAATGGGTGCGGTTCCGGTAGGCTTTGCGATATCGGCACGGTACTTGTCAGCCGCCAGGTTGAGGGCGGTCACGTGCAGCAACGCCGTCGACTCTCCGTTCTGGGCCTGGGTGGCGGTAAACGTTCCCTTGGCCACCCCTCCGACCCGAAACACTTCGCTTGCCGTAAAGGCGGCAGACTGTTTTGTGTAATTGATATAATCAGAGCCCACAGAGATAACGACCCCGGTCGATCCGCTCGTGGCGCCGGTGATGGTGTTGCCAACGGCGGGACCGCCATCTGTGAACGTGCATGGCGCATAATAGTATACTGCCGCGGATGGCGCGGGCTGCCCGGAATACCGCTCGTAGCCATCAATGCGCTCGTACCCGCCTTCTGTGCCAACCATGTAGTTCATGCCTTTAAGTAGAGCACCAGGGTCCACCGAAAGTGCCGGTGACTCCAGGTCGAGACCGCCGCGAAAGCGTATGTATTCAGATTTTACCGTTGTTTTTGGTATCTTCATGCCAATGGCTCACCGTAGGTCATATCTTCAAGCTGGTCATATTCTAACGCAAAGAGCATCTTCTTGTACTCGTTTTGCCCGTGTGTATATTTCTCATCTGCTCCGGCGTAGGCCCCGTAATACATCAACCCCCGCCAAACAATAATCAGTTGGTGCCGCGTGGGGATGACCGGCGTATCGGCATTTGCACTCATGACCTGAGCGGACTTGTAGTATTGGCCGTTTACGGTGTAGACGGCATCGGGGATTTGGCATAGGGCAAGTGCGTTATCGGGCTTAACCGTTACGATGGTCGGCCTGCCGGTTTGCGTGCGCTGTGTGCCGATGAAATAGGCCTGCCGGAATATCTCCCAGGGATGGTATTCGAGAAGTTGCTCATCGCTTAAGCTGCTGTATAGCCGAATATCTTCCTTGATCCAGGACGCAAACTCGGTAAGACCAACCGCAGCAGGTGTGTAGTCCTGCGTGCTTGCTATTGTTGGAAATGAGAAATCGTTGCGCAGAAACCGCCATGTGGCATGAAGGTTCTGGATATCCTCATAAGCCGAGGCCGCCCAGTCTACGACACGCTTCATTTCCCCGGTCTGGCTCAAAACCGAGGTAGGGCCGGTTCCGGAAAGACCTGCCTCTTGCCGCAGTCTCTGGCACAATGCCAAATAATTCACGCTCGCACCTCATACTTAGATCGGTTGCCTGAGTATCGAATCCAGCCACGCCGGGCCCCTGGGGTTTTTGTCTTCCCGGACGTTAAACGGGTATGTCAAGCCTGCCAGCGGCTTCATCTGAATATTTTCCGGCTTCGTGGGATCGGGGACTTCTTGCACGTAATTTATAATCCGTGACCGAGCCAACGCCTCAATGTACTTGCGTTTTATTCGTTGGTCCTTACCCCTGATTATTCCCTGATTGGTCCCGTTTACCGTAATCAGGATCACGTCAAGGGCTCCTTGCTGACCGTCGGGATAGACATTAACTACAACCAGTTCCTGCATAAACTGCTCCAGATCGAGTTGCTTCCTGTCTATTTCGGACACGAGTTCAATCCCGGCCATGTTCTTCCCGATTTCGTCAAGGCTAAGGGCTTCACCTGCCGCTACCTTGCAAACCTCCATTTCGTGAAGGTATTTCCTGGTGATGTTCAGTTTCTTCAGGTCATGTTCAAGTGCTTCTTCCCTACACCTGAGCGCGGCTTCCCGCTCTTCGACAGTCCTCGCCTTTATCTCTGATTCTTGGCTTGGCTTGTCTGCTGCTAATCCTGGTTTTGCCATGGCAATACTCCCTTTGCATGAGATAAGGGGAATGGCGGTCCAATCTAATACGAACCACCATTCCCGTCTTTTACTTTACCGTTACGGTGCCGCTACGATCGGAGCGTCGGGAACGGCAAAAAGGTCATAATATGTCGCCGTCACGGTGCCCCCGGTAAGTGCCGTCGTCCCCGGGGTAAAGGCATCTGCCCCTGCATCAATTCTTACCGCAGCAATGGGACACGTTGACGCGGCGGGTGTGGGCCAATACAACGGAACGCCTAACGCTACGGACGCGGTGAGAACATCCGACCCCCTTACAACGCTGGCGGTCCCAGACGCGTTGAGGCACAGCAAGTAAATTGTGGAATACAGAGCCGTAAGTGCCGCGCCTGTCAGGGTGAAAATATCGTCGCCTTCCGCCTTGTGGTACAGCTTTCCGTTAATGGCAAAATCAACCCCTGCGCCATTCGGCGCAAGAATCTTTATCTTTGAGGTTGTTCCCCCAACTGCAACGCCTGCTTTGGACAGGCAAAGCGTCCCTCCTCTTACCAGTTCACTTAAATTATCCATCGTTCACTCCTTTACCGGGGCGTTAGTGGGGAATTCTGCCGCACCTGCCCCTAAAACGAATTTCTCATAGAGAGATTCATGATCCACTGTCAACTTTGGGGGGTCTAACTTTTCAAGGTCCTTCATGGCCTTAGCAATCATCCCCTCCACCACTTCTCCAAAGAAGATCGCCTTGTCCGGGCATGCCTTACTGACCTCAAAAGCATCGGGATCTTTATCGTACATTACGCTGAACGTTGCATCCGTCCCTTTTACGATATCCTTAGTTTTCTTGTTGATCAGCTTCAGTGTGTTCCACCGAAGTTGCGGCTTCCCGTCATCTCCGGATTCAATCCTGAACTGGAGCGCCCTGTTTTCGGATTCATTAAAGGACAGTGCCTCCCTAATGACCCGCAACAACTTCAGGTTTGCAAACGTTCCCTCTTTCGGGAGTAGTTGAAGCAAAACATAGCGCTCCAAAACATTGACCCTCTTCTTTACGTCCGCCATTTTTACAACTTTTTTACTTTGCATTTTCCACCTCCTGGTGTGTGTTATCCTGGGTTAAATCGCGGGAAGGCCGGCCAGGACCGACCGTTCGGGCACGTGTCCCTATCCCGCGAAGATTACGTTATCCCATCCTTGTCCATTTCAGGACTATTGTTCCGGTCGCCGTCAGATTGCCGGTGTTGTTGGCATTCCACGTGCCCGCCGAATTAAGGAATACATTCTTCACGCTTGCCGCCACGTTCAGGGAAATACCCGTCCCGATACCTGCCGTCGCCGCAAGAAGCGCTGATACCGCCGCTCCACCACCGGCTGCCGTGTTGATCGTCTGTCCGGTCAATCTATCTTCCATAGTTGCTCCACCTGTAGAAAGCAATGCTATGGCTCCTGATGCTATCACAGATGCAAGCCCCGTATCTGTTGCGACCGCCGTCCCTGCCGCTGTCAACACGATACTTGACAAAGCGGACACCAGTTCCAGGTGCTGACCGGCGGGGAACGCATACACTATATTTCCAATCCCCAGGGCTGCCCCTGCCCCTGCCAATGCGCCGACAATGAAGTTCGTCAACGTCAGGACAGTCGTAATGTCGCGCCCGTCGCCATATTCCGCAATAGTCACGGTGCCAACCGGAGTGGTGCCTAACGGCGTTCTCACTTTGGTCGCATCGCTCAGGATCGCAGCGGTGCCAAACAAGGCAAGGGCATTTGCGCTCTGGTCCCATTGGCAATAGGCACCGTTGGTGTTGCCGTACATAAACACGTCGTTGCCCTTTGATCCACCCGAAGCTCCGACGGAAAGCGTTCCATTCGTATCCGTTGTGGGGTCCCAAAACACCCCGCAGCCGGTTACATCGCCATAGAGGTTAAACATTAACCCCTTGGTGTCGGCGCCGATAAGCACCGAACCGTTAGTGTCGCCATTAGCATCGAAGGTGACTGCATAAGCGGCGGTTGTGCCATACCAGACAAAATCACCGGCAGGGGTGCCAGAAACGCCGATCTGCACGGCAGCTGTTGAGCAGACACCGGTGATGGAAATACCCGTAGCCGTGGCCCCAGTAATGGCAATGCCCGCGGTTGTCTGCACGCCGATCGTGATAGCCGTGGTATGGTTGCCAGAAATATTGATTCCGGCAGTGGAGCCGGTGCCTTGTAAGGCGATCGCGGTCGCTCCGGTAAAGCCGGTCGCGATGTCGATACCTGTGGTTCCGTCCGTATCGATCCTGATACCTGTGGTGCAGATACCCGTAGTCCCGGTTCTGCTGATGTCGATACCATAATCAGCGGTAATGCCATCGTCCACCTTGATCTGGATTCCTGCGGTCGCAGCAGCGTCTACATCAATCAATATCGCAAGTACCTGATCACCTGAAATGTGAAGGCCGGACACCGTATTAGTTCCTGAGATATGGATCGCATCGGCACAAGCGCCAGAGACGAGAATCCCGTCTCCAGAACATGCCGAGGAAATAGTGATGCCGGTCGTGACCGTAGTTGCTGAAATCAGCATTCCCGTGGTAATTGCAGTCGCCGACAGGGTGATGCCCGTTGTAAACGTTCCGGTCCCCTGCATTGTTAGCCCGGAAGTGACGACCCCGGTAGAGGTACAGTTGATGTCAACGCCGATGCCAAGGGTTATCCCCGTTGGGATAGCCGCTCTGTAGGCCGCATCTGCTGCTGCCGTGCTATCGAACAGAAAACCTGCCACCTGATCACCGGAAACATGAATTCCCGCAGCGGTCATGGCTCCAGAGACGTGAATGCCGTCAGCGCATACGCCCGTGATGCTGATGCCGTCTGCCGAGGCTGTGCCAGCAATCAATATCCCGGTGGTGCCAGTGAAGCCTGCCGCGATTTCAATGCCGGTCGTGCCATCGGTATCAATGCTAATGGCAGTCGTGCAAATGCCGGTTGTCCCTGAGCGGTCGATGTTAATACCGGTTGTCAGGGTAATCCCGTCATCGACAAGGATTTTTAACCCATCCGTCCAGGCCGCATCTACGTCCATGAGGATTCCAATAACCTGATCGCCGCTGATGTGGATTGCGGTTGCGGTATTGGTCCCGGAAATGTGAAGCGCGTCCGCGCAGGCCCCGGAAATGAGTATGCCATCTCCTGACGCCGTGCCTGCAAACGACAGCCCCGTCACGCCCGAGAAAGCGCTGGTCACTGCAATAGCCGTCGTACCATCGGCTGCAATCGAAATACCGGTAGTGAAAGCACCGGTTATGCTGATCTGCGTGGTTTCCGCCCCGGAGAGGATAATCGACGCCAACTCCAGGTCTTTCAACTTAGGCGGGTTGTCGTCGGTGAGGAACATCGAGAAGATGCCCCTCAACGCGGTTCGGTCTCGGTTTGACCCGACCCGACTTAGAAAATCTTGGTATTTAGCCATATTGTTCTCCTTTATGCCCCGGCCAAGCCGGGGTCTTTTCTTTCACCGGTCATACTACCCGGATTGGAGTTAGCCGGAAATATCGGTTGCCGCTGCCTCGATCCTGGTCATCCAGTTCTCGTTCAGCCGGACCGCATTCATCCAGAAATCGGCGCCCACATACCCGAACATACCGCTCGGGTTGGCATGATTCTTGACGGATGACGGGATGATGGTAGGAGATACCCCCGAATATCCTTTGCCCTTCAGGCTGACCTGCCCCCAGGCCGATTCGGCCGTGACGATAGACGGGTAGACGTCTATATTGGTGTCGTTTGCCGCCTGCATTCCGGTTGTTCCTACTGCTGCCCCACCGGCCAGGAACGGCGCGAAGAGGGGACTGGTGACGATCCGGAAGTTTTCGACGGCACCGATCTCACGCGGATGTACCGGCTTGATCGCGCTGCCGTAATCCACCCGTTTGGTGAATCCGGGGATGTCGCGGCAGTCGGCTTCCATGTCCGTGTGAATGAAAACGATGTAAGCCGGCTCGACGGAGCTAACGCCGAAGTCGGGACCGGACTTGATGGCCGAGGTGACCACCCGGCCACGGTTCGACTCCATCGTGCGGGCTGCCAACCGGAAATCGTTCAGGCTGATCGTCGAGTTGATGCCGGCCCTGGTTGTTCCGTTGGCATAAATTACGCTCGTGCCAGCCTTGACCTGACCGTAACAGATGAGTTCCGCTACTTCCGCCATGGTTTCGCCTGTGAGCTTGGCCATGTCGTTGGGGATATCGTCCTCGTACATCAACTCCGCCTTCGAGCTGAATTTGAACAGGACGGCGTACTGGTTCAAGGAAATCGTCACGTCGGTATAGCTGATCGTGTTCGCCGTGGGCGTGACACCTTCCGAGGTGATGAAGTTTGCCGCCGTAATATTCGGCACTTCCGCCGACGTTGCGTTAAACGGCTTCAGCCGCCTGAACACGAGGGTATCGGTTTTGTTCAGGGGTTGCTCTTTCTGGTCCCCGAATGTGGTCAGGACCTGGATGGGTTCCGCGTGCTTCAACATTTTCATCTCGGCCCTGATGAGGTTCCGGGATGCTACAGTTCCATATTGCTGGATTGCCATAATAACCTCCGTTTATTCTGAATACACTTCTTTGCCGATAGATGCCCGCAGCTCAGCCCTTGTCAGGTCAGCCTCGGACTTTACCGGCGCCGCCTTCCCGCCTTGAGGGAGAACGGCTTCTCTGATTCGTTGTTTTCTTGCAGCAGCTATTTCAGACGCCGAGGGCGCGGCCTTTGCCTGCTCGAAGGAGGAGATGGCAGTTACCGCATCAACCGCAAACTCGCTTTTTGTTAACGAGAGGGTCTCCGCCGGTTGCAACGCCAGCCATTCCTTCCATTCGTTTGATCCGATGGTCTGCTTCCACTTGGGTTTGGCGAAGGTTAGGATCGCCTCCTGTATCTTTCCGTTGATTGCCTCGACTTCCTCTGTGGTCTTGTCTCCGCCCCTCGATTCCTTAAGGGCATTGATTTCTGCCTTGAGTTCGTTGGCTTTCTCGGAAAGCTTCCGGTCGAACCTACCGTCGAAGGCTTCCGCCCATTCCGGGAAGTCCGCTTTTAGGCTTTCCCATCTCTCGTCTGATTTTGCTGCTGCGGCCATTTGTTCCGCTGTCGGAGCTGTGCTGACTCGTTCTGCCGCTTTCTTGGCGGACGCCAAGTCTGTGGTGAGAAAACCAATTCGCCTCTCGGCCTGCTTGAGCCGCTCCTCATTGCCGGTGGCAGCGTTGACCTTTTGCGACATCTCGTCAAACATTTGCTTCAGCGCGGGATTGACTCCAACCCAGGGGTCTTCTTGGACGGTAGGCTTTGCTTTCGCCGCGGCCACGTTGCCGGCATCGACAACCGGGGCTGCCCCCGATTCCTCGGCCTCCAATTCCGCCGCTACTTCGGCCCTCAACTTCACTTCTTCTTGGCTCAGCTCCATGATCTCTCTCCTCTCTGGCGGTTTCCCGGCAAAGTCCTTGAAGCGCCTTTCTTTCGTCTGGCGGTTCGCGTTAATCTTAAAATAAAAAAGGCCGGCAACGGTGAGCTCAATGCTCGCACGGTGTCGGCCCCTAAATGGTGGTCCTGACTAATTATTTAGTTGTTAATTTAAGTCTTCATCCTTTTTGCACCTTGTACTTTCTATAACGATCAAATGGTTGAGTTACGGCCTTTATATCCCCTGATCGCCTATTGTACTCGCTTCTTTCCATCTTTGCGCGAGTAGCCCACCCCATCCAATAGGCGTCTACCATAGCGCCCCGATATCCGCCATATCCGTTATTCAGGGTTTCGTCCCACAAACCAGCGGTATTAGGAAAGGCTCTTTCAAACATAGCCTGTTCTTTATTTACAGCCACTTTTCTCCTGTCCATAAGGAGGCGGAATCCTGTATATGCTCCAACCTCGCGAAAACACTTTCCTATTATTGCATCTCGGGGCAATAAAGTGTCATACTCTCTTACAGGCACATAGCCACTGAAAGAGCATATAATTTCGTATTGCTCCTGTGTTACCATTAGAAAAAATGGAGGGACAAGACCCTTTTCCCGTAATTCCCGCGCTAATTCGCGCAATGTGGATTTATCCATTTTTGTCTCAGCCATCTTAAATCCCTCCTGGAGAATTTAAAGTCTGCTGTTGGTCAATCTTTATGCTCGCCTCTATCTTCATAAATCTCAGTTCCGGTTCGTTCACTGATGTTACAGTACACCAAACATCGTTCTTTTGAAACAGTTTTTTTAGGTCAGCGACAAATTTTTTTGCGTCCTCCTCTTTCATGCCCTATTCTTCCTCTGATAACAACCCTTTACGGGGATTCGGCAGACTAATCAACTCTTTCAGTATCTTAATCTCCCCCCTTAGCACGGCAGTCTGGGTCATGTCCTTGTTTATGCTGTCGTTTTTCTCTCTGGCCTTTTTCAGTTCTGCCTCGGCCCATGCCCTGACGAAAAGCCAGGTGGGGGAGTAGGGGTTGATAACGTTATTTCCGATTCCCCCAGCGGAGAGAGGTAGGGGGGCTTCGCTTGTGCTGGGGGAATCGCCTGTTCCCTCGGAATCTGTTTCTACCGATTGCAAAGAGATATCAGGTCCTTCTTCCAAAAACAACGCCCTCCACGCCTTCTTAAGATGCAAGAGTAACTTCATTTTCCACCTGTGCTTTCGGGAAGTTCCTCATCCATTCCTCGCGGCCTATCGGTTGCCAGTTTAGGTTCACGTCCTCCGCTTCCTCGATCCCGACACAGGAAATAGAGTGGCCTGTCCTGTCTGCCTCCTCGATCACCAGCATCTTGCCCCACCTGAATGTTTCGACCTCGCCCAGGACGGCGATCTGTCTTCCCTTTTCGTGAATGTAATATTTGCCTACTTCAAAAATCATATCCTCACCTCTTCCTTTCCTGGAGAAATTGGTTATCTATAAAAAACAACGGACCAGCGGTCCTGTTGTTCATCTTCGATCCACCCTTGGCTTTCGTCCCACCACACAACCTTCCCGTCCGGGGTTAAAGCATAAAGACAGTTTGGATAAATATTTGTTATACTTTTACCTGTACTACGTTCCAACACCCGATACCGCGCAGGACCGCCTCTCTTTTCCTTCCCTTCTTCTGGAGTTTCCCACGGCATCGGGTATTCTTTCTTTACCACTTGAAGGCTTGCACTAAACGATGGCGGCCCATAACTCGAATCGTTTGGGTATAAAAAAAAGTTGTATTTACGGAGAACATGATCCTGCCATCTTTTAGAACTATTGTGAATGGTTTTAATAGCGAGACTCACGGCATCGTCTATACTATCAGTGTGTTTCATGGTTATAACAAAAGCCCCATCGTTTAACAATTTATCGTTAATTTCCATATACCTGGCCGTCCTGGAGAAATCGGTTTATTTGTTCATCCGCTCTAACATTCGCCACTTCATCTTTTCAAGGTGCCCAACAAGGCGAATTAAATCGTCGGTACCGGTATAGGTAAGTGAATACTCGTTCACTCCGGATGCGTAAGAACAAATAAGATCGGTAATTTTCCCCTGCTTCGCGTCCCGGAGAAGTTCAGTAAGAAGTTCCACTGCTTGCGAACTGTACTTCTTTTTAAGAACTTTTAGCTCGGCCATCTATTTCTTCGCCTTCCTTGCCCTCTTCTTGGCGATCTTCTTGACCGTACTTGGTTTTGCCATCATCGTCATGCCTTTTTTAGACATCGGCCTTTTCATCATCGGGGTTGGGTTCGCCATTTCCTTGGCTATTAGGCCCCTGTGGGTTGGTGCTGAAGATGCGGTCATTGTTTTTCTCCCAGGCGACGTGTTGTAGGTTTGGGTAGCCATTTATGTCTCCTGATTAGGCGTAATAGCCTTCCGTAGGTCCTCGATACCAATTCTTATGCGCGCCAATTCTGCCAACAGAACATCGTTTTTAAGGTGCGCAACTTCCTCTTCCAGAGGTATAATCTGCGCAATATAGAAGGAATTAATTTCCTTCAACATTAACATTGCCGCAACCAATTCCTCCCTAACAGAATTCTTTTTTCGTGCATTGTCATACCTGTCTTGAAACAGCGTACTATCAAATTTCCTCATTTTTTAATGCTCCTCATTGTAGCTTTTAATCAGCCTGAAGTCCTCGCTTTCAAATAGGCCCCATGGCATTGTTATTTACCTCGTAAACGCATACCCTGCCCCTGCCTTCTCGGGCGGCTCCACCTCCGGCTTCGTCAACTCCGGTGATGGTTTGAGATTCTTGTCTCTGGCCATCGACACCTGGGTATTGAGCTTTTGCGCTACTATGGTCAGCTCGGCCTTAATCTTGTCCAAGGCCATCCCGGACGCCTGCGATAACTCCATTGCTTTTACATCACGCCTGATTAACTCAAGTTGAACCTGGTGTTGTCGGTCAAGCTCCGCCTGTTGGGCTTTGAATTCAAGCTCAGCCATATCTGCGCCCTGAACCATCTCCGCTTTCTTTAGCTCACCTTGAGAGCGCACCTGGGCCACTTGAAGCGCAGGATCTGCTGGCGGAGCCTCCTTCTTCCGTTGCTCTTCCTTTTCCAGGATTTTATCTTCTGGCAGCAGGTCGAGTTTCTTGGCCATTGAAATCTTCTTCAGCGACTTCTTCCAGTCGATCATGTCCGACAGTTCACGGTCTTGACGGATAGCCAGCAGGTCCTTGACGTTCTCGGCCTCCTGGTCGCGCTCCAGTAGAATTGATGTGCCGCGAGGGTCAACCTTGTAATCGCCCTTGATCGAATCGTCTTCATTGTACTGCATGTTCCAGTCGTAATACCGCTGGATGTGGGGGCGGGTAATGCTGTCATCCCAGAGCTTGACCCGGGAGCGCAAAGCCACATTTGCAGAATCTACCATGATGTTGGTCGCGCCGAGGGTTTCCGGAAGCTCGCCCTTCTCGCCGTTAAACAGCATCGGCAACTGGCTTTCAATGTCGGCGAATCGTAGGGCCAGTTCAATAATCGCCTGTAGCTCGCCCTGGTTATTCTTAATCTGGAACTGAGCAAACTGCTGGTCGAGCCGGATACCTTCCTCGATCGATTTCCACAGCTTCTTTCCGGTAATCTCCCACTTGCCGTCCATGGGCTCAACTCCAGACCCGACAACGATATTAGCGCCGGCGCTGTCTCCGGCATTGTCCATCATAGCCCGCCATGCAGCGATCAAGACACGTTGTGGCCACATCAGTTCGCGTGCTACCCCGATGCCCCAAGGAACGCCTGCACGGGCAGTCCAGACAAAGAAATCGTAGGGCAGGTCACCAGTATCGAGGGGGTTCAAGGTAGCTTTTATGGGACGGTCGTTTACCATCACCACGCAAGCGCTCAGAGAGGGGAACTGACCCTGCGAGCAATCACAACCAAGGGCCTCAAGGTCGTCTCTACCCACGTCGCCATTGTATTCCCACATCTCATAACTTTGACCGCGCCTGCCCGTGCTATACCGCACTAAATACTCATTTTCTTTGGGCGTAGCCACAATTACCCGCGTTGGCTCCTCCATGAGTACCTGCTGGATTTGGTCGGTCAAATAACCTTCCACGCCCGCCAAGTCTCGCAACTCACGGGGAGTAATAGCTCGGCGCTCCCAGATATAGCCAGCACGCTTGATCTCGTCTCGGCATTCTGGGTCAGGAAAAACGTCCCATGGGTCAACAGACTTTGAGGCTGGGACCTCGCCCTCCTTGACCTGCAGCACCCTTACCGTCATCTGGCCATCGGTTTTACTTATCCAGTTTTTCTTAACATCCTTGATAATAGTCGGACCCTTAAGGATACCGGTCCCGAGTCGCACGGCATTATGGATTGCCTTCCGGCTTTCGCCGTTATATGAACATTCCGTTAGTTGATCGCTGATGACCGTCTCCATTCTAGCCATTGCATCTTCGGCAATGTCCTTCTCGGACTTAGCGATATCCTTCATGGCCCGAGGCTGCCCATCCTGCCCCATAACCGGCTCGCCCGTGGCCTTCAGCATCGCCGGTCGCTCGTCCTTTAGGGCGTCGGCTACTTCGGGCTTGGGCGTGACCAGTAGCCCCCAGTTTTTGCCATCCGTTGGAAGCTGGATGTCGGCAAACCTGCCCTCTGCGGTCTCGCATTTGGGGCGGACGATATTAATAACGACCTGGGACCGGTTGGGGCTTTTGTTGGATTTTCCGGCTGGCGCCGTCTGTGTCGCGTAGTCGATCATCCGCGTACGGAGGCTGCCGAGGTCTGTCCCCTCAAAAGCCAGTTCATCCTCCCGCCAAATCTGTTCGATGCCGCAGGTGGACCGCGCCTCCACGGCGATATTGCGCTTCAACACCAGGGATGCGGCAAGTGTCTGGATCATAGTGAGGCGCCGTTCTCTTTCGCGCTGGGTTTCGGCTTCCTGTTCTGGATCGTTTATAGCCATCTGCTCGGCAGATTCAGGATGCTCAGGCTCGTCGTAGATGCTTTGCCTGATCCGGGCGTTCATTTCCATGGGCATTGCCGTAGAAATCATAATTCTCCTTAATACCCGACCGCAGAATCAAGGGCCTGATACGACGCCACATAACCTGGCATAGGCTTCTTACCGGTCTCGTTGGTCATTTTGTCAATGTTGATCGCAATATACCGCACGTTATCCCCAACATGCGCGTGATCATCAGCCAGCGGCGTTGTCGCCGTCATGGTCTGTCGGTTGATATGGCGCCGGTACCGCTTCAAGCTCTCGACATACGGGGCACACCTGGTTTTGTCGATGTATATCCGGGGAAACACAAGCCGCGCCTGCCGGATTCCCTCCTCAACATCGCAATTTCCCACTTCTTCCTTCTTCGCCACATCCCAACCCAGAGCCGTCATGATCTGGTCACTACCCTTCCCGGTTTTGAAATCCCGCGAGAATCCGTCAGCGTGAGGCAGCCATACCCTACCCCAGTTATAGCCCTTATATGTCCTCAACTCAGCCGAATAATGCGCAAGCGTCGGATATTCATCGCCCGACAGGTAGTTGATGATTCTAATCTCCGAGGCATGTTTCTGCACCAACGACAGGGCCATGTTGCCGCCAACGCCGAGATCGAGGACGAGGTGGGTTTTCAACATGGGATCGTGGGGTACATTGCAGATCCGCTGCTCTCGCTCCATGGCCGCCATCTCGTCGAAGAAAATTGCGCCTTCTACGGCAGGCCTACACTTGCCTTCCCACACGTTATCATAATCCTTTGGGAATCGGCGCAGGCAGTCCTGACGCTCAGCCTCAAGGACCTCATTCCACCACGGATTGTCACGCCAGTTGACCTCAACGGAAACACAGTCTTCTGGGGGGTTTACGACAAACCGTTGATATGTTGGGTCTGAATCAAGATCCGGGTTAAAACTTACCCAGATTTCGGATTTCGATAGAAGTTCGGTCATTCCTGCCACTAAGCGCTCGAGTTGATTTAACTCCTCGCCAGGAATAATTTTTCGGATGGTTGGGATTAGTATCTTCCAGGACCGTTCGGTGATAACCTGGGCCTCCTCAACCCAGACGATATCAATGCCCTCGTAGGATTTTATCGTATCAACTGTCAACTCAGAGAGTCCGACAAAAATAAACTTTGTCCCGTTTTTGCCAAGGATTTCCGCCTGCTGTATGTCGTATTTTGAGTGCAGGCCAAGTATTTCTATTTGATCGCTCAGGAGTTGATGAACGCTGTCCTTGATGGATTTCTGGATTTCACGGGCGCAGAGGATGCGAAGGGGCTGGTCGATGCCCTTTAGGAGCAGCGCCCGGGCAAAACTCCACGATTTCGAAGACCCCCGGCCGCCTCTGGCCACTTTGTACCGGGCAGGGCGAAAGAGAAAGAGAAGTTTTTGGGGGAATTGCACTTTTAAATTAGCCATCACAACCCCCTACAACACCAATGATTGTGATGCCAGTGATAGGATCGTCTTCAGGCGTGTGGCCGTTAAGGTTGAACGCCTGCCGCTCAAGACCGATTAAATTTTTCTGTGCCAGCGATAAATCCCGCAGGACCCCGGCATGGCTTGGCAGGGAAACAGCCTGGCGTAATTTCCATCGACGCTGCGCGTCAACCTTCCCGCCATTCTTATCGGCGGCGGTCTCGTCAATAATCGCCTCGTCAAGCGCGGACCGTGTTGATGCCGCCTCCTCGAGCTGGCCCTGCAGCATCTGTACAATCGACTGGCTCTTTGCTATGTCCTGACGATGGGCCTTTATAACCTGGACGGCGCGTTCGGCGGCGACCTTGATAATATCTTTTTCGTTGACAGCGTCAACTTCACTGTCAACCAGCTTTCTGTCAACCTCTTGCTTTACCCTTTTCGTGAGGTCTCGCTTCCACCCTTCTTTCCGGACGTGTTTATGGACGGCAGCCCCAGAAACGGCATGAAGTGCCCCAATCTCCCGCAACGATAACTGCCCGGCGCGATACTCCCTCTCGATCACTTCCCAATCAATAACGCGTTTCTCTTTTTTAGTATTTTGCTCTTTGGTGTGCTGTTCTGCTGTATTCGAGCTTTCCATGCCTCCCATTTTGGGAGTATTTTTAGGCGTGTCAAGAACTTTTTCCCTACATAGGTGCTATGTAGGGCATAAAGTGCAATTATTTTACAATTCCGTCCGGTTTTGGCAGCTTTAGGCTGTTTTCCCGTGGGATCTCGTCTGTCGTTTCCGCCAAGCCGCAGCCCGTACATTTACGGATTCTGACGGTCGTTCGCGGCAATTTATCGGTGTCAATTATCCGGGTCTCGGCGCCACACCATAGACACGTCATATAACTTCCTCCACTTTAGTGATCACGGGAAAAATCGGTCGCCGTATTGAATCCAATACCACACCCATGTAGCCGCCGCAATAAACAGGATTAGCTTTGCGGCGTTGATAATATTAGTCGCGCTCATAAATCATCCCTCATAAATACGGTTCTACCACGTTTAAACTCTCCACCACAACCACCACGTTGACATGCTGTGTATTCTCCACCACCGCAATCCTTTCGACACAATACTGGATATCGTCCCAAAAGAACGTCTCCTTGGGCTGAAATAGCCGATATTCCTCCTGGAGTGGCTCAACCCACAGCAACCTCCCGTAAATATCACGGTAGTGGGTATGGGTGATGTTATAACCGGACCCCTCCCCTACCATCACAACCGCCTTTCTCTGGCCTCTTTGGCCTCCCTAACCACCCTCCGCGAATAATCCTGTGCCTGTTGAGTCCCTTTTGGATATGGATTTTTCCAGATGACACCCGGATCTGGGATAGCCAATGGCCTCTTGGGCCCATATCTAATATCGTCCCGGACCTCATTGACACGTGGTTTCATCTCTCCCCTGCCCCCATAAAAAACACTATCACCAATGTCACGACCAACACCCACACCGACAACAAAAACAGCCAGGTAATCATACCCCTATCCTCCCCACTTCTTTTTCCCAGCATGCCGGCGGCTCTTCTATGCCCTGGTGATGATAAAATCCCTCGTCTATGTTTTTCCTCCGGTTGCACCCCCGATCACACAGGGTACATAAATCATACTCTATTCCGGCCCGGCTTACAATCTGCTCCCAAATGATTTTTCTATTTTTATCTTCTCCCACCACTCTCGGATTAAGATATCCCTGCCTTCTACACTCGGAAAATATTTCTCCCAATTGTCGAAGTGCCGCCTCGGCAATTCCGGCCCGATATTCGTCCCACTTCCCGGCCGCACCAAGTTTTTGATAATTAAAAATATGGTTACAAATTGCCTGGTAAAGTGAAGAAGCAAACAGCGATTCAACGACCCACACCCCTAAAATTTTAGCAATAATCTCGTTAGGGCTCGCCTTCCGCCTGATTAGCGGCTTGCTCGGCAAGGGCTCTCTCGTACTCCTCGTTGATCCGCTTGGCCTCGTCTGCGACTTGTTGGTGTAGTGCTGTACGTTTCTCGTCTCCGAAATTGGTGTTAGGTTTTCCATTGCGCTGTCCTCCTTGGTCTGGTTTTGGTTCGTAAAGGTCCTGCCACCCGTTAAGTGTTGACTGA
>ERZ1292629.1139-Hain-H43-01um-R1-1139-length-27069-cov-10_pt1 | contig 27069 bp, 45 predicted proteins | sample MGYA00564399_ERZ1292629 | MGnify/ENA primary metagenome ERZ1292629 (study PRJEB36523, sample SAMEA6512636) | groundwater metagenome | collected 2019-01-08 | study: AquaDiva: Metagenomics assemblies of 32 groundwater samples
TGGCAGGCCGCTTAACATTAACGGGAAGCCCGATCACCTACAGTGAGGTTTTGACTTCGACCGAAGTAAAGACTTGGCTCCGCGTTCCTGATCCATCCCCGGCCGACGCATCCTTCGACACAGAAATCGAAACGTTGATCCAGTCTGCGCGCGAGAAGGCCGAGTATTACCAAAACCGGGATCTGGTAGTAAAGCAATGGGATCTTACATTGGACTCATTCCCCGATACGGTACGGTTGCGACATCCGCTCGTGTCAGTTGATCTTGTGACGTATAAGAATTCGGATGGCGCTACAACGACGTTGACCGTAAACACCGATTACATCGTTGATCTGAAGCGGGCGCTTATCATGCCGCCATATGGCGAATCTTGGCCGACATTCACGGCTTGGCCGACATCTGCGGTTACGGTTCGCTTCACTAGCGGGGCTGCGCCGCCGAAGCTGCTCGCCATTGGTATGCTCAATCTGATCGAGCATTGGTTCACTGGCAAAGCACAAATGGGCGAAGTCCCGGAAGGCATTGTCAATATCTTCCGATTTGGCACCGAGGAGACTTTGTACTAATGGCTCTGCCTCTACGAGCGATTGATCGGCAAGGGTCGCGTGACCTGCGACATCGGATTACCATAGGCAAACGCACGCTCGGAACGCAGGATAGTTATGGGCAACAAGCGATCACATATCCTTCGCTCGGTTCGTTTTGGGCCGACATAACCGCGCTCTCTGGACGTGAGCTAGAAACGATCATGCAACGTTGGGCAGAAGCGCGATTCAAAGTACGGCTGCATTACAACGAATACGGAATTGACCGCGCGGATCGGATCTATTGGGGGATGCGGACATTGGATATTCTCGATATCGAAGATGCTGAGGGCGATCAACGATGGCTCATCGGCTATTGCCGGGAGTTTGTTGAGTGACGATTACGGAAGCAATCCAAGCGCGGCTCATCGGCAATGCGACACTCACAGCGCTTGTCCCTGCTGCTCGCATCATGGCTCCAGGGGATCATCAAAATGTCGCGCGTCCATATATCGTTCACTTCCCGGTGAGCGTGCAGCCAATTCAGACACATACCGGGCTTGCCGCTTTGATGTTCCGAGATTATCAAGTATCGGTGTTCGCAGCGACATACGCTTCTGGTGAAGCGATTGCAAACACTGTCCGGGATGCGATGATAGGGATCACGAGCAACGGAGCCCACATCTTTTTGGAATCGGGGCCATTCACGTTGGGCCGCGAACCGGAAACAGATATTGAGCATTTTGTCGTAACCTTTATGGTTGCGAGCGATCTCTAGCGAGCGGCCAGCGGCAGGCCGATAGACCGTCGAGAGACGGACAAGCCGCATTAAACTACCGCCGGGAGGCGGAAGGAGGCCACAAATGGCAACTGGAGGCGTACTCTCAAATGGAGTCAAGGTCGGGTATTCGGCATCCTCGCCCGTCTCTTGGACATCCGTAGGGCAAATTCTTTCCGTGGAAATTCCGGGACTTGAACCGGAAGAAGTAGAAACCACAGTCCACGGCACATCTAATTTCCGTCGATTCATGCGTGGCATGATCGACGTAACCGAGATGACTGTTACCTGTCTCGGGGATCTCGATGAAGGCACATCAGTCGCGTATGATGCGCTGTTCGACTACCAGGCGCTCGGCACAACGCTTTGGTGGAGAGTCGAAGTTCCGGTCGATCGAACCCATACCGAATATACCGGCTTCGTTTTCCAAGGCTGGGTCAAGAACTGGCGGCCAATTGTCGCCGAACCGGGCAGTCGGCAAGAACTCGAATTTTCCGTTCGGTTCGACGGCACTGACTTCTCGAAGCAGCTCGCCGGCGCATCGGCTATCAGCTAACCATGATAAGAGCCATTGATCCAGTTGTCATTCGATTGTGCGACGGGAAGGAGTACCACTTCTTCCTGTCGCACGCCGCTTTGAGACGTGCGGCGCGGCGATTGCCGGCAGATTTAAAGGGATCAGCGACCGGCTTGCTTGTGGACCTATGGGCGCCTGTTTTTTACGAGGCATGTGACGAAAAAACTCAGATCACGTTCGATGAGTTCGAGGAAATCCTGCCGGGCGATCCGGAATTTCTTGCGAATAAGTTTAACGATCTGCGAGCACATGCCCGCTCAATGTGCGAAAACCCTATCATGGCCAGCGGGAGTTTGCCGAGTCCGACTGGCTCCGATATTGGGCCGTCGGACGGCAACTCCTCGGGCTGACATCTGAGGAGTTTTGGTCGCTGACTCCTGTGGAGTTTGATGCTCTGTTGGAGGCTCAGCGCGATGAGCAACGGTTCTGGAACTTCCGCGCCGGTTTACCGGCTGCGGCGATCTACAATTGTTCTCCGCGTAAAAAAGGTGATCGCAAGATATGGCAGCCTCTCGATTTCTTTGGGGATCGTCAGCGGAAAGAAGGGCTGTCAAACTATCATCTAGATCGTGCGCTGACCTGGCTATCCAAACATGCCAAGACCCAGAATTCGTAATATCGCAAAGGGTAGATCGGAAGCTGCTCTCGGAGTGCGAGAATTAGCTTTGACATTCGCGGATCTCAAGGAATCGCTGACGGCGGAAAAACAAAAGGCGAGTGCTAAAAAGGTTTATGAAGTGATCGGCGCCGCATGTGAAACGATCCGGAAAGAAGCGCAAAGAATTGCCCGGAGCAAGGGCGTTGATGAATCCGTAATCAATTCGATCTTCACATTTTCTGATCCAGAGAAAGGCCCGCGTAAGCGTAGACCTTCCGGGCTTGTAGGAGTATCAAAGCAGCGAACCCTCATAGAATGGAGAGCGGGCAAGCATCCCGCATCGCAGACATTGGAGGGTAGACCGCTCATAATCAAACGAGCGCCTGGTGAAATACTGTCTGTATCGCTTGCATTCATGGAGGAGTTCGGGACTTCCAGGAAGTACGCCAAGCCGTATTTCAGACCGGCGATTAAGGCGGCCAGGAGTTTGGCGCTTTCGGAAATCGAAAACGGTTTGCGGGGGATCATTGACTCAATCGTTGGCGTGAAAAGATCACAGTCAATCGGAGGGGAGTTTCTCTGATGGCGGTTACACTTCAAGAATTGTTGGTGCGTTTGGGTCTCGATGCGGGCGACTTCGGGACCGGCATGGACGCGGCCATGTCCAAGACTACTAGTTTCGGAAGCCATGTAGACAACATTGTCGATAAGATTCTGTCTCCGGCTGGTATGATCGGCGCTCTAGCAGCCATTGGTGCGACCGCATTCTCAGCAGCCGAAATGCTTGACGAATCATTCGATACGATTACCACACGGACTGGAGCGACTGGAGTATCCCTCGATGCGTTGAAGGCATCATTCAAGGCCGTTTACGCGAACGTGCCGAGCGATGCCGCCGCTGTGACCGAAGCGATCTCGGGCTTGAATGTAAAGCTCGGATTGACCGGCCAACCACTTGAAGACTTGGCCGGGCAATTCCTAAATTTGTCGCGGATTACAGGTACCGATGCCAAGACCGCTATCGATTCAGTTACGAGCGCGTTCAACTCTTGGGGCATCGAAGCTGCGGATCAAGGGGAAACCCTGGATGCTCTTTTTAGGACGTTCCAAGCAACGGGTACTCCAGTCAATCAACTTGCAGATAATCTCTCGAAGTTCGGCCCATTGCTGCGACAAATGGGTCTTGATTTTCAAACCTCTGCTGCGCTGCTTGGGCAATTCCAGCAGGAGGGAATTAATACGGATCGCGTCGTGGGAGCGCTCAATATCGCGCTTGGCAACATGGCGAAGGTCGGGATTACCGATAGTGGCGCGGCGCTTCAGATTCTCACAGATCAGATCAAAAACGCTGGCAGTGCAAGTGAAGCTAATCGCATAGCCATCGAAGTATTCGGCTCCAAGGCTGGCCCACAGATGGCCTCAGCTATTCGAGAAGGCCGTTTCGAGATCGATGGATTGATCGCGGACCTCAATGAAAGCGGCGTGACAATAAACGCGACAGCGACAGCTACAGACGATTTTGGTGAACGATGGAAAACGACATGGCATTCCATTCAATTAGTTCTTGCGCCGGTTGGTGAGGCGTTGCGCATCTTTCTAGACTTCGCCATCCAGGGTCTCGGCAGGCTCATCGAATGGGCAACGCCAGTGTTCACTTTTCTCATTGGAGGGCTTGAAAAGATTGGCGAGTGGCTGGGGAAGATCCCCGGCATGTCGAAGGTCTTCGCGGATAGCGGCGGTGATGTCAAGGATCTTGCGGCGCAGATTGCATCGCTTAAAACACATACAACAAAACAAATTGATGCCACTGATGATCTGAAGGTTGGTCTTGGCAAACTCAACAAAGAGGGATTAAAAAAAGCAGAAGAGGCGACCAAAGACTACGAAAAAGAATTGAAAGATTGGGAAAAGACCGCTAAGGAGGCCGAAAAAGCGGCGGGCGATAACTGGTCTGCACTCTACAAACTGCGCGAAGAAACGAAAAAAGCTCAAGACCAGACTGCATTATTTGAACAGGGGCTGATCCGCGTTGGGACACAAACGAGCAATTATATTGATGACGCTTATGCTCTGCGGGACTCTCTAAGTTCTATTGAATCTGCGGCGCGGGGCGTGAAGGACATGATGCCGCCTTTCTCAACAGCGATCAGTGATGCAATTGGCCTATCTTCACCGCAGATTGGAAAACTGTCAACGGCCATGGCAACACTGGGTCTCGATTCGATCGCCGCTAAGCAACAGATCGCAACACAAATGGCGGCTGCGCGGGATGAGGTCCTTGGCTCGACCGTAGCTACTGACTTCGAGAAAAAAACAGCGATCTATAAGGCACTGAACGCTCAGATCGAAGCAGCGAAAGCAGCCGGTCTGGAAATCCCGAAAGAACAGCTCGCCACGCTTACAACGCTGGAAACTGATCTCAAACTCAACCTTCCCACAAAGCTAGAAACCCCGTGGTCGGAATCAATTAAACGAGTCTCCACCGCGATCACCAATGCCGCTCAGTCCATGGTCGGTATTCTGATCGGCACCGAAGAAGGCTCCATCATGGATGCCTTTAAGAAATTAGGCTTGTCCTTTTTCACTGAATTCACTGAGAAGGCGATGGGCTATCTGAATGATTTCATCGAGCTAGGGATCAAAAAACTCATCGGCTGGCTGCTTGGCGAGACAGGACTCGATGCGGCCTTCAAATCCATAGGGCAAACTATCAGTGGAGTATTCGGCGGGACGAGTGGGGGAGGTGGCACATCTGTCCCAACGGGAGGCGGACCAACTCCGACGCCGGACGATACGGGCGGTGGAGGTGGCGTTCCTGGCGGTGGTGGCTCCAGTGGAATGCAAGATCCGCTTGCTTGGGTCAATGCAATCGCCAATACAATCAGCGCCATTTGGAATATCCGCCAGGAGGGAACACTGAATGCAATCGAACATGAAGTTCGATTCTCCCAAATCCATTTGTTGTCAATCCTCGATAAAGTAAATGCGTATTTGCCGAAGCTCAATGATATTCACGATCGATGGATAGAATATCTTCGAGACCATGCCTGGCGAATTCATGATGTCTGGGAAGTGCTTTGCCAAATCCGTGATGATATCAGGTATGACTTGATGCCCCCGATTAGATTGATGGCGAGCGCCGGTCCAGTTGTCAACGTCTATGTGACGCTCGACGGCAAGGCTCTGACCTCCTCTGTGATGACCGAAGTAGCTGACACACTCCGCTCCGGCGGCCAACAGCTTTAACAATGGCATTCTCAGCTTACGTCTCCGGCATCAACCGCACTGTAGTTTTCCAGTCTGTTTCAATCTCCAGAAAACTGAATGGCCGCGCAAATGGTTCTTGCATTATCGGCTCGCCAGAATCGCCGGGATGGGTTCCGGAACCGGGCGAAGAAATTATCATCTATCGCGATGCGACAAAGATGTTTGGCGGGGTCATCGAATCCGTGGAGGGGCACTTTGTAGATTACCCGGACCAGACAACCCCACATTTTTCCTGCAGGTTGGCCGACTATGGCTGGGTGCTCGATAAGCGCAGGCTTGCGGGGCGCTTCTACGGTACCGGCCTCAGTTTGAATGCTGTCGTCTTTGACGTATGGCTCGACTTCCTAAATGCGGAAGATATCCCCTGGAACACATCTTACGTGGATACTTCGGCTCTGCTCACGGCGGATATCGAGAGCAATACTTACGAGACAATATCGCAATTCTATACCAGACTCGCGAATCTCACAGGCCGCCAATGGTGGATGGACAATGACAAGTACATCCACTTCGCACAGTATGTCCCCGCAACCGCAGTGGCGGCGCCAATTAATGTCGCCTACAACCTGGACACGGCGCGGAATATTTCGGTCACTTTCTCCCGCACTCAATATCGGAATCGCCAATGGGTCAGGTGCGGTATTGATGTCATCAACAGTTTCACAGACAGTTTTACGGCGACAGCCGGTCAGGATCTTTTCGTTACGACATATAGAATGAATGCGGTCGTTTCAATCACAATTAATGGTGCGGCAGCGACCTTTGGAACCGTAAGCGGGTTATATGATTTCTCTTTCACTCAAGGATCAGACGGTTTGTACCGGGATCAGCACGCTGAATTCGCCGGCGGAGAAGCTATTGTCGTCGTCTATCAACCGCCATCATCGAACGTTGTCAGCGCTCAAAACAATACTCAGATCGCCGCACGCGCGGCAATCGAAGGCGGCTCGGGGATTCATGAGGCGATTGACGAAATGCAGGCTATCGTCAGCCAGGCTGAAGCCGATGCATATGCTGAGGGTATGGTGCGGCGCTTCGGGGCATCGGGAATGCCGCTGGAGGTTCGGTTCGAAACCGATACGGACGGTATCGAGCCTGGTGAAAAGTTAAACGTCAATATCCCGAATCTTGGCATCAGCAATCAAAACCTGATTGTCTCGACTGTCGATGCGAATTGTTTACTCAATGCTCTTTGGCGTTATCGAATCACCTGTGTCCGGGGCGAGAGTTTGCAGTCATGGGATCAGTACTTCAATCGCGTGGTGGAGATCGCGCGGCAAGGCCCTGATGCGGCAGCGGTGGCCGCTAGCGCTCCGGCCGGCGGTTCCGATGTCTGGGCCTCATGGATATTAGCCGAAGGCGCTGACGCGACCGTAGGCACGAACAAGACTAATCCTGTGCCGATCAATATAGATGACGGATCGATCGCGACTCCAGTTGAGGCGATCATCATTGCCAAAACCGGCGACGAACCGACTGGCGCGAATTTCATTGTTGATATCAACTATTGCCAGCCTACTTCCCCGCTTTCTTCCAGCAGCATTTTTGCGGGCACAAAGTTGGTGTTGACGGCCGGCTCTTCCTCCGTGGCGGTCCAGGCAGCTTTTGCCTCGCCAATCCCAGCCTTTATTCGCCACGGCTGGCTGACGATCGATGTGGATCAGATCGGCAGTACAGTTGCCGGGAAAAACTTAACGGTATTGCTCAGAATGAGGGTTGAATAATGGCGTGGAGTTATGTGGGCGCCGGGACCGAATCCTCGGTTGCTTCTGGCAACATGACTCCGGGGCTGCCTGCCGGGATTCAGGCCAACGATATTCTCGTGATGCTCACTGCACAACAAGCGAATGCGGATACCACTGCGGAGTTTAGTGTCAGTGCAAATTGGACGAAAATTTATGTAGTCACATCCGCCGGAGTGGGCGGCGGAACATTAAGGCAGACGGTCTGGTGGCATCGTTACGATGGTTCAACCAATCCCGGAACGACGGTCACTGCTGGTTCGGCTGGAACAACGCACAACGCGGCGCGAATCATCGCCATTCGCGGCGCTCCGACATCTGGAGATCCGGTCAACGCATACGATCTATTTTGGGATCCTGATGCGGCTAACGCCGATACAGTCGCAGACGGCGTGCGCACTACGAATGCGACCGGCACTACTTTTCATTTCTTTATTTATACATCTGGAGGAGGTGCGAGCACCGTAGGAGTTTACGGCGCGGGAAGTCCAACGTTTACCAAACAATTCCAGACAAATTTTGACACGACGACTACGGCACTTGCTCTCTTCACGGGGGAAAAAACGGATGGTGCTGGCCCTACGAATTGGCGTGCCGTGACATCCGCAATGGATCTAGGATGCGGAGGGCATGTAGCGTTAGGCCCGCCAGCCGCAGGCGCGGCTGTGGCAAGCTATCTTGGTTTTTGGGGCTGAAAAATGGAAGGCCCATACACTGAACTCCGCGAGTTGATCGGCAGACTCGAATTGTTCTGGGATCAACCGAGGTCACCGGAACGGCTGGTGCGATTGGCGGGAATAGCCGCAAAGCTTCGCAACGTTACATTGACAATCCAGGAGGAAATAGATGGATGTCTGAAAAACTCACAGCACTCCTCATCCTGCACGAAGCAGAACGCTTAAATCTACCTAAAAGAACAATTCAGATATGCCAGAGAAACTGAGCGCACACTTTTCACGGAAGGAATTCGAATGCCGCTGCGGTTGCGGGTTCTGTGATGTTGATGCGCGTTTGCTTGCCGGGATGGAATTATTACGGTCAGCAATCGCCAAGCCCATCATCGTTCTTTCTGGCTGCCGGTGCGGGAAACACAATGCAGCCGAAGGCGGCGCTTCGAAATCGCTGCATGTGAGCGGGCGCGCCGCCGATATCCGAGTGAACGGAGTTAGCGCCCGATCCCTGTACGCCATAGCAAAGCCTATCCCACAATTCAAGGGATATGGCGTCTCGGATTACAGCGCCTTTCTGCACGTCGATGTCCGCGAACATCCCGCCCGCTGGTGCTACAAAGATGGCTTGCATGCGAAATGGTTTGAAGTATGAGTATCATCTCTACATCCCAGAGATTCTGGTTACGCTTCGCCGCCACAGTACTAGCACTTAACCTACCGGCGCTGGCACAAATTTACGCCGGCGTTTCGCCGATGAAGCCGCAGAATACGAAGGACCTCCTCGGCAAATATACAGAGCAGCATTTGACAATGTGGGCTGTGACGATTCGAAACGCGGGCGCCGTCAAAGTCGCCGTGAGTGAGTCGGCAATCCTGAATGTCATGGCCGCGCAGACCCCGATTCCTGCAAAGCAGGCCGCCATATTTGTCGAAGGGGCTGTCAAACTGTCCGCATGGGCCATTGCGGGACGGCTGGTGCAGGACGCTTCGCTCATCGGAGCCTTCATCATGTCAAGCGGAGTTGTCGCTGTGCCAGATGCCCTGATTTCCGGTATTACCGGATTCAATTCGAATGTGCCGTACATCGCTGGGCGCCTGCGCTCTCGAGAGATTCCAGCAATGCAGAACTTCCTCAAGTTTGCTTGGTTCGAACCTGTGGATCTAGATGCAGGGGCAACCGCAGTGGCCTTTATTTTTACGGACCGGCAAGACAAACCGCACTATAATAGTTTTGCGCTGACCTTTCCGGCAGCGCCAACAATGGTTTTGAAGTAAGGAGAAAAAATGCCAGTGAAAGACCTGTATCTTTTCCCGCTGTATGCCACGCGGGAGCAATACGAGAAAGCAACAGGGCAAGTATGTCCGCCTTGGAAGCCTTACCAGCAACCGAAAGGATGGTTCGATCCCAATGCGGCGCAATCGCCGTCACGAGTTATTGTATATCCGCGCGCTTTTGTTCTGCATGAAGTTACGGGCGTTGTGCTGGCGGATCCCAACGACAAAACGAAGCCAGCTATTGACGCTATCGTGCTAGATCGGAGCGTGGCGTCTAGCGTAAACATCCCACCAAAAGGGGAGGGGCAGACAAATGTACCCGGTGCAGATCAGCCCAGTGTCCCAGTTCCCTTGCGGGCGCTGGCCGATGACGAAGAGCTGTATTTCGGCTTCGGGCGGACAATTCTGCTTCGGAAGAAGGGTCAAAATCTCGACGTGAACACGTTCACGCGGGAAGACCGTGAGTTGCTACAGGCAATTGCGGCCAAGCTCGGTATCGATTTCTGAGGTTGCTATGCGGAAACTTATCGGTTTGTCGATCTTTATCGGTTTGGCGGTAATTCTCTACGCCCAATCGACCACTCTACTTTTGCCAATTTGGAACACAACGTCCCGGCGCTACGAATGGTTGAAACTCGGTAGCGGGTTCAAGATTTCCGGTGGCGTGATATCCGTCGATGTTCCCGCGCCATCGCACATCTGGGTGCGCGTCTACGATCGTAAGCTCACGCAAGCTGTTGATGGTACCTACACCCTTCCGGCCGGAATCCAATCTATCGTGATTCATGCAAATGGGTTGCGGCTCAATTCTGTGGTTGATTATCAAGTGCTGACGGATGCTACCGCAACCAGAATTGCGCCACGGTATCCATGGCCCGCAATCGATTGGGATGTTTTCGCGGATTACGACGTTGATGCCCCATGAGTATCGGTTGGTCTTGGCGCAGTGAACAGATTGCCGCGCAGATGCGCGTTCGGAATGCGCCGCAACCCCGTCGCAAGTGCATTTCGTGCGGGCATAAGGCCCTAATACGATCTCAATATTGTCGGCCATGTTCCCGACTCTCAGATCGATTGCGTATTGGGAAAGCTAAACGACCGATCACTCTGACTCCGGATCAAGCGCTCTACATGCAAATGCAGCATATCGAACGCGATCTTTTCGGCCCGCCCGGAAATATCAGGATATCGGCGCAGTTCTTGGAGTCTTACGCCATCGGCTGAGGCAGCCGCGACATTGGCAATCGCTGACCTTTCGGTGTCCATCCCATAGTGCTTTGGCACCGGACCGCGCGATACTCTGCTGTTCTTCCGGCGATAATCTGGCCAAGCGCCGGCTCGCCTTCCCTCCCTTGCTGCCCAGGGCAACGGCGTTGAGGTCTTTCATCGTTTTTTCTCTCGCGGGTAGCTCACCTGCTCCAAATCCTCAAGCTCCGCCAACACTATAAGCGCCGACTGAACCTCGTACCGCTCGGGTTCCGCGCTTTTCGCCGCTTGCCTGTCGAGCGCCGCTAGTAGCAGCGCCCTGCAATGCAACCGATATGCTGTGGTGCCCGGTTGCGGTGTCATGGCGTCAGAGTCCTAGCCGTCTTTTCTAGTCGCCTGATCCGTTTATACAGGGCCACTGAAGCCATTGGATAACCGTTTATGGACGAGAAGCCCCATGAACCGTCAGGGCGCTGCTCTATGGAGTTGTGGGCAGCATCCCAACCTTCTACGTCGGCAACCGCCTGTAGCACCAAGCAGATTTGTTCGTGCTTCAGTTGTGTTATTGCGTGTTTCATGTGTCCATAATGCCACAACGCTATTGCACTGTCAATATGGCGAGAATAATTATTTCTGCTTTATTTTCAACAGCTTACTGGGTTTTCCCCGAAAGGCTATTGACGGCGCTAGAAAAAATGTGAAAAATACAAGCATGGCCGAAAAGAAACTCATACAATGGTGGATCTCGGCGGATGCATTCCGCCGGATCAAAGTTGTGGCCGCGATCGAAAATTGCGGTCCCGGCGATATAGTCACACAGCTCGCAGAGGATCATCTCCCGCCGGTCAAAGCGCCGGAAGCGATCGAGGATGAGCATGAGACACCGGCCTGACGAAATCATCCAGCGCGAGACTGCGGATATCGCTTTTCTCCTGGGGGCGGCTCTCACGATGCCCGTGCGCGATCAACGGGACCGATGCATTGACATGGCTATCTCGTGTCTAGATAGAGCGTTGACGGCGAGGCTGGAAGATCGGGGGGAAGATGCGAACTCTTAGCCCAGAGGAGCGCGCCGAACTCTTAAGGCGGCGCGAGATCGAATTCGGGGAACGTCACCCCAACGCTCCCGATTTTTGCCCTGCCGATGGACGTTGCTGGAATTGCAAGTATGACTTTGTGGAGAATGACGGTGAGCATTTTCCGACCGTCTTTATTTCCGGCTGCCGTAAGTGTCATCAAAGTTTCTGTGAGTGATAGATCCTGATGAAAATTGTCACCGTAACTTCACAAACCGACATGGACGCGCTCCCGGCGCAGTTCCCTGAGGAAACCGTCATCGAGATCCGCGCATCGGGAAATGTGCGGATCTCGGTCTGGCACGCGAGGGGGAACAGTTCCGTCGAGGCGTGGGAGCACTCCAGCGTCGTGGCGAGGGGGAACAGTTCCGTCGAGGCGTGGGAGAACTCCAGCGTCGTGGCGTGGGAGAACTCGGTCTCTCGGATCTTTAGCCAGTTCGCCGAGGTGGAGTTGTACGGAGGATCTGTAGCGATCCTGCAAGTGAGTGGTGCGGTTGCGTCTCAACAATCCAGGTACGCCACTATTGTTTCTCCGCCGGCGCCGGAATGGACCGTCTCAGGATGGATAGAGCGAGACGGAGTCGCGGAGATTGACGGTAGAGTGATTCTTTATAAGCGCGTGTCCGCGAGGTGGCAGACGCAAGAGGGGACGCCGGAAGAGACGACATGGCCGCCCGGCGCGACACTGGAGCATCGGGCATGGGCGCCAGAGTCGGGGGAGTGCGGCGCTGGCAAGTATCACGGTTGCTCTCGCCCGTATTTCTGCGACGAGTTCCGCAAGATCACGGGAGATCGCTACATCGCGGTGGCGGTGCGGCGCGAGGATATGCACGCCTGGGAGAATCCGGAGTATCCGCACAAGATCGCGTTCCGCGCCGGCGAGGTGCTGTACGAGGTTGACCGGCATGGGAAGCAGATAAAGGAATGAGTCAAATTATGGAATCCACATCAATCATCAAGCGTGAGGAATTCGGTGCGGCGCAAACAACGGCAGCACTGGAGACGGCTGCGAGTGCGATTGCGGCACGGGAACGCGGAGAGACAGAAGCTAGGTATGTCATGGCTGAACGGCATCCGCGTGATATCGAAAGCGTGCGCGTTGCGATTCTGAAGGAATGCGAGCGCCCCGGATTCGCAGACGTAGCTCGATACAAGAAGCCCATCGGCGGAACAACGATCGAAGGACCTTCGATCCGTTTTGCTGAAGCCGCGCTTCGTTGCTACGGAAATATCTATGCCCCGCAAGCGATCGTCTTTGAGGATGAACAGCAGCGGATTATCCGCGTGGCGGTCACGGATTTGGAGAACAACATCTCTTATCCTTCCGAGATCGTCGTGAAAAAGACGGTGGAACGGAAACAGAAACGCGAAGGTCTGGAAGTCCTCGGAGAGCGGAAGAACATGAAGGGCGAGACCGTCTATCTAATCCGGGCGACGGAGGACGATATCCAGAACAAGCAGAATGCTTTGGTATCGAAAGCGCTTCGCAACAATGGGCTGCGATTGATTCCCGGCGACATCATCGAGGAGTGCATGGAGCGCGTACTCCAGACGCAGCGGAAGGCCGATAAGCAAGATCCTGATGCCGCCAAACGGAAGGTGATTGATGCCTTCGCTGGCCTCGGGATCGGCCCTGCGGAATTGGCTGTGTTCCTAGGCCATTCGCTAGAACGGATTCAGCCGGCGGAATTGGTTGAGCTTCGGGCGGCATACAGCGCGATCCGCGATGGCGAAGCATATTGGTCTGATCTTCTAGCGGCGAAGGGTATCGCCGATGCGAAATCGATGCAGCAGGCTGTCGCTGCCGAGAAGATCGCCTCGGCGACGGCAACCCCTGCTCCGGAATCTCAGCGGCCTTCGCGCACCTGTAAAATCTGCGGCGAGGCGGGCCATGATTCCCGGAACTGCCCGACAAAGGCGGCGCGGCCCGTGGTCCGGGAGTTTGACGAATTCCCCGATCCGCTGGAGATCAACGATGAGCGGATCTACCACAAGGGGATAGTCTACCAGCGGAATGAGGACAACACCGGCTGGCGCAAGGTGGAAAAGGAATGAGGACTTTAGGCGGCGCACGGCAAGGCAAGGTATTGGCAATTATGAGATCAGGGCGCAATGCAGCCGCTTTATGCCTGGCGGGGCTGGGCCGGGCGAGGCTAGATAAGTCCTGGCAAGACTCGGCAACACAAGACAAGGAAAACAAATGAAACTAGCAATCGCACAACTGAAATCAGTATCACCCTACTCGCAGTCGAGGCACTACGAGGTTGAGAAACTCGCCAAGGAGCGGCCCGATGATTACGAGGCACGAACCTGGCGGGAACGGATGCACTCCACCAGTACCGGCTACGTCTTTATGCCGCCGATGGCATTCAAAAACTGCCTTTCGGAGATCGCCAAGTATCTTCACGAGCAGATTCCTGGACAGGGGAAGTCAACTTTCACAAAGCATTTCGTGAGCGGCGTGCTAGTGCTGGAAGGCCCGACCCTTCCGATTCTCAAAGAGGACGTGAAGGGTGAATGGCTTTTTGTCCCCGCCGATGGCAAGCGCGGCAGCGGCAAGCGCGTGAAGCGATGTTTTCCGCTGATCGAATCGTGGCGGGCACAGGTCGAATTTAACATCCTCGATGAGACAATCACAGAGGATGTGTTCCGGCGGCATTTAGTTCAGGCCGGCCAATTCATCGGTGTCGGCCGCTTTCGACCGCAGAACAACGGTTACTATGGGCGCTTTGTCGTCGAGAGCGTCGAGTGGAAGGATGTAGAGTTGGCGTAGCGCGGCAGGGCAGGTCTCGGCTCTGCCCGGCAGGGCGCCTCAGTGCGCATCGTGGCAATGCAAGGGATTGCACTTATAAGTTCTCGCAGCATGATCCGGCTAGACACGGCGAACTCTGGCAGAGTGCAGCAGCGCCCCGTGTGGTAGGGCAAGGCAAGGAGCTTATGATACCAATAGATCAGCATGGCAAGCCGAATCCACCGAAGCTGGGGATTCCAGCGTTGGAGAGCCGATTGCTCGCCGATCGATTCGGGGCAATCCCGGTCGATGAATTCCCGCTCATTACTTACGAGGAACTATCGGCAATTGCGAGATGCAACGTTCAGTCGGATCGCGGGCGCGGCTATCTCAGCACAGCCCGATCTCTTGTGTTACGCGAGAAGGGCTACGTCTTTCGGCCCGAACGAAACATTGGCATGAAGCGAATGACGGCAATGGAAATATCGAAAGGGTGCTCCTACGAGCGGATCACTCATGTTCGCCGTACCCACAAAGCGGGGCTGCGGGAGCAGGAGACTGTTGATCTCGAGAAGTTGCCCGAAGGCGAACGTTCCGGTCACATCGGGAGAATATCGCTGATGGCGATGACGGTGCATACGCATCGCGGCGACAACATCAAAAAGCTGGAAGCGGCGGCAAACGGAGCGACGAAAACGCTTCCGCTTCAGCAAACGCTTGAGGCGTTCAAGCAATGAATTGGGCACGGCGGGTCACGATTCGGCGTGGCAGCACCCGGCAAGGCAGCACAAGGCAAGGGATACGCAATTATGAGATCAGGGCTGGGCATGGCTAGATTCGACACGGCGGGTCCTGTCCATGCGCGGAGCGGCGAGACGCGGCACGGCGCGGCTTGTTATAGTGACGCAAGACAAGGTTAGTTAACATAATGCACGTTATCGGAACGAGAGAATATCAATGAGTCAACAACACAGGGCGGGACAGTTGATGCTATTAACTAATGGCGCCTATGAGGATTATGAGGTATCTGGGCTGTTCAAAATCTTACGGGACTTTGATCTTGGCGAAACGATCCGTGAATATCGAAATGCGCATAATGATGCGCATAATGACGTGGCGGCGTTTCCTTGCTTCATAGTTGAATCCGGCATTGCAGAACTGATTGAGTATGAAGAGCTTCATTTTTCCGGATATGGAGAAATTTACAAGTGGCTCTATTGTCTCCACCCGAAGCGCACAGTCACGTTATACGGGAGCTTGCATCCAGATCATGACAAAGATTTGGGCAGCATGGCCGAACGCTGCGATGATTGCGGCTACTGTTTTAAGGAAACGGCACGGCCAGCGACGGACGAGGAGTACTTTGTTGTTTACCCCTATATGCGAAACCCGGAGACCGGGCATCGCTATACGGATGGAGAATATCGAGCACTGCATCCCGAGTGGTGGCCGCCAATAAAACCGAAAGGGTGAAGACATAATCATGACTTCCGCATTCGCAATGCTAATCGGCTCAGGAATCATCATCGGCTGTTGTCTATATCGTACAAATCCAGCGACGCTCATGATCAGGTTTTGCCTCCGCTGCCTCGCACTCTCTTATTTGATCCGAGAAATGATCGATGGGGCATGGGAACGACGGCATAGATATGAAGAATGCCTTGACCGGGCGAGGAGGGAGATATGAAGATCGTCGAATGGGAGAAGCACGGTGAGGTTCAGGTCGGGATTGATGAGAACCGCTACAAGAGGGCAGTGATCTTGAGGGAGGGACCCCAATATTACGGGTACGCGCCGTTGGGCTGCCACGAATCGATTAGGGAGTATGTTGGAACCAATACGCGTCAGATGTGCCGGCGGATTCAAGCCGCGCTGAAGGAGTTGTGACATGGACTACAACCCGACTTGCACGACCGGGTACTGCAACTGTATCGCCAAGGACAAGCGCATCGAGAAACTGGAAACCGCACTGAGGAAAATCGCGGAGTATCGAACTCATTGTATCTACTCTGAGGAGGCGTACTTCCGTGAGGGTTCCAACGCGGCATTTGTTCGAATGGCGGATATTGCGCGTGCTGCCATCGACGCGGCGAGGAAGGAGATCAAGTGAAACCGACTATTCATTGCAAGGACTGCTCGATGCGGATGGTGTGGGTGCGGCCCAGCGCCGTTGTTTGCCCACGGTGCGCGGACAGGCGCATCGCGAAACTGGAGGCAGAGAACGCCAAACTGAAGGAAGAGTGCAGCTTCCTCGTTTCGGAGGTTCAGAAGTGGCTCGAAACCGCGCTGAAGGCGATCGGGAGGCTGGAACAAATTAACGACGCGTTCGAAGAAGCGGACCCGAAATTTCTGGATGGAATGGATACGAGTGACTGCGTGAAATTGGCTTTGGCAGAACTGGCTAAGGAGCGGAGGGAATGGAGGAAAAGCCTGGGTGATTCAGCCGGCGGGCGGAAGGGAGTGAAGCGATGAACAGAGACATGAAATTCGTGGTAGCGGTTGGGAGCGGGTTCAACAGCGGGTTGGCGGGGATGGATGCGGAAGAAGAGGGGATCAAGCTGTACGGCCCGTTCGAAACGGACGTTGAGGCGTCTGGATGGGCGGTGAAGAAGGCCGGTGGGGAGGATGGGCTGTGGCAGATCGTGAGGGTGTGGCCGGTAGTTGAGGTGATCGCGGAAGAGGCTGGAGTGAAAGGATGACGGCTAAGCGCCAGTTACGCCGGATGATTTGCGCCGCGCTGAGGGGAAATCAATGACGATCAATGGATGGGTGTCGATGGAGGATGGGAAGCCTCGGTGGGAGACTGACTTCAGTCTTGCGAATCGGTATTATCGCAAAATCACACTTTGGGCAACAAAGGGCATGGGAGAACAGTTGTGGGCTGACGTGCGCCGGGCGACGCTGACCATTGATGAGCCTAAAAAGCGAGGGCAGAAATGAGCATTCCTGGATATAAGGCGTTTGATACGGCCGCTATCGACGACGCGAGGAAGAAGAAACCATGACCCAAGAAAGTGACTGGTTTTGGCTTGGATTGCAGTGTGGATGGCTCGGTGGATGGTTATTAGGGATGGCTTGTTTCCTTATGAACCGGGGAGGAAACCGTGGCTGAACGCGATCCGCGACGGGACCCGATGCCGGGGGATGTAGTGGGCCGTAGACAGGTCGTTTCGGTTGTTGGTTGTGAGTTTACTACTAACCCTGTCCGTGTTGATTGGGTAGTTACGTGCTCAAACTGGGGCAGTTGCAGCTTAGCATCCTGGCGCAAGTGGGCGCGGAATGCGGAGGTGATCTATGTCGCTGACTGATCGCGACGCCGTAAGGAAGGAGAAGCCGTGACCAGAGATGCCATACTTCTGATTATCGGGGCGGGGATTTTTGTCTGGCTGGTTTACATCTGGAGGGGGAAGCCATGACTGAACGCGAGACTGCATTGGAGACGGCGTGTGAATACTACGGGGTGCCCGTCAATGGCGACAGCGCGAAGGGTCAGGCGGTGACAGACCTTGATCTCCACAGAGATTGTCGCAAGCGCATCGCGGAGTTGGAGGCAGCGCTTACTGGAGAGACGAATATTGCCCCCGTTCTTTTGTCGGCGATATGGGATCGCGACAAAGCACTCTGTGATCTGAAAGAGGAGCGGGCGAGACTTCTTGCTGTCTGCCACGGATGCCACGACTATGGTGGGGGCTACAAGGAGCCGCAGGAAGCCGAAATCTACCATCATGGTATCCAAACCGTCATCAATGCCTTGACCGCTGCGTTGAAGCACGATCCACTGGATACACAAATTAATGCGCTTGCGCGAATTGGGAGGGCCGCTATCGAAGCCGCAAGAAAGGGAGATAAACAGAATGCGTAGCGAAGAAGACAAGGAATTCGGCCTGTATCGAAAATTCACGGTGCGGCGGGCGGATGGCAGTTCCGCGCCAGGTGAAAAGCACGAGAACTGTTCATATTTCGTTTTAGACTTCGTGCACGATCAGTATGCAATTCCAGCACTCCGAGCGTACGCAGCCGCCTGTGCCCCCGAGTTTCCGCTTTTGGCGCAGGATCTGGTTAAGGAAGCGAACGCCAACGACGTGGTGAGAAAAAGAGGTACAGGATGACCGGCCAAGAGCTATTAAAACGCTGCGGCCACAATCTCAATCTAGACTGCCGCTGTGGTCACTCTGCGGCATCACACTACGACGCTCCGTATGCGTCTGGTACCTGTGACCATCAAGGCTGCGGCTGCCGGGAGTACCGGGTGTGGAGCATTCGCCTTTTTTGGGATGGGCTAATGAAGCGCGCGAGGCTTCCGGTGTGGTGAGGAAGGAAAAGCCATGACTGACGCCGAAAGATCTAACTTCCCGTGTCCGAATTGTGGACGACCACTGGAACCGCTATACGCCACAGTTGCCGATGCAGTTGCCGATATTAGAACCGGGGAATTTCGGTGTGAACTTTGTCCTACGGGACGGAATCGCTACGTAGTGGAAGCAAACAAGAGTATTGTTATCGCCCCATTCATCTATCAGCCCGTGTCCAATGAACAACTTCCAGAGCAGGAAGGGAAAAGCCATGACCAGAGATGACATACTTCTGATTATCGGGGTAGGAGTTTTTCTGTGGCTGGTTTACATCTGGAGGGAGAAACATGTCTAAACAGAAAGCGCCGATTGACGAGAAGGGTCTGCGCCGCAAGCTCGCGGACAAGACGACGGAATGCAAAGAAGAGCACGATTGGAGGATGCATCTGCATGAAGAGGTGGAGGCCTTAAAGAAACTCCTCTCCAATAATAGGGAGGCAATGCGGCTTCGGGCCATAAACCTACTGCAAGAGAGGCAGGACCTGGAAGGCCGAATACTTCGAATCAATCTACACCTATTCGCCTTGGGCTATCAAGAGGAGAGCCGATTGAAGCTGGAGGAAAAGCCATGACGGATCGCGAGGCCGCACTGGAAGCGGCGTGTGAATACTACGGAGTGCCCGTCAATGGCGACAGCGCGAAGGGCCAAGCGGTGACAGACCTTATCCGCCTCATCCTTGCCCAACGCCGTGAGGCCAAGATCGAGGCGCTGGAGTGGGCCAAGGCAAACGTCCAACCCTATGGCGGGACGGGGATTGTAACGGTGATCGAGGCTGAGATCGCCCGGCTGAAGGGGGAAGCGTGAAAAAGAAACCAGGGTTTGATTTTTTCTGCCCGTTTTGTCTAGAGAGTTCTTTCGACGCAACCGGGCTGAAGGCGCATCTATCTCAATCGTCGAACTGCCCAGGGCTGGCGCGGATCGAGTTTGTCGCCGCTGAGAGCAAGAGATTGTTCGAGGATCAGAAGAAGGCCATCGGGATGATTGCAGAGCGAACGAGTTTACGCCAGCGGCGGCGTGGATGGTGACACGCCTAACAAAAATGCCTGTCGCAGCGATGGGTAGGGTAAGGCCAAAATCCGAGTACGATTCGTGCATCGAACGCGGAAAGGATCAGATCAGACCTGGGGATTCTGAGATGCACAAGGTTAACCTGGGTTTACCCAAATGTGATCGGAGCCGGGTCAGAACCGGCCCGCTGGCTTCAAGAGTAAAGGATAACGATGACGAGAGGGATAATGAATCCGCTTGATCGAATCCATGCAGAGCAAAGACGATGTGGCGATTACGTCCGAAACAATGAAGGCCCAGACATCGAAGGCGCAATCTGGGGATGGGAGGATTGGTTGATGGAGGAGGCGCTTCTCTCCGGGAAATATCAAGATTTCCTTCGTTCCAAGCGTAACGTTGTTTGCTCTAAAGGAAAGGATGTTTCACCTTGTGATATTCACCTCAAATTGTTTCCTTTCCAGCGCGACTTGACCCGTTGGGCGATTCGCAAAGGGCGGTGCGCGATCTTTGCGGACACCGGGTTAGGCAAGACCTTCATGTCACTGGAATGGGGACGATTGATTACGGATGGCCCAGTTCTGTTTATTGCGCCCCTCTCAGTAGCTCGTCAGAGCATCCGAGAAGCTGACAAACTCGGCATTGATCTGCGGTACAGTCGATCCGGGGCAAGCGGTCGCTTCACAATCACCAACTATGAGATGGTGGATCACTTCAAACCTGCGGACTTTCCAGCGGTTGTACTTGATGAATCCAGTATTCTGAAATCGCTTGACGGGAAAACCCGGAAGAAGCTAACGGCGATGTTCTCCGATACTCCTTATCGCCTGTGTTGCACGGCGACGCCAGCACCAAATGACATCGCGGAAATTGCTAACCACGCGGAGTTTTTGGGGATTATGACGAGGGCTGACATGCTAGCTACCTTCTTCGTCCATGACGATGATGGTTGGCGGCTCAAGGGACACGCGGAACAACCATTCTACAGGTGGCTGGCATCGTGGGGGATGAGCATCCGAAGGCCATCTGATCTAGGCTACGATGATGACGGCTACATTCTTCCGCCACTACACATCGAACCGGTTTTTGTCGCTTCGGACGTACAGCCGGATGGTCGACTTTTCTTCATGGGGCTGAATGGGATTGGGGATCGGTCAAAGGTGCGCCGGGAAACAATGGGAGATCGCGTTGCCGCAGCTCTTGAGCTTGCGACTGCGGATCAAGATCAATGGATACTGTGGCACGGTCTGAACGAAGAAGGATACGCTCTAGCAGAAGCACTTGATGATGCCGTTTTAGTGGAGGGTTCGGATGATCCAGAAGAGAAGGCTTCTGCTCTACATGGATTTCAAGATGGCCAGTTCAGGGTGTTGATAACCAAAGCCAAGATCGCTGGATTCGGGATGAACCTCCAGAACGCCCATAAGATGGCATTTGTTGGATTGTCCGACTCTTGGGAAGCGTACTACCAGTGTATCCGAAGATGCTATCGGTTCGGGCAATCTCGGCCCGTCTCTGCGTACATCATTCTGTCAGAAGCGGAGCGGCCCATCTACGATAACGTGATGAGAAAGGAGGATCAGGCAAAGACCATGAGTCAAAGCCTGATCGAACATGTGAGGGAATTTGAAAAAGAAGAAATCCAATCAGGACAACAGGATTGGGCCTATAGCGTGCGAACAGTCACGGAAGATCGATTCACAGCCATGCTTGGGGACAGTGCCGAACGGCTGTCAGGGATTGAGACGGAATCGGTTGACCTTTCCGTGTTCAGTCCGCCATTCATTAGCCTATACACCTACAGCCCAACGGAACGTGATATCGGCAACAGCCGAACCGAGGATGAATTCTTTTCGCACTTTCAATTCATCATCGATGAACTCCTTCGCGTAACACAACCCGGCCGTAATTGTTGCGTTCATGCCGCGCAGGTACCCGCCATGCTTGTCCGTGATGGATTTATCGGCCTGAAAGATTTCCGAGGGACGACCATTCAGGCATTTCAGGAACGTGGATGGATCTATCATGGAGAAGTCTGCATCGACAAAGATCCGCAGGCCCAAGCGATCCGCACCCATTCCAAGGCGTTGCTGTTTGTCCAGCTTCGCAAAGATTCTTCCTGGCTACGGCCGGCTTTAGCGGATTATATTCTCGTGTTTCGAAAGCCTGGAGAAAACAAAGTCCCGATTCATCCGGATCTTAGTAACAACGAATGGATCGAATGGGCGCGTCCAATCTGGTACGGCATCAATGAGACGGACACACTGAACTTCACGGTGGCACGGGAGAATTCCGATGAACGGCATATCTGCCCGCTGCAATTAGGGACCATTGAGCGTTGCATCAGGCTATGGAGCAACCCCGGAGAATTGGTACTTTCCCCATTTATGGGCATCGGATCGGAAGGCTACGTCGCACTGAAATTTGATCGGCGATTTGTCGGGATAGAACTGAAAGAATCTTATTTTCGAGCTGCGATTGGAAACCTTCGATCAATTTCAGATAGCAGTCAACCGTCTTTGTTCGCAGAATCAAACGAAGGGCCGACATCATGCCAACAGCCAGAACCGTGAAACCGCGGCGCCGACTCGAGCGTGAGATCGCCGCGGATATTCGCCAATGGATGCAACTCCATGGTTATCTGGCGATCCGCTGTGTCGCTGGGCCTGTGCGATCAATGCGAATCGGCCAGGAGACGCCAGAGCAGACCAACCCTGAAGGCTTCCCGGATTGGTGCTTCCTGAAAGTTGATAGTCACGGTTGCGACGATTGGACGGACGTATTTTTTATTGAAACTAAACGACCCGGCGAAAAACCGACAAAGATACAGCAGGCATGGTTGGAAAGCCTTCGGATAGAGGCTTTCCGGGCCGAATGGTTTGATGGTTTCCGAGAGCCGGAAGGCGTGCGGCCTTTTCTGACCTGGTGGGAAGAGAACTTTGGCGAGGTAGAATGGCGTGAGTGAACCTTGCAATTGCCTATGCCATCGTGCATCGATTAAGTCTGCATTGAACCATCGGTGCCCGTGCGAAGTGGATGAGCGCATCAGGAAACTTGAGGCGGAAAACATCGCGCTTCGCCGCATAGTCAACCAAATCGAAGCAGAACTCGACAAAGCACTTTCTGCGGTCGCTGATTTGCGAATTCAGTTGTTCGGTGAGTAGGCACGGCATGAAATCTCCTCTTGACAACGAATTTACTCCGGCGCATACTTTTCTTCTGGAACACGCGCGGCGATTGATCCACGCAGCGCCCAGAGGAAAGCCGGTCCACCGGGGGGGGCCTCATCCCCTCCGGCCCGGTGCTCATGAGGCGAGTCTTAAATGAAACGCGGGACGCCAAATCATCCGAAGGTCGCTGAACTTGCGGAATCGCTCGGGGTTTGCCGAGCACACGCAATAGGTATCCTCGAATTACTTTTCCACTTCACCGCACAATATGCTCCCGAAGGCAACATCGGGAAGTATTCTGACCGCCGAATTGCTGCCGCTTTGGACTGGCGTGGCAAGCCAAATATATCCATCGATAAAGAGGCGATGAGGCTCATACGGGCGCTTATCGACACGGGTTGGATCGACTCACGGAGCGATCACAGGCTGGTCACACACGACTGGCAAGAGCATATCGACAGGGCCACGGCGCAACGACTAAGCAGGAACGGAAAACGTGCTATCGCGTCCTATCAACAAGATACGCCGAAAGTGTGTACCCAAAGTGAAACCCAGAAATGCACCCCTCCAGAGCCAGAGCCAGAGCCAGAGCCTGTGCCGCATCCTGTCGAGTGTGTTGTCACACACTCTCTTATCGATTGTGCTATCGCACAATCTCCATCAACCGAAGTTGAGGAAAACGGAGATGACCCGATGAAACCCTCGCTGCTGAATCCGCCATTCTCGACTCTCGGAAGAGTTCGAAAGAAAAAAGCAAAGCCAACCGGGGATTCGGAGATCGCCCAATGGTTCGAAGCCGAGTTCTGGCCGCTCTATCCACGGCGGATCTGCAAAGTGTCGGCACTGGCTGCCGCAAACAAGCGGGTCGTTTCAATCGAAACCCGCGCTGAAATCATCGCCGGACTAAAGGCGCAATTGCCGCAACTGTCAGCACGGGAATCGGAATTCATCCCGTATCCATCGACCTGGCTTAACCAGGAACGATGGAAAGACGAACCGGAGAAGCCACAAATGCACGTATCGCGGCACGCCGCGAAAAACGAAGAAGTGCTCACGCATTTTCGCCGCATGATGCGGAAGGAGGCAGAAAAACATGCAGATTACAGAGCAGAATCTCAATGACGCAAACGGGCAATTGAAGATGCTGTCGTATTATCCAACAGACGCGGAAACACAAGCGGCAATCATGCGCCTTCTGGCTAAGATATGCCCACACGTTGAGGCTCTTGAATGGCTCGTGAACACATTCGTTGATCGCATCGGGAAATGGCACGGGCCGGCGGAATTGCGGGCTGTACTGTGCTGGAAATACCGGCCCTCTGATGGCGTTGAATTAGATTCGGCGCTGGCGGGGTTTCGGCCTCTCGATGGCGAGGCATTGTCTATTGAGCGTCACAACGAGCGACGACAATTGTGGAATCGGGCACTCCCGTTTAAGCGACTGCAATGATTATTCCTCTGTACGAATATCGCGCCAAACTTCTGTCGGACCCGTCCCGATCGGCTCGTTTTAAGGAACTGGACCGTCTGATTGCCATCGAGAAAGCACAAGCTGGTCACGTCGGCCGCCCCAAAGCTCTCGTGTACTCCTGCTATTGTGGCCGTTGCTCCAAGTGCAGAGCGCGGAGATCGTATTGGCGGAGAAAAAATCAAGCATGAACGAAGAAAGACCAAGAATCGCAGACGTGCAACTTGCCCGATGTATGGTTTTTAAAAGTCCGGGGCCGCCGTTCTATGCTGCCCGATGTAAGTACGAGATCGGACACCATGGGGATCACGCGTTTGGAAGCATGAGAGAGGCAAAGAAAAGAGACGAGAGATCCCTGGCCGCATACTACAAGGACATGGCTATATTTCCACCGCATGGTGACACGAGCAGCCCCATTTTCTGGAGGTCCGTCGTGCAGTATTTGGAAAAACACATAGCGCAGACACACGAGAAAGAAAACATGCTGAGAGGCGAACTCTCTCGGGCCGTCGCCCGTCTCGAGCAAGTTCACGCCCAGCGGGATGCAGTAGCCGAAAAATAGTATTTGACACGCCGCCAAATCCCCTTGTATTCTCTCTGTAGGTAAGCAGAACATCGCTTGCCATCGGTTCACGGCTCCCGATAGAGACCGTCTCCCAACGTGGCCAGTACACTACATTTGCCTCCACCGGGGCGATTTCTTCTGCATTCTTCCCGCGGCAAATCAATCATAACCCGCAAAAAAGCCCATCGATGGCTAGCTGCTGGTCGCGTGATTCTGATCGGCCAATGCATTGTTCGCATGATTGAATCCGATCCGCGCGTGATTGCTGAACGCAAACATGCCGATAAGCCCCGATTATATTTCTCAGCCGACAGTCAAATGGCCCGCGAACAATCGCACTGGCGATGGTATGCCGGTCGCTCTGACAACGTTTCCGTGATGAAAGCCCATCGAGGATATACGCGGTGAAGGACTGGAAAACAACTGCATTTGGGGTTATTTCTGCGTGTTTCGCATTCGTGCTGTTCTCCCCAGACTACTTCCCAGCATGGCTCGTAGATATTGCCGCATTTGCGCTTGCGGGCGGACTGGCCGGCCTCGGGATCACGGCGAAGGATTATCGCCGGTCTCTTATCGATCGCCCGTGGAACGATCCGAAATGAGGAGACATGGTTAATGATTTGGACGCTGCCGTCTCAATCGTAATTATCTTAACCGGCCTTCTGACGATGACATGGTGGATCATGAAGTTAACGATTCGATCCGAATTGCAGCAGTTCAAGGTAGACTTCATTGACTACTTGAACAAGCAGTACGTGCGTCGGACGGAGTGTGGCTTAATGCATCAGGATACGAATCGTCGCCTCGGAGATATCGAGCAAGATGCCTAACCCAGCCCCACGGCCCTGCTCAATACCCCATTGCCGCGCATTAGCGCCCTGCCCTGAGCACAGCAGGTCGATGTACGCATCTGAGAGGCAATATGACCGTGAACGCGGTTCTGCGGCTTCCCGTGGCTATGGCCGGCGATGGAAAATCGTGCGCGATTGCTACCTTGCACAGCATCCCTTCTGCGCTGACCCATACCGAGAGCATCAGCAACCGACAATGGCTACTGAGGTTGACCACATCGAGCCGCATCGAGGAAACACGGCTAAGTTCTGGGACTTCAGGAACTTGCAATCATTATGCAAGTCATGTCATTCCCGTAAGACTGCGAGCGGTGGGTAGGTTTGCCTATTTGTTTGATTTGCAAGGCCGATTTTCAGCAGAAGGTTGGCATACGCCAAATGAAATATTGCGATCTCGACTGTCGAAGAGAATCCGACAGAAGGAGACTTACGGTCGTCGGAAAGTTCTGGAATCGGCGACCATGCCAATGTAAATGCTGTGGCAATGAATTTTACCCGAAGGCTACAAATCGCACAACATTCTGTTCGCGAGATTGTAGTTTTGAATACAAGGCTCGTCCCTATAGCAGAACCGGGACGATACACCTGTGGTCTAAAGAATGCGTGATTTGCGGGCAACGGTTTTGGGCTAAAAGAAAAAACAAAACCATTTGCTCCAATGATTGTTTCAAGGCCATAGCACGTCAATTATCATCATTGCATCATGTCTATTCAGCGGCTGGTCAAAAGATATGTGCAGAATGCGGGCAGGGGTTCGAGGTTGAGCGTGGCGGCAAGCGTAGATTGTTTTGCTCTCAGAAATGCTCTCGCAAAGGAGGGCACCGTCTAACGAAAGCAAAGAGACGTTGCAAAATAAGCGCATGGGCCGGGCATTCTCAGGTAATACGTTTTCGGGATATTTGGGATAGAGATGGAGGTCGATGTCATATTTGCAATGGATTATGTTTTCGTTCCCATGAAGGTGCTCATCCACTCGCCCCAACTCTCGATCATAAGACCCCTGTATCATTGGGCGGGACTCACACGAAGGAAAATGCCGGGATTGCTCATTTCATTTGTAATGCATTCAAAGGAAAGAATACGACCGTTAATGAGAGATTGAAGTTCTTGTGTATCAAGGCGGTCGAATTAGCCGAAGAGGGCAGGCATAAAGATGCTTGGGGCTACCACCCACTAGGGCGGGGTCAAAAGCTGACAGCCGAGGCTGGAGAC
>ERZ1292629.853-Hain-H43-01um-R1-853-length-33007-cov-9_pt2 | contig 27067 bp, 25 predicted proteins | sample MGYA00564399_ERZ1292629 | MGnify/ENA primary metagenome ERZ1292629 (study PRJEB36523, sample SAMEA6512636) | groundwater metagenome | collected 2019-01-08 | study: AquaDiva: Metagenomics assemblies of 32 groundwater samples
AGAGAAAAAGTTAAATACATTTAACTTTTTCCGAGCGAATGAGAATATATGCGGCCTGCCTGCCGGCAGGCGAAGCCCATATACTAACCCAGCATTGAAATATACCAACCAATTATCTTACTCCCCCATAACATGGTTATAAATGTTCCAATCGCAAGATATGTTCCAAACGGTGTGGCGCAGGAAAATTTTCTGCCTCCAAACACAATCAACAGCAAACTAAAAATCGCGCCCAAAATATACGCGATTGCCAAAGCCGGCAAAATTCCCGGCCAACCAAGCCAAACCCCCATCATCGCGCCCATTCTAACATCTCCCCCGCCGATCCATTTTCCTCTTGAAATTAAATATTGAAAAAGAAAAAAACCGGCTCCAACAATACAGCCAATCAGCATTGATGTCACCGTAACGCCGGAATAAAAATTGAAAATAAAACCAAGAATTACGCCAACCCAAACCACTTCCGACAATATGATTTGATAAAGCAAATCATAAATAAATATAACTACTAAAAACAAGACAAAAATTAATTGATGCGATAAGTGAAACGCGCTAACATCGCCATTGCGCTCATTTAAAGCATGCCACGCGACGAGCGTAAATAATATAGCCGTTCCAAGCTCCACAAAAATAAAATGCCGAGGTATCACCATTTTGCAAGTCCTGCATTTGCCAAACAAAAAAATATAGCTGAAAACAGGTATATTCTCGTACCATGCTAATTGTCTGCGGCAACCCGGGCATATGCTTCGCCCTTTGACAATCCGAATATTTTCACGCGCGCGCCAAATCAATGAATTCAAAAAGCTTCCCAAACTAAGGCCAACTAAAAATATTATCAGATAAACCAAACCGCCTAAACCTAAAAAAACCATATGTGATGATACATCAAATTTATTATATCACAACACAACAAAAAGAAAATACCATATAACAAAAAACCCTCTTGCAAACTCCAGCATCGCGTCCGACGTTTTTGTCTGACGCAACATAAAGTTACAAAAGGGATTTTATAATACTAATCGGCTAATCCCGATGGTGTAAGCGAGATTCCCGTGCTCAAACCATTCATTGACCCTTCCAAAGTCGCTGCGATTGTATAGGTGGATGTGGCACCGGTATAAGTATAAACTGTCGTGCCAGGATCCCCCGGTACTACTCCCATGTACGGGCTGGAACAACTGCTTGTCGCAAAACCGCCTGAGTTTAAACAGGCAAAACTTCCGGAACCAAGCGTTCCAGTGCCTGACGGATATTGGCTCTGATCAGTATAATAAAGTTCCAAAGCTGTCTGAAGCTGTTTCAAATCAGCTAAACGCTTTGAATCTCTCGCTTTTTGTCTTGCGTTGCCCAAAGCGACAACGGCCAAAGTTGAAAGCAAACCGATAATGGCGATAACAACCAGCAATTCAATCAAAGTAAAACCTTTCTTATTCATATTGTCACCCCCTCTCTAATTCGCATTTTTATCATATGTCCAATATTATAACATTTCTTTATTTTTTCCGCAATATTTTTCTGACTTTATCGACAACCTCCGACGGTTTAAAATGAGTTTTAATTAAATAATCAACCGCGCCCTCATCAAGCCCTCTTTGCACATCATCTTTCTGGCCTAAATTTGTTAAAAGAATAATTGGAATATTTTGTATTGTCGGATCTTTTTTTACCTCTTCAAGAACGGCAAAACCATCTAATTTAGGCAAGAGAATATCCAGCAAAACAATATCGGGTTTTTTCTTTTGAATATCCGCCAGTCCTTTCTCGCCGTTATTCGCGACGCTGACCTTAAAACCCTCCATTTCAAATTTTTTCTGATAAATTTCCGCCAAAAAAACATCATCCTCCACAATTAACACGTAAGCTCCTTCTATTTTTTCTTTTGCTGGCATAATATAAAAATTTGTAAATTTAAATAAATTAAGACTAACCAAAATTATATCATATTGCGCAAAGCGAGTCCAATCGCAACCGACATTCTCGGACCTATCTGCCTCAACACAGGCCTCAAACCATCTTGATACACAACTCTGCCCCACGGATCTCCAATAAAACTTTTAATTTTAAACGTATCAGATATATACTTTGTTAAAAACGGCAGAAATCCCATACCGCCAGTAATAACAATTTTTTCAGGCCGCTTATTTTCGTTTCCTTCTTGGCGTAAAAATATTTCCAGACTGATTCCAATCTCCTTCATTATAGGATCAATAACCGGAATAAATAAATCCAGAAACTTTTTTTCCGAAATAATCGTTTGCTTGCCTTGGTTTATATACGCGAAAAAATCGTACTTGGCCTGCTCAACCAAATCCGCTTCCAATCCCAAAATATTTTGCAAAAGCTTATCCACCTTATTTCCGCCGGATTCAATCGTTTGGTGCGTAATCGGAATGCCCTGATCATTGATGAAGAAATTGGTTCTCTCGGCTCCAATATCAATAACCATGGTTACGGCCTGATCTTTTCCTATCAGACACCTGGACAGAGCGGCCGATTCCGGCTCGAGCGCCTCAAGAGTCAGCCCTGCTTTCTGAAATATTTTGGAATAAAAATTAATAATTTCGTGCCCAACGGCATTCACCAATATTCTTTGGCTTTTCTTCTCTTTTTCTTCTTTAAGAACCTGATAATCCAAAGCCATTTCTTCCAACGGCATTGGAAGCAATTTTTTCACTTCAGCCCTAATCATTCGATCTAATTCATCCTTATTAACAACCGGCAAAGTAACCAAGGCATGGAATACCGACGAAACCGGCAAACTAACAACGGCTGATTTGGCTTCGGCTTTCGCGGCCGAATAAACACCCTTCAACATCCTAGAATATTTTTCTACTTTGTCTTCTGAAACAGGCTCCGTGATTTCAATTTTTTCCGCCGGCTTTCCCAAGTCAACCAAATTATTTTCTTTTGCAAGATTCAATTTGTGAACATCGTGCTTTTCACTAGTCAGCCCATACGTAAATAATACAGGTCTTTTTTTCTCCTGTTTTAATTCAACAAGTTTTATGCCGCCGGCGCCGATATCAACACCCAAATAAGATTTGGGTTTCAACCAAAACATAGAATGTATTTTATCTCGTTGCGGGTATTATACCAAAGATCCGTGCAAAATGGTAGAATAGATATTGAAAACTGGGGATAAATAAGTTATACTTCTCTGCAGGCGCGGTTGGAAATTTTCTTCGCTTTCCTCGTCCGCGAGGACTCGGGGATGCTCACTGTGGCGAGCATAACCCGCTAAGAAAAATTCCAATCGCACCATTCAAAATATTATCAACTCACATTATGTTTCTATTTAATACGCTCACTCGCAAAATTGAAGAATTTAAGCCCATCAAAAAAGGCCGAGTTGGAATTTACGCCTGCGGGCCTACTGTTTACAATTACGCGCATATTGGAAATTTACGCTCGTATGTTTTTGAAGATGTTTTGAAAAGGGTCTTGCTATACAACGGTTATAAAGTAAAACACATAATTAACATCACGGATGTCGGGCATTTAACCAGCGACGGGGATGTTGGCGAAGACAAAATGGAAAAAGGCGCGCAACGCGAAGGAAAAACCGCCTGGGAAGTTGCGGAGTTTTATGCCAAAGCGTTCAAAAACGACTTGAACGGCTTAAACATTTTAGAGCCGGACAAGTGGCCGAAAGCAACCGACCACATCAAACAGCAAATAAAATTAATCAAAATTTTAGAAAAAAAAGGACTCACTTACAAAACAAACGACGGGATATATTTTGACACTTCAAAATTAATCGACTACGGCAAACTAGCTCAACTTGAAAAGCAGGAACTTAAAGCCGGCGCGCGCGTTGAATTGGGCGAGAAAAAAAACATCACTGACTTCGCGTTGTGGAAATCGAGCGCCCCAAAAGGCGCTCGTCCTGAGCGGGGCGAAGGATCCCTCAAAAAACAAAAAAGACAAATGGAATGGAAGAGCCCATGGGGAATCGGCTTCCCTGGCTGGCATATAGAATGCTCGGCCATGGCGGAAAAATATCTCGGCCAGCCGTTTGATATTCACTGCGGAGGAATTGACCACATTCCGGTTCATCACACAAATGAAATCGCGCAAAGCGAGGCGGCTTATGGCAAACCATTGGCAAATTATTGGATGCATGGAGAATTTTTGATCATGTCCTCGCCGCAAGACGATTCATCCGCGAAAAAAATGTCCAAATCAACCGGCAACTTTATAACTTTGGAAACTTTATCCCGCCATGAGGCGGGATCCCGACTCGCCGTCGGGAAAAACTTCAATCCTCTCGCCTATCGCTACTTATTGCTGCAAACGCATTACAGAAAACAGCTTTCATTTTCCTTTGAGGCGTTGCAGGCAGCGCAAAACGGGCTGGAACATTTTTACCAACTCGCGTCTGTCATTCCGAGCGAAGCCGCGCTTAGCGTGGCTGACGAGGAATCTCTGTCCAAACAATTTCTCTCCGCCATCAACAACGACCTTGACATCCCGGCCGCGCTAGCATTGACTTGGCAGGCCATCCATGATAAAAAAATAACAAGGAAGCAACTGCTCAAATTTGACGAGATCTTCGGACTTGGCTTGGCAAAATTAAAAAAAGAAAAAATTGAAATTCCAGAAAAAATTCAGAAGCTCGCCAAACAGCGCGACCTCGCCCGCGAACAAAAAAACTGGGCCGAAAGTGACAGGTTGAGGAAAGAAATTGAGGCCGCCGGATTTGCCGTGGAAGACGCGAAAGCTGAAACGAAAATAAAATTAAACTGATATGGCCGCAGAAACCAAATTTGCCGGAGATAAAAAAGTCGGGGTGTCTCTTTTTGGAAATCTTGAACAAAAACTTGTTAAAAAATTCGTTGACAAAATTCCAAAATGGATTGAAACCTATCACCTCACTCTTTCAACTTTGGTTTGGTGCGCCTTTATTATCTTATTCGGGTATTTGGCCGCGCATTATAATATTAACTGGTTATGGGGAACTTCGGTAATGATTTTATTGCAGTATATCACGGACCTCTTTGATGGCGCTGTGGGCCGTTTTCGCAACACCGGTCTTGTGCACTGGGGCTACTATATGGATCATTTCCTGGATTATATTTTTCTCTGCTCGCTTTTGATCGGCTATTCTTTTATTTTTAACGACAAATTTAATACCCTATTTTTTATTCTCGTCAGCTACGGCGCGTTCATGGTCAATTCATATCTTTCATTTGCCGCCACGAACGAATTCCGCATAGCTTATTTCAAAATCGGCCCGACCGAAATTCGGCTCGCTTTCATTATTACAAACATCCTCATTATTTTTTCACACGACAAAGCGCCGCTTACCATGTTCCTACCTTATATATTTTGGGCGTCAATCATAGGACTGGGAGCTGTTGTCTATTCAACGCAAAAAATCATGTGGCAAAAAGACATGGAAAATAAAAAAGCCGCGGAGAATTCTACAGCCACTTCTTCTTTTTGAAAACAGCGGTCATTAACACGGCGCCGAAAATAATGATTATCAAAATCGCCCAAAACCCGAACGGCTGATTTATTAACGGATTCCCCGGCGCCCGGATCGCGAAAAGCGTCGCCAGCAAAGTCAGCGGAAAAGTCACTACCGAAATCACGGTCAAAAATCTCATCACTTCGTTTGTCCGCAAACCAACCAGCGACTCGTTTGTTTCATGCAGAGCGTTCACACTCTCTTTTTGGCTCTCCAGCGTGTGCCAAATTTCATTCGTATACTCTCTCAAAGTATTAACGTAATTTTGATAAGAAGATATATCAAGCTCTCTCCCGCCGTGCGTAACCAATTTTTCCAACACGGTCTTATGCCCCTGCATGGTTTTTCGGAAATTAACCACATTTGTTTTTAACCGCAGAATTTCTTCGGCCATCACTCTGCCGGAAATTTCAGCAAACATTTTTTTATCCACGGCGTCAATATCCTCGCTGACGTGCAACAAAATCGGGAAAACAGAATCCAATAAACGGCGCAACAGCTCCAACAACAGGTGCGTGGCCGTGCCTTGGAAAAATCGCTCCCTCAAACCGCTATTTTTAGCGCATTCTTTGTAAAAAATATCAACAATGGGCAGAGAATTATCATGCACGGTTATCAAAGTTGAGCCGCTGATGAAAAAATCAATTTCCGTAAAGCCCAAACGCTTTGTTTTTTTGTTAAATACCGGAAAATGAAGCACGACAAAATAATACCCGTCCCTTTTAACAAACTTGGTTCTTTGAATTTTTGGAAGGCACTCCTGAATTTCTTGGTCATGAAAATTAAATCTTCTCTGAATCGCGCGCAAAACATTCTCCTCCCGCTTGGGAACATTTATCCACACCAGCCCCTTATTTTGTATTTCGCTTAGACGCATCATACATACATTATACCACAATGACTAGGGACGAACAAAGAAGAAGGCGTTTTCTTCTTTCAAAGCCCGACGTCATTGCAAAGCTTTGCTTACATTGTTGCCACGGGTAAAATATGATATACTAATTATGTGGAATTTTGCACGAAATTTTTTTAATTATGGCCGACAATCTTCACGAAAAAAAACTTCAAGAACAGCCTCCGGAACAGCCTGTTGAATTTGCGCCTGAAAACGAAAGTCAAACTGAAAAAGAATACACGGTTGAACAACAAAAAGAGCAGGTGGCATCCGAAACTGTTGAAAACAAAAACGCGCCCGCGAGGATGCCGTCCAACAAAAAGAAACTAATCCATCAAATACCATCTTTTAGAGACGAGGTTACTGTTAAAATTGAAAAAATCTTGGAAGACGGGCTGAACGATTCTTTCCAGAGGCTTTCGCCGGTCGCGAAGCAGGAATTTAAACTAAAAGGAGAACGGGCGGCGCTGGAGATTCGGGAGCTGCTTAAAAGCGCTCATGTTAAAGTTAAAAAAATCTTGCGGCTGATTCTGGATTGGTTGCGCATGTTGCCCGGCATCAATAAATTTTTTCTGGAACAAGAGGCAAAAATCAAAACAGATAAAATCGTGGCGCTTAAGAATCGGCCAGAAAATTGATTATGGAGTTAACATTTTTAAAAGATTTGCTCGCTCCCCTTTTGGAAGACCAATTATTCCTCACCGCAGGTTTTTTTCTCGGCGCATTTTTTTTCATATACGGATTTTTGCGCGTCATTCGGACACTCCTCATCGCTAAAGGAAAAGAAAGCAAGGCCTTCCACAAAACAATTCTTCTTATAAAAGTTCCCAAAGAAAAAAAAGGCGAAAAGCCCGAAACCGCAAACACTGAAAACAACCTCAGCCAAATCAGAGAAGAAATCGCCGTGGCAGAAACGCTTTTTTCGGCTGTGGCCGGTTTGCGCAGAGAGTCTGGATTTTTTTCTTGGCTAACTGGAAGAAACGATCACGTCGCCTTTGAAATCGTGGTAAAAGACAGCCGGATCTCTTTCTATGTCGCTGTTCCAAACAAACATAAAAATTTCTTGGAACAGCAGATCCACGCTCAATACCCGCACGCGGAAATTACCGAAGAGCCGGATTATAATATTTTCAAGCCGCAGAGCCATATTGTCGGCTCATATTTATGGATGAAACACAAATCGGCTTTTCCGTTAAAATCATATAAACAACTTGACAGCGATCCTTTGGTCGCGCTTTTAAACCCGCTTAGCAAAATTCTTGACGACGAGGGCGCGCTGATACAATTTATCGTCAGGCCGGCCTCCGGGAAGTGGCGCCGTCAAGGCGTGAAAATGATACGAGATATAAAAGAAGGACAAAAATTTGAATATGTGGCAAAACGCGGATGGTTTGTCAGGGGTCTTCATAAATGGGGAAAAATAGCGGCGCCGAAAAAAAATGATCCAAGCAAACAACACGAAGCCGTAAAATACCAACTAACTCAAATGGAAGAAGAAATGGTTAAGAACATGGAAGAGAAAATTGGCAAAGGCGGTCTTGAAACAACAATACGCGTCGTAAGCTCGGCAAATACAAAAGAAAAAGCAACAATCAATCTTGAGAATATCATCAACGCATTCAGCCAATATAATTTGTACAGATACGGCAACACCTTGGCCGCGGCAGTTCCTAAAAAACCAGGCGCGCTAATCAGCCAATCAATTTTCAGATCAATGCGCGAAGACAGATACATGGTTTTCAACACAGAAGAAATGGCCGGCTTTTGGCATTTGCCGATTCCTAGCACTGAAACGCCGAATATAAACTGGCTGGGCGCGCGCAAGGCCCCTCCACCGATCAATATGCCTAAAGAAGGCGTTATTTTGGGCCGAACTGTCTATCGCGGAGAAGAAACAATCGTAAAAATGAAAAGAGCCGACCGCAGAAGGCATTTATACACGATAGGTAAATCCGGAACTGGTAAATCCACTTTTATCCAAAATTTGGCGGTGCAAGACATCCAAAACGGCGAGGGCGTTTGCGTGGTTGATCCGCACGGCGATTTTGTTGAATATGTTTTACAGCATGTGCCAAAAGAAAGAGCGGATGATGTCATTTATTTTAATCCTTCAGACATTGAACGCCCGATCGGCTTAAACATGCTCGAAGTAAACACCGAAGAACAGAAGGACTTTGCCACGCAGGAAATGATTTCAATTTTTTATCGTCTTGTTACGGATCCATCCATGATCGGGCCAATGTTTGAACATCAAATGAGAAATGTGATGTTAACTTTAATGGCCGACATGGAAAATCCCGGCACTCTTGCCGAGGTCCCAAGAATGTTTACGGACGACGAATTTGTTGGCGAGTGGAAGAAAAAATTAACCGACCCGATGGTGTTGGCGTTTTGGGATAAAGAAATGGCCAAGACCTCCGATTTCCATAAATCAGAAATGCTTGGATATTTAATTTCCAAAGTCGGACGGTTTGTTGAAAATGGAATGATCAGAAATATAATCGGCCAATCGCACTCGGGTTTTAATTTTAGAGAAGTGATGGATCAAAAGAAAATTCTGCTCGTTAATCTGGCCAAAGGTCTTGTGGGAGAAATAAATTCAAACCTGCTTGGTATGATTATTGTTTCCAAACTGCAGATGGCCGCCATGGGACGCACCGCTGTGGCGGAAGACCAGCGCCATGATTTTTATTTATACATGGATGAATTTCAAAACTTTATTACCGAATCAATCGCCACCATCTTGTCTGAAGCGCGAAAATATCGTTTGGATTTAATAATGGCGCATCAATATTTAAAACAGCTTGAAGACAACAAAGGCAAAACAACCGTGCGCGACGCGGTGCTTGGCAACGCCGGCACGCTTGTTTCTTTCAGAATCGGCGTGGAGGATGCGGAAATTCTGGCCAAAGAATACGCGCCTGTATTTTCCGCCTATGATTTGATAAACATCGAACAGTACACGGCATATACAAAATTGCTTATTGACAATACTGCCGCAAAACCGTTTAATATGCTTGTCTACGGTCCCCAATCCGGAAACAAGGAACTGGCCGCGGCCATAAAAGAATTGTCCCGCCTGAAATACGGCAGACCGCGAGAAATCGTTGAAGCGGAAATCATGGAAAGAGCCCAGCTTGACGCGGCCGTTTCAAAAGGAGAAACTGAATTAAGCGAGGCGACACTTTAATTAATTGTCATGCTGAACTTGTTTCAGCATCTCCTGAAACACGAAATATCCTGAAACAAGTTCAGGATGACATCTTGTATGACTACGATTTACAGAAAATATCGTCCCCAGACATTTTCCGATGTTTCAGGTCAGGATCATGTCGTCAAAACAATTATAAATGAAATCGCATCTGAAAAAATCGCGCATGCTTATTTATTTTCCGGCCCGAGAGGCACGGGAAAAACCACAATGGCGCGTCTTCTTGCCAAGGCCGTAAACTGCCAAAACCGGAAAAAAAATGAACCATGCAACGAATGTTCCTCCTGCCGAGAAATCACGGCCGGCAACAACATTGATGTCATTGAAATTGATGCGGCCTCTCACACAGGCGTCGATAATGTAAGGGAAAATATAATTGAAAACGCCCAATTCAAACCGACCAGATCTCCTTTCAAAATTTTCATCATAGATGAAGTTCACATGCTTTCCACCAGCGCTTTTAACGCTTTGCTTAAAACACTGGAAGAACCGCCCAGCCATGTAATTTTTATTTTGGCCACAACTGAACCGCATAAACTTTTGGCCACAATCATTTCCCGCTGTCAGCGATTTAATTTTAAAAAAGTCGGATACGAAGAAATGAAAAAACGGCTGGAAAAAATTTGCAAAGAAGAAGAAATTAAAGTTGACCAAAAAATCATAGACAGGGTGATAAATAAAAGCGACGGCTGTTTGCGCGACGCGGAAAGTTTATTAGGCCAGATTTTCAGTTTAAATTTAAAAAATATTGAAGCGGAAGACGCGGAAACCATTCTCCCGACCTCCGACATTCAGACTCTCATTTCCTTCGTTGACTCTATCGTTGGAAATCAGCCGACTGGAGCTTTAAATATTATAAAAACTCTGACCGAAGAAGGCGTTAATTTGGAACAATTCGCTTTTGATGTTCTTGAAATACTCCGACTGATGATGATAATTCAAATTGACGCGCGCGGAAAAAATATTCAGCACGATTTTAGCGACGCGGACTTTATGAAAATTAAAAATATCGCGACAAAAATTACAGACAAAAAAATTGTGCGAATGATTGAATCTTTGTTAATCAGAAAACGCGACATTAAAATCGCCCCTATCCCCCAGCTACCTTTGGAATTGTTTATTATTGAATTTAGCGATGAAAATTCAGATGATAATTCTTTAAATGGCCCCGCTGCGAAAAAAAACACGGAAACAAAAAAAGAAACGGCGGAGGATAAGCCACGGGCTCAAACAATAACACAGACAATCAAAGAAACAATCTCGCACATTAGGAGCCATCACCAAATTACAACAACGGCTGAACAAATCAAAGAAAAATGGGCCGACCTCATAGCGAAAATTTCCGAACAAAACCACTCGCTTACATTTATTTTAAAAATGAGCGAAATTAAATCAGTTGACAGCGAGGGCCTTCATATAACAGTCCCCTACTCTTTCCACCAAGATAAAATAAATGATCTTAAAAACAAAAAATTAATAGAGGCGCGTTTAAACGACATGTTTTCAGAAAAAATTCTTTTAAATTGCGACGTTAATTCCAGCCAACAGCCAAAAACAGAAGAGGATCTAAATAATTTAGCGGCGGATTTTGGCGGAGAAATTGTCGTATAATTTCAGTATGAAAAAAATTCTTCTAACGCTATTAATATTCACAGCCGCTTCGGCCTTTTTCTTATATTTCATTCAGAAAAACTCTGAAGCGAGCCCAAATCCAAATAACCCAACACCGCCAAATGAACAAACCACGACTACGGCCGAAATAACCAAACAGGCAACAACGAGCCAAAAAATTATAGAGATCAAGAATCCTGAAGTCAATTTTGTAAATCTGCCGGTTCCATTTACTCCGGAAGCCCCCGATGGCCTGATGGTTAAACCATGGAACAACTCCTGCGAAGAAGCATCCACGGTGATGCTTGACGAATTTTATCTTGGCAATACCAACGCGAGAATCCCCAAAGAAAAAGCCAAGAAAATGATACTGCGCTATATCGGAATTGAAAATAAAATATTCGGCTACAACGCGAACACAAACAGCAAGGAGATAGTAAAATTAATAATTGAGTACTCAAAATATTTTGAAGCGCGGATAGTCGCAAATCCGACACTGGACGATATAAAAGAACAGTTGAAAAATGAACGGCCGATTATAGCTCTCTTGAATGGCCGCAAACTGGAAAACCCGCGCATCAATTTTGCCGTAAATGGATCATACTATCATACGTTTGTAATAAAAGGATTTGACGAAGAAAAAAAAGAATTTATCGTAAATGACAACGGCGATCTCAAGCAGGGTCTTGACTTGCGCTACGGCTATGATACAATTTTAGGCGCTTTGGCCGATTACAATCACAAACTTGGAAAAACAGTCGCGCCTCCTACGGTTATTTTCACCAAACAAAGAATCCTTGTTAAAACAGCAAACAGCGGCCGCATATACCTGATTACGGACAATGAAAAACATCATGTAACATCGCCGGCCATCCTCAAAGATAATGGCTGGAAATGGAATATGGTATTAACTGTTGAAAAAGAATGGCTGAATAAATTTTCGGAAGGCTATCCGATATAAAATTCCGAGATCGTCTAATGGTAGGACACGAGACTCTGAATCTCGTTATCTAGGTTCGAATCCTGGTCTCGGAACACGGTTCAATTTATGCCGATTTGGACCACCGTTCGTAGACTAACTTCAATTAACTATGACAAAAAAAGGATCAGAGATTCCGCCCGGCTCATTTCGTCCTGCTCCACCAACAGAATCTAAAATAGGAAGAGAAACTAAACCGGCCAAAGCAGAATCGCATCCAGATTTAGTGGCAAGATATTCTTTGTTTAAAGAAAAATTGGAGCCGAAAAATGAAACGGTTTATCATCCTTGCGGGGCGTATGATGTGTCGCCGTCAATTGCCTTTCCAAAAAGCAGAGTCATATATGTAGATTTGGACAAAAAATCAATTGAGGCTTTAAAAAAAGCGGGGTATGAAGCTTACGCAAAATCCGCTCTTAAATTCAACCCAGGAAACATAGACATTCTCATTCTTCTTAACCCGCAAATACCGCCCGACATACCAGCGTCTCATGTAACTCCAGGCGGATATGTTTTAAGTAATGATTACCATAGAACAGCTTCCACGCTAAAAATAAATCCTAATTTTAAATTGCAAGCAGTTATCGGAAATTCAAAAAACGGCCCAATTTTTGACACCAAAAAGCTAGAAGATTACTGGGCCGAAGTTGAAACCGATGACGAATTCAAGGACGCGCGATTCAGCTGGGGATTAGAAAACTATGAATCCGCCGCTAGGCTCGTAGAGCTTGTAACCGGAAAACGAGAAAATATTCTTCGTGAATATAAAAATATAATCAAGGGCGCAAGAGAACAAGAGAGGCAAGCAGACGCGCGGTTCGTCGCTGAAAATCCAGAAATTAGCATACCTAAAAAAAGCGCGCGAGATCCAATTTTTTTTGAACACAACGGGAAACAACTTATTCTTAATCCAAATTTACCAAGAAAAAAAGGTACGGTTGACGATATTTTTGTTTTTCAAAAAAATATAGAGGTGAATAATTGACAGAAACAAATACAACTGCTAAGGTTTCCTTAACCATAAGGAGGGGAACCAATGGAAAAAAATGGAGCTCCGGCGACTCCGGATTACCCGATCCCGAAGTGGGCACAGCCGTTCTTGATCAAGACGAGCGTAGTGCTCGTGGATGGGAAGCGTTACGTATACGCCATCCTACGGCAAGAAGCGGAACCGGCCATCCCCGGGTTCGTGGGTTGGCCGGATTGCACGTTCCTGTTCATCTCGGACAAGGTGCCGGTTCGCTTCCGGCGCCACTTCCTCGCTCACGAAGTCAGGGAGCGCGACAAGCTGGCTGGACAGCCCGGAAGGTGTCTGGCCGCCCTGCAATTGGAGCTGGCCGGAATCCCGGCTGAAATCCGGGAGGCCTACCTCCCCTACCGCCTCGCGTTCTTCGGCGCGCTCCTGCTCTACTACCGGCAGAAACCGCCCGATGACCCGACGCTGGTGGCAGAACTCACGGCCAGCTACGAACACCTCAAGAAGCTGGTCATGGGCAGGTGAATGGTGAATAAGGAGAACAACACGCACATTCCGCGGGCCGCGCAATCGCAAGGCCCGCGCATTCAAAAACAGCTTTTATAAAAAGGCTGTTTTTGTTTAAGAAGATACAAACAGTTGAATTAAACGCAAATTCATGCTAAAGTAAAGCTTAATATTTATATGGCGCAAATTATAGACGGCAAAAAAATAGCTGAAAAAATAGAAATTCAAACCGCAAAACGGGTGTCTTTGTTAAAAAAGAAGGGCATCACCCCCAAATTGGCGGTTGTTTTGGTTGGCGATCATAAACCATCTCGGACTTACATAAGAAAAAAGCAAGAGGCCGCCGAACGAGTCGGCATTGATTTTAAATTATATGAATTTTCGGGCGATATCGGCAAGAATCAAATTATTGAAGAAATTTTAAAAATACAAAAAGACACGCAACTTTCCGGACTTATAGTTCAGCTGCCTTTGCCTGAACGGCTTTATGTTTCCGAAGTCCTTAACGCCATAAATTCTGAAATTGATGTTGACTGCCTGACTGACGCGAATATCGGCAAGCTGGTGATGAAAACAAATCTGATTGAACCCCCCACTCCATGGGCGGTGATTCATACTTTGAAAGAAATCGGAGTTGATTTGGAGGGCAAAAATGTAACTATAATCGGCATGGGCGCTTTAGTCGGCAAACCTCTCGCGATCATGATGGCTAATGAACTGGCAAGCATCACAACCTGCAACAGCCGCACAAAAAATATTAAAGAAAAATGCCTTGGGGCGGACATCGTTGTTTCCGGGGTTGGCAAAAAAAACTTGATTACTGAAGATATGGTGGAGGAAAACGCTATTGTTATTGACACTGGCATTATTTATGAAAATGGAAAAATGTTTGGGGATGTTGATTTTGACGAGGTTTCAAAAAAAGCCAGTCACATAACGCCTACTCCGGGCGGAATCGGCCCGATCACCGTGGCCAAGCTTATTCTAAACACCGTAATTTGCGCGGAGCAAAAAAATAAACAAAAACTTGACGGTCCGGCATATCAATGATATCCTAAACATACATTTTAACTATATTTGTGGAAGTGAGGTTAAATTCCTCCACTGTGCCGCAACGGTAATGTCCCGATCCTTCGGGAACAAGTCCGGTCTTCAAATATAGGATATCCCGAGCAGGAAAAATTTTAAATTCTGCTCGTTAAGCAGTTTTTTTATATTAATCCATATATGTATATGAAAAAAATCTTACTGTTATCCGGAGCGCTCGTGGTAATGGCGCTTGGCTACAATTGGTTTGCCACAAAAAAATCGGCAAACGACATCCCGAATCTGCAAGTTGAACAAAAACAAACAATTAACGCGACCCTAAATCTTGAAGCGAACGGACAAGCTAGAAGTTTTTCCGGCAACATTGAAAACGGAAAAAGCGCGGCGGATTTTGTTATCTTGCTGACCGAAAAAAATAATCTGCAATTAAAAACAAAAGAATACACTGGCATGGGAATTTTAGTTGAAGGAGTAAACGGAGTTGAAAATAACAATGATGAAAAAAAATACTGGATGTTTTATGTGAACGACCAAATGTCGCAGGTTGGACTTTCTCAATATATCGTAAAAAATGCTGACAAAATTTCTTTAAAATACGAAAAATCTAATTTCTAAAATTTTATGTATTACTTACCAGCCATACTTCTGCTAGCTCTCGGATTGGTAGCGCGACTGGCTCCGCATCCGGCAAATTTCACTCCAATAGCCGCGATCGCTTTATTTGGAGCTTTGTATCTCCCGCGAAAACTCGCGATAGCCGTGCCACTGGCAACAATGTTCATCAGCGACATTTTTATCGGATTTTATGAGTGGCCAATTATGACTGCTGTCTATGCCAGTTTTGCGATTGCCGGAATAATAGGCTTGGTGGCGCGCAAAAACAAAAAATTCCGCGCGATATTTGGCGGAACTCTTTTAGCCAGCCTAACTTTCTTTTTAATAACAAACGCGGCGGTTTGGGCGTTCGGAACAATGTATCCTCGCAATTTATCCGGCTTATTTGAAAGTTACTACATGGCTATCCCCTTCTTCCGCAACAGTCTGCTGGGCGATTTGTTTTATACCGGTATATTGGTAGGCGGAATGGAAGCGATATCTTTACTAAAAAAACAACCGGTGGAAATTAAAAATTAATTTTTTCTCATCCATACATTACTTCCGGCGGCTGTTCCGGTTTTGCTGGAGTCTGCTCTTCTTTTACCCCAATTTTCTTTAGCGGACTCTCAATCGCTTCAACCGGCAAATTGATAGGCGGTTCAGCCCTCTTGCTGGCGGTCTTTTGCAACAACGGCGTCTTTACAAGCGGCATTGGGAAGTGCCAAATCGTAGCCAGCTCTTCAATATTTAAAATATACGGATTCTTGCCGATTTTTATTTTTCTTTTCTTAAACGCGGTGGCGAATTTTTGTTTTAAATACCCTATTCTATAATTTTTAAAAGCATAGCTGGCAAAAGTTCCAAGTTTAACGGTCAACGAGTTCCTCCCGCCGTAATTGAACTGATTCATTGAACCGACAAAACCCTCCATGCATTTGCTTGGATTAAATACTTCTTGTCTCGCGACATAAAGGACTCTAACTTTTGATTTAAAACCGACTTTAGAAATTTTATCTTCCACGGCGGAAACAGTGTCTTTCATCCCTGGAGTTAAATCAGATATTTTACCGGGAGTTTCTTCTTTTTTCTTTTCGGGTTTGGCCGGCGTAGCCGGAGGGTTTATGGCGGTCAAAATTTCGGTGAACAAAACGCTTAAAAATTTAAACAGGAAAAATTGTTTGGCAACAGATTTTTTTTGCGCGACTATCCCCTTGACTAAATCAATGCCGACCTGTTTCCAGCCATCTCCGGTCGGTTCTATTATAATATGCAACCACAAATTTTCTCCAGCTCCTATCCTGGCAAAATTTTCCAAAATAGCGGCCATTGGATCGTTAAATTGATAATCTTTTGTAACACTATGTTCAAACTCTTCGTAAGTTCTTACCGGATATGCGTCAGGCGCGGACAAACCAAATTCAAGTCCAACAATATCATGATCTTTATTAGGAAACGAACTTGAAAGGACACTCGTATAATCCTCAACTTCGGTAATTTCAGCCATCGGATATTGAGCGTAAACTGCCGCCTCTACCAAATCTCTAAATTGCGCTTCAGTGTAAATTAAAAACTGAATATACCCTTCTATGCTGATAATTTCCAGACTAAACCATTTTTGCTTCCAACCATACCAGTATTTTTGACCAAAATTAGGCGTAAGCAAAGCGCCGCTTAATTGCGCGAATATTTGCTCAACCGCTTTGGGACTTTGAATTTGTTCTGGAGGGACGTCAACCGCCAAAAGAACCCATTTCCAATTCGCCGTATGTTTTGCCCGCCGCACTTCGATCCACATTTCCGCTCCCATAAAAAAGAAAATCAGCGCGATGATCGCCCATCCGCCTATCGCAAAAAGCGCTTTTACAAGCTCATTGCTTGGCAAACTAAATAAATTGACCCAAAATGTCCAATCTAAAGCATTTCCAAAAGGCAGCTCTACAACAAAAGGATCCATATCATTTGCTCAATATCTTATAGACGCCTAGGTAGATGATAAGAACGGCAAAAACCGTCCACCACAATCCCAAAGTACCGGAAATCCAACCACTATAATACGCCAACAAGCATACTATTGTTGCCGCGATAGCCGCCATGTGGCGCATGAATTTGTCTGTCATAGTTAAAAAATAAACTTTTTATCTTTCTCGCTCATTTTAAATATAATACCATATTTTTTAATTTAAAGAAACCCCTTTTCCAAGGAGTAACTTTATAAAAATTGATGAAACTTACGTCCGCCTTCTCTGTTTCCAATTGTGAACTACGACTAACAACGGACTCGCAATAAATATTGAAGAATACGCCCCGCTGGCTATGCCGATGAGAAGGGCGAGTGAAAAATATTTGATAGTGTGGCCGCCCAAGAAATATAAGGCGATCAGCGGCAAAAGTGTCTTAAACGTGGTATTGATGGAACGCATCAATGTCTGATTTAAACCCACATTTACGGTGTCGGAAAAATCCTCGGAGCCGTGTCTGATCAGGTTCTCTCTAATTCTATCATACACAACAATTGTGTCGTTTACAGAGTAACCCAGCACGGTCAAAATTGCGACTACGAACGCTGTATCAACCTCTACCCCCAAGAACCGGCCTAGCACGGCAAAAACGCCCATAACAAGCAAGACATCATGAAAAAGAGCCACTATGGCCAAGACGCCATATTTCCAGCTTGCCACCGGCCGAGAGACCTTTCTAAAAGCATAAGCGACATAAACAATAATGCCAAGATTAACAAAAAAAATCGCCCAAACAGCCCGCTGTTTTAACTGTTTGCTGACCGATGAACCGATTGTTTCAAATCTTTCCTCGCGCATTTCGCTGTTTTCTGTCTGCAACTTTGACAGCATAATTTTGAGCACGGCTTGGTGCTCGCTTTCTGATAAAAATTCAGTGCGAATTAACACGCCCTTGTCTCCAATATTCTGAACTGATTGATTTTTAATGCCGGCTGACTGTAAAGCGTCTTGGATTACTGTCTGGCTCGGACGATTTTGGCTGAAAGAAAGTTCCATCATAGATCCGCCGGTAAAATCAATCCCAGGCTTAAGTCCCCACAAAACTAAAAATGCGACACAAAACAAAGTTATCAACCCGCTAATCACCAGCCAAATTTTAGAATACTTTATAAATGGTATTATCATACTATTGCTTCACTGTTAATTCTTCTTTTTTCTTGTACCCAAGAAACATTATATTCCCATCTTCTTTTATAATTGGCAACAGAGCTCTCATCATTGTTCTGGTCAAAACGATGGCTGAAAACATACTGACCAGCACGCCAATCGCCAGTACAACCGCGAAACCCTGCACAAAACCGGTGCCCATCCAAATCATAAATACGCAACTGATAAGAGTGGTAATGTTGCTATCACGAATTGACGGCCATGCCCTCACAAACGCTTCTTCCATGGCCGTTCTCAAACTTTTACCAATTCTCAATTCTTCTTTCAGACGTTCAAATATCAAAACATTCGCGTCAACGGCCATGCCGATGGAAAGTACGAAACCGGCGATGCCAGATAAAGTCAATGTAACTCCGATAAGTTTGAAAATCGCCAAACTTAAGACAGTATAAGCACACAAAGCAATCGCTGCTACAAATCCCGGAAGCCGATAATAAATTATTGTGTACAAAAGCACGGCAATCAAACCATAGATTCCGGCTTTAAAACTCTTGGCCATTGACTCGGCGCCGAGCGTGGCATCAACCTTCTGCTGGCTGATAAGTTCAACCGGAACAGGCAAAGCGCCCGAGTTTAATCGTTGTGAAAGAAGTTTCGCCTCTTGGATTGAGAAACTTCCGCTGATCACCGCGCTTCCATTTGTGATTGATTCATTTACAACCGGAATGCTGATCGGAGTTCCATCCAAAAAAATTGCAATCGCTTTCCCGATATTTCTTTCCGTTAAATCCCCAAATAATTTCGTGCCCTCATCGTCAAACTGCAAAGAAACCTGAACCTGCCCTGTATTTTGGTCCTGCGCGACTTCAGCCCGCTTCAACTGCTTGCCCGATAAACCGGTAGATTTCCAATCCGATTTCGGCGGAACTATATCGGTAGCAGATTTTGTTTTTACATATATTCTTGCAACCTCATAAACCTTAGGCGTCTTTTCGGCTTTTTTATAAATTATATGCCAACCGAATTGAGTTTCAACCGGGCTTGAAATTTCTCCCACCGGCATCTCAAAAGCCATTTTGGCAAATTCCGGCACAACTTGTTTATAAGCAAAATACCCCAAGTCGCCGGCTTTTTCATCAGCCCTCGGTTCTGTTGAAAATTCTTTCGCGAGATCGGCAAAATTTTGCGGCGTTGCCTTACTCCTCACTTCTAAAATTTTAACTTTCGCTTCGTCTTTTGTGTATTTCTGTTCACAGCCTTGGGTTCCGGCGTAACAAATTAAAATATGAGAAGCAAAAACTTCTTTCTCCCCATCTTTCGCGGAAATTCTTTTTACAATATTCAATCCGTCAAAGCTTTGCACTGTTTCTTTGCTTATTTCACCATCCTTATGAGTTTCAGCCCACGCATAAATTTCCGGATAAACCTGTTTTTCAACAAAACCCAAATTTCCACCATTTGATTTGCTTTTATCATCCTGCGTGTATTTTGAAACGGCTTCCTCAAATTTCATGCCATTTTTTATGGCGGCCAGCGCTTCGTTAATTTTTGTCCGCGCGTCTGCGTTAAATTTATCCAATTCCTTTTTTTCTTCCGCGGTTAAATCCCTGGGCGAGTCATTATTTTCTTCTTTGAATTCTAAAATTGGCGTTTCGCCGATCATTTTTATGGCCTGACTAACATCGGTTACGCCTGGCAGTTCAACAATGATTCTATATTCATCGCCGACTCTGGTTGTTAGAACCAATGGCTCGGCAACGCCCAAACCGCCTCTTACTCTTCTCTCAATAACATCGCGAACGCCCTCAACCGAATCAGCGTGGTCGCCATCAGGAATCACCGAAGTGTCAGCTTTATAAATCAGATGCGCTCCGCCCTGCAAATCAAGACCAAGATTAAAACCATTGTCAGGAAACCTTGGCAAGCCAAGATTCGCGCTTTTATTTACCCAATCAATGCCTTTGTTGGCGTAAACCGGAAAAACTATCAACGCCGAAATCAAAACCAAGGCGACAATGCCATAAATTTTCCATCGCTGATTGGCAGAAGGACTGATTCTTTGTTTTACCGCCATATATCAATATTGTTAAATTCGTGATTAATCTTACTTGTTTTTAATATTTTTGGCAAGTGGATTATTACGCGCCGTGGCACTTCTTGTACTTTTTCCCGCTTCCGCACGGACACTGATCGTTACGGCCAATAACATTACCCGAGTCATCTTTTTGCTTGCCGACCGACGCAGGCGCGTCATTGCTGGATTTGCTCGCGCCTTTCAAAATCAAATTTCCTTTATCCATGACGGATGGAGCAAGTTGAATCCCCAAATTAACTTTATAAATCAAATATACAACTTCCTTTTGAATTAAATTCAACAGCTCGCTGAACATGCGAAAAGTTTCTTTTTTGTACTCAACAAGCGGATCATGCTGGCCATACCCGCGCAGACCAATGCCTGTACGCAGATAATCAACGGCCACCAGATGGTCAATCCACAAATTATCAATCGCCCGCAACAAAACTTGCTTCTCAATTTCCAAAATCATTTCTTTTTCCGGCACTTGTTTCACCAATAAATTTTCATATTTTTCTTTAGCCAGCTCCGTAAAATATTCTATAATTTGACTGCGAATTCCAACATCATCAAATTTGACTTCCCTCTTGCCGGCCGCAAGTTCATTTATTTTATCTTTCTCTTCCTGTGATAACGGAAAAATAGTTACAACCGACTCAACAATCTCTTTAACATTCCATTCGCGCCTATCTTCGGTGTTTGTGTGAAAAGAAACAATTTGCTCTATTTCTTGCTCAATCATTTCTAAAATAATACTCCGCATTGTTTTGTCGGCTGTCATTTTGGACAGAGATTCCTCGTCGCTCCGCTCGCTCGGAATGACAAACGACCCTCCTCGCAATGACATCTTTTCATTCTCAAACGCCTTCAAAACCTCGCGTCTCTTTCCATAAATAACTTCCCTGTGTCTGTTCAAAACATCATCATACTCTAAAAGGTGCTTTCTCATGTCAAAATGCATGCCTTCAACTTTTCGCTGGGCTGATTCAATTAAGCGCGTAATCATTCTCTGCTCTATCGGCATGTCATCAGGAACGCGTAAAGTCGTCATCACCGACCTGATTCTGTCCCCGGCAAAAATTCTCATCAGATCATCTTCGGTTGAAAGATAAAATTGCGACTCGCCGGAATCTCCCTGACGACCCGAGCGGCCGCGCAACTGATTGTCTATGCGTCTGCTTTCGTGACGCTCTGTGCCGATCACAAACAAGCCTCCGGCAGTCCTCGCTTTTTCCGCCTCGTTCACATCCGGTGGATTGCCGCCGAGAATAATATCAACTCCTCTGCCGGCCATGTTAGTTGCCAATGTCACTGCTCCGGGCCGGCCGGCCTGCGCGATGATCTCGCCTTCACGCTCATGATTTTTCGCGTTTAAAATTTCGTGTTTAATGCCTTCGCGCTCCAAAAACAAACTCAATGCTTCATTTTTATCAACCGAAACCGTGCCGATTAAAACCGGCTGGCCTTTTACCTGGAGTTCTTTAACTGTTTGGGCGACGGCTTTATACTTCGCGTCCTCTGTTTTATAAATTCTATCCGGATGATTAACGCGCCTGCTCGGTTTGTTTGGCGGAACCACCGCAACTTCAAGTTTATAAATTTTACCAAACTCCTCGGCTTCAGTTACCGCCGTGCCAGTCATGCCGGCGAGTTTTGGATACAAACGAAAATAATTTTGAAAGGTAACCGTGGCCATGGTTCTGCTCTCATGCTGAATTTTCGCGCCTTCCTTGGCCTCTATGGCCTGATGTAAACCCTCGCTGTATCGCCTGCCGGGCATTTTCCTGCCTGTAAATTCATCCACAATAATTACCTCGCCATTTTCCAGAATATAATCACGATCAAGCAAAAATAAAGTTTGCGCGCGCAAGGCCTGCTCCATATGATGCACCATGCTAATTCCGCCTTCGGCATAAATATTTTCAATGCCCAGCCATTTTTCCATTTTGTTTATACCAGCATCGGTTAAGGTCGCGGAACGCATTTTTTCATCCACATTATAGTCCTCATTTTCTTTTAACCGTTTTACCAGATCGGCAAATTTGTAATACATATCCGCCGCTTCCTCTGCCGGAGCGGAAATAATAAGCGGAGTGCGAGCTTCATCAATTAAAATTGAGTCAACTTCATCAACAATGGCGTAAAAAAACTGCCTCTGCGACATCTCTGATAAATTCTGCACCATGTTGTCGCGCAAATAATCAAAACCAAACTCATTGTTTGTGCCATAAACAATATCACACTGGTAAGCGTCCTTCCGCGAGCACGGCTCAAGATATTCCGATTCAACCTTAAACATTCCTTTGGCGTCGCGCTCCTTGTCTATTTTTCCGCCTTCGGCCTTGCTGTCATCCTGAGCGTCAGCGAAGGATCTCTGTCCGTTCGAGTGCGAGAGAGATTTGCCCCTCGGGGTATCTTCGACCTCGTCGCTTTGCTCGCTCGGAATGACAGTCCTGCTGTTATATCTAAACGACACCATCTGATTTTGAATAACGCCAACGGTTAAACCGAGCGCGTCATAAATCTGCCCCATCCAAACCGCGTCGCGTTTTGCCAAATAATCATTTACGGTAACAACATGGACCCCTTTTCCTGCCAGAGCATTTAGATACACCGGCAATGTGGCAACCAATGTCTTGCCCTCGCCGGTTCTCATTTCAGCTATGCTTCCTTGATGTAAAACAACTCCGCCGATAAGCTGGACGTCAAAATGGCGCATTCCGGTTACGCGCTTTGAAGTTTCACGAACAACGGCAAACGCCTCGGGCAGAATATCATTCAGAGTTTCGCCTTTTGTCAGACGCGCCTTAAATTCGTTCGTTTTCGCGCGCAAATCAGCCGAAGATAATTTTGAAATCTCCGGTTCTAAAGAATTTATTTTTTCCACAATCGGTTGAATCTTTTCAAGAACTTTTGCGTTCGGATCGCCGAAAAGTTTGGACAAAAATGACATATAGTCGATGTCATCTCGAACGTAGTGAGAGATCTCTGTCCGTTCGATTTGGACAGAGATTCTTCGTCGGTCGCCATCCGCCAGCCGGCGGAGCGACCTCGCTCGGAATGACAATTTACATTTATTATAAACAAAAAAGCGCTTTGAGAAGCGACTTTATTTTAACATAACCGGCGCATATAATCAAGGGCGTTCCGACGCCGATGCCAGAGATGGAACCTTGTTTAATCTAAGCGGAAATTTAGACGGCTTATTTTGATAAACAGCTAACACATGCGCCGTGATATCTGTCCAATTAAAGTGTTCTCTTAAAAATTCCACGCCATGCTCGCCTCGGCGCTGAACCGCTTCGGAAAAATCAAGCAGAAAAACAAGTTTTTCAAAAAGATCATCTACGTTTTTTGATTCAAAAGAGTAACCGGCGTGGTCTATTAGCTCCAAATTTTCCGGTATGTCGCTCACCAGCACGCACTTGCCGTGGCTCATCGCTTCCAAAATTGTGATGGACAGCCCTTCGGCTTCGGATGGATGCACATATAAATACGCGTTCGCGAAAAGCTGGCAAAGCATCGCGCCTGTTTGAAAACCGGTAAAAATAATGTTCGGATTGTTATTGGCGAGTCGTTTTAAATAAACCATGTAGTCCTCCGTAAAACTCGGCGCGCCGACAATAACCAACTTGCGCAAAATTCCGCCCGGCCAATTTTTCGCGTCTGACCCAAAATGTCTTTCCAGTTTTTTATACGCCTGAATAAGATAATGAATGCCCTTGTGTTTGATAAGCCGCGCCACTGTCAAAATATATTCTTCACGTTTCAAACCGAAATGCTTGATTTTGCTATCATTATTCATCAAATGAATACTTACGCCGTTTGGAATATAAACAGTGTCCTTATTGTATTTGCGCTTGCAGTATTCTTGAATCGCGTGAGAGACCACGATTGTTTGGTGTGGAAAATGGCAGGCGGTCCACTCGCCGAATCCGAGATACCAGCGCGCGAATATCCCCCATTTTTTATGAAACCGATCAATGCTGTGAAAAGTAACGATAACTCTGGCCCGCGGCTTGAAAACGCGCGGAATCCAGGCGAGCGTTGAAGGTCCGACGCCGTGATAATGGATAACATCAACTTTTTGAAATAAAACATGAAGCGTGGCGAAAAAAACATGGGTGATTGTATCCAAATTTTTTGTCGGGATGGAAGGCAAGGACACCAATTTAATCCCCTTATATTCTTTTTCATCCTGTTTCAAAAAACGCGGGCGGATATAAACGCTCACTTGATGGCCCGACTGCGCCAAGCGCGCGGACAATTCTTCCACATGCCGTTCTATTCCTCCGCTTTCCCGCATCAAACCAGGCACTCCTTTTTGTCCGATCATTGCGATACGCATACAATTTATTATTACAATTACATTGTCATCCCGAGCGAGCCATAAGGGCGACGAGGGATCTTACTAAAAACGGACAGAGATTCCTCACTCCGTTCGGAATGACAGTATCCTCTCCGCCTCGCGCTCCACAACTTCGCCATCGTATTCTCCGGAGTGAGCTGTAACGCCTTCGTATATCGGACGCTTTTGATCTAAATGCAAATTAAAAATCACCGACTCACCCTCGTCTTTTATGTAAACATGAAAACGCGGATAAAAAAGACGACTTAATCGCCGTGTGTAGCTCGCCTGTCCGGTTCGCCTGTCCAGCAATTTTCCATACCCGCACCGGCGGATAAATTTTTCCGGATCTGGAATTTGAATTTTGTTGAATTTAATCTGCATATGTTGTTTGCTAATTCGATTTGTCATTCTGAGTGAAACGAAGAATCTCTGTCCGTCGTCGTCAATCGAGACAGAGATCCCTCGTCGGCGCGAGCTCGCTCGGGATGACAGAGCTACGGAGTTAATGTCGTTGATGTGGCAGAAATACTAACAACATTTTTTTCCACAAACACCGGACCGACATTAACAATAATACTTTTTACAGGATCATAAATAAACGCTTTTTTGGCAACCTGATACACTAAAACAATATCGCCATTTTTCGCGTTCGCGTAAAAACTTTGATCTTTTTTTATTTTCTCAACATCAATTATGGTGGCGATAATCGGTTTTTCATTGTCTGGTAATAAAATTAATTTTCCAACATTCTCAACAACTTCGCCGCTCCGCTGTTCTTGTTTTGTTTTTAACTGATTCAGAGAACCAAAATCATATTTTTGTTTTGAAACCGCGTCAGACACAACCTTATAACTGTAAAATCCCCAGGATAATCCCAGCGCGGAAATAATTAACAAAATAAGCAGAACCGCAACTGCCCATTTTGGAATTATTATTTTTTGCTTGCGAGGCATAAGTTACTTCTCCATTCTATATAATTGCTAGATTTCCGCTGCCGAAAGCGCGCGGTTGTAGGCGCGGACGTCGTCAAGGGAGCCGTTAAAATAATAAACACTTCTTTTGAGAATTTTTAATTTTTATAAACTATAACCTACCAAAGCGCTTTTGATTAATGATATCTTTGTCTCAAATTCAGGCATGAAAGCAACTTCCTCGGAAAAATCAATGTCATCAAAAAAAGAAAGTTGGGCGCGAAATACTTTCTCATTGAACTCCTTGCCAAACATTGATCGAGCCCTGACGATAATACGGCTCAAACCGCCATATTTTTTGATAACAAAATACATGTCAACATAGTCCTTCCATTTCGCGCGACGACCCAACGCATAGGCCTTCATTGCCGCCAATGTAAGCAAATCCGGCAGACGAATACCTGTCGCTGGATTATGATGAAAAGCCATGCGGAATGGATACTCAAGGAAGGTAAATCTAACCCCGTTTACTAAAATTGTATATTGACCTTTTTCATCAAACACGACGCGGTCAATTTTGTTTATTTTGATAATAGTTTTTCGTATGCTTCCATTGTCAAATGGTTTATTTGAGAATAGATCAAAATCAATTGATCGCCGATGACCCAGATGCAAAGCAATAGCTGTGCCGCGAACAAGACCGAAATTTAATGAAAATTTTTTTACAAGTGGCAATAATTCAAGCTGTGACTCTGACAAAATTTCATTATGCATAATGCCTAAAATAAAGATCAAAATAATTGGCGATTTTTGGATTATAATTTTGTCGAACGCCGCGCAATTGCCTGCGAAAAATTCGCGCGGCTTTTTGAATGCCAACTATTTTTAACATTCCCTGGACATCCTCCCAGTCGCCATTATTTAATACCGCCTCCACGATTGCTTCCGTAGACAGCTTTTCAGAATGCTTAACATACCGTACAAGATACGGCATTTTTTTAACAAAATCAGATAAAATCATGCGATAAATTATGTTGAATATGAAAGTATTATACCAAAAAAATTGACTTTGGTCAAAGGTATGAACGGGGGTGATACGGGACAAATACCCCTCGTCTCTCCACTAACGTAGGGGGGAGGAGCCGCGAGAGACATCCTACCGTCCCATTCTATATAATTCTTGAATTTCTACGGCGGATAGAGCGCGATTGTAGACGCGGACGTCGTCTAATCGCCCTGAAAAATAATTTGCGTTAGAATAATTATTTCCAAAAGCAGAGTTTGAATTAAAAATAGATGCCGGAACTGCG
>ERZ1292629.1141-Hain-H43-01um-R1-1141-length-27056-cov-6_pt1 | contig 27056 bp, 29 predicted proteins | sample MGYA00564399_ERZ1292629 | MGnify/ENA primary metagenome ERZ1292629 (study PRJEB36523, sample SAMEA6512636) | groundwater metagenome | collected 2019-01-08 | study: AquaDiva: Metagenomics assemblies of 32 groundwater samples
TACTCGCTGTGTCTGGGGCTCTTTGATTTGCGGTGCCGTGATATCGTCTTCCCAGCCCTTAGCGTACAACCAGGTTGCTGGGTGCGGAATATATTTACCGCCATCCTGCTGCCATTCCTCCGATTTCTTGGCCCGCGCTATCATGGCAATTATGGACGCTAAGAGCTGCTCATCGGGTTTTATCTTAAGCCATGCCTTTTCGGCCTGGCCTTTTGATTTCTTCTTTGGGTATGCCTCCCAAAACTTTTTAAACAGTTCCCCGTACCGTGCTTGCACGGTAGGACTAAGGGAATCAGTAAGAGGTAAGAGGGAATCAGTAAGAGGCCGGGCGACTTCCATGCCAGCACCAGTTTCGCCCGGTGCTGGTATGGTGCTAACCGCTTCTTTGATATGGCAGTTCTGGTGTTTCCGGAAGTTTAATATTTCAATGTAATTCTCGTTATTTACCGAGTATAGACGGATGAAGTATTTTGATGATAGCTGTGTGATTAGTTTTTCCACGTTGCAATTATCATACGGAAGCACTTCCGCCTTAATGCGCTTTGGTCTGTACTCAAGGCGGCCTTCCCGATCCGCCATGCACCACAAACCCGCAAAAAGGATCCTGGCGAGAGGATCACAGTCAGCCAAAATCTCATTTTTGAAAAAGCCCGGCTTTACGTTTCTTGCTCTCATCAACCCTTCCCCATTCCCATAGCCATATTATATCTAAACACCATAACCCCTTAATTTTGTTGTGAAAGAAATATTAAAATAATCCTTGACAAACCTAAACGCTTGGGATATATTAAGGCCGTAAGAGGCAACAAACCACTAAACAAAGGAGGATAACCCAATGGCAAAGTACGATGTAACTTACTCTTGCGGACACAGCGACACGGTGCAGCTCTACGGACCCGGACGGGACCGGGAACGCAAAATTGAGTGGATGGAGGAAAGCGGCCTTTGCCCCGAGTGCTACAAGGCCAAAATGCGAGCGCAACGCGATGCAGCACATAAGGAGGCGGGAGAAAAGGCAGCATCTTATCTCTCTACCCGCCCGGAGCTGCCCGCGCTCGTGGGGAGCGAAAAGCAAATTGCCTGGGCAAATACTATCCGTGCCGGTATTTTTGCGGACGCGGAAAAGCATGGTGAGGCACTTACTAAAGCCCCGCAGCCAGGAGGCGGCGGTGACTTGGTGCGTAAATTGTACCCGATCTGGTACGCCGAGCTTTGCGGTCAATCCTCCGCAAAATGGTGGATTGATCACCGGCAACAATCGCACGATGAGATTATGGATGGTGCATACCGCAACCCGCTTGCGATGGTCAGCCATGTCCTCACGGGCGACGCGCCCAAAACGACAGCTCTTAGCCTTTGGACGGCCTGGATCGCCAAAGATACAGAGGTAATAGCATACCGTGCCAAGATGCAGGCCGAGCGTGAGCGCAGGCAAGTTGAGTATGAGGCGGCAAAAGAGGCACACATTAAGGATGTACTCTCCTACTTGGATCGCGTGGATTGGGAAAAAGCGATAGCCGACGATAATGAGATTGTGAGCACGGACGGACACAAAATTGAGGTATCCCAAGTTAATACGGCTTGGATTGAGGTACGGACCATCGACGGGCAATCCCAAATTGATTTTGATGGGAAATTTGCCTGCTGGATCGGCCATCGCCCGGAAGTGCAAGCACTTAATAAGCGATTGACCGAGATTTGGATCGAGACGATCAAAACACCCCTGACTACCTTCCGTGTGGGCGACAGGCCGGATAGTATCACCAAACACCCGGCAGCAGATGCGGAGTGGCCTGCCATCAACGTCAAAAGCCATGATGGACGGACAGCGGTCGTCGTTACCTACAACGATGGATGGTATATGACCGAGTGCGCCGGTAAGTCGGTCCCCGATGCGGTCCGCAAGAGCAACCAACACGCCCGCATTATGGATGAGGTACGCGCTCAGTACCAAGGGAGGGCGTAGATTATGGATGACATCTTGATCACCAAAGATAAGGATGGCGGCATGGCATACCTTACCACGGCATCCTCTCAATCCCATTACGGCATACCGGTATTGCGGATTGAGGGAGCGCAAGACATCCCCGATAGAGGCATCGATTACGGACCGGCTGACATTGTGGCTGAGACTGGCAATCATATCCTTACCGGGGCCTCCATTGTGGCGGGATGGGCGATGGACAAAAAGCGCACACCGCGCGAGGTAGAGATTGCCCGGCTATATTTGAGCCAATGGCCGGACGGGCCGCAAATACCAGCAACAAGGGCCGCGTCATCTCTCGGTCGCAAAGGAGGCGCGGTGAAATCAGACCGCAAATCCGCCTCGTCCCGCGCTAACGGTCTAAAGGGTGGCCGTCCGAAAAAAGAGAAAGCGGAGGAATAACAATGCCGGACAAAATCACCGTGAGCACGTTTCAACTTTTTGAGATGTTCCCGGATCAGGAGAGTGCCCGGAAATACCTGGAAACCCGCCTGTGGCCAGATGGCGTTAAATGCCCGTTTTGTGGTCGGATGGAAAACATAACCACACGCAAGAACGGCTTTTATCGCTGCAATGAATGCGGTATCGAGTTTTTCTTTTGTGGGTTTCATTTATCCCTCCGCGTGGTGGTCAAAATGGGAGTGTTCATAAAACAAATCCAGTGCGTATTTGCCGCCTTACCAGACCGATGTCCAAACAGTGGCTTTTTGTCGGTCAGTGCTAAAACCTCGCTTGTCTTAATTTGGATTTCCGCCCACTTAAAAACCAAAACACCATCTGCCGCCAATACCCGGAAACACTCAGCGAGCCCTCTCCGTAAATCGTCACGCCAGCTCTCGCGGAGAATGCCGTATTTTTTCCCCATCCAGCTTTCCGGTCCCGCGTTCTTGAGGTGGGGCGGATCAAACACAACCAACTTAAAACTACCATCTTCAAATGGCAGAGCCGTGAAATCAACGGACATATCGGGACTAATGTTCAGCGCCCGTCCATCGCATAAAATATGTTCCTCGGTGCGGATATCGCCGAAAAGAACCAGTGGGTTTTCCCGATCAAACCAAAACATTCTTGATCCGCAACACGGATCAAGAATCTTTTTCCCGGTGGTGTAGTTCATAACTCCCCTATCCGTGGTTCAGTTGGATACCATCCAAAGCAGGCGTCCCGTGTTCCAGTAGCAGCAAGGAACTCGCCATTGTTTTTTTCAGGCCAAATAATTCGTAATCAGTAGGTCCGCGGTTCGATTCCGCGCATCGGCTCCATTTTATTGATGTTTTATTTTTCACTCTTTGGCTCCGTTGGATAAGATTGGATGGTAGCTCATTCCAGCCCCGCGATAGCTTTCCGTCCCCGGATAAGGGAAACGTGCATATAAATCTGTGTCGTGCTGATGCTCTCGTGCCCGAGCAGGGATTGAATCGTCCGCAGGTCTGCGTCACTCTCTAAAAGATGGGTTGCAAAACTATGCCGAAGGCAGTGCGGAGTGATATGGCGCTCAATGCCGGCCAATTTCTTATATCGCTCTATCGGTTTACGCAGCCATTTGACGGGGCTTCCATCCTTCACCTGTTTTGATGGCGACGGGAAGCAATAGTCAGATTCCCGTTTGAGGGCAGAAAACGCCCCCCTGAGCGTCTTCGTCATGGGGACTACCCTTTGCTTGCCGCCCTTCCCCTTGACGAGGATGAAGCCCTGCTGCGCGTGAACCTGGTCCCATTTCAAACGACAGGCCTCCTGAGAACGCAGTCCGCCCTGGTAGAGGCATAAAAATAATGCTTGGTAGAATGGCGACATCACGCCGATGAACTTAAGCAGCTCAGGTTTTGAGAGCGTGGAGGGAATCGGCCTCTTGTACGGCAGATAATCAAAGCGGGGCAGTGGATCACAGCAGAGCCCCTTTCTCGCCGCCCACTTCGTCAGGTGAGACAGCAGCATCAGCTCTTTGTTGATCTGCCGGTGGACCTTCCCGGATTCGGCAATACGTTTGGTTTTAAACTTTTCAATGATTTGGGGTGTGATGTAATCGGGGTACATATTGCGGAAGAACGGCAGGACCTGAGACAGCATCATCCGGTGCTTGTCGTATGCGGTCTTTTCTGACTGGTGCTGATCTACCCAGGGAAGATAACTTTCAGATATCCCGCCAATGGTGTGCTGTCCGGGCTTCTTAAGGTTTAATTGATCGCGGAGTTCTTTTTCAAGTCGGCAGGCGTCAAGGCGCGACTTGGCTTCCATCCGCTTCCTGATACGGTCCTTCGGGTTTCCGGTCGGCCAGATGCAGATATCAAATTTGCCCGGCTGACCCTTTACTGGCGTTACGCTCATTGTCATGATTTACGCCTTTTCTGTTCGCGGCGCAAGAGGATAGCGGCGGCGAAATCCTTTATCTCTGCCGGCGCCATCCGCGGGGTATCGCCTACGTGGAAATATGCCAGCAGGTCATCCAGCTTGCTTTCTATTCGGTCAGCCTGTTCTTTATCCATACCAGCACCATGCGGTAGGGGAAATGTGGGCGGCTGTCAAGGTGGTCATTGGTTGCCTTTTGTTTTCCTAATGCCATCGTAAGCCCCGGTTATTGCGGTCTATAATTTTGAAATTATTTTATAATTTATCTAATTTGCCTTCTTCATCGGCCTTGGAATATAATTCTTGCCAGAACATGGGGTCGTCAGCCATCTCAGAAGCGAGGAAGCGTTTAATTGCAGTCTGGGCGACCTGGGATTTGGTAAGCTCTTTTCGTTCGCAGTATTGATCGAGAAAAAAAAGGATGGAGGTTTTTATGGTGATGCTGACGTTTTCCGTGGTTGATCCGTTGCCGTTCTTGGCCATGACTACCTCCGGGGTGAGAAAAAGCCTTGTAGAAATGAAAACAATTTTATGTTAAGAAACAGGCGCGGACTTTTATGCACACAAATCCGGGCGGATTACATGGGCGGTATTGTGTCCGGCCTGTTCTTTTATGAAAGGAGCGAATATGAAACTGCCCCACTCAACCCTACTGCCTGCCTGGGACTTCTTTATGGGCCTTTTCGGATTCGTCTGGTCGCTCACCTACCCGATCCGCAAGTTTCTCAGGCGGCGTCGCTAGGCAGTTGTAGGTCTTTCATGGTTACGGCCCCCTTGGTTACTTTCTCAATTACAAGGGCAACCGGCAACGAAGGACAGCGCTTTCTGTTAATAATTAGCGACGCATAGGACTGTTTCAGCCCTGCTTTTTTGGCGAAGACTGAGGGGCCTATTTTCTTTGCGGCAAGGTATTGTTTCAGCGTCATGTGTGCATATTACCACGGGTAATAATAAAAAGTAAAGGATTATTTCTGATAGCGATATGGGAAAGCTATGGAATGAGAAATTGCGCGACTGGCGGGGAGAGGAAAAACAGACCCAGCTTGCCAAAAGGAGCTTGGTAAGCCAGAGCTTGATATCTGGCCTTGAGCAAGGGAAAAAGAATGCCACAATGAAGAAACTCGATATGTTACTGCGGGCTCTCGGGCATACCTACAGTGATTTATTCAGTGAAAACGAAGACTGGAAAGATCAATACATCGCTGAGTTACGGAAAAAGCTCGAAAAATACGAACAACCCTGGGACCAGAAAGAGCGTCGCGGTATCTCTCTTGTGCCGCCATCATCCTCAGATGGAAACACGTAAAGAACAATAAGACAGGTTACCAGAGTAACCCCCCTTACCCGCTTCTCGGCGGGTATTTTTTTGCCCAAAATCCCCCCTAAAAAAATATTCCCCTGAGTAATAATAATGCTTGCTTTTTAATATTACTGGTGGTAATATCCCACCAGACATCGAAACACCCCTGAAAGTTTAGCGATAGGAGGACGCCATGAATTGGAATATCGAAAAGGAAGACGCGCAGCTCATTAATGCCATTGCCAAACGTGCATATCCAGAAGTCAAGGCTTGTTATAAATCCTTGATGGATTTGGAAATGGACATTACCACAACTCACCTGAACGGGAACCCCCTTAATCTGAAACAACTCGCGGAGGCTGACGATACGAACCTCTTCCACGACATTTATGGGATTTACTCACACCTGAACCGGACAACGGGAGAGCTTGAGAATTGTTTTGTGCCGCGTCTATCACAACACGCGGCGGTTTTATAGCACCATCCCCTCAGCCCCACGCTCTTTGACCGGAACCTGAGATTCTAACCGCATGAGTTAGTTTACTAACCTTGCAACCAGAGGACGGGGGAAGGTAGGTGGGACGGATAACCAGCATGCCGGAAGTCTTACGGGGGAGCCTGGCGGGCACAGCAGGAAAGCGGTTTTAAATCACGAAGGAAGAAAGGGAGGAAGATGGGACCAACATGTACCGCAGTACAGGAAAGGGGACCAGTATCAAGGGAAATTGTAAAGCAAGTAATGAGGCTTTCAGAAAGGGCTGAAAATCTCGCGACCCGTATTGAGGGGAAACTCGCTCCGGTTTTGAGGGCCGACTCTCCACGGGTGCAAAACTCGAAAGAGAAAACGGCGGTCGAATATCCGCGCAGCGGGGTAACTGAACAAGGGGCGGGGGCATTGAGGGGCAAGTGTCCACATGACGGACTAGCAGAGCGGAGCGCGATCCTAACCAGACTTGAATCTGGGAAAGAGCAGCTGCAACTTGAAGTGACCTGGACTCCCGCCCCTTTTGATCTTTGAAAGCTGGTGGTGGCTCGTAATGAAACCTAAAGGGGCGAACGTTCGGGGGCCTGCAAGACCGGAGTAATTTAGAAACGGAGTCCGGCCCACCAGCCCTTAAATGGCATGGCAATTATTGAGCCCAATGGCGTGACGAGAAGGGTGAGCACCGTAGAGCCATTAACTGCCGGTAATTCCGGCCCATGCCAGATTTAAAGATGGCGGCAATCAAGCCAGAGTAGGCCATTACGGGCCGAAAGTAGGTCAACCGCTCATTTAAGGAGGACATCATGGAAACCATATATCACAAGATCAACCGCATCCCCATCTCAGCGATCATCTTTCTGCTGATCCTCGTCGCAATCCTTCTGTGCGCGAAGGCGGTCAGGGCGGCGGAAATCGAGGTCGCAATCTCACCCGGCTTCTCTTCGTACAAGATGGAGGCGATTAAACCGGGGAATACAATCAAGGCCATGCTGTTGAGCAAGGAAGGATTCTACGGCGCACTGGAACACGAGGGCCTCATGCTCTACGGGCAGGGCATGAGCATAAATTCCCTGTCGTTCGGCTACCGGCACCAGTTCAAGGGACTCCCGGTTTTCGTCTACGGTCAGGGCGGGTACTACAAGCCCGACTATGAGCCTTACGGTTTCGGCGCAGAGGCAATCTATGACGCCCAGGCCCGGCAGTATGGCTACACCGGCTTCTCGACGATGCCGTGGTCGGATCATTACCGGCTTGAGTTCCGGCCTGGCTTCGGGGCAGAGGTCGGCATCGGCGTTAAGAAGAAAATCAGCAAGAGCGTGTCCATTGACCTGTCTATCGGCTATCGTTACCTGCGCATGTGGGCGGACTATGATGGCCTTGATGCCGCCGGTCAGCAGTATTGGATCATGAGCCGGTCAGACGATTTCTCTGCCGTGAAGTTGCTGGGTGGGATCAATTACGAGTTTTAGGGAGGACGCCATGAACTTTCCCGTAAATCCCTACACGCCTGGGACCGACTATGGCCGCGCCTTTCGCTGGATGGCGAAACACAGGCGCATCACGACGGCGCAGATCCACCACGTCCTGAAGGTTGATACGGCCCGGATCAGGACGGACGTGAAGCGGTATCTCCGCAAGCACAAGCTCAATATTATTTGCCGGGTGATCCAGCACGAGCCCAGGAATTGCGTTTACGAGGTAGTGGCAGCGTACAAACGGATGCTAAAGTCGATAGAGTTGCCTATTGGTACGAAATAAAGAAGGAGGCATGATGCAAAAGCTCTATAAACTCATAGACACAGTAAGCCACGCGCTCCTGTACTTCATCATCATCCCCGGCGTGATGTACATCTTTATCAATGCCGCCCAAGGATACCGGGATGCGTATAGGCCGCAGCCGGTCAAGGTTCACACGCTGGCAGAAGTCAAGGAGATACGGGACGGATTTAAGGCGCGGGGCATTGAGTCCTGCGCGGTCGTGGTCAGATACCGAAACGGGGAGCCGGACGAGTTCGTCGTCACGGCAACCCTCCCTACGGCAAGGCCATCAAAATCTGGCTTGAAAAGGCTCTTTTGGAAATAGGGAAAGGAAACACGACCGTGGCCGTATTCCTCCTACCATCCTACACAGACGTAAAGTGGTTCCATGAGATTGTTTTGCCGAACGCACAAGAAATAAGATTTAGAAAGGGACGGTTAAAATTCGGGGAACACAACAATACGGCACCATTTGCAAACATGATCGTAGTGCTGGGGAATCCATGACCACCCCTAACGCCTACGTCTGCGTCCCCCGTCAGGAGCGATTAAATGAACGCCGCGCAACCTTCTTGGCGGCAACTATCGGAGCGGCGGCAGCCATCGCATTTATGACCACACTGTATTACTCGATGGACGCGATTAGGAATATCAGGTCATGCGGGGATAAGGCGCTGGCGGGGTACGATACAAAGAAGTGGCTGGATAAGCAACCAACGCGGACAATGAAGGAAATTAGGAAGGCAATCGAAGAAACAGGAGGAAGGATATGAAACAGAAAGGCTGGGCCGTAGAAATCAGACGATACGACGGGACGACATTTTTTGCTCGGGGGACAGGAGATATGCCCGCTGTGTGGGTACTCCGGAACAAGAAATATGCGGTGCGGTACAAGCGGGAACTTGTTGAATCGGGATTCTCTTGCGGGGTTGTCCCCGTTGAGTTTGGGGAGCCAACGACATTAACCAAGAAAGAAACAGGCCGTACTTAACTTTCCACGGAAGGAGCGGATGTGGTGAATATTGAGAATTATGCAAGTTTAGAGGCAAGCCAAAGGTTAATTTCCGCAGGGATTGTGCTGGAGACGGAAGCATATTGGCAACCAATAGGGCATCTTAGTTATGGCAAGTTTGGGCTTGTCCATGAAAATAAAAGGTCAGCAGCGAAGGAAAACTGCATTCCCTCCCCTTCAATGGCCGAGGTCTGGAGGGAGTTACCAACAGAGATAATGTACAAAAAGTATCAATACTTCTTTGGCGCGGACAAAGAAGATATTGTTGGAGATACGAGGCGTGGGTATCGTACTCCGCTTAAAGGAACCCCACTTGTCATTTTTCAGAATACCAATCCCACTGACGCCCTGGTGAACCTACTGATTTGGGGGCGACGAAAACGCCAGATCAAAAGCGCGATCCGGCTTATTGATAAAGACCAGGACGTGCTGAGGGCCGCGCTTGATCTGCGGCATCTGCATCTACACAAAAACCCGGTAAGGAGAAAGGAATAGCATGGGCATTCGCAAGGCTGCGGCTGTCTGCGCTCACATCGATCGATGAGATCCGGGTATTCGTAGAAAAGCATGGCGGCGACAAGCCGGCGGAAAAAACGGAAGACGTGCCCTATTAACGGTCAAAAAACAGGAGGTAGCTATGGAAGCGAAAAAGGATCAGAAGGGCCAGGAATTCACCACCGCCCTGGAGACGTACAAAGCACAGGGTGCGAACATGCTCATGCCCAGCACCCATATTTCCGGCCTGAGCGAGTTTCACGCGCCGGTAATTGAGACCGTGCTGTTGTCGTCGGACCCGGAACAAGGCGACGTGTACCCGCATGATGACGCGAAACCCGGACCGGCGAAGAAATGGCGGCCGACCAAACAAGCGCTCATGAAGCTGTCCGTGTGCGCGGGCGTGATTTGGAGTCCCACGGCGTCAAATCGTATCGACAACGGCGCGGACCGGAACTACATCGCCTACAAGGCCGTGGGCGGCATCAAAAAGGCGGACGGCCAGCCGGTCTTTTTCTCCGCGGACTACGACATTGACTTTGAGGTCATGGAAGAAGAACTGAAGGCCCTGTACGAGAAGAAGGCGCAGTGGTTGAAAAAAGACGACGGGAAACGGGCCGCGACGGCTGCGGAGAAGACGGAGTACATCGACTACTGCGTCAAGCGCGACATGATGCAGAAACGTAAATTCAAACTCCGGCTGTGCGAGGCCGGGGCGATGAATCGCGTGCTCCGCATGCTGCTCGGCATCAAACAGGCGTACACGACCACCGACCTGGCGAAGCCCTTTGTCATGGCCCGCATCGTGTTCCGGCCCGACTTCTCGGATAAGGACGTGCGGCAGCAGTTCATCACGGCCAGCATCCAGAATATGACCGGTATTTACGGCCCGGGTGCGCTGGACGCCAACATCAAGACAGCGGAACCGATTGACGTTACACCCATCCCAGAAGACGAGGCGGAGAAAGAAAAGCCGGGCGACAACGGTAACGACGGCACGGTTGACCCTATCGAATCCCGCATAATTGACTTCCGGGCTTGCGAGGAAACCATGCAATGCCAAGCCATCACGAACACGGCAAAGCTCAAGGGCTACGATCTGAACGACTTCCTGTCGAGGAAAAAGAGCGACCTCGCAAAGATAGGAGCGGAAGGCCGCTGCGGATTGTTCCGGCACCTGTTGAGTTTGCCGGATAAAGGGACGCCCGAGTCTTCGGACGAACAAGTGCCGTATTAAGGAGGAAAACAATGAAGTGTCTCCATGCTGCGGATATTCATATCCGCGAAAAAGATATCGTTGAAATTGAAACCTGCCTGAACTTTCTTGTTGAAACGGCAGCGAAAGAAAACGTGGACCTTGTAATAATTGCGGGCGACATCTTCGACAGCCAAGAGGTTAAAATGGCCTCCAGGTCTGCGCGGTTGGCGGTCAAAACTATTTCCGCCCTGGCTGATATCGCGCCGGTTGCGATTATCAAGGGCACGGATTCACATGACGGCAACGCTCCGGAAATTCTCAGTTACGCGCGCGGCCGGTTTTCTGTCTACGTGGCCACGATGCCGCAACAAATTTTACTCGCCGACGGGATTCTCTGCGCGACCAGTCCCGGAAAGGTGCGGGCCGTACTCACCTTGATACCGCAACCGAGTAAGCAGTTTTTCCAGACTCGGGCGGGCATCGAGGGCGCGGATCAGGAAATCGGCCAGGCAATGTCCGCCCTATTTGGAGGCTTTGGCGCTCAAGCAGCAGTTTATCCGGGCGTACCCCATATCCTTGCTGGGCACTGGAACGTGAACGGTTGCCGGTTGGCCAATGGACAAATCCGGACCGGAATGGATATTGAGGTCTCCGTGGATCAGATGAATCTCGGGAACTTCGATATCGGGTGCCTCGGCCATATCCACGTCCAGCAGGTGCTCGGCGGGAGATATTTTTACTCCGGCCCGATTTACGCCACGAAGATCGACGAGGACGGGCCGAAAGGGTTTTATGTTCACGATCTGGACACGCTTTCCGGGGTGTGGGAATCGCGTTTCATCGAAACCCCATGCAAGAAAATGGTTCGCCTATCCCACGACCTGACGCCCGTCCTGACTGAAACCGAGAAATCAGACCTGTACTACCACGAACACGGAGAGGTTGCGGGCGCCCACGTTCGCCTTGACCTGACGATCTGGCAGGACGAGGCCGGAACGCTCGACAAGCAGGAGATCGAGAAACACTACCTTTCCCTCGGCGCTGAGTCCGCGGACATTCGCATCATCCGTGTCCCCCGTGTGACTGTGAGGGCGGAATCGGTTTTGAAGGCAGAGACGTTGCCGGACAAGATCGCGCGCATGGCTGAAATCCGGGGCGAGATCGTGAGCGCCGGGGTGCTGGTGAAGGCGGCGGAAATCGAGAACGCGCAGCCGGCGGGATAGGTTCTTTTGAGGAAGGCGGGGAGCGCGCCGTATCGCACGGCCAACGCTTACGGGTTACGACAAATCGCGGATAACTTGCATCAGGCCGTGGCCGCGTCCCGCCTTTATCCTCTTTTAACGGTCAAAACAGGAGGCAACATGAAAATCTTAAATCTCAGGGCAAAGGGCTGGATAGGTTTAAAGCGCGGCCTGGGCCTGGATGAAATCGAAATCGACTTTTCCAAAACCTCGGGGCTGTCCGCCTTCGAGGGTGCGAACGGCTCCGGGAAATCAACCATCATTGAACTGTTGTCCCCGTACAACCAGCTTGCCAGCCGGGACGGAGCGCTTTACCAGCACACCTTTTTGCGCGACTCCGAAAAGGATTTGACGTTTGAGTACGGAGGCCACATCTACCGCACCCTGCTCAAGATCGACTGCAAGTCTCAGCGATCGGAGGGCTTCATCTGGAAAGACGGTCAGCCGGAAGTAAACGGTAAGATTTCCGCCTATGCAAAGTACATCGAAAACCTTCTCGGGAGCCCAAACCTTTTCTTTTCCTCCGTCTTTTGCGCTCAGAATGCCACGAAGCTATCTGACATGACGACCGGCCAACTTAAGGGCCTGTTCGCGGAATTCCTGCGGCTGGATCGTTTCCAGGGGTGGGAGAACACGGCAAAGCAGGAGGGTAACATTCTGCTCGGCAAAGACTCCCAGCTTGAAATGCAGATCATGGGCCTACGGGAGGCCGTGCAGAAGGCTACCGACATGAGTGCGCAAGTAGACGGCCACCGGCGGGACATCGCCGTCCTGGCCGAGAAGCGCGAGGCCATGCTTGCAAAACTGGCCGAAGCCCGGAAAGCAGCCGAAGCCCTGAACCAGACCATCGCGGCCAATAAGGCGAACGAGCAGCGACGAGCGGACCTACAGCAGCAGATCAACCGGCTTACCCAGGAACTGGCGGCAGCGGAAACCGAGGCTACTGCGGAACTGGACGGACTCAAGACAGCATGGCGGAAAACGAAAGCTGACCTGGATGCCTGCACGGCAATCCTCGCGGATAAGGAGAAAATCGAGGCGGCGGCCGGTGAACTCGCGGGGCTTGAGACCCAGGCCGCCGAGATACAAAAAGAGATTGACGAGAAAACAGCCGAACTTCCGGGACATCAACAGCGGGTACATGATATCGAAACGCAGATCACGGGGCTTCGGCAACAGTTGAAAGATTTGGACAATGACCCGGAAATGGTGAGCCTCGTCAAGCAATTTGAAGAGGCGGAAGGCATGGTCCGAGACCGCAAAAACGAACTTACCGCGCTTGACAACGATCGGGATCTGTTCACCATCGAGGCACAGATATCGGCCTGTGCGGATATGGCGGAGCCTCTGAATAAACGGGGGGCGACGTGCCCAAATCCACCCCCCGAAGATTGCGGGTTCATCGCCAGCGCGATCGGGGCAATCAAACGTCAGCCGGAGCTAGAAAAGAGGCGGGACGATATCAACGTGGTAATCGCGGCAAAGCGGTCCGGGCTTAAAACGGCCATTGCTGACATCAAGTTCTGCGCGGAGAAGGTGATCGAAGAAAAAGAGGCCCGCCGGATCGTCATCACGGACGCAAAGGATTCGCTTGACGCTCAAATCAAAACACTCACTCACGACCTCAAAAACGCCCAGCAGATGCCATTATCTATCGGCGAGGAGATAGCCAAGGCCCGTAAGGAACTTGCCACGCTCCGACTCAAAATAGCGCAGCAGAAGGTCATTGCCGAAAGGCTCCCCGACGTCCGGGTAGCTGAGGCCCGAAAGGACGACCTGACCGCACAACTCCAGGAAAACGAGAAGGCGGGGAAGGCGAAGCGGGAGGCATGGGACGGAATAAGTATCGTCCGGAAGGCCAGCATCAAGGGACTGCGGGGAGAGTACGATAAAATCGTGGTTGACATCGAGGCCGAGGGGAAACTGGAAGCCCTCAATGAGCACATCAACGTCCTGGACGCCGTTGACCTACCCGCCCTTGACAACGGTATCGTGGCGGAACGGGAGGCAATCGCTGGACTCGAAGCGCAGATCGGGCAGATGAAGGCCGAACAGTCAGCCTTGACAGCAGCCGAAACCGAGAAAACGCGCATCACGCAGGATATCTCCGAATGGAAGTACCTACAGAACGCCTGCGGGAAGAACGGATTGCAGGCTATGGAGATTGACGGAGCGGCGCCACTGATAACCGGGTATGCAAACAGCCTTTTGTCCCAGGCTTTTGGGCCGCTGTTCACCGTGAAGCTCCTGACCCAGGACGAGGCCGGGAAAGAATGCCTGGACATCATGGTCATTACCGAAGACGGAGAAGAAGTCCTGCTTGAAAACCTTTCAGGCGGGCAAAAGGTATGGAACCTGATGGCGCTCAGGCTGGCCATGACGCTGTTAAGCAAGGAGAAGTCTGGCCATACGTTCCTGACCGCCTACGCGGACGAGCTCGATGGCGCACTGGACCCGGACAACAGCGTGAGTTTCGTTAATATGTACCGGGCGTTCATGACTGCCGGCGGATTCCAGGACTTTCTATTTATCAGCCACAAGCCTTCATGCCGGGCGATGGCTGACAACGTACTTCATTTTGAACACGGCAAGCAACCTTATTGGGGGTGAGCATGAAAGACGCGATTCAAGAAGTATACGAGAAATTCAAACATCTTGATATTCTTTTATCAGATGAAGGATGGCTAGACGACAAAAGACCCCAAACACAGTGCCTGTATGAATTGTGGCAGGCGGTAAAGAAGCGTGCGCTAGCGGAATAACCAACCGTGGGCACCTGGCGACGAAGAGACTCGGGACTCGGAGTAAACCTGACTGTGCTGCGGGTGCCGCCGGTTTTTGAAAGGAAAACATGAAAATACTCGCTCTTGATTGCGCTACCAAGACAGGCTGGGCACTATACAGCGGCCGCCTTCTTGAATCCGGCGTCCAGGACTTCACGAAACGACGCGGTGACTCAAACGGGATGATGTTTTTGCGGTTCCGCAAGTGGCTGGACTTACTCATAGCCACGGAAATGCCCGATGCCGTGGTCTATGAACAGTCCCACCATAGAGGAGGAGCCGCTACAGAAATCGGTGTCAACCTTACTGGACGGGTGCAAGAGGTATGCGCGGACCGGGGCGTGGAGTTTTCCTCCGTCCATACCACGACGCTCAAGAAATGGGCCACGGGGCACGGGAAGGCGGATAAGGGGCAGATGATGGCGCGGGCGGCGGTCTATATAGGGCGGCCGCCGATTGACGACAATGAGGCGGATGCCGTGATGCTGGCAGCCTTCGCGGCGGAAGATTTATGAGCCTGACCCCCGTTTTCCACGGTACCGTCACCAAAGGCCGCCTGATCTACGACGAACCGGAGCGCCGCCTTGTCTGGCTGGCGAAGTTGGAAGGCAAGCGTTTTGAGGAATCGGTAAGGCGGGAACGCAGCCAGAGAAGCCTACAACAGAACCGTTATTATTGGGGCGTGGTGATTGAAATACTCCTTACCTATTTTGAGGGCTACACGAAAAACGAATTACACGAAGCGCTGAAATACAAATTCCTCTCTACCCATGAAGAGGACAGCCGTGGTTTGGTAAAAATCGGCAGCACGGCGTCACTCTCGACGGTGGGGTTCGTGAAGTATATAAACGAGGTTGTGCGCTGGGCGGCAGAGGAAAAGATATTTATCCCTGACCCCGGGCAGGTGGATTATCAAGGAGGCGACTATGCACCATGAACTGAAGACAGACAACGCGGAATTCCAGGCTATGAAGGCGGGCGTGAAGACGTTCGAGATCCGGTTCGATGACCGGGATTATCGGGTAGGCGATACCCTGCACCTTTGGGAAACCAGGTACACGGGCGAGGAAATGGCCTTCATAAATCACTATGGTGCGAAGTCCGGGAAAAGGAAACCGCTCGAATACACGGGTGAGACGTTGGACGTGAGCGTGGACTTCCTTATGCGCGGGCCGGTGTGGGGCCTGCGGGACGGCTGGGTAATCATGTCGATCACCGTATTGTGAAATAGGTGCCAAACCGGGAGGCGGGTCCGTTGACCGGCGGGTAGCCTCCCCTGCCTCCTGGGGCGGCGCTTTTGAGGGATCATGAAGCGTAAACATCAAATCGAAACCGAGCAGGTCATTGACGGCATTATCGCAGGCGCCCACGAAACCGATATCGTGGCGAAGGTGACACCTGGAGGCGGTAAGAGCATGCTCCCGATTATCGCCGGGAATCTGATCGCTGCAGGACTCGCTGATCGTATCTGCTGGATCTGCCCGCGCATGACGCTGCAGGACCAAGCCGAACGGAACTTCCTCGATCCTTTCTTCCGGCAGATGTTCGACCACCGGTTGGTGATCAGGTCCAGCACGAACGAAAGCAACCCTTGCCGGGGCACGAACGGCTTCACGACCACCTACCAGGCCGTGGGGGTGGACAAAAAGAACCTCCTGCAGGACGAATTCAGGCGCCACCGGTATATCCTGGTGCTCGACGAATTCCACCATGCCGAGGCCGACGACGGATCGTGGACAAAAGCGCTTGAACCGCTCTACGAACTGGCGAAATATCGGGTACTTATGACCGGCACCTTGTCTCGAGGCGACGGTAAGAAGATAGCCTTTACGCCTTATGGACAGGTAGGCGAACATGAATTCCTGCCGAAATTCGTTTCCGGGGGCGCTACCGCGCTGGTTGAGTACAGCCGCCGCGATGCCCTTGCCGAACGCGCTATCCTGCCCCTGGCCTTCCACTTCCTTGAGGGGGTATCGAAGTGGCAGACCAAGGCAGGCCGCACCGTAGAGGCCAAATTGAGCGCACAGGCGGGTGATGCCCGTGCCAGCCACGCGCTTTATACCGCCCTTAAGACCGAGTACGCGATGGAACTGCTGTCTGAGGCCGTGGCGCACTGGAAGCGGTGGCGAAACCTTCGCCCGTCCGCCCGGCTGCTGGTTGTCGCTGCCGGCATTGAGGACGCGAAGGAATATCTGCAATATCTCAAGGTTATGACCGGGCTAAAGGTCAGGATTGCCACCAGCGAGGACAGCCCCGAAGCTGCGGAGAATATTAAGGCCCTGAAATCAGGGAAGGTTGATGCCTTGGTGACGGTGGCCATGGCCTATGAAGGGCTCGATGCGCCTTCAATTTCCCATATTGCCTGTCTGACGAACATCAGAACGGAGGAATGGATAACGCAAATGGCCGCCCGCGCCGTCCGCATCGACCCCCAGGCCGGGCCCTACGAGGCCCAGCAGGCGCATATTTTCGCGCCAAACGACCCGATGATGCTGGAAATCAGCCGTAAGATCGAGGCCGAACAGCAGGCCGTGGCCGTCGTGAAGGCATCGAAGCCCAGGGAATCTGGCAACGGGGACGGTACAGGCGAGGGCAGGCAGGCGCCCGGGGGAATTACGCCACTGTCCTCGCGGTTGCTGAATGGACAAAATGGACAATCTGACTTCTTCCGGGAGGATCCCGCACCGGTCCCTGCCTTCGTCGCGGTCGAGACCCCGCACGACCAGGAAGCCGGACTACTTGACAAGATTAACTCCCACGTCCTGCAATATGCACGGCAAAACCGGTTCAACCCCAAAACCTTGAACGGGGAAATCTTCCAGCATTTCAACAAAAAAAGGCGAAACATGACGGTTCCCGAGCTTGAGACCTGCTTTTTGTGGGTAAAAGCGAGATACCCGCTGAACCAGATCAGGGGCACGGGCAGACGGGTAGACGGAAAAGCACGGCCGCTTGCGGTCGAATGGAGGTAGAGCTCTACTTAACCGACTCCTGCCAGCACTTCAACGCGCCTTCCAGTTTTAGGGCGTAGTCAATCGTCGCATTCATCGTAGGGCAGGACCTCCGCCTTTATTCTTGCAGGCCTGTCTTCGAGGCGGCCTTCCCGATCCGCCATGCACCAGAGGCCCTCAAACAGGATTCTTGCCAGCGGATCTTTCGCAGCAAGTTCTTCGTTTTTGAAAAAGCCAGGTTTGATATTCCTTGCCCTCATATCGACGCCCTCGCTTGGAGAAACTTGTTAATATTTGTTCAGAATGGTTTTTGTGGACTGTTGGCCTCAGCCCTACCGGAATGATCACGGTAGCGGTTGAATGCCATATCTGAGTGGACCTGCCATGATCGTTTCAAGGCAGTTCTACCCGAGTATTTAATTCGTGAAAACAACGGGGGGATAACGGGGGGCTATAAGCGGGATAGATACTGGTAACGATGATGTTTTTTACGTATGCCGGGAAATTTAGGGCAAACGAATGCGGTATCTGATTCATCCTAAGCGGGGCAGATATCCCCACTCAATGCTTATCGGTGTCGTCGATACCTTGAGAAAACGTGCATGTTCAACTTCATCAACAGTGAACGAGCATATGCTAATCCCCTTTTATTGCTTTGTAATCGTTGTTTTTTATGAGATCAAGGAATGGTGGTAGTACGATGACTTTATCGGTGAGGAATGTACAACGGGGGGGCAACGGGGAGGGTAATGCTTATTATGCCAGCAAATAAACGACCCAAGAACAAAGTGGATAATTTCGCTTTGCTAAATATCGAAGCTATAACTTCACTGCAAATACAAATGCTCAGTGTGGATTTCCTAAGCAGCTCATTGAGTACAAGATGAATGCGCAAAGGATAACAAACGGACTTGTGCATTGGTCTGCGCTGTCTTGTTGGTTTCGTCTTGACAATGTGATAAAAATATGGAAATTTACCAAAATCTTAATATGTTACATAATCGGAGGTATGCCATGAATGTCGAAAAGATATTTCAAGCGTTGAATGACGATGCCCAGAACTCGGCTCTTGGTATTATTTGCGCTGAATTGGAAATTCAGGGATACTCTGTCGTCATAGATGGCGTTTCCGTAACTTCAGACAAATTCTATAACAATGAGTTCAGTGCAATTGAAAAAAAGATGAAGCCTCTTGATGTATCGTTAATAAAAAATGGTGATATAGAACAGAATTTTTGTATAGAGTTTACGGATTTTCACGATTTCATAATAAAACATAGATCTTAAGATATTTTCACTTGTGAGGGGTTAGCATTCGATCATTTTAAAAGGTGCTGAGTGTAATAATGGGAGTGGGGAAGTAGATTAGAATTTCAAGAAACCTTAGGTGTGACATCCACGCCTGGTGATGGGGATGCACGGCTGCTCCAAGAACGATGAGGTCAGGAAACCGGCATGATGGGAGGCATTCAGCATACACGAGTGGCACGGGGACGGAAGACGAAAGTCTGCGCGGTGGATTTGTTCTGCGGTGCGGGGGGGTTGACCAAGGGATTGGAGAATGCGGGTATCGACGTCCGGCTCGGTATTGATGTGGATCCGACGTGCGAGTTCCCGTATACGGCCAACAACAAGGCAAAATTCCTCCCGAAATCGGTCGACGACGTCGAATCGCATGAAATAGAAGAGGCTTTCCAGAAGAATTGCATTCGTCTCTTAGCCGGATGCGCTCCTTGCCAGACTTTCTCGACATACAACCAGAAAGCCACTTCCGAAGACAAGCGATGGTGGTTGCTTCGACAGTTTTCCCGCCTTATCCTGGAAACTACACCAGAGTTGATCACAATGGAGAACGTCCCTCGGCTAAGGAAGCAGGCCGTGTTCCAGGAATTCGTCGAGGCCCTCGAAGGCGCTCAATACCATGTGACCCACGATGTCGTTAACTGTGAGGACTATGGTGTTCCCCAACACCGCCAGCGACTCGTCCTACTGGCGTCGCGTCTCGGCCCGGTCCATCTACTTACACCTACGGAATTTGGCGCTACACGGATAACTGTCCGCAAAGCAATCGGCGATCTGGCCCCTTTGGAAGCAGGTGAGATATCTACATCCGACCCCATGCACAGGGCATCGATACTATCCAAGACCAATCTGAAACGAATCGAAGCATCCCGGCCCGGCGGGAGCTGGCGGGATTGGCAGGAAGACCTCGTAGCGGAATGCCACAGGAAGCGAAGCGGCAAGACCTATCCGAGCGTTTACGGTCGTATGTCTTGGAGCGAATCGGCGCCCACGATCACCACGCAGTTTTTCGGCTTCGGCAACGGCCGTTTCGGCCACCCCGAGCAGAACCGGGCGATTTCATTGCGAGAGGGTGCGATTCTCCAGAGTTTTCCGAAAGACTATCTGTTTGCGCCTCCGGATGAGCCGGTCAAAATAAAATCCGTGGGACGGTTGATCGGCAACGCCGTACCTCCCGTCCTCGGCGAAGTTATTGGCCGCAGTGTTCTGGCGCATGTCTCGAACTATCCGAATGCGATGGAGAACGCCCACCTCGGAGCGCGATCACATGCCTGAAAGAACGCCAATCCTTCCACCGGATCGGGAATGGAGCCGAGCGGTGCCCGAGCCAGGCCAACTCGTCGAAATACGTCGTCGCCAATGGGTGGTCACGGATGTCACTGGTGGAGCTTTATCGTCTTCCAGCAACGGGAACCAAAACCTTGTCGGACTCTCTGCACTCGACGAAGACTCCCTGGGCGAGGAAATTCAAGTCGTCTGGGAAATCGAACCCGGAGCTCAGGTATTGGAAAAAGCCGGGCTGCCCTCAATTACCGGGTGGGATAGCACTGACAGACTGGAGGCGTTTCTTGATGCCGTGCGCTGGGGTGCCGCCGGTTTTTGAAAGGAAAACATGAAAATACTCGCTCTTGATTGCGCTACCAAGACAGGCTGGGCACTATACAGCGGCCGCCTTCTTGAATCCGGCGTCCAGGACTTCACGAAACGACGCGGTGACTCAAACGGGATGATGTTTTTGCGGTTCCGCAAGTGGCTGGACTTACTCATAGCCACGGAAATGCCCGATGCCGTGGTCTATGAACAGTCCCACCATAGAGGAGGAGCCGCTACAGAAATCGGTGTCAACCTTACTGGACGGGTGCAAGAGGTATGCGCGGACCGGGGCGTGGAGTTTTCCTCCGTCCATACCACGACGCTCAAGAAATGGGCCACGGGGCACGGGAAGGCGGATAAGGGGCAGATGATGGCGCGGGCGGCGGTCTATATAGGGCGGCCGCCGATTGACGACAATGAGGCGGATGCCGTGATGCTGGCAGCCTTCGCGGCGGAAGATTTATGAGCCTGACCCCCGTTTTCCACGGTACCGTCACCAAAGGCCGCCTGATCTACGACGAACCGGAGCGCCGCCTTGTCTGGCTGGCGAAGTTGGAAGGCAAGCGTTTTGAGGAATCGGTAAGGCGGGAACGCAGCCAGAGAAGCCTACAACAGAACCGTTATTATTGGGGCGTGGTGATTGAAATACTCCTTACCTATTTTGAGGGCTACACGAAAAACGAATTACACGAAGCGCTGAAATACAAATTCCTCTCTACCCATGAAGAGGACAGCCGTGGTTTGGTAAAAATCGGCAGCACGGCGTCACTCTCGACGGTGGGGTTCGTGAAGTATATAAACGAGGTTGTGCGCTGGGCGGCAGAGGAAAAGATATTTATCCCTGACCCCGGGCAGGTGGATTATCAAGGAGGCGACTATGCACCATGAACTGAAGACAGACAACGCGGAATTCCAGGCTATGAAGGCGGGCGTGAAGACGTTCGAGATCCGGTTCGATGACCGGGATTATCGGGTAGGCGATACCCTGCACCTTTGGGAAACCAGGTACACGGGCGAGGAAATGGCCTTCATAAATCACTATGGTGCGAAGTCCGGGAAAAGGAAACCGCTCGAATACACGGGTGAGACGTTGGACGTGAGCGTGGACTTCCTTATGCGCGGGCCGGTGTGGGGCCTGCGGGACGGCTGGGTAATCATGTCGATCACCGTATTGTGAAATAGGTGCCAAACCGGGAGGCGGGTCCGTTGACCGGCGGGTAGCCTCCCCTGCCTCCTGGGGCGGCGCTTTTGAGGGATCATGAAGCGTAAACATCAAATCGAAACCGAGCAGGTCATTGACGGCATTATCGCAGGCGCCCACGAAACCGATATCGTGGCGAAGGTGACACCTGGAGGCGGTAAGAGCATGCTCCCGATTATCGCCGGGAATCTGATCGCTGCAGGACTCGCTGATCGTATCTGCTGGATCTGCCCGCGCATGACGCTGCAGGACCAAGCCGAACGGAACTTCCTCGATCCTTTCTTCCGGCAGATGTTCGACCACCGGTTGGTGATCAGGTCCAGCACGAACGAAAGCAACCCTTGCCGGGGCACGAACGGCTTCACGACCACCTACCAGGCCGTGGGGGTGGACAAAAAGAACCTCCTGCAGGACGAATTCAGGCGCCACCGGTATATCCTGGTGCTCGACGAATTCCACCATGCCGAGGCCGACGACGGATCGTGGACAAAAGCGCTTGAACCGCTCTACGAACTGGCGAAATATCGGGTACTTATGACCGGCACCTTGTCTCGAGGCGACGGTAAGAAGATAGCCTTTACGCCTTATGGACAGGTAGGCGAACATGAATTCCTGCCGAAATTCGTTTCCGGGGGCGCTACCGCGCTGGTTGAGTACAGCCGCCGCGATGCCCTTGCCGAACGCGCTATCCTGCCCCTGGCCTTCCACTTCCTTGAGGGGGTATCGAAGTGGCAGACCAAGGCAGGCCGCACCGTAGAGGCCAAATTGAGCGCACAGGCGGGTGATGCCCGTGCCAGCCACGCGCTTTATACCGCCCTTAAGACCGAGTACGCGATGGAACTGCTGTCTGAGGCCGTGGCGCACTGGAAGCGGTGGCGAAACCTTCGCCCGTCCGCCCGGCTGCTGGTTGTCGCTGCCGGCATTGAGGACGCGAAGGAATATCTGCAATATCTCAAGGTTATGACCGGGCTAAAGGTCAGGATTGCCACCAGCGAGGACAGCCCCGAAGCTGCGGAGAATATTAAGGCCCTGAAATCAGGGAAGGTTGATGCCTTGGTGACGGTGGCCATGGCCTATGAAGGGCTCGATGCGCCTTCAATTTCCCATATTGCCTGTCTGACGAACATCAGAACGGAGGAATGGATAACGCAAATGGCCGCCCGCGCCGTCCGCATCGACCCCCAGGCCGGGCCCTACGAGGCCCAGCAGGCGCATATTTTCGCGCCAAACGACCCGATGATGCTGGAAATCAGCCGTAAGATCGAGGCCGAACAGCAGGCCGTGGCCGTCGTGAAGGCATCGAAGCCCAGGGAATCTGGCAACGGGGACGGTACAGGCGAGGGCAGGCAGGCGCCCGGGGGAATTACGCCACTGTCCTCGCGGTTGCTGAATGGACAAAATGGACAATCTGACTTCTTCCGGGAGGATCCCGCACCGGTCCCTGCCTTCGTCGCGGTCGAGACCCCGCACGACCAGGAAGCCGGACTACTTGACAAGATTAACTCCCACGTCCTGCAATATGCACGGCAAAACCGGTTCAACCCCAAAACCTTGAACGGGGAAATCTTCCAGCATTTCAACAAAAAAAGGCGAAACATGACGGTTCCCGAGCTTGAGACCTGCTTTTTGTGGGTAAAAGCGAGATACCCGCTGAACCAGATCAGGGGCACGGGCAGACGGGTAGACGGAAAAGCACGGCCGCTTGCGGTCGAATGGAGGTAGAGCTCTACTTAACCGACTCCTGCCAGCACTTCAACGCGCCTTCCAGTTTTAGGGCGTAGTCAATCGTCGCATTCAGGTTGAGCTGTAATATCTCGATGATCCGGTCCCGGTTCGCGTTGGCCTCCGTAAGCTCAAGATGCGGGCGAACAGGCGCCGGGCAGGCAATAACCGGTTTATCCGGGGGTATCTGCGCCTTTGGACTGCACCCCATTAAACCTATTTGCAAGAGCATTACTGATAGAGATAATTTCAACAAGATACTTCGTCTCATGGCCTGGCTCCTTTGACGTTATCGGTGGCGCTGATGGCGTTCCTTTAGATGATAAAATGGTCGACACCCCCGTAATTGTTACGTTTTCACATGGTGCCCATTCCCTTACCTTAACGATCCTGTCCTTAATCTCCGTGGTGGTCAGAGTGGTCTTCGCCGCCTCCCGGTACTGGACGTTGACGGCCCCGACGTTCTTAACGCAGGTATCGAGCGCGACGTTGACCGCTGCGAGGCTCCTTTGGCTGGTGGCTAGATCGGTCTTGGTCTTTGTCAGGCCCCCCTGGAGCCGCCAGCAGTTAAGCGAGAGGCCCAAAATGAGCACCCCGACCAGACCAATGACGATATTCCGGGGCGTCAAAGCCTTTAACCATGATAAAACCATCGTCCACATAAGATTACCCCTCTTTTTTGGGTTCTGCTGAACTCGTGGTAGACTGGATCTGCCCGCCCGTTACCCGGCCATCCTTCGCGTTCATAATGGCTATCAGGCCAAAGAACAGAGCCGCGCCGTGCAGGATCTTCTCGGATATCCCGATCTGGACAAGATAATCGAGGAATAACCTCGACCCCTCAGACAGGAACGCCAGGGCGCCGAACAGACTCGTCCTCCAACTCGATCCGAACAGTACCACCATCACCCGTTTGAACCAGCCAAACAGTATTCCGTCTTGCTCTTCCATTTTCATTTCCCCCTTATCTGTTCAAATAGTCTCAGCACTCTAAAAATGTGCCCTTTTACGTAGACATCTTTACTGTTCTTCATGTACCTCACCATCCTAAGCATCATGTATTCCTGCCAGTTTCCCGGTTTCTGATTCAGGATTTCCTGATTCCCGCCACCGGGTAACTTAGGATCGTTTTGCGGATTAACCTGGGAATCAAACAAGCATATGTCCATCGGATAAGGTGTTGCATCGCACCCTGCGGGAAGCCAATACTCTTTAAGGTAGATTTCTTTCGCTCCATCAAGAGTAAGGTTTTTAATGTCGATATTAGGATGATACCGTTTAGAAATTCCGTACTGCGTTTCACCACCCGGATCACGCGGATCATTTGAATGCCCTCCTTCCACGCCGATGGTTAATGCAAAAGCCTTATCGAAATTCTCTCTCATCTTTTACATCCTCCCTATCCAATCTATACGGACACCCCTCCCTACATTTCTCGCAAGGTAAATCCCGGCGGCGGCACCAAGGGAACTGAAGAATTATATGGATCACGGAACTAACGCCCCCCCTAACGCCCCCCCCTCAGTCTACTGCCGTAATCGATAGAAGGGTATTTCCGATGACATTATTATCCCCGAAAATCTGCCTATTTCCCGATGCTCCCATAACCTCTATGCCTAAATGTATCGTATCTCCCGCGTTGACCAGAACCCGCACGGGGGTAAGCTGGACAGCATCTCCCCCCACCCCCCCCGCCGCTATCGCAAATACCCTTCCGCTAGCTTTGATGACGGCACTTGCATAGGCAGCTGAACCAACCCTGATCCATATGGTAATGTAATAGTCTCCCGCACCAGAACAGTATCCGTAAGCGTGACCAGATATCATAAATGCACCAGACTGTTTACTAACAATCGACACTCTTGAATCTTCTACAATATTAGCTGTTGACGTTACCGTTGTTGTGAGTGCGACTGTTTTCCCATAATCGCTCCTCGGACTCCAAATTACCCGTGGGGCGTCCAAAACAGTTGATTTTATTGTATGGTCAGGGGTATCGGCGGTATCATATTGATACCTGATTTTCGCCACCGCTACACAATAATGCGCGTTGCTGCGGGTATAGGTAGAATCACTCTCTATGAGGAAATAGTCGTCAAATGTAATCGTCGTTTCGGTCGGCACCATCGTGTATCCCGAATATCCAGAAAGCGCCCACACGATCCCGGTCCCGTCCCAAATGGCATAGACCCATGCGGTCTTGATCTCCGCATCGAGACTGCCCTTTGACCAGTAATTCGCACCATCAGCCATGACAAACTGCGAACTGCCGGAGAGATAGGTTGTCGATCGCGATCGAAACGTGTAGCCGTTGCCATCAGGTACGGCCACGCTGATGATGTTTGTAGCATCAGCGACTGCGCCGCCGCTTTTGGTGAAGATGTCCAGTTTGTTCACGGCGGCATTCACTGCCGGCTTTAGGTTCTTTATTAACTGCGGATTCGTCAGCGGCGCAATGGCCTTGCTGGACACTGCCCCTGCAAGATCCTCTGCGGCAGTGGCAAAAGCCGGAGTGATAACCAAGGCCTTAAGAACGGCTGCCGTCAATGTTGATGCCGGGGTGTACGTACTACCCCCGGTTATGGCAACACTCCCGGCTCCGGAAAAGGGATCATCGTAATACGTTCCGGAATCAATTTGCTTTGCATCGGCAAAGGTTAGGGTTTTCCCGCTGGCAACGGAAATAATCGTCCCGGGAAGTCTTTTCAGCACGATGTTGCTGGTGATTGATAAATTATTGGAAATTGTCCACGTGCCGGGCCGCAAGACGAGGACACACTTTTCCGTTACCCCGATGGCGGTTAGTGCGGAAGTTATCGTTACGTCGTTGTACTGTACGCCGCCGCCATAAGAGATCAGGGCATCTACTTCGTAACCGACCGAATTGAGCGTCAGCGTCCCACCCGTGGAAGTCGCACGGGTAAAGGTTTTATCAGCAGAGGTCCCACTCCATTTATGCTGGTCTTGCTCTCCAATGAGCCCCTTTGTTACGGTGGCTCCATGGACGGACAGTGAAAGAATAAAGCCGAGGAGAACTACCGCCGCCGTTGATTTAATCCATTTTGTGTTCATAGATAAAGCCTCCGATTTTCATGGTGCGAGTATTTCTGCCGTCTGCAATGCCGCGACAACATCGTTTAATTTTGTTTTAATCGCATTAATTTCCGTCACCAGCGTACCCAGCGCGGTGTTGAATGCCGCCATGTTTATTAGATCGGCGCCGACTCCTACGGCAAGCGCCGAAACCGCGCCCGCATTTGCAATATGCGCCTGCTGTTTAATCTTCAGCACGTTTGCCGCGATCTGCAATCCGGTTCCGACCGTAACGGCATTGGCCACGCCGCCCGTGATCTGGAGCAAGCCATCGAAGGCCGAGGCGTCCACCCCAAGTCCGCCGTTGTCGAGCGTCTGCATGACACCCTTGCCGTCGTAACGCATGGCGATATCGATAAAACTATAAACATCTTTAAATATCTGATTGAGCTGATCCTGCAATTCTTCTATGTTCGTGGCGGACAGAATCCCGGGCTGGCTACTTGGCATGTTATTCCCTCTTTGTGTTCATGGCGTCTTTAAGTATCTCTATCTGCGCTTCTTTGCTTCCTGCCGTAATGTAGGCCCTGAGTAACGGTTTGTTGGTTTTCAAGATCATCATTTACTTGTACTTCTGCCGGAACTGCCCCAGC
>ERZ1292629.1041-Hain-H43-01um-R1-1041-length-29150-cov-24_pt1 | contig 27055 bp, 33 predicted proteins | sample MGYA00564399_ERZ1292629 | MGnify/ENA primary metagenome ERZ1292629 (study PRJEB36523, sample SAMEA6512636) | groundwater metagenome | collected 2019-01-08 | study: AquaDiva: Metagenomics assemblies of 32 groundwater samples
GACCACCCGGCCCCAGAGCGGTGCGTGGCACGCGCTCTTCCGCTTGCGCGGAACTTAGTGCATCGTGCATTCCAGATGGGTGAGCTTGGGGTGCGCTAATATCATTTCGACCACAATATCACGGAATATGCGATGCGGAATGAACTCTGAGAGTTTCCACTCATCAGTAACATCGAACGTCATCACAGGCTCGCCCCCGCCGCTTGGGAAACGAAGTGTTTGCGTCTATGTACGCCCGTCTTGGGCCTCAAATGCGTAGTCGAACTCAGCGTTGACGGGCGGGCCTGCATAAGTGATTTCAATCCGCGCCAGCGGAGTGGAAGCGTGAAACGTTTCGATGGCGGAGACCAAGCGCAAGTAGATCGGATCGGACGCCAGAAACGGCAGGTCTGAGTCGATCTCAAGCGTCTTGATGCTGTCGATGACTTCAAAATGGTTTGTATGCGCCATACTGACCTCCACGGCTGAATCAGTAGATCTCAGGCACGTTCGAGCGAACCTGTCTAAAGGGTGGCATCCGAATCGGGCGTTGCGACTGCATCTGCAAAACGCCCGCCAGCATGAGCTGTCTCAGCAGCCCGCCCGACGCATCGGCTTCGACTTGCTTCGGCCCTAGCGCCATCGTGTTCAGCTCGGAGGCACGCGACGGAGCGCCCTTCGAGGCGCACGCCAGCCCGGCGGTGCGTACCGCCAGATAGTCTTTGGCGTCGTCGAGACCCACCGAGTCAGTCACGAGTGTGGGAGCGTTGCCGCTGGAGATGTAGCGGATGCGCAACTGGCGAATCTGGGAGCACGGCACGAAACGGAACACGTCGCCCACCCACGCTACGATGCGCAGGCGGTCGGGCAGATCGCCCTCGGTGTCGTCGATCTCATCGACGAAACGGATGTCCTGAAAGTCCTCGTCCGACGTGCTAGCGACGCCGCCCGACGTGTAAGTGCCGACGGCGACCGCCCCGTTCAACTCGAACTGCGTTGAGCTGGTAACGTTGACGGCCCACAGCCCGTTGACGCCTGTCACGCCGCCCGCTTTGTACACGACGATGCGGTCGCCGTCCGTCAGGCCGTGCGCCGCCGTGGTGAGCGTGGGCACGGAGCTGGTGATCGAGATGGCGGACACGGAGAGCGCTGACGTGACCTGGCGTTCGCCCATTTCCCACGGTTCGCCCATGTCCGAGATTCCGGCGGTCGAGGGATCTAGATAGCCCGTCTGCGCGGGCAAGTTGTAGTATGCGGTCGTCTGAACGCGCGGCAACTGAATCGTCTGCATCACGCGAAACATCTCACGGTACGCCATCTGAAAGAACGGAAGCAAGACCGTGTTGGTGTAGATCTCGCCCCCTGAAATGGCGTTGTCCGCGAGATGTGAGCGGACGTCGTCGAGGACTTGTTGGACGGTTGCGTCGGGCACGAGGGCCTCCTACTTTTGGGTCTTGCTGCGCACCATCTGGACGCGCTGCCACACGATCGGGTCTTCGGCTTTCTCGACGCCGTACTTGAGCGCCCAATCGAGGATGTCGAGCTGACAGTGCTTGCAGCGGAGAGCATTCATCAAGATCGATTCGCCGCATCCGACGCAGCGCTTGCTTTCGAGCCGAACGATCGGCTTAACCCAATCGCGGTTTGCCTCGACGCCCAGCCACTCCGCCGCCTTGCGATGCAGGTCGCTGATGTCGCCAACCTTGCCAGATGATGCTTTGCCGTCTGCTTCGTAGACAAGACGGCGGAAGTACGTCTCTTGCCGGGCGCGAAGCACGGCCAACTCATCGTCGGTCGGCGCCGTGCTCTTGATGTGCCCGATGCCTGGACCTTCGGCGTCGGTCGCCGACAACTGATTGGTGGTCCAGACACGCACCAGATCCTCAACGATGACATCGACCGGAATGGGGCGCACGAGCATCTGGGGCGGCTCGGGTCCGTAGTCGATGCCCAGATCAACCGCGCCGTGAATGACGAGCGAAGAAAAGCTGTCACGCGGAGCGGCGGGGAGAACGTATTCGCGAATGCCGTCGTGCCGCCGTTGCGCGTACTGCGGGAGCGGAAACACGGACACGATAGTCTGCGCCTGCTGATGTAGCCAATTGATTTGCGCGTCAAACACCGGATCGGCGCTCAACACGGGGGAAGGGGTAGCTGACACAAAATCTCCTTATGCCACGCTCGGGATCGAGACGTGATCTTTTTTGCCGGGTACGTGCACGAACGCGGGCATCGCGTCGCGCAAAAAGGCGTCGAGTTCGCTGTCCCCCGCATTTTCGCGGGCGTCGGCGGCGCGCTCGGCTTCCTCGTAAAAGTCGATCAGGCGCTTTTTACGCTGCTCCTTGACGCATCCGATGAACACGTCAGTGAACGTTTCGTTTGGCTCCATGCCGGGGTCGAGATCGACGTTGGTCGGGTAGTATTCGCCTTGTTTGGGCCATTCGAGCTTGTAGCCGTGCTCAGTGCGCCATTGGTCCTCGGGCATTGGCGCTTCCCACATACAAATGACCCACTGGTCGTGGAGATGGAGCGCAAGGCGACGGCGCTCATAGCGGGGTCGGGCGACCAGCAAACCGGACGGCTCTGCCTCGTAATCGTAGCCGTCGGCGCGCATCCAGTGATACAAATTTTCAGAGTAATCCCATCGATAGATGGGCTGACCGAACGGAGTGCGCCCCAGTTCACGCCCGATCAGGTCGTTCAACTTGTTTATTCGTCGGTGCAAGTTCATAGAAATACAAAGGCCACCCCGGCGTGCGGGTGGCCGACAGTCAATCGGAATGTGCGTACGGTTCTACGCGGTTTGCGTACGAGCCTGTTTCAATTCTGCGCGCACCTGTGTGCGGCACGTTTTACAGATCTTCCTGCCCGCAGGATCGAGGTAGACGTTTTCATGCGTCAGTTCGTGCCCTCTGCGACAGTGCGTTCGGGCGTCGCCTCGGACTTCGAGAGGTTTGCCCGTTGCGGCGAGGCGTTTCTTTGCCCAGTACTCAGTGTAGTACTTGACGTGGCAGACTTTGCAGCGTCGTCTACCATTAACCGTGAGTGTGTTTTCAGCGGTGAACTCGTGCCCGTTTTTACAGTGCGTCCACTTGCTGGGATGCGTTGGAGCGTCTGCTGGGCGCTCTGTTCGTGTACGCAGCTTGGCATAGTGCTTGGCCGTGTTGGCCGCATGACACGCACGACAAAAGCGAATGCCCTTGTGCAAATAAACGTTCTCGGATGTAAGAGCGTGTCCGTTCCGACATTCGGTTCTGGGTGATCGAGTTGCTGCCAATTTCGCACGTTGTGCACACGCCCGCTCATTTGCACAGATTCGACAACGGCGTTTTTGCCCGCCCGGAAACAGGTACGTATTCTCAGGTGTGAGTTCGTGACCTTTCGCACAGTGCGTTGTGTATTTGACGTGTTGAAGATTGTGTTCACTTGCTGCAACGCACCGTAGGTGGCTTGGGTTGACGCACATCTTGACTCGACACTCATGGTGAATGTGCGAGTCCGCTGGAATGTCATTAACGAAGGCGATGTAAACCAGTCGGTGCGCCGGTATCGACTTGTTTCGGAAAGACGTGCGGCCATAGCCACGTTCGTCTAACGCACCAAGCCAAAGCCAGCACTCAGTGGTATCTATTTTGATGTTTGCCAGGAGTTGGCGCAGCCGCTTCTTCGGAAATTCGGGTCTAGCGGCTGAAATTTGGGGGCATGAATATGCTTGTGTTGTATTCATACCCCCAGTGTACTACACGGATGCGATGAGTGTCAAGACTTTCACACTTGTCTGGCTAAACTGTTGATTCTAATAGCCCGACGGCACCGAAAGCGACTTAATGTACCCCTGTGCGCCTGGGTCCACCGTGTAAAAGTCATAACATTGTACGATGTGATAGTGAACAGCGGCCTTCAGGTTGGCGGTCGCCTGAACGCGGGACTCGAACACGGTGCGACCCTGCACATCGTGGAACTTGGTGTCGTGCAGTTGGGCACGGCCCCACAGTTTGGGGATGATGAAGTCGAACCGCGCCTTGTCCTGACGCTTGTCCACGCGGCAAGAGACGCCGCAGAACTCGAAGTCGCTCGAATACTCGTTGTTGACTGGCATCAGGTCCAGAGTCTTCTGACCCGGCTGACGGAACCAGTTCGAAATCGCGATCCCGATGTTCTGGACGGCGGCGCGTTGCGCCATGTGGGCGAGGCCGATGAGGCCCTTGAAAGCGCTCTCGTCACGGCGCTTGATGATCTGGTCGAGCAACTGTTGGCCGTGAGCGAATGAGAGGCCCGAAGAGGAAGCATCCACCGAGTTGGCGAGCAGTTCGGTGGCGCTCGACTTCAACTGGCCGAGGAAGTAGTTGGAAGTGGTGTCGTCGTTCGCATAGTAGAGGCCGTGACGGGCGGAGTCGCCCGACAGGGGCCATGTGGACTGGAACGACGCAAGCGTGGCGCTCAGACCGTTGAACGCGATCAGGTCGGTTCCGGCGACTGCGGTAACAGCGGCGCCGAAGTACACGACCTTGTTTTTGTAGTCGATGTGGTCGATGACGTACGGCCCGCCGGCACGCTTGGAGGCGCCCGTGGTGTCGTACACGTCCACGACCATGCCGGGGCGCAGACGGTCTGCGCCGACGGTGTCGGAAGCGCCGGCGAACGTCAGGGTAGTCTTGGTACCGCTGGACCACGTTGAGGTGGCGGACGCGGAGTTGGTGAGCTTGCCCGTGCCGTCCGTGTGAAACGTGATGTCGTCGTACACCTGGACTTCTTTCATCGCGCGCTTGAAGTTGTAGGCGAAGGCGTTGATGGTCGCCTGGGCGGCGGTGGCAGTGGTGTCCATCGCGCGCTTCGAGACTTCCACGGTGTAGCGGGTGTCGAAGAACCCGGCTTGCACCTTGATGACCTTCAGCCCGGTGCCGGACCCCATGTCGCCGCCATCGGCGTCATAGTATCCGTAGGTGCCGCCCGCATACTGAACGAGCGGAATGCGATAGAGCTTCTGCGAGATGATTTCGACCTCGCCGCCTTTCTTAATCATGCCGGCGACGGTATCAGTCGTCTCGAAAAGCTCCTGAACCTTGGCGCGGACTTTCTCGATTGCGGAATCGAGTATGTCCGCTGCTAGGACGATAGCCATGAGAGTTTCTCCTTAAGTTGGTCTTATCTGGTGCCGACGCCCAACAAGTTGTCGATGATCGCATTCCGTCGTTCCTCGGCTGACCCACCCTGGGGTATCGGGGTTGTGATGGAGCGCTGCGGCGGAGCGCCTGCGGTTCCGGGCGACACTTGTGTTGCGGCTGCGGCGAGTTTTTGGTGCGTCGCGTCGGACTGCGATTTGACGCGGGACGCTGCCGACTTGAGGAGTTCAGCCCGACCGGCTTGGGTTACTCGTTTCGCCATAGCGGCGTAGAGGGACACCAAATCGGCACGATCCTGATCGGACTGTGTGCGTTCTGCACCTTCGTAGCGGTAGAGGAAGCGCTGGAAAGCGTCACCGGACTTTGCGACGCGCTCGTAAACGTCTCGGAAGAACTTGTCGCGGAGAGCGCCGTAGATGACAGGATCGGACGCGTACTGCGTTTTGATCGGGGCCAAGGCTTCGTCTACTTGTTTGCCTACTTCGGAGGCGATGCTGTTATCGGTATCGGAGCGCCAGCCCTGCCAACGCTGGGCGTGCTGGGCGCGTTCCTGCTGTTGGATTTGCTGCCAACGCTGGTTGACGGCTTGCTCGCGCTGAGCAAGCTCGGGGTTGACGGGTTGGGCGGCGGCGGGCTGGTCGGACCATTTGCCCGTGCGCGCCCATTCGAGAACGTTGGCGGCGTGCGTGAGAGATTTCTTGAGAGCCTCGTCGGCGGTCTGGCCGGCCCAACCCTTGAGACCGCGCTCCATGTGCATCATGACGGGGTAGGTGAGCTTGGAGTAGGCGTCGGGGTTGGACTGGCGCAGGAATTCCGGCATGATCGAAGCGAGTGCGGCCATGCCCTCGGGGGACTTCTGGTTCCAGTTGTGCGCGAACTCGGCCAAGCGCTCTGGCTGACCGGACGTGAAGTCGGTGAGCATCGCTTCGGTTCCGACGAAGCGCTCGAAATGCTCGCCGACCTGGTCAATGGTTGGCTCAAAGCCGAGCTTGTCTACGAGGCTTTTATACGCCTTGTACGATCTGTAGATGCGTTGGCCCCGCGATTGGTTCAGGTCGAGCCAGTTGGGGCCTTTGTCGGCGGTCTTGGCGTCGAGATCGTCGTCGGTGTCTTCGAGTTCGGGCGCTTCCGGGACGGGCGCGTCGGGGGGTGCCTCCGCTTCGGGGACGTGCGGGGGCGGCGCTGGTGCCTCGATTGTGGGTGCGCCGAGCACGGGTTCAGGTGTCGCTGAGGGAGCGGCGGGCGTCTCCGGTGCGGGGGCGGGCGCGCCTGTGGTCGCGAGCAAATTGTCAACGGCGCTGTCGAGCGTCGGGTTGGTGTCAAGGTCTGGCATAATCTCCTTTACGGTCGCACTGACCGCCGCCCTTTAGGCCGGGCGGGGGCGAAGTTTCAACGTTTGCTGCGGGTTCTACTGAATCGTCGGCGGCGGCGTGTTGGCGACACTCGGGGGCGCAGGGGGCATCGGGCCACCCATTGGACCACCGCCAGTGGGCGCAGGTTCGCCGCCGGGTACGCCTGTTCCGGCGGCTTTCGGGGGACCGGCAGGCTTTTTGGGACTGCCACCCGGCCCGCCCGGTCCACCGGGACCACCCGGCTCCGGAGGCGGCTGCATCAGCGTGTTGTACGCCGTGCCCCATGCGAGGACGTTCGCATACCCGGCTGGCTGCTGGAGCTTGGCTGCTTGACCTTCCTCGGAGGCGGTCCACTCGCGTACCACATCGACGACGAGCGGCGGCAGGAACTCGACTACGTTGGGCTGAACGGAGGGCAGCAAACCTATCGGGGACGGGATTGGGGGCGATTGCAACAGTTGCTGGATCGTTTTCATGATCGCCTCGCGGGCTTTGAGGTTCGGGACGGTCCAGCCCTGCATACCGAGGGCCGCGTGAACGGATGCGAGGTTCGACGGGTGCATGAGTCCGAACATCTCCCACGCGGGCGGGCCTTTGTCGAGGAACATCGCGAACAAGTCACGGAGCTGGCCCCACGCCATCGGGATTGCTTCCTCGACTTCGACCTTCCAGCCGTCGAGCGAGAGGTCGGACCAGTCGGGGTCGAACATGACGAGCTGGCGGATGGCGTTGCGGTAGACGTTTTGCCAGCAGGAACGCATTTCGTTCCAGACGGGCGACAACTGCACTAACGCCTGGTTGAGCTTGCGTGACGCTTCGTACGCGGTCTGTGCGGGACCCTCGCCGCCGAACAGCGCGGGCATGACGCCCACGTTCTCGCGCCCTCTGCTCAAGATGGAGTCAGCCCACTGATGGATCTGGCCGTTCAACTCGGGCTTCGGCGTGGTCCACATCGAATCCTGCAGGCGCTTGCCCACACCCGGCACGGCGGGCAGGAACTCGCCCGGCGACGCTGCGTGTGCCATGAGCGCGTCTTTGCGCAACACCTGCGGGTCGTACAGGATGATCGGGATGGCACGCTCCATCGTCTCGACCTGAATGTTGTGCACGTCGTTCAACAGGTCCTGAACGCCCATGTAGTCCTTGCAGATCGGGTCGGGGTAGATCGACTCGCCCGGCTCTGGCAGGCAGAGCGCCCACTCGTGCTCTTTGCGCGATTTTTCGATGTCGATGATCTCGCCCTCGACGACGGTGATCTTGGCGCCGTCCGGGAATAGCTTGACGAGCAGGGCGCTCATCGCGGGCTGGTCGGTCATTATGGCGTACATCGACGGTGACACCCAATACTGGGCAAAGAGCCAGCGGTGCTTGCGGGGGGCGATGTAAGAGCCGGTAGGAGACGTGGACACGTCACGGGCCAAGCGCCCCTGTGCGGACAGCCCGGTGGTCGAACCGCCTGCGTCGCCCCCCGTACTTTTGTTGATGAGTTCTTTGAGCTTGCGGACGGCATACGGGTGGCGACCGTCGTTGTATGCCGAGAGGACGGACGCTTGGTGCACCTCGTCCTCATACCAGAGCCACGGCAGGTCTTCCATCGAGTCGCCATAGAACGGCGTCGTCACCTTGAAAATGGTAGCGAGTCGGATCTCGACAGCACCCTTCGGGTACTGCTTCATCTCGGTCACTTGAGGCGTGGGCACCATTTGCGGGGGGACGAACGAGCCGGGGCCGAACGGGGCACCGCATCCGGGGCAGGCGGGCGTTTCGGCGGGCGCCTGCGCACCACAGTTGATGCACTGATTCATGCCGGGGCCGTCGGGCTGCTCGACGATTTCGATTTGCGGCTCTTCGCGAATGCCGTACTTGCGGGCGTCCGAGACGTAGCGCGTGTGGAAGAATGTGGTGCCGTTCTTCCAGAGGGAGAGCGCGAGCCGGCGTTGCAAGCGTTCAACATCCCAGTTGGAGCGCACCTTGGCGAGCGCGGAATCGACGCGGCGGGCGACCTGCACTTGCTGGTCGTTGTCCATCTCAATCGGGACGGCCTTGACGTTGGGGGCGCGCTGACCAAGCACAGCGATGAACTTGCGCCCGTCGCCACGGATCATGTTCAGGGTGTAGTCGTAACGCCCGGCGGTTTGGGTTTGGTCGTCACGCTTGTTGGTGATCGTGCCCGAGATGGGGGACCAGTCAGCGATCTGCTGGTCGATCAGGACGGGATAGACGTATTGCTTGCCGCGCCAGTAGAGTTCGTTCTTGCGTGCTTCGGCGTATTGGTAGACCTTCTCGCGGTCCACGTCGCCCGCGATGAACTCGTCGATCAGCTTTTTGAGATGCGGACTGAGCACTTCGATGATCTGCTCGGGGCCGAGTTGCTCTTGTGACTGCTGCTGGTCGGGAGGTTGGGGCATCATTGGGTAGCCTCTTCACGCGCCACGGAATCGAAGAACTCCTGCTCCGCCTGGCGAACGAGATCGCGCCCATGGGGCTTGCGGCTGACGACGATGGGCGTTTCGATGTCGGGGAGCTTGGGACCGCGATTGTAGATGCCGAAGCCGAAGTATTGCTGGGAGATCCAGTCGGCCACGAGTTCGCGGGATTTGCGTCCGTCCAAGAGCGCTTCGACGAGCGCCGCAGACTGTGTGTCGAATTGGGTACGCAGGCGGCGCATGTCGTCATCGAGGCGTTGCTTGTCAACGCTCAACGCGAGGTAGTCGCGTTCGAGTTCGCGGAACGAAGGGATGAGGCGTAAAAGTTTCGTTAACACGAAAACCTCGCGACGTTGTCGCTAACTTGGCCACGCCAAGTGGTTCCGCAGTAGATCATGGGCGGAAACGGCATCGGAGTACCCGTTGTAATGCCCGGCTCTATGGGATAGAACGGATACGATGCGGGGAGCGAAAACGGAGTGCACGGGCACGCCGTGACAGCGGGCGACATGCCGCGTCCGCACTTCGGGCAGATCCAGCCCACGTTACGCTGCTTCTTTTGCTTCATATGCTCCTTGCTCCATCGGTTCGGGCGCTCCTGCAAACTCGGGTGCACCTTCCTCGGATGCGCCGCCCATCGGCTCATAGTAGACGCCGCACACCATGTCGGGCTCGATCACGCCGTCCACTTTCTCGCAGGCGCTCTGGTCGGCGAGGAAGTAAGCACAGTTGTCACAGCGCGCGCCCGACGGGAGCAGGAGAGCGCGTTCAGGCGCCAACTTGCCCTCGCGGCCCGTCATGTGCTCCATGCGCTCCTGCTCGGGAGATTCGGTTGCCTCATAGGCGGAATCGGAGTCGGGACGCCCGCCGCCCATTTTACCTTTCATCCCGCCCCGCATCGGCATTTCGTCTTCGTCGTCCCAGCGTGGCGGCGCTCCTCTTTTGGGACCAATGCCGATAGCAAGCATGAAGTTCGGTTTGTGTTTCATTTTGGTTTTCTCTGTGCGCGAAGATTGGACACGATCCAATGATTGCCGACGCAAAACTATGGGCTACCCAAAGCCCACGTAGCCCTGTGCGTCCTTGATACGCAATCCGGCGCTGCTTCCAAACACGACGGTCGGACGGTAGGCGCTCACTTCCTCGTCCACTTCCTGTCCGGGAAACGATGTGGAACACAGGTATTGGTCAAAGACGATCAAAAAGACACCGAAAGCCGGCAGGTATTGAGCCTGAATGTTGTGGATCGGGAACTCGTTGCCAGACAAATCTTGCGGAAAATCCAACGAGTTGTAGAGGGCGGCGGTCTGCCAAGTAATTGCGTCAGGAGACTTACTCACGTAAAGCATGTTTTGATAGCCAGGGTCAGTAGGGCCGCCGCCTGCGTCCTTGTACCAGCTATTCCAGAACACGTAAAGCTTATTGGAGGGAGCGGGACCGGCAACGGCGATGCTGTTTTCGTGCCACGCATCAGCCGGACGAATCACACCCTCGACCAAACGCTCTGTCCAAACGGTCGGAGTCGCCTCAGTGGCGGTAGCGACGTAGAGCTTCTTACCTGTTACGTAAGGGAAAACAATCGAGCTTTGCCACAAGCCGGGTGCCCCGGTGTGGTACATGATGAAGTCATCATACGAAACAACAGGATGCTCAGCCAGAACTTCCGCAGGCGTGTAGAGCGTGATGGTCGCCACCGTAGTCTGGGCACTGAGAACGTCCGACGCATCTAGGACCTTGTGGTAGACGTATGGCGCGGCACCCTGATTTTGACGGCCATAGTCGGCATAAAAGATGTGTATCCTGTCTGCACTGCCATCAACAACGGCGACAGGCTCGGCCCCAAACCCACTTGGAAACCCACCGTCGTCAACGATCTGCTCACTCACATCAAACGTGGCCCCATTCCAGCGACTGTAAACAACCCGGCGCAACCCTACCACCTTGCGGTCGTACACGAAATAGATGTTGCCGTTCGAGCGATGTATAACTCCTAGCGAGTCGGTTGACGCTCCCGTCGATTCCATCCCCAGGGCTGAGACAGTTTTTGTTCCCCACGTTTCCGTTGACAGGTCAAACGTGGTAAATGCCAGAAACATTGACGCATTAAAACTTGTTTGATGACCATAGCCGATGTAGAGGACTGGCAGGTCAGCGTCGATGCCACAGGTGCCAGCACGAGCGTAGGAGGGCCGATTGGCTGTGTCCAGTTCCGTCCAGTTACCGGATTGCGCCGTCGCGGGGGTAGTGCGGTAAACACGTAAGTTTTTTGGTAAGAGCGCGGTGCTGTCGTCTTCTTCCTCAAGGACCATGTACCCAAAACCGTTCCACTCAAATGGCCCCCAGATGTTGCGGGCACCCATGTTGCCATAGTTCGCAGTAAGGTTCTGGCCTGGTATGCCGATGAACGGCTCAGGCGGAGAAATGGCGCCAGTGGTTAACGGCATCTAAAAAATCTCGTTGATGAACCCGAACAACTGGACCGTGATCTCTTCGGCGGCGGTGGTCGTACCCGCTGTGATACAGTCGAGACGCAACAGCGCGCCATTTGCGAGGTCCATCGGGTCGGATGCGAACGCCGTCAGACTGCCCGTCTTGGCACCCGCTACAACGGTCAGGTTGACGGCGAACGCAGTCCACGTTACGGCGTTGTCCGTTGAGTAGTAGAGGTCAAACGTAATGTTGCCCGATGAACTGGCTTCCTTCAACGTAACGACGGCGCGCGTCAAACGGAACGTGTCGTTCTCGCTCACTGGGCCGATCAGCACCTGACAGCGCGGGGTGATGTCCTGGCCCGTGACGAGCTGACCCTTCTCTGGCCCCCACGTTACCCACACGTCGCGCGGCGGGTCGATCGGATAGATCCACGTGAGATCGTAATTCTCCGGGAACAGGCCCAGTGCTTTCATGGCACGCACACGCCGGCCAGAGGTGAAGTTGCGAAGCTGTAAGATAGGCATTATTGGACCATCGGGCGCCGACGCGCGGCGCGGTGCGGCGTAAACGGCACTTCGATGCTTCCTTCGTAGTCGCGTTCGGCCTTACGCGCGGCCCACACGAGCGCGTTACCGTCGTCGGTGCGGGCGTAGACGGGTGCCATGCGGCGCTCGAAGAACGTGCGGAAGGGTTCACGGTTTTGCAGCTCGCGCTTGTGCCCGAGCAGCAGGTGGCCGCACGAGTCGAGCGCGTCCCGTCCGTCGAAGTGTAACGGGTCGATGTTCTCGGGATCGCGCCCTTTGTCGGGGTCGGCGCACATGGCGCGCGGAATGGCGGCGATGAGCTTGGGGCACGAGTCCCAGATCTGTAATTTGGGCAACGTCTCTTCGACTTTTTGAAATTCGCGCATATAGGCGTTGTACTTTTCGAGTCCCTGCGTCGTGTCCTTCAGAACGGACATGGCGTACTCCATGTCGATCTTGGAAATGGAGGGCGTCACCAGAGGCCACCAGCGCATGAGCGAATGCATGTATTGCCATGCGGCGACGCCCAGTTTTTGGCTGGCGCGCAGAATGACGACTGCTGACTTTTGCAACTCATGGCGCGCCCAGAACGAGGGGCCGCTCGGCAAGTCCGCGAGATCGGGAATGTAGACGCTGTCGGGGCCGAGGATTTGCTCGATCCCCCGCGCTATCATCTCGGAGATGGTGCGATCTTCCGTCTTTTGGGAGAAAGCGTCGTGCGACGCATAAATCGTGATCGCGTGGTCTTCGAGGCCGTCGATGTCGGGCATGAGCCAGTGCGCCATCTGGGCGCCCAGTTCGGTCGGCGAGCAGCGCGAGACCGTCATCTCTTTGTAGATGTGGACACGCTCGTCGGGGTGCTGGCAGGCGAGGTGCACTGCAGAATCGTGCACATAGCCCCAATCCAGTCCACCCCAACGGTGCCACCAACCGGGTTGGGCGGTGCTCTTTGCAGGGATAACATGAACGGCGTTCTTTGGTTCGCCCTCGATCCAGCGTGATCTGAATGATTCAAAGTAGGAGCCCGCGACCGCATCCCAGTCGCCGTAGACCCATGCGCGCTGACGGGAGGGCGTGAGCGCCAGATCGGCAATCAAACGGTCAACGTAGAGCGGATCACGTTCCATCATGACCGTGTTATCGGACGGTAGCGCTGGGATAAAGACGCGCGTCGTGCCCGATTTTCGGAGGTTGGTGCCGCGCGGTGCGGGACGCGGGTCCCATGTGATCGTTGCCTTAGAAGGAAAAATACCACCGTCATGTGTTGGAGGTTTGACGAAGCGAGCGCGGGTCCAGCCATGTCCGGAACCTCCCGGATTTGCTGTTAGGAACGCTTGTTTACGCATTTCTGGGTACGGAGAGCGCAGTGAGCCGAGCACGAGAACGTACAACTCTTCGCGCGGCACCTGTGTGATCTCCTCGAACAGAATGCGGGAGAACTCTTGGCCCTGATATTTCTCGTAAGCGTCAGCCGTATCCAAGTGGCCGACGATGATAGTTGCGCCGGGGTGGCCGAGCGGGTCGTCCGGGAACTCGGGGTGCGGCCACACGAACGTCGCGGGGCGGGAGGTGAACTTTGCGCCGAGCGCACTGTAGAGTTCGCGTGCCTTGCCAACCCAATCTTCCAGGTCTTTCTCGTTCTTGCGCAGGACGAGAGCGCGATAGTTAGGATGGTTGATGTACGAAATATCTACAGGCTTGCGTTCATTCGTTGGCGTAGCAGGATTGCCAGATACAAGCCACACGATGCCGCAACTGCTCTTGCCGCCGCCACGCGCGCCGCCGAACAAGATCTCGCGTTCCCATCGGACGAGCGCTTCCGCCTGCACGGGGCTGGGCGTCCAGAGCGGCTCGACCTTAGCAGCGCGCGCTTCCTCGGCGGTGGTGTAAACGCGAACTACCATGTTAGGGCGTGGCCCACTGTTTGACGTTCAGCTTTTTCATGTAGTCGCCCAGTCCGGTTGTGCGTCCGGCGGCGAGCGCCGCAAGAAACTCAGGCGCATAGCGTGCGTCCATCTCGTCTGTAGTCAGACCAGTCTGATACGGGAGCCATGCGATCATCTCGCTGGGCCACGAGACGCTCATGTATTGGTACTTGTAGAGATGGCCCATGCGTACGGCAGACCAGCGGAACGACTTGTCGAGCGGCTCCCAAAACGAGAAGTGCCGACGCGGGAACATGTCCCAACCGGGCACTGCGCCGACCTCGGCGTCGGCTTCTTTCATCATGTCGGTCTCGGAGGCCATCAGGAGTTTGCCGTGCGCGTTTACGGACGCGCTGGCGTTCTGCCACGTGGTCCAGTAGGGCGTGAACGGATACGCGATGCGACTGTTGATCGGGTATGTGTGCAGGTCGATGCCATCAAGGTTGGGGATGGCGTACAAATTGGCGAGTTGGGTCGCCAGCGTGCCGTACCAGACGCCTGCGCCTGCGTAGTATTTCTCGCCGGAAGCGTGATTGCCCGCCGCATCCACCGCGTCCATGACGGATTGCAGGAACACGGCGTTGGCGGCGGGGTCCAATAGTTCAGCCTGCCCGGAGTGCGTAGCCTCGTTCGTCGCTTCGCTCTGGACCGAGATCGGGTCAGTCGTCATCAGTCCAGGCAGATCGTGCACCGCGTTGATGTGGGCGGCACGCGCCAGCTTGTATGCGGCCCAGGTCTGCGAGGCCATGTACGTGTCTGTGTGCCACGTTGCGCCACGGGCGTTCTCAATGGTCTGAGACTGCACCAGCACGGCCAGCCCAATCGAGTGGGCATATGTGATTACGTCGGAGAAGTTTGTCTGGAGGTTCGAGAGCTGGTTCCTGTCATAGCCCTGCGACGTTACCCACTCCCAGAACACAGGGTCGAGCAACGGATAGCCGATTTGGATGCGCACTCCCGCGAACCCGAGATTCCTTAGCGCCAGCAGGAACGGCTTGACGTACCCGTCGATGTAGTTTGACGGGTTGTGCGCCATGTTCCAGTAGTTGGCCGTCAGATAGCCGTCGGCGCACGACTTGAACGAGGGGTGCGTCGCGCCGGGTGCGACAACTGTGCCCCACTTCGAGTCCATGCTGGCGCTGAAATCGGTTGTGTCCGTTTTGAGCGTGTTGTAAACGCCCTGCCACTCGGACGGAATGGACCTCCATGAGATGCGCTTGACGATCCTACGGATCATTGCTTCTCCCACCACGAAGCCTTGCCGAAACCGGCGAACTGTTGCACGACGCGCTTTTTGTACGTGGCGCCGTCGAAAACCAGCGTTTCACCATCGAGAGCCGGGTCATCCAAGGGCGAGGCGTAGAAATTCAGCCCCATCCACACGCCGATGCGCGGTTTTTCGACTGGAGGCGGGGGCGGGGGGTCGGACTCGAAGTCGTAGAAGACGCGCTCGAAGACGTTCGGCGCACTGGGCGCCCACGCGGGCGGCGCTTCCGCCACACCAGCATCGTTGAGCCACACAAACTCGCCTGTGCTCATCAGCGTCCAGATGTTGGCGTTGACGGGCAGACCGCTAGGGAGTGCGTACTGAAAATGACGCAGGCCGGTCCAGGCGTCCAGATCACGGATCACGAGCGGCGAAACACCCTCGCGGACGACGGCGAGCGCCCGATCTAGTTCGGGCGCGGCGCCGTGACGGGGCAGGGGCGGGCGCACAAATCCAAATTCGACACGTTGCTTGGTCGGGTTCTGAGCAAGTAAGACTCTAGTTTCGGGCATTTAGTTCCTCATTTCATGGTACACGCGCAGGTGCACGTACAAGTTGGAGTGGGCGTCGGCACTGGCGGCGGCACTGGGTCAGGCGGGGGTGGAGGGGGCGGCGGTTGTACAGGAGCGGCCTTCGTCGCAACCACGATGTCGCGGCGCGTGTCGGCGGGGGTGCCGGGGTACGCAGTCGAGGGGTAGCCGAAGTTCGAGATGGCCGCGATCCACTGGCCGTCGGGTGAGATCGACGCCTTGGTCATCGATGCGTAGTCTTCGTTGAAATCGAGCCAGCGCACCGAGCGGTTCTGAGCCAATCGGCTCACTTTGACGGGCGTGAACGATAGATCGAACGCCATTAACTCACCGTTCCACGCCATCGGGGCATCGAACGCCGCGAAGTTACCCGCGTTGTAGTCCGCGATCGAGATGCGCCGGTAGGTGAATCCGGCGGAGCAGACGGGTACGGTGCGTGCACACGAAAAGTGTGTATCGCCGTTGTTGAACGCACCGTAGGGCGAGTGGTTGCCAGTCGAGAGGATGCGGACGGGCGTTGTCGTCGGGTCGGTGAAGTCGTAGAGGGCGAGGTAGCGGTTCGGGGGACCCGACTCGGTTTCGTAGTCGCTCCAGATGTACTGGGCACCCGCGATTTCGACGGTGTCGGCGTGATCCCACTGAGCGTTCTTGCACCATTCGTTTGGCTCGCAGATACCGTCGCCATCGCCGCGCGACCATGTGCGGGCGTCGGGGTGTTCCTGCGGGACGTAGGCGAGTGTGAGCGCCTGGCCATCGAACTGGAGCACGACGCCCGAGTTTTCGATGGCGACGTAACGTTTGCCGGTGTGTGCATCGACGCCTTTTGAGATGAGCAAAAAGTCCTTGAGTTGGCTCCAAGTGTCAGCGACGCACCAGACGCGCTGAGTCGAGTCGAGCGGGGCGATGCACACTTGGGCGCCCGCCCAGAACGCCACCCAATGATCGCGGGAGAGATCGCCGGTTCCGCCCGTGCGCAGGCTGGTCAACCCGAGCGCCGGGGGGTTGAGAACTAGCGTTTTCGCGCCTGCCAGATCGCGTGCATAGAACTTGTCCGATTCGAGCGTGAAGAACTTGGAGTCGTCCGACGTGTGCCACCAGAAGCCCCAGTCCTGCGACGGGCCAAACTTCCCGAGGTCAGTCCCGTCTGCGACGCGGAAGATGCGGGAAGCGCCCGCATCCCCGGTGGCGACGTGCTTGCCGGTCGCCGAGAGGGCGCTCGGCGTGGAGTAGGTATGGATGAAGCCACGTCCCGTAGCGACGCGAACGGTTGCGCCGAACAGCGGGTCCACGTAGGTCGCGCCAGCGGGCGGCGGTGTGAGTTGGCCGGGCGGATGCACGGCGGTCGCGGGGCAGACGCTCGCAGTGGCGTCCAGAAACGGGACGTTCGGAACAGAGCAAGCGGGCGGGGCGGGCGTGAAGGTTTGCGCCAGCACGATGCAGGGGACCAATATGAAAGTGAGTTTCATGATGTTGAATTGGCGTCTTGGCCGGCTTTCCTAAAACGCAACTAGCCCCACAATTCTGGCTTGCCCGGCCGTCACCTCGGCCGTCACTGTATGGGGGCCGGAGGTGGCAAGACTCTGGCGCACTGTCGTCCCGCGTGGATAGTTCGTTACGGTCGCATCCTGACAGGATATTGCGACAGCGGGAAGCGCATCAACGACTACATTGATTGAGCCAGCGGAACTGGCCATAACGACAACAATTCCGATGAATGTGCCGGTAACATTTGTCCATTGCACCTGTGCTCCAACGGTGGAGGAGGTCAGTGCGCGCGTGATGCCATCCATGTGGCCAGCGATAAGACCGTGCGCATCATACTCATTAGTGGCGGTAAATTCGGTCCAGACCCATGTTCCCGATACTGGCTCGGCTCCTATGAACACTTGCGACGCCAGACTCCCCTGAGCTTGTGGTTTCCGCCGCCCTCTCCGAAGGGCTGCCACGATTGCGTTTACGTATTGTCCCATTCCAAGACTGGTTGCGCTCGCATCAGTAGGATGAGTCGTATCGCGCATAAGGGTGTTTACGGGCGATCCCGCACTCTTGAAGCCGTTCCATGCATCGTACACATCGGCTCCACCGCTGGCTGCTGCCGTCTGCATCGCGAACAGAAAGCCCCCGGACACGAACGTGTCGGCGCTATCCCAATCGGTTAAGTCTGCCAAGGCGAGTGGTGGCGGAGAGCACAGGAGGACCCGCTGGGCATATGATGCGGCCTGCTCCAGTTGCGCTCGCAGCGCGATGTTGAATTCATCGGTGGTATAAACGGCGTAGTCGTTTCGCCCCCATTCGATTACGGCCAGTTCAAACTGGTCGTGCTCTGTCGAGTATGGATTCTTCCACCCTGCGGCAGATGGTAATTCAGGCGTGCCGCTTGTGGCGCTGAACACGACCGCTGGTCCTGCCACCAGCAACGGGTTCGAGGCGTACAAATATCCTGCAACGGTACCTCCAGACGCTCCGATGTAGACTTGCAGGAAAATAACGTTTCCTGCCACATACCCTACTCCGTCAGTGGATGAGACTGTAATAGAGAGCGGGACTGGTCCGGAGCCTGTCTTGGCCGAGGCCGTGACGCTCCAGTCTCTAAGTCTAATCGTGCCTGACGTAGTACGGTTGTACACCAGCAGGCGAGTCGCCGATAACGTTCCCGGCTCAAGTGTGATACAAAACGTCATTTGAGGCGCACCCGCCGGTACTACGGCGTCTCCGTTGGGCGCAACATTGGTCTGAATGCGCTGCCCGGCGACTCCGGTGCCAGTCAGTTTCTTTACACTAGCTCCCGTGATTGGGCTTGTCGCATCAGCGATACTCGCTGTTATCCCCTGCCAATTGGAGAGATTGGTGTGACTTAAGAGATTTCCGGTTGTTCCATACACAGATATCCCAGACGCGGACAGCGGAACCAGACCCATCGGAGACCGCGATCCGCCGTACGTATAACGAGCAATCGCAGCGGCAGGACTCTCGGTTTGAATGCGCGACGCAATGAAGGAACTGTTCAAGATCGAATCCGATGCTATGAGCACCCGAGGGGGGATTACCGGCCCGAGAGAGGAGCCAAGCAGCGCGAGTTTTTTGTTCTTATTCATCAGTCCTGCAAGATGCCGAGTCGCACAGTGAACACTTCCGCCGACGTGGGCGTGTAGGTGTTTCGCACTTCGAGCAGTCCGTAGAGCGAGTCGCTGTTTGAGGTGCACTTGAACGGGATCGCCAGTGACGTGGCGTGCGAGGAGCAGTTGCCAGTGCCCGCAGTCTTGTCGCCCTCTAGCCACGACGTGAAATCCTGAATGCCGTTCGGGAGTGCGGTGGCGTGCTCAGCGTCCGAGATGGTGAATGGGTCGGCGTCGTTGACGGCGGTCGGCGAGGTGTCAAATAGCCACAAACGAATCTGGGGCTTTGTGGCCTGATTGGCCGAATCGACGATCTCAATTGTGTGGATGATGCCCGACCCGCCCCCGCCTAGGGCCGCATTGTCGAACGTGAGCACGACAGGCGCGGTGGTGGAGTTGGCGATTGCGTCGTTCGCCGTGTACTGAGTAGTATTAGCGGGCCGTGTGTAAGAGGCGTTCACCACGGCGGTGTCGCCCGTTTGAAAGCGTGTTAAGTTGCTCATTGAGTCTCCTACGGTTCAGCGTTCGCTCCCGCCTGACGTTTCGTTTTTCATGGTTCCTCAGTTGATAATCAAAAAACTTAAACACGCTGGATCGGTTATCGGTGCCGCGCTTGCCGTGATTACAAACGAAGTCACCGCAGTGATGGCAGTCACCGCATAAGTACGAACGACAGTTGTGTTGCATGTCACCGAAAGTTCGGTGCCGACGGTTGTATTCTCCGTAATCAGGATTCTACTCGTCGCCGAAACTGCGGCGGTGTTGACAGTTAGCGTGGTGCCGCCAGCGGGCATAGCAACCGCTCCCGATGATGCCGAACTACACACAGCAGGGGACGCCCCGGACGCACAGTTCGTCGTCGTGTCGTAACGCAACGACATGACGGCCGCGCCGGCGCTGTCATCGGCTTTACGGGCTTGTAAGGTCCCAGCTACACGTTTCCAGGCGGGAAAAGATGAGGTACTGCCAGAGAACTGTAGGAAGGTTCCGACGAGAATGCTACCGGTCAGATCCTGAGTGGGTACGGTGCCGCTTGCCGCGATCCCCGTATCGTTCAGTACCACCGCCGCTTGGCACGTAGCAATGCGCCCCTGTGTCGCTCCGCCCGTCGTGCGGTAGAATGAGTAGCCCGATGCGCCCGTGACCGCTGAGCCAGTGACGATGTTGTAGTTCGAGCCGCTCAGAGTCGCGTTCCCCGTCGTCGTCGAACCTTCTGCGCTCGCCGCTGTCAGCGTAAGCGCATCCGCCAAGCACGCCGCGATCTTGTAGCCGTAGGTGGTTGCACCAGCCGCGCCGCCTTGGGTGATGACGGGGGCAGAGGGCGTGGCGAGGGATTGCATCTGGATGTTGCCGAGTTTGATGCCGGCCCAGTTTGTGCGCGATGATCCCGTATGAAAGTTTACAATTCCAGCCGCTGAACGGCTCCAGCATACGTCTGCACTTGTCACGGCAGAGCCGCCGCAAAGGAAATTGCTACTGTAGAATTGCGAGCCATCAGATTCTATGCGCATACGCTCCGTTAAAACACTAGGAGTGGCATTAGTTCCAGAAAAAAATGATAGCCGCGTCGGTACTCGCGTCCCTGTGATAGTCCCAGTACTCACGACTTTCATTCCGCCCATCGTCAGGTAATTGCTTCCGTCATATCCCGCGCCCATGAACTCAGCCAGCGAATCTCCAGTTGTAATAACCGTGGGCGTGCCGAACGTCCCGCGCGACTTCTGAAGCACATGCACCGCACCCGTCGTGTCGCCCGAGTTCTGCGACCACACCAGATTCGCGCTCTCCGCAAGCGACCCCGCCGGGTTGATGTACGGGATGCGCCCGAGCGTCGTGAGCGAAGCCGCGCCGCGCACCATCTCATTCGAGTCTGAGAGCGCCGTGCTGATGGGCGTAGTCCACGCCGGAGCCGCACTCACCGCGCCCGTGCCCGTCTGAGCCAGATACTGCACAACGGCGGTCGTGTTCCCGGCCAGCTTCGTCCATGCGGGCGTGACGTTGCCGAACAGAATGTCCCCGAGCACCGGAGAGGCGGCGGCGGTGTCGCCGTGCGCGGTCGAGAGCAGATTGTGCGCCGCTGGCACAACGCCTGTAATCGTCGTATGCGTTACGGCTGTCAGTCTCCCCTTAGCGTCCACGGTGATCGTGGGCACTTGCGTCGCAGTGCCGTACGTCCCGGCGGCGACGCCCGACGTAGCGAGCGTCGGGTTCGGATACGTTCCCGTGAGGTCGCCACCGGCTGGGCCGGACGGGGTGGCGGTCGTCTGCGTCGGGATCACGGTGATCTGCGCCCCGAGAGCGCCCGCCAGCACGAACGCAATCAGAATCCGAGCCATCGCTTGAAGCGCTCCTTGCGCAAATCCCCTTCAACCCACTTGCCGTCGCGCCAGCGCGGACGGCGCAGAAAGTCCGGGTACTCGACGGTAACGACGTTCGCAGGCACGGGCGCACCCTCCGCCAAATGTAGCGTGCGCACGATGTAGCCGTCTGCATCCACCCCATAGCCGACGACGCGCGTAACGTGTGGCGCCGGCACCATCACGGGTACCTCACGCACCTCACGCACCTCATGCACCTCACGAACCGTTTCTTGGGGAGCGCCAATCACAGTAATCACGTTAGCTCACCTTGATCGTCGCCCAGATCGCGCCGTGCAGCGCCGACGCCGTTCCGCTCTGCCACTTGATGCCGCCCGTGAACTTGCGCCCGAACTGGTTCGTGTACACGACCGCCCCGTTCGCCGGGACGCTCACCGCCTCAAAGAGTTTCATTGGTGTGCCTTGTGCGTCTTGGATCGTGATGGTCGCCGCCGTTCCGGTGGAGTTCGACATGTCGATCTGAAACACCCACGTATCGACGGTCGTTTCGGCGGTCAACGTCGCCGGAATGATCTTCGGATCAACCGAGTACGACGCCTGCGCCTGTTGCGGAAAATTGGGATGCCACATAATCAGTCGCCGTTCTTGACGACGCCGCGCAACATCGCGAGCAGGGCGCCAAAAGAGCCAATTAGAATATCCTCGGCTTTCGGAAGCTGAGTGGCCGACATGCCGATGCCTACGCCTACGAGCACTAGCAGCAGGAGGACGTGACCCCCCGGCGTATCAAGGCTGTTTAGCAGCGTGCCCCATGTCTTCATGTCAATCTCCCCTACGTGAGTAGAAGCGCTTTTTCTTTGGCTCGGCGGGCTTCATGCCTTTGGCGTTTGCGGTCGCGTAAAATATGTGTTCGGCCCGATCTCCGTATTTCTTTTTCATCGAGGACATGACTTTGGCGCCGTGTCCTTTGAAGTATTCCTTTAGAGGCATGTTCCCTCCGGTCAGCGTGTAGGCGCCGGGACGCACGCGCTCACGGGTCGTATCCGAAACATTAGCGGACATTTTAGCGGACATCCATGTTTCGCGCTTTCATTCCGCGCCGAACGTTGGCAGTCGCCCGATTGTCCCGAAACGCTTGGAATTGCGGCTTGCTGGCGTAAACCCTAAAGTTTACTATGTGCACCAATCCGCAGTCGCAGCAAGCCATTTTGTACCCTTTTCGGCGCGGTTGCACCCACTCGCCCGCTTCTACCGTTTCGTATCGTGCCACTATTTCTCCAACATCCTAGCGTCTGGGTCCGGCGGGGGCACCGGACTCTGCACCACGTCGGGATCGGGCGGCGGAACGGGGCTTTGCGCTATGGGCGCATCAACAAGCGGACGCGCCGGGTAAACGCCGCCCTGGTCGAACCAGATGGCGCTTGACGCCGCATAGTCGAGCAGGTCGGCGTAACGGGAGACGAGCATTTCGTGGACGACCGCCTGCTCCTCTCTTGAAAGCCCGTAGGTGCGCTTTCCGTCCGTCATCGTACCCGCGTGGTAGTCGATCTTGTAGGTGCGCTTGCGCCCATCGATCGCGCCGCGCCATGTGAGCACGCATTTGCCGGGGTTCCAGCGTGCGTCCGACACGCGCAATCGGACGGGTTCGGCGCTGTGCGCCACCCCAACCACCAGTACGCACGCCAGCCACACCACCAGCAGCGTAAACAATGTGATCTCGAACGTTCGTTGTAAACGCATGTCAATGCCTCTCTACACTGAATCGATATTGACCGTCATGCCTCACTAGCACGGCGTCGCCCTTCGCGATCTGGCGACTGGACAACATGCGGGCGAGCGGACGCGTCACGTGCGTGTCCACGGCCCGCGCCAGATGACGGGCGCCGTAGCGCGGTTCGTAGCCGTCCGTCACGAGCGCCGCACACGCCGCGTCGTCAACACACAGAATCGTCGGCACCGGACCCGTCGAGAGCCGGGAGCGCACTTTGTCAAGCTCGATGCGCAAGATAGAGCGCAGGTGCTCGACGGTGAGCGGCCTGAACACGATGGTTCGCGTCAGACGGTTCAGAAATTCGGGCTTGAAAGCAGCGCGGCAGGCCCGCGTAGCCGTCCCCGTTGAGGTGGATGGCATTCCGAATCCGAACCCGTCCGCCGCCGACGCGATCTCACGGGAGCCGACGTTGGCGGTCATCAGCAGGACCGCACGGGAGAATGAGACGCGCTGCCCGTCCCCCAACGTTAGCGCCGCCTTGTCCATGACACCGAGCAGCACGTCGTGGAAAGCCTGATGCGCTTTCTCGATTTCGTCGAACAGGACGAACGCAATCTGACCCTTGCCAGCGGCGGCGGTCAGTTTGCCCTGCGTGATGAGCGGTTGCGTCTCTTTGTGCCCGAGGTAGCCAGGCGGGGCACCGAGTAGCTTGGCCACTTCGTGCGCCGCCTGGAAAGTGCCGCAGTCGATGCGGATCAGGTCGTCGGCGGCGGTCAGGGCGCGTGAGACGACCTCCGCTGTCAATGTCTTGCCAGAGCCGCTCGGCCCCGTAAACAGCAGCGAAGCGACGGGGCGTGTCGGGTCCGACAGTCCGCCCGTGAACTCCATCACCACGTCCACGAGTTCACGCGCCGCTTCGTCCTGCCCGATTACGGACGTGCGCAATTTCTCTTCAAGTTCGGCGATCTCGGGCGACAGGAGCGTCGGATCGAGCGGACGATCGGTCACTTCGCACGCGACCCCCGCAACTGCTTCTGGGCACACTTGAGCCACGCCTCGCAGTCGAGCAGCGCTCGGCGACGTTGATTGGATTCGCGTACCGCGAACAGGATTGCCCATTTCGGTTCAGGCGCGGGCCGGTCTGCCCAGACGCGCACGTGCCACCACTGGTTGTTGAAGTCGTCCGTGATTAGATTGATGTGGCAGCCGACGCGGATGGCGTCAGCGGGAGGTGCGTACGGCGGTGCACATGCTTCGCGCGCTCCCAAGTGGAGCAGGAGTGCGAGACAGAACGCCAAAGTGCGCATTGGAGTGCATACGAGTTGAAAAGTTATACTTTAGGAAAACTAGGCACCCGCGATGAAGCGGTCGATACGTTCGCACCAGCGGTCCCAGCGCTCCAAGCCGGCAAGCGCCACTTTGTCGTAGCGCTCTTTGTTTGCGTCAGACATGCTGGTGCGATTTTGGGCCACGTGCTGCAAGATGGCTATGATTACGTCGCCGACGGTTTCGACGATCTGGGCGATCGGAGCGATCGGGGACAGGCTCAGACTTACGTTCGTTTCGGGCATCAGTGCTCCAGACGACGAAAGGACCCATCAGGCGCGGTCGTGTATCGCATCCTGCCGATGGTGGTGACTTCGCCACGTTTCGGCTCATGCACGACGGTGCGGGCGCGTTCGTCGGCGCGCCGAAGCGCCGACTTGCTTGTGCCCCGAAACGCGCGCTCCGTCTGCTTCTGTTTCGCTAGTGGTGAGTGCATGTTCAGTCCGCGGCGGATTTATCCGCATCTCCAAGTTATCTCGTTGCGTGTTTAGTATGAAAAGCGTCTCCTCGGCTGCCCAATCCGCGATACCCATCTGAGCGCCGTCACGATCACGCCCGACATACTCAAACCAGGCGCGGGCGGCGAGACGCTGCTCAGCGAGAATGCGCTCAAGCACCAGCACTCCACGCCTGCCCCTCCAAGCTGCGCACGTACTCTTCGAGCTTGGACAGACGGGCGAAAAGAAGGAACCCCCAGCCCGTCAAATCATTCGCTTCCATCTTCAACTCAGCGACCAGCTTGGCGAGAGGCATCTCGTACGACCTATCTCCATACGTCAGACAGCCGTCGTCCAGGCGTTTGCGCGCGCACGCCACATACTCATCCCAATACTTGTTCAGCGCCTCGGTTGAGCGCGGCGCAATCACGGTCGCAATGTCTTCGTTCACGTTACCCTCGTCTCCACTTTCTCAATGTCGCTCGGCCAAAAACGCACCTTCGACGTAATGCGCCCCGAAGCGTGCTTTTGCAGCGTCATCACCCCATGCACCGGCCCCACTTCGCTGGCGTGCTCCCAATCCTTCTCGCTCGGGGAACAATCGAGCGTCAACTTCGGGTTGGCGCAGTGCGAGTGCAGGTCGCCGACGATCTTCAACTCGAACTGGTTCGCCATTTGCTCGGCTTTGTCCCACCAGCCGTTCGGGACGCAAATATGCGACTCCTTGGCCCAGTACTCTTGCGTATCCGGGATGAAAAGCATGTCGATATGCACGGACGCGCCGTTCGCCGCTCCAAGCAAGATCGCATAGCGCTCTTTTGGGAAGCCGGAGCGCGCGGTCTTGCGGAACTCGGCGGCGAGCTTTCGCGGGAAGTGCACTTTCATTTTGGCCAGTAGACATTTACGGTTCGAGTTCGTCCGTCGCTCACTACCTGCACCCGTCGGCCTTGCGACAAAATACCGGCGAGCGCGAGCCGTCGCACCTGATAGCGGGCGGTCTCATAATGCACCTTGTAGCGCTCCGCGTAGTCCGCCAGCGTGAATGCGTTGGCGGGCGCTTTCGTTACGATCTGATAGCCCGCGTGGATTCGCGCCGACCCGATCTTGCTCCAAGCTACTTCAGCGTCACTTCCCATGATCCGTTCGTCTCCAGAATGATTCGCGCCATCATCGTATCCGACGGCGACATTGCGGCAACCTCAGCATATGAGGACCAATATGACTGAAAGCTGCTTGACATCACCCCGGCGATCTTCTGCAACTTAATACGCGTTCCGACGCGTGTTTGCCGCCAGTCGAACAGAAGCACCACGTCATGCAGATGGCCGACGAGATAGACGTGCGAATCGGCTTGTTGCATGAACCGATGCAACATCTGCGCCTTCGCGCCCTTGGTACGCGCGCCGCCCGCGCCGTGCCACAAGCTCACCTTGAACGGCTTGTGCTTGCCGAATTGGATGTCGATGAGTTGGACGCCCCGCGAGTAGGGGACGCTTAGATTCTTGGCGATCAGCCTGCCACAGTCGCCGAACGCCTTGATGGTGCGCCGCTCATGATTGCCGCCCACGTAGCCGAGAATGCGCCCCGCGTCGGAGAGCGGCTTGAGCAAACTGCACACATTCTCGACTTGGTCGATTGGCTCTTCCGTGTTCTCATACGGCGACGCAATCGACAGGACGGTCGCCGCGTCGATGATATCTCCACCGAGGAAGACGAAACGGTACGGGCTGGACAGGAGCCAGTCGCGATGACGCAGGAAACGGTCTTGTTGAAAGTTCTTGGAGCCGTATTGTAAGTCGGTCAGGTGCGTAAGCTCGATTTGCTTGGGCGGCTCCGGGAACCGCGCCGCATCGTTGAAATCGTAATCGACAAACTTGATCTCGTCGGCGTACGACTCGTTGACACGCAAACGCGGCGTGACGAGATTGGATCGTAACTCGTCGATTCGCTTCCAGTCGATTTCGCTCATTCGCCTCCTGGCGTCGGCCCGCTGTGGCCGCGCTCATCCCGCACGAAGTCGAGGAACGTGTCAAGCCAATGTTGGCATCGGTACGGGATGTGCGCCCACTCCTGTTTCAACTTGTTGCCCTTTTCGTCGGTGTCACGCTCCGATGTGCGGCTTCCTTCGTTCAAGGGCTGGCGCACCTCCAAGTACTTCTGGTAGCGCTTCATCTGAGCGGGGTTGACGCGCATCCGCAGGTAGCGGACGCGGGTCGCGCTCCCCTTGCCCTCGACCATGCCGAGCCGAATCAAGTCTTCGAGTTGCTCACGCGAAACGTGCTCACGAACGAGAAAAAGCCCCGTTGCCGCGCGTACTTCGACCGGAAAGTGGAGCGTGTCGAGGTAGCGCGGCAGATGATTCGGCGGTATGTCCATTCGCTCTCGTCCCCCCACCCTTCCCGCGCCTGGGGGAGTCGGCCCTCCGCTCCCGCGTGAGGCAGGGGGCCTGTGCGGCGCAGGCCCCCTTGGGGAGGCGAAGGAAGGAAAGCCAGGGGGCTTTCACTTGAGAATGTAGCACGGGGGTGAAGTGTTGTCAAGGGGCAGGTGGAGGGACTGGCGGGGTGGGCGACACTGCGCTCAACGGATTG
>ERZ1292629.1142-Hain-H43-01um-R1-1142-length-27036-cov-81_pt1 | contig 27036 bp, 48 predicted proteins | sample MGYA00564399_ERZ1292629 | MGnify/ENA primary metagenome ERZ1292629 (study PRJEB36523, sample SAMEA6512636) | groundwater metagenome | collected 2019-01-08 | study: AquaDiva: Metagenomics assemblies of 32 groundwater samples
GCGCTCGCCGTCACCTTCGAGGCCAACACCGACTTCGGACCCGTGTCGGTCCACGTGGAGACGCCTTGACCACCTACGGGTTGACCGCGCTCGGCTTCAGCCTGAAGCGCCTGCAGATCATCCTGGCCGAGCTGAAGGACGCGTGCCGTAGTGGCTTCTCGGCCAACGGCGTGACCGTCGTGACCGGCGACGAGTCGGGCTTCGGGATCTTCTGCGGCATCATCGCCAAGCCGCTCGCCGAGATCTGGGAGCTCGCCCAGGCCGTCCATGCGAGCCAGTACGCGGGCAGCGGCGCTGGCGCGAGCCTCGACAACGTGCTGGCGCTCGTCAACCTCACCCGCAAGGCGGCGACCGCCTCGACGGCGTGGCAACTCTTCACGGGCGACTCGGCGACCGTCATCCCCTCTGGGAGCCTCGTCGAGCACGACGCGTCCGGCAAGCGCTTCGCGACGACCGCCGACGTGACGATCGACGAGGACGAGGTGCTCGGCGCCACGATCCAGGTCGGCGCAGCCGCGCTCGGCGCCAGCTTCACCGTCACCGTGGACGGCCACGACCGGACGATCGCGGCCGGCACCTACGAGGTGGACGAGAACGTGGCAGCGGCGCTCGCCGCGGAGATCGACCGCACCGACCTCGCCATCATCGCCGTGGACCAGACCGCGCGCACCTTCACGGTGGACTTCGACGTGCGCTCCTACTTCGCCATCGGGAAGCGCTGCAAGGTCACCGGCGCGACCGCCAACGTCGGCGTCTACACGGTGGCGGACCTCGACCTCACGGACGGCGACACCGTCGTGACCGTGGCCGAGGCGATCTCGGCCGCAACGGTGGCGGGTTACCTCCACGGCCACGTGGAGGCCACGGCTTCTGGCGACACGGTCATCCTCACCGGCTACGACCTGCCCGACGGGGCGGGCGACGCGAGCGACTTCGCGTTTTCGCTGGCGCTCTCGACGACCGTCGGCGGAGCACTCGCCTTCACGGAGCTCGAGGTGGTGGCTGAGGTGGAATGCACCGAGGACGCCGCGATCGAGGCCCTCGCCGCGAGCCTTACGATCATCGCCACCCCGGTCTCCGGCTGGACCTCGACGACGAACCTCATCGGCGCCGACGAGGGCAACCTGGAGGAGACGGACGTCGAGGCACGCCAGCGCCGGGCGAAGAGCCTCAAGATCCACCGCCTGGAGACGGTGCTCGCCGCGCTCACCGGCGTAGACGCGGTGCGGGTCTACTACAACGACACCGGCACGGCCGATGGCGAAGGGCGCCCCGGCCACTCCATCGAGTGCGTGGTGGACGGCGGGGACGATGACGAGATCGCCCAGGCGATCTACGAGACGAAGGCCGGCGGGATCCAGACCTGGGGCAACTCCGTCCAAGTCATCACAGACTCGCAGGGCATCACGCGGACGGTGCTCTTCTCGCGGCCGACCGACGTGGACATCTACGTGGCGGTGACGGTGGCCTCGCTCTACGACGAGGAGGACCTGCCGGCGGACGCTTCGGGCGCCATCAAGGACGCCATCGTGACCTACGGCGGGACCTTCGTCGGCGGTGCGAACGTCATCGCCAAGCGCATCGAGGCAGCCATCGCGCTCTCGGTGCCGGGGCTCGACAGCTTCTCGGTCAACATCGGGATCGCGGCCTCGCCGGGCACCGCGACCACGATCGCCATCGCGGCGGATGAGATCGCGCGCTTCGATGAGGACCGCATCACCGTGGCGGGGGTGTAGGCGGTGGCTGCCCCCGTCAAGCTCAAGACCTGGACGACCTCGAACGACAACGCGGCGTACAAACACACGCTCGTCGGGACGGGAGACGCTGGTCGGCGCGATGCCGCGCGCACGGTGATCGACCTCTTCCTGGCGACGGGCGCGACCATCGTGGCGTCCTGCGCCTACGACGGCAGCGGCAGCGTCAACGTCAGCACCAACTGGGACTACGGCTGGGACTCGACGGACCGCTGGGCGACCATCTCGCGGATCTGGTGCGGCTCGGCCGGCTACACGGCCTGGATCGTCCTCGAGCTCCCCGAGAACGGCGCCCAGATCATGCTCGTCGATTCGGGCAGCGCCAGCTACCTCATGCCCGTCTACTTCTCGCCCTCGGGCGGGTACTCTGGGGGCGACCCGAGCAACCAGCCGACGGCGGCGGACTCCATGCTCGCCGGCTCGAGCACCAACTGGTGGCACTCGACCGCAACGACCTGGGACGCCGTTGATTCGGTGGCCCACATCTGGAGCGCCACCGACGGATCCAGACGCCTGTGCATCTTCAAGGGCGGGATCCTCGTGGTCGCCTGGAATTTCGAGGTTCCGCGCAACGCGGCCTCGTGGTGGACCACTCCGTTCTTCGGGCGCCGCGCGCGCAATATGGCCACTAACCCGACAGCCAACGAGTACGAGCCGCTGTGCTGGGAGGGGACCTTCGGGCTGGCGAGTAGCGACTCGTGGGCCAACCAGGGCGCGCACGCGTGGATCGATGGCGCGCACCGGGCCCCGGTCTACTGGACCGCCGACGCGTACAAGGTCGCCGGCGCCATCGGCGCGGGCTACGTCGTGCAGCCGACCTTCCACGCCGTCACAGGTGTGGACCCCGACGGCGCATGGCCGTGCTGGCCGATCGGTCTGCACGCCAGCGTCAACCGCGCGGCGAGCGGCGAGATCGCTGACATGTACTGGGCGCCGCCCGGCTGCGCGACCGGGGACCTCTCGCCGAGCCTCGAAGCGCCAGCGTGGGTCAAGATCAGCGACGTCTGGTACCCGTGGAGCGGCGCGGCGCAGCTCGACACCGGGGCGGTCTACACGGCGACGGCGCGCACGATCACGCTCGTCACGCTCGGCGCGGACGTGCCCGACACGACCGCCCCCGTCGTCGAGCTCGTCTCCCCGGCCGCCGGCACGGAGCTCGCCGAGGCCGGCTTCATCACGCTCCGTGCCTACGACGTCGGCGACGGACTCCTGCTCGTGTCCGTGCACGCCATCTTCAGCGACGAGACCGACCCGGTGCCGATCTACTGGCGCTCGGCGTTCCAGGGGCGCTTCGCGGCGCGCTCGTCGATCGCCGGCACCGGAACACTGGCGGATCCGTACCTCATCACCATCGCACCCGATGACCTTTGGGAGCGCAAGACCACCGCTCGCACTGTGCGATTCGAGGCGGACGTCATCGACGCGGCAGGGAACGCCGTGGAGCTAAGCGCATGACCGGGCCCGCCTGGACCATCCCCGCCGCCGCTGCTGCCGCGGCCGCAGATGCAACCGCCGCCCGTGACGACACCGACTACGGCGACGCCCCGGTCGACTCCGGCATCACCCAGATCCAGGACCACGCCGACCGGGCGGTGGCGCTCCTGCCGCGCGCCCACACCCGGGACAACTGGACCGTCCTCATGCAAGCGCTCCTCGGGCGCCGCGGGGCGTGGGCCGACGAGACCACCATCTACGCCGTGGACGCCGGATCGACGAGCCCGGAGGTACAGCCGTTCGTCTGCCCCTCCACGGTCCTCGAGACCGTCTTCGGCGCGGGCGGGGCGGCCACGGTGCGGGCGGGCGCGACGCTCCTCCAGGAGGCTCCGAGTGCGGCCCTGGGCGACGTGACGCTCTACCGCTACGCGGGCGCGACGGTGGCGCTCGCCGTGACCGGGGACGTCGTCCAGACCATGCTGACCGACCACGATCTCCGCGAGATCACCGACGCGACGCTCACGGATGCGCAGGTGATCGCGGTCGTCGAGGCCGAGCTCGGCGGCGCCCCCTCGGGGCTCCAGGAGCTTGAGGGCGTGCTCTGGCAAGAGCTTCTCCTGCGGCGCCTGGCGCTCGGCTACGGCCAGCAGCTCGACGACCTCGGCGAGCTCCTGGGGCTCACCCGCGACACCATGACGGACGCGGACTACCGAGACGCGCTCCGGTGGAAGGCCGCGCTCAACGTGTCGAACGGCACCATCGAGGAGATCCTGGTCGCCGCGGCCGCGCTCGACGGTGTCGTGCAGGCCCAACTTCTCGAAGCCTTCCCAGCCACGATGACGCTCTACCTCCACGGCACGATGGCCACGGCGGGGCTGCGCCGGATCATCGAAGCCATGCCCAAGGAGGGCGTCTGCCTGGCGCTCGTCTCGGCGGACGGCGAGCGGCCCTTCGTCTTCGGTCCCGAGGCCGGATGGCACGCGGTGGTCTCGATCTCGGGCGCCGACATCACCGTGTTCGGGGACGCGACCGACTACTTCGCAGCCGGCGACCGGGTGCGCGTCTGGAGGGTGGCCGCCGACGAGGTGGCGCTCGACGACGCAACCGTGACGGGAACGGCGCTCTCGGCCGGCAACACAGTCGTCTCGCTCACCAAGACTTTCGGCGGGGTGCCCCCCGGCGCGTCCAACCCGCTCATCCTCGAGAGCATCACCGACGGGCTCCAGGACGCCGACGGCTACGGCTTCGAGGACGCCTACCTCATCACCGGGATCGATCAGGGGGGAGGGGTGATCACCGTGGACGGCGACGGCACGGCCGAGTGGGCGGCCGGGCAGCTTCTCGAGATCGTCGGCTCGACCGGCAACGACGGCGCCTACAGCGTCGCGGCGGTGGGTTTGTCGAGCCTCGGGGACACCGAGATCACGGTCGACCAGGCGCTCGCGAGTGCGGTGGCCGATGGGCAGTTGCTCCACCTCTCGCCCGGGCGGGCAGCGGGACTCGACCCGACGCTCACCGGCGACGACTCGCTCCACGGCGAGCTCGCGGATCACTTCGTGGACTGAAAGGACACCATGGCCAAGCCATCGACCGTGTTCACCTGGGCTACCTCGGCCGAGAACGATGGGATCTCCGGGCAGCCAAACACCCGGCAGCCCCCGACGGCGAAGAGCGCCAAGGGCTTCGCCTACCGCGAGAAGCCGCCACGGAACTGGCTCAACTGGGCGCTCAACCTCATCGGGCAGTGGTGCGTGTGGCTTGACGGGCTCACCGACGAGGCGCTCACGTGGACGGCGGCGCACGTCTTCGGGGCGGGCATCGACGTGACCGGCGGGATCACGGCGGACAGCGTCGCGGGCGACAGCGTCGCGACGCTCGAGGCGGACGTGCGCCATGGCATGCGCGGGGAAGTCGTCTCCGCGGCCGCGGCGCGCGTCTCCAACTGCACGCGGGTGCCCAAGGCGAACTACTCCGACGACGCCAACGGCTTCACGGTCTACTCGCTGCCTGTCCAGGAGGGCCAGACGCTGCAATCTGTCGTCCAGCGCGTGCTCCCCACGGCGAGCGCCACGGTCACCATCGACGTCTACAAGCACCACTTCGTCACCGACACGGAAACGCTGATCGGCTCGGACACGTCATCCACCAGCGGCCTCGCACAGCTCCTCCAGGTCGATTGCGGCGATCTGGTCATCCAGGCGTCGTACTCCTACTACGCCGTCTGGAACGCCAGCGCCGCGAGCCAGTATGACTACGGCCTCACGGTCTGGACCACCCGCGTCGCCCCGTAGCCCGCCCCGAGTCGCGCCTGTCTCCCATCCCCCCGACCCTGGGGACATGTCTGGCCACCAGCGCGAACGCGAGTTCCTCGCCGGCATCTGCGGCAAGCACTACACGCTCACCCTCGACGACGCGGCGGTGCACTGCACGTCCCTCCTGGAGGCTGGATGGTGGGAGGTGCTGCCGGAGGGGGACAACGCCTGGCTCAAGACCGACACCGCCGTGATCGCGGCGATCACGACTGCCGACGGTGACCGCGCGACCAAGGTGCGCGACGGCGGAGGAGCGCTCTTCTTTCTCGAGACCGCCGGCTACATCGCCGCCAAGCGGGTCGGATCGACCGCGGTCACGATCGACGTCCAGAGGCGGGGGTAAGCCATGTCGCCCACCGGCGGGACCACCATCGCCAGCGTCATCGCCTCGAAGCTCCGATCGCCGACTGCGGTCGGCATCTACATTGCGGCCGCGCTCATCATGAGCGTGACGGCGCTCGGCATCCGGGTCGCCGGCACCTTCACCGCCTCCGGTACCCTCACCGGCGGCACCGTGCAGGCCGGCACCCTCCTCGACGGCGCGCCCGCGTGCCCGGTCGCCTACGACGGCGGCCCGGTCGGCTGCGACGCCGGCGCGCCGATCCTCGTGCCCGGCTCGTTCGTCGGACGTGACCTGGCACTCACCGCGCCGCTGGCTACCTCGGACGTGGTGACGACCGACGTGACCGGCGACACCGTCGACCGATTCGTGGTCAACGCGGACGGCACCTGCGAGTGGGGCCCGGGCAACGGGGCGCTGGACACCGACCTGTACCGGAGCGGCGCCAACGCCCTCGCGACGGACGACGCCTTCAGCGCCTACTCCATCACCGCCTCCACCGGCGACGTGGTGGCGACGGTGGGGGACGTGACCGCAGGGGACGACCTCCTCGGGACCGGCCTGCAGGTGACGCAGAACGGGATCGGGACGACGGTGACGACGGACCCGCAGATCGTGGTCAAGAACACGACGGAGGCGACGGCGGGGGTGCCGTTGCAATACTCGCCGATCCTCGTGCTGGAGGGAACCGGATGGGACACCGACGGAGCAGGAGCATCGCGGAGGGTCCAGTACGGCATCATGGCAGTCACCACGACGGGCGCCCAGCCCTACGGGACCCTGTCGTTCCGTGTGCGGTACGAGACGGCGACCGGCACGTGGAGTGCCTGGGTGCAGACGGCAACGCTCAACGTGAGCGGCCTATTGGCCATCCTCAGCAACTTCTCGGCTGGCGCCGGCACGTTCGCTGGCGACCTCGCCGTGAATGGCCTGCAGTTTCTGTCACCGCCGGACGGCGCGGCCGTGGCGGCCACCGCCGCGCTCAAGACCTTCCACCACAACGCCAGCGTCGCAGACGACGCATCGATCAGCCTGTACGCGGTGACGACCAATGCGTTTGGCCGCGTCGTGTGCGGCACGGACGCGGCCCACTATGCCGAGTTTACGATTGACTCCACCGGCACGGTGAGCCTACTTCACAACAGCGCCGATGTCGTGGCCAACGCGGACACCGACGCGAAGCTCGACATCGGGACCGCCGCCACGCAGGAGCCGCTGCTCATCAAGAACCGGCTCGGTGCGACACACGTCTGCAACGTCGTCGTGGACTACGACTAGGCCGGGGACCGATCAATGACCACGACGATCGTCGGCAACTCGTCTCTCGCGGGACTGGCGGGCGTGCATCCCGGTGGCGGGCACCAGCACGTCTCGAGTGTTGCCGTGAGTGACGACTTCAACCGCGGCAACTCGACGGGGCTCGGATCCAATTGGGCTGCGCCGACCGGCGGCACGCAGCTCGACGTGGTGAGCAACGAGGCCAGGGCGGCAGTGGCGGGTGTGCTGCTCAGCTACTGGTCGGCCAACGCATTCAACGCCAACCACTATTCCGAGGTACAGTACCCGGCGAACTTCAACGGCAACCTGTGGCGCGGCCCCGCAGTGCGAATGCAGGCCGGTGCGCGGTCGTGCTACCTCGTCGAGATCGTCATCACGCTCGACGAGTACGACGCTTTCGTGTCGTCGAGCGATGTGCTCGGCGGGATCGTGCGGATTCCCGACGACGCGAGCACCGGGTGCGACAGCTACCGGGCTGGCGGCAACGGCAATCCGAAAGCGATCGTCGCCCGCGACGTGGGAGTGCTGCCGTCCGCCGTGGCGGTCGCCGGGCCGGTGGTGGAGCCGTGAGGTGGCTCGCCGGCGCGCTCATCCTCCTCGCGTGCGCCTCCTGCGGCTGGCTCCTCTACCCCTATAGCGCGCCCGTCCCGCGACCGCGCGAGTCGGAGGCGCTGGCCATCGCCCGTGCCGCCGCGCGCCCGCTCCTCGGCGCAGCGGTGGACCGGGCGACGCTCCACGTCCGCTGGCGCACCGGGACCTGTCCGCCCGACCTGCTGCCGGCGGGCGCCGACCCGACGCGCACGGCCGTGGTCTGGAATCGACGCTGCTACAGCGGGTTGACCTTTTGGGGCGGGGAGACATGGATCGCCTGGCGCGGATCGTTCAGCTCCTCGGCCTACGCGCACGAGCTGTGGCACACGTGGGTCTCGGTCGCGGGGCACGGCGACTGGATCCTCGACGGTGACGCGGACACGCCCGGGTGGTGCGCGCCGTGCGCCGAGGCGATCGCTGCGACCAACGCACGGCTACGCGAGGCGGGGCTGTGAGGGTGCTCGAGCGCACCGACGCCTGCCCGGCCTGTGGCGGTGCGGGCGCGGGCTGCCGGCGGTGCGGCGGGGCCGGAATCGTCCAGGTGGCGCTGCCGCCCATCGACCGGGTGACTCTCACTCTGCCGTCCGGGCTGGGACCGAGGCTCGCGCCGGCCGACAGCATCGACGCGCCGCCGTCACCCGCCCTTTCGCCCGGCCCGCCCGGCACCGAGCCGGCGGGGTGCAGTCCATTCTGTAGCCGGCGCGGCAGCTACCACAGCCACGTGAGGGAGCCATGAGAGGCGAGGACAACGGCCGCACCAGAACGCCGCGCCACGGCACGCCGACGATCGTCGCGGACGACAGCGACAACGAGGCCGCGCTCTCGCGCCCCGTGCGCCGCCTCTCGTGGACCGCGCGCGAAGCGGTGGGCCGAGACCATCTCGATCGGCCAGCTCCTCGGCAGCGCCGTGCTCGCGTGCGTCGCGCTCCTGTTCGTCGGGGGCTGGCGTGCGAGTCGCTACGATGCCTCGGTCGCACGCCGCGCCGAGGTGGCTGCCACGCGCACCGAAGCGCTCGCCGCGGTGGCGGCCGAGCAGAAGCGCATCGACGACCTGGCGGCCATCCGCGCCGCCGACCGCGCACTGCTCGAGGCCGTCCGCGACGATGCGCGCGCGACCCGCGAGGACGTGCGGGCGCTCCACGACGTAGTGATCAAGGCCCTCGCGAGAGGGCCGGGAAGGGACAACTAGATGCATTACCGCAATGGCCGCGAAGCGAAGAACGGCGACAAGGTGATCAAGTTGTCGTGTGACGACAAGGGCAGGGTGGTCGCCTTCGGCGTGCTCTTCGACGCCACGCCGGGCAACGACTACTGCAACGGCAGCATCGCCCCGGTGACCAACGACCTCATGGCGTGCATGGTGGACTGCCTGCACATCGACGACGTCCAGGCGATGATCGCCGAGAAGGGCCTCAACAAGCGGCCCGCCGGCAAGTGAAAGAGGTGACCCCATGACCCGCACCATCCTCGGCTTCGACCCGCTCGAGCACGCCCCCTCGACGCTCCGCCGCCTCGAGCGCACCGACGCCTGCCCGGCGTGCCACGGCGTGCAGGCGGGCTGCCGGCGGTGCGGCGGGGCCGGAATCGTCCAGGTGGCGCTGCCGCCCATCGACCGGGTGACTCTCACTCTGCCGTCCGGGCTGGGACCGAGGCTCGCGCCGGCCGACAGCATCGACGCGCCTCAGGACTACCTGGCGCTCGGCCGTGCGCTCGCGCACCTGCCCGACGTGGACAGCGTCGATCACCTACTGGACGCGCCGCCGCGCCCGCTACCCTACCCCGACATCCACATCGCCGTCGGCCCGGAGGCCATAGCCGAGGCCACCGCGGACGCGGACCCGCGGATTGCGCTCGAGCCCGGCCCGCCTGGCACCGAGCCGCAGGGGTGCGCCTGCGGTTTCCGAGGCCTCTACCATTCACACGCTGGAGGGGGCGATGAGCGACGATGACAGCGGAGGCAACGGCACCGGCCGACTCGAGGTCGACCCTGGCCCGCCGATCGACGAGGATCCGCCGCCGACCAGGATCCGTGCGCTGCCGTCGGCCGCGCGCGTCGAGCGGTGGGCCGGCTGGCTCCAGGTCGTCGGCGGTCTGCTCCTCGCGTGCGTCGTCGCGGTGGCGACCGCCGCCTGGGCCGCACGCGGGCATCTCGATGGCCTCGCGCGCACCGCCGATGTTGAGCCGCGCGGGATCGTCGCCGCGCATGCCGCGATCCCGAGCCACTCGGCGACAGCCGTGCAGCTCGCGGACCACGAGGCGCGGATGCGCGTGCTCGAGCAGATCGCGCGCGCGCAGGAACAGAGGGACGCGGAGATCGCGACCGACCTCCGCTACACGCGGCGCGCGCTCGACTCGCTGCTCACCCACCAGAGACTGCCACGCCCGGCGCCCGAGCCGGAGGAGGGACCTACGCCATGATCCGCACCATCACCGCTCTGCTCTGCGCCGCCACGCTCCTGCTCGCCGGCGCCGTCGCATTCGCCGGCCCGCCCGATCTTGGCGCGGACCCCGACGGATTTCTCGCCTGGCTCGTCGCGGGATTCCGCGGCCGCAACTGGCCGCTCGTCGCGGGCGGCCTCGTGATCGCCGCCGTCTGGCTCCTCCGCCGCGAGCAGGGCTGGATCGCCCGGCGCGTGCCGTGGCTCGCCACGCGATGGGGCGGCTGGACTCTCGCCGCGCTCCTCGCTGCACTGCCGGCGCTCGGGCAGGCGCTCACGGCCGGGCTGGGTTGGCGCGCGGTCCTGCGCGAGACCCTGACCGCGCTCGCCGTGGCCGTGGCCGGGTGGCAACTGATCAGCGACAAGAGCAAGGCGGCTGCGGTCGCCGCGCCGCCGCAGGGGTGACGCCGTGGACTGGCTCCCCTGGGTCGTGAGCGCGGGTGGTGGCGCGGCTGCGCTGATCGCCGCCGCCATCGCATGGCGCTACCAGACCCTGGCCGCCGGCAAGGCCGACCTGGCCATCGCCCGCGGCGCCGCCCTCGACCGCACGGAGAGCGCCTACCAGGCCGCGCTCCAGGCGACCGAGGCGAGGCACGCGGACCGCGGGCGCGAGCTCGAGGCGCGCGTGCGGGCGAGCGAGGAGATCCGACACGACCAAGCCGGCCGCGCCGCCGAGGCGCTCCTCGTCCGCGACCAGCAGATCGATCACTACCGGAGGCTACTCGATGAGCTCATCGCGAGGTACCCTGGCGCTGGCGGTGCTCGCCTCGACGCTGTCGGCGGCCTGCTGCCGGTCACGGGCGCCGTGCCCGACGCTGCCCCCGCCGGTGCTCGTGGAGCGGCCGGCCCCGCCGTGTCTGACCACGCCGCCGGACCTGTCGATACCACGACGGTGGGTGCGCCTCGGCGAGGGTGAGGGCTGTCCGCGCGGGCTCGCGTGCTGGAGCGACCTCGACGCGGCGATCATGGCCGACGTGCTCGAGCGCGCGGTGCTGCGGGTACGCGAGGACTGGGCGCTCTGCGGTCCGCGGCAGGCGAGCCAGCCCACGGCGGACGGCGATCCCTCGCCGCTCGCCGTGCCGGGTGCGCCGTGACGCCGTTCGCCGCTCGCTATTTGCACTGCCAGCGCCTCCTGGTCCGCCGCGGCGACCGCGTGGAGCAGGGCCAGCCGATCGCCCTCGTGGGCTCGACCGGCGCCAGCTCCGGCGCGCACCTCCACTTCGACCTGGCGGTCGACCCCGCGCTCGTGCCCACCCTGCACCTGCTCGAGGTCGGCCGCGCGCTCCCCGGCTGCGGCGGGCGCGTGGCCGTCCCCGTCGAGCAGTGGATCGCGTGGGTCCACGACCGCGCGCCCGGCCAGTGGGGGCCGCTCCTGTGCGACTCCCTCGACTGGCTCCTGCCGATCGCCCCCGACACGGCGCGGCTGCGGCTGGGGTCGTGCTGGTACGCTCGGCGGAAGAAGTGGCTGCCGGGCGTCAACCCGGACGGCTCGCCGCGCTACGAGAAGAAGCCCGACCGCTCGCCGGTCTGGCAGTACCACCAGGGCATCGACCTTGCGGCGCCGCTCGGGACGCCGATCCTCGCCGCGCGGGCCGGCGTCGTCGCGGGTGCCCGGCTGCGGTCGCCGTCGGCCGGCAATTGGCTCGTGATCGCGAGCGACTGGCGTGCTACGGTGCCTCGATGACCGCGCTCGTCCGCTGGCTCAGATTCCACGGCGGCTGGTAGGGCTCGGCTCAGGGCGCGCGGCTGGCGGGGGACGCGTGGTGCGCGGTCACGAGGTAGGGCGCCCGCCGAGGACCTGCGCACGGCGCTGGACCTCGGCCTCAAAGGCGCGCTGGCTCTCGCTGTCGAGATCACCCGCTGCCACGTCGAGACCCTCGGACTCCATCCACATGTCCAGCAGCACCTCGGCCAGCGAGGCCTTTGGGGTGCGGGCGTACCAGGGATCCAGCGCCCGGGGGCTGCGTGGTAGTCGGGGTCGTCGTCGCCGTCCAGCCATCGCCATCCTCCTCGGGGCTAGCGCCCCTCCTTCCAGCCTCGTCGTCGTCATCTCTATCCTCCTCGCGAGCTCCGAGTCGCCTCGGAGCCCCCGAGGGGGGCAGAGCCCCTACGTGGGGTCCTGCCAGAGCATCCGGTCCCAGACCGCCCGGAGCGCCTCGTACTCGGCGTCCCAGAGCGCCATCTGCAGGGCGTCGTGCTCGCCGCCCTCGATCTGATTCGCCAGCCAGGTCATCTGCGCCAGGACCATCTCCGCCATCTGCGTCGTCGTCGTCATGTCTCCTGTAGAGAGCAAGCATGATGCCAGCTTGGCAGACTGGTGAAATCATTGAATACCTACACGCAGAAGACGGCGCCGCACAGTCCGGATTCGCAAGTTTTTGCAGGGTGCCCGTGAAATCATTCGGGAAAAAGTTTGCGTGCCTCGCAATTTCTGCAAGGTGCCTACTTGGCGCGCTGGGCCGGGCGCAGTCCATGGCCAGGCTGGCGCTCGTGCTCGGCCAGGATCTCGCTCACCGCGGGTCGCACGCCCAGGGTCTGGACGTACCGGTGCCAGGACCGGAGGCTGATGCCGAGGGAGGTAGCCGCCGCCGCGGGGTCGCCTCGCGCGTCGCGGATGGCAGCGAGGATGCGGGTCCGCGCGGCCTCGGGGTCGGTGGCCACGGTGAGCGCGAATGCCGGTATGGCGTCGAGGGAGAATCCCATACCCGCAGCATACCGCCAAGCTGGCGCGGTGTCAATGGTGGGGCTCGCCGCCGGGCTCGGGCGGTAGGCGGTCGCTCACGCAACCACACGTAACACCTTGTCAATCCTGCGTTCGCTCCTGCAACCAGCTACCGACGCCTGATCGCGCGCATGTGCGCTGGCCGACATCCCGTCCGCCTCACCCACGATCAGCCCCGCCTCGACCGTCCATGCCCCAAGCCGGACCACGGCCTCGCCCAGCCCCGGGACGAGAGCCACGAGGAGGGCCCGCCGCGTGGCCTGGCTCGCCCCGGGGACGCGCGCGCGTAGCTCGGCGAGACGCGAGGCCACCCCCGCGGCATCCGCCCGCCTGCGGGCAGCCCCGGCGCTCTGGCGGCGCGCGGCCTCGACCTGCCGCTCGAGAGCCTCGCGCTCGCGCCCGGCGGCCCCGAGCTCGGCGTCCATGGCCCGCTCGCTCACGAGCCCTCGGCGGTAGCGCGCCAGGATCCCCGACTCCGCCCGCTCGAGCCGCCGCAGCCTGCCCTCCCACTCCGCCAGATCCCGCTCCCAGTCCCTCCCCTCCTCGGCCTCCGACTCCGCGCGCGCGAGCGCCCGCTCGAGGTAGCCGGGCTCGACCAGGACCTCGGCGAGCCGCGCCCAGACCCGGGCGTCGACCTCCGCGACCTGGCGCATGGGCAGGTCACAGCGGGTCCCGCTTCGGGGTGGTCGGAGGCGGTGAGAGCAGACGTAGTACGCCGGTCGGGGGCGGCGGCCCCGACTCGGACCAGTCGCCGACGCGATGGCGATCCGCGAGCCGCACACCGCGCAGACGGCGATCCCCTCGCAGAGGTAGGTGTGGCGCGTGCGCGCGAGCCCACGCAGGCCGTAGGAGGTGAGCGCGGTCTGCGCCGCCTGCCACAGGTCGCGGTCCACGACCGGCGGCACCGGCACGACCAGCCCGCGCGCCTTGTCCGCCCGCCACTCACCGCGGTAGGTGGTCTGCGTCGCGATCTGCCAGACCCGCTCACGGGTCCACGAGCCGCCCCGGGCGCGAGCGATCCCCCGGTCGTCGAGGTCGCGGCCGATGGTCTCGCAGCTCTCGCCCATGGCCACGCGCTGGTAGATCTCGCGCACGATGGGCGCCCGCTCGGCGTCGAGGCCCCACGCGTGGGTCGCGCGGTCGTAGGTGAGCCCCCACGGGGTCGGGCCGGCGGGCTTGCGGCCCTGTGCAATGGCCTCGAGCTTCCCGCGCATGGTCGCCTCGCGGCGGGCCTTGTTCGCGTGGGCAGCGACGATCAGGTGGAGCGACGCGGACACCTCGCCGGCCAGCGTGCGGAGATCGCAGGTCTCGCCCGAGAGCGAGGCGAGCTGCACACCGGCGACCTGGAGGGCCCCGAGGATCTGTCCGCGCTCGCCCATGTCCTCGGCGCGTGAGAGGCGGTCGAGTGCGACGACCACGACCACGTCGAAGCGCCGGTCTGCCGCGTCGGCGAGGAGCCGCAGGAGGCCATGGCGCTTCTCAAGGTGGCCGGCCTTGGCGGTGCGTCCGTCGTCCACGTAGGCGTCGGCGGGTGCGGCGAGCGTCCAGCCCTGCCGCGCTATGTACTCGGGCAGCATGCGGAGCTGGCTCGCGATGGTGTGGGCGTCGCGCTGGCGCTGGCTCGACACGCGGCAGTAGCAGGCGGCGCGCATGGTCGGAGGCTACCTCGGGGGCGGGTCGTCGAGTAGGCGGGCCATCAGTTCAGCGACCCGGTCGAGAGCCGCCGCGCGCGCGTCGGGGTCTGGGCGGTCGGCGAAGATCAGCCGCACCGGGGCGGGCCGCTCCCCCAGGTCCAGGTGCAGCTCGCGCCCGCTCGGACCGCGGACCTTGGCGATGCGCCTCATGCCGGCCTCCCATCCCTCGGAGCGCGGGCGCCAGCGAGCCTCGGCGCCTGGTCCCATGCCGGCCTGTGCTGCCAGCACCGGCACCCGAGGTCGAGCCGCCCGAGGACGAGCCACCCGTAGCGGCTGCACCGCCTACCCGAGGAGGTGACTGCAGCACAGTGCCAGTCGGGGGTTGGACGCGGCGCGTGCTCCGCCCCGCTCGGCGTGCGGACGCGGGCGGGCCTCATGCGGCACGCTCCTGGGCCAGTCCCAGGGCCCGCTTGACGGCACGAGCGACAGCGCGGCCGAGAGGGAGAGGGACGCCGTTGCCGACCACCCGCTTGAGCCCGTGAACGGTGAACGGCGCGTCCTCCTCCATGCGCTTGATCCAGTCGTCTGGCAGACCCTGAAGCCGGGCCCCGTGCTGCCAAGTCCTGCCCACTATCCCGCGAACGCGCTGGCCAAGTGCTGGCCCGTGGCCTGCCAGCACGGCGGGCTCGAACGTAGGCGACTCCAGTGCCGCCATGTCGGCTCCGATGAAGGCCCACGGAACGATCGGGTGCCCGGCGTACTCCGCCCCGCCGCCGTGCGCGGCCGACAGGTCTCGTCCGAAGGAGAAGCGTCGGCGGCGGTTCTGGTCGGCGCCAAACCAGCGGTTGTTCAGGATGCAACTGCTTGTCGCGTACTCTGGCACCATCGGCAGCGGCGCCTCGGGAACGTTCTCCATGACGAACCACGCGGGGCGCGCCTCGTTCACGACCCGCTCGAACTCCGGGATCATGTTGCCGTGCGCCAGCCCGGCCGGAACGCCGTTGCCGAGCTGGCACAGACTCCCGAGCTTGGAGTGCGCCTGGCACGGCGGGCCGCCGATCGCCCCGTCAAAGCGGCCGGCTGGCGGATGGAAGCGCCGCACGTCGCCGCCCCACAGCAGGTCCGGCCCGCGCACCACGCAGAACCCCTCCTCCTCGAAAGCCATGTCGAGAAGCCCGATCCCAGGGAACAGGGAGAGCACGAGGTGGCCGCTCACGCCCCACGCTCCCCTACCACCGCCCGCAACGCGTCCTCGATGGTCTCGAAGGTGCCCGTCTTGACCGGCCCACGCATCGCGACCCCGCCGTCGTCCACCCGCCACTCCGCCTCGACCATGGACCGCCCGCTATTCCACACCCGGCGCACGTCCAGCTTGAGCCAGCCGAACCGCCCGAGCGCGTCCTGCACCTCGGCGAGGGTCGGGGTACGGGTGGTCACGCTCACCGCGACACCCGCACAGTCGCCTCGGGATGCGCCCGGCACGCGTCAAGGTACTCGGCGATGAACCGCACGAGTCCCTCGTAGCTGCCCCATCCGTTCGGCGGGTTGTGCACCCTGTAGTGTTCTGGCTCGGAGCGGAGTTTGGCCAGTCCAGCGGCGAGTGGCTCGATCAGCTCCGAGGCCCGGGTCACCCCGATCTCGTCGGGCCGCCACAGGTGGGGATAGATGCCCGCGGCGTCGGCCATCGACCCGAGGTTGTGGGTGATGTTGCCGTCGTAGTAGGTGTCGCGCGTCTTGCGGGTGTGCTCGTGATCGCAGTCGTGACACCGGCACGCCGTCTCGTACTCGTCGCCCTGCAGGTACACGTCTAGGCTCATCTCACGCCGCCTCCGTGGAGCCGCCCCCAGAGCACGAAGGCGACGAGCCCGCGCGCGGCTTCGCGCGGCACGCCAGCGCAGACCCACGGCTTGACCAGCAACCGCTTCTTGCCGTCGGCGCTCCACCGCGTCGTCTTGCGCCAGCCGGCGCGCTGGAAGCAGCACCCGGCGTTGGCGCTGCGGATCTTGCCGGGCTCCACGTAGGTGAACAGGCCGTCCGGCCCGCAGTCGCTCGGGTGGCGAGTCGAGAGCAGTCTTTCAGCGTCGAGGATCAACTCGCTGCTCCTCTCTCTCTCTCTCTCTCTCTCGTTGCGGAAGATCGAACAGCACCACCCGTCGAGGCCGTCGAGCCTCTTGACGCCCGCCGCCGGGTCTGGCCTGTGCCAGCCGAAGACCGCCAGCGAGTCGGCGGTCACGAGGACGAGCGTCTGCCCCGGCGGCATGAACTGGCGCGCGCCCACCTTGCGCCGCGGGTAGTGGCGGTCGGCAAGGCTGGCGGCGTCGCCATCGAACTTCGTCGTCACGTACCAGACGCCGAGATCGGGAGGCATGACGGACGGCAGGATCACCGCTCCCCTCCCTCACGATGGGGGGCCGCCTCGATCCGTCGCATCGCCTCCTCGAAGGCACCCTCCTCGAATGCGGCCCGACCCCACTCGAGCGACGAGAGGTCCACGGCCTTCATCCCGAGGAGCTTCGCGCACTCGCGCAGGGACATGTCGAGCGAGAGCCGCTTGGCGTGGAGGGCGGCGCCGTCGGGGCTCGGCGGATAGACCGGCTCCTCCCACGACTCGAAGGCGCCATGCCCGTCGGCGTAGTCCACAAAGCCGCTGGCGGGGCGCGTGCCGATCGGGGCGACGGGGCGGATGCGGATGGGGGCCACGGCTAGTAGTTCTCCTGCCCGTGCGTCGGGCACGACGAGTCACCCGCCTCATGCGTGCAATGGCACGCGGGCGAGGGCTGCCCATTGGCCAGCATGGCGCGTAGCTTCTCGACGACAGCGGGGAGCAGGACCAGCCATGCGCGCCCGCCACCGCCGTCCTCGTGTGCGAGGATCAGCGCGCCATCGGCCCGCCTCCATCGAGCGCAGATGCGCCAGCCCTCGTCCGACGCTCCGCGACCCAACTCTACGTGGTCGCTCACTCCGTCCCCTCCTCTGGCATCGGTCCGTACTTGCGCGCCCACTCCGCGCCGCAGTCCGGGCAGCGCCAGGCGTCCGTCCGGTCGCGGTCGCGGTCGTAGATGCCGATCAGCCGCGAGCCGTGGGTCGCGCCGCCGAAGTGCTCGCGGTGCTCGGGCGGGATCTCGGAGCCGCACAGGTCGGCGTGGCACGCGGGGCAGACGGCGGGGATCATGGCGTGCGCTCCCCGGGTCCGAGCGGCAGTAGGGTCTGGAGCCGCTCCACCGGCAGGGCCTTGACCGCGCTCGCGACGCGGGCCCGAAGCGCCGACTCGGCAGCCTCGCGGATCACCGCGTCGAGGTGAGTGGCCAGCTCCGGGGACGCGACCGCGCGCGCGATGGCGGCGGCACACGCCTGCTGGATCTGGTCGCGGAGCTGGCCGCGGGGATCGCGGATGAGCGGATCGATCACATCGCGAGCACGGGCCGCGATCTGCACCGCGATGGCAGCGGCGAGGGCCTCGATCGGAACCTCGACGCGGATGGCGGTCTCGTCGCTCATGGCTGGCTCCACAGCGCCCCGAATGTCCGCGCCGGCAAGTGCTCTCCGTGCTCCCCATCTCGTCGCTCCTCGCCGCAGAACAGATCCCCGCACCAGCAGCACACCTCGTCCACGCACCCGTCGGTGATCGAGTCGGAGGGATGGAGGCAGTGCGCCTCTCCGTCGGGGCGGTCGGGGCAGGGGCTCGCGCTGTCCCAGGTCACGGTGTGCGCCCCTGGCACCTGTGTGCCTCGCCCGCCGCGGCCAGCCGGGCCTCCGCGCCATCCGCCCGCGCCCGCTCGCGGTCGAGCCCGGATCGGAGGGCCTCGACCTGTGCCAGCGCCTCGTCGATCGCGAGCGCCTCGGTCGTGGTGTGCCCGAGGCGGCTGCCGCACGAGGCGCAGCGGATCGTGGAGTCGGGCATGGTGGGCTCGCTCATGGCCGACCCTTCCCGTCCCCGACCGGGGCCAGCGCCGCCAGCTTCGTTCGCGCCTCGTCGGCACCCGTGGCCAGCGCCTCGGAGCGCGCGCGCAGCGCCGCCTCCGCAGCGTCACGACGCGCGCGGAGCCGCGCTCGGGTATCCGCGCCGTCCGCTCTCGGTGACTCCAGCGCCTTCCTCGCCCGGCAGACGGCGCATGGCGGCTTGCCCCGCTCGAGGCAACTCCGTTCGTACCAGTTGAGGCAGTAACGGGGCCCGTGCTCCACGTCGAGCGCGGCGAGCAGCTCGCGCAGCGCCGCTTCATACCGCGCCACTTCGGCGCGCGCGTCGAAGCGCTCTCGGGTCATCGGGCGGCTCCGGCGGGCGGGACCACGAGCGGCTCCCGGCCCGGGTGCGTCGCGTCCCACTCTTCGCGCGTGATCTCGACGGTGGCGCCGCCACGCCGCACGAAGAGCCCGGAGCCGCACGACACCCGCGCGGGCTTGTCCTGATACCAGCGCCGAATGGCGTCCATCCAATCAGCGCGACAGGCCTTGCAGACGCAGAGCGTGTAGTACGAGTGTCCGCCGCCGTCGCGCTCCTCGAATGGGATCGGCAGTTCCTCCATTGCGTAGAGGCACGCCATCCACAGGGTACGGCGGTCCTCTCCGACCTCGCCGCAGCGGGCGCAGCGCTCGCTCATCGGGCGGCTCCGGCGGGCGGGACCTCGGCCCACACCCACGGCACGGGCTCCTCATCGCCGAGGACGCGCGACAGCCCCATGATCGCCGCTCGCCATCCGTCGCCGAGGACCACGAGCGCGTGGGTCCTCTTGCCCACGCCGGCACGCACCGGGCCGCCAGGGACCGCCTCGAGACAGCACGCCACAAGCTGCCGGTCGATGAGCTGGCCGTCGAAGAGTCCGGGGCGCTGCGGGATGCGCTCGGTAACGGTGCGTTCGCCGTCGCAGTATCCGCACTCGCACCCGCCCACGCCGTTGCATGCCGGGCACACCGTCTCGGTCGGCCACACCGCCGGACCGGCCCAGACACGGAGCGCGGCTACCGTCGTCTCGGGCCGCCTCGCCGGGGCGAAGTAGCGGCGAACGTGCTTCGCACGCTTCTGGTCGAGGCTGGCAAACCCGCCACCTACCCGCGCGAGGAGCATGTGCCCGTCGCAGCCGAACGACCACGGCTCGCCGTCTAGGTCGATGGTGTGCGGTTCGTGCAGACCCACGTGCTCCAGGCATGGATCGCAGAGGCGGCGGAGGGCGGCGTCGTCGATCGCCATCACGCCACCTCCGCCAGCTCCGGCGGGCTGACCAGGATCCAGAGGCCGACCTCGTCGCAGCCGTAGCCGTCCATGGCCACCGGCAGTCGGCGCGCGATCACCCGCCCGCGCTTGCGGAGCCGCACGAGCGTGGTCTGGATCGTGGCTGCCAGCATCCGCGTCTCCACCTCGATGGTCTCGATCGTCCCGCACCCGCCCACGGAGCGGAGCGCCGAGATGATGTCCGTCGTGCCGCACGCGCCGCGATTCGAGATGCCGTCAAGGGCGGCGCAGCGGCGACACGCGGGGAGACCCGTGGCGCGCGGGCGGCCGCATTCGCAGCGGGGAGTCACGTCGTCTCCCCGTGCATGTCGCGGGCTCGCCACCACGACCAGTAGATCGCCGACGCCACGGCGATCGTCTCCTCGGTGAGCGACTCATCTCCACCCTCGTGCACGGTCACGTCGGCGATGTGCCGATCGTCGTGGCCGGGGCGCATGTCGAGGATCGCCACGCGCGAGCCGCCGGGCACGAGCACGCAGCCGATGTGCGCGCCCGGCGGGCTGGCGAAGAGGCTCGCGCCGTCCTCGCTCACCACGAAATGCACGCGCGGCGGGCGGTGGCCAGCGTCGGAGAGCGGCGCGTAGGTCGCCGTGCCGCAGTCGTGCGCGATGTCGGCGTCGAATCTCATTGGCTCACCGCGGCCGGCTTGCTGTTGTCCTCGGCGGCCAGGCACGCGGGCAGGCGGACGTACGCGCCGCACTCCGCCTGGAGCGCCCGGCGAAACACCCCGCAGTAGATCAGATGCTCGTCGGCATCCTGGCACTCGCAAGCCGCGCACGTGCGCGGGCCGGCGCCCTTGATCGTGATCGACAGACGACGGGTCGTCGTGGCGTTGTCGCTCATTGCTCGGATCCCTTCTCGTCGGCGTGCGGCGCCACCGCCGCGAACCACGCCGGGCTGTACTCGCGCATGAGCGCCTCGACCTCGGCGGCCGAGTACGTGCGCTTGCCGACGGCGCGGCAGGCCCAGACCGTGGCATGCTCCTCGACGAGCGCCGCGATCTGGATCTCCAGCGCGGCGCCGAACGCCTTGAGCGCCTCCTCCTCGATCCCGCTCTTGCCGTCGTCGCGCCCCCCGTACTGTTCGCCGAAATCCTCGGCGAGGCCCTCGATCATCTGGTCTGCCATGCGGCCGGGCCAGCGCGGGTGGATCTCCGCGCGCACGTAGGCCGTGACCTCGATCGGGGAGTGCCGGGCGATCAGCGCCACGGTGTCCACGTCGGGGGCCTGGTCCTGCTCGAGGTAGTGCGCGATGGCGCCCTCGGGCGTCTCGTGCGCGTACGACTCCGAGTCGCAGCAGTCGTAGTAGAGCGCGCTGTTGTAGTCGTCGGGGATCGGGTCGGTCATCATGCTCCCTCCTCTGGTCGCGGCGCCCGGTCTCGCTCCGGGCGGGCTCGGAGGCTCGGTGCGGGGACTAGCCGTCGGCGCCGGGCTCCCTGGTCTTCTCGGCCGTAGGTGCCGTCTCCACCTTGGCCTCGAGCGGCCTGGTCTTCGCCGCCGCGCGCTCGGCCTTCTTCTTCTCGAGCTGCGCGGCGAGCGCCGCCGTGTCCGCCGGCGGCTTGTCCGCCGTCGTCACCCCGGTCTTCGCCTCGAGGATGTCGGCCCAGGTCGCCTCACCGTCGCGGAGCACGGCGTAGGTGGCGCGCAGCTCCTCGTGCTCGGCCGGGCTGAGTCCGTCGAGGTCGTGGCCCACGTACATCTTGAGCTGGTCCGCCTTCACGCCCATCTCGCCGAAGGCGGCGAGGAGCTTCTTCTTCGCGGCGTCAGGGTCCGCCCGCACGCCCGCCCGCAGGACCTCGCGGATGCGCTGCATGCCCTCGTCGAGGATGTCGCCGGGAAAGAGGCGCAGGGCGAGCACGCGCAACGCCTTCGACTCGGCGGCGCCGCACGCGGCGAGGAGATCGTCGGGCGTGCGCTCGACGCGGTAGGTGACCTCGCCGACGCTGTTGATCCGCTGCGAGATCGGCGTCTGCCCCTGCCGCAGCGTTTTCCTCTCCATCGTCTTCTCGACGACGACCTCGCGCGAGTAGGTGAGATTCGCCTCGAGATCCGTGACGGAGATGAGCAGGATCCGCTTCTCCGCGTCGTCGAAGATCGTCTTGCTCTCGGGGAAGACGTTGGTCATGCACCGGAGCGCCACCTCGGCGAGCCGGATCGACGGGCCCTCGAGCGTCTTGCCGCCGCGGGGGAGACGCCAGATCCCGACCTCGGCCAGCGTCGGCCGGCTGCACTCCTTCAGCCACTTCTCGCGGACCACGTCCCAGTCGCGAGGATGGCGCTCGCTCATCAGGTAGCGCGCCTCCACCTGGGCGCGCGCGGTCGCAGCGACCGCCATCGAGGCGGTCTCGGGCGCCCGCTGGATCTCCTGCCCGCCGAAGTCCTGCCGCACCATCGCGCCCGCCTGCGTCGTGGTGACGAGTGCCTGTCCGTTGTCGCTGCCGTCTCTCATGGTCGTTACCTCCTCGGTAGCGGCGGGAGGATTCGAACCTCCGTCGGTGAGTGACCGTCACCGACCTCCTCACGGGTCACCCGTGGCCACCATGGGTGGCGCGCGCCGCGCACGTCGCTACTTCTTCAGCCTTCGCAGCACTCTGCTCTCCACCACCTTCTCGTGCCCACAGGACTCGCAGCGGTGGGTCCGCGTCTCCGTCGCCCACTTCAGCCGGCCCGCCGGCAGACGCGCGAAGGTCGCGTCTCCGATCGCCTGGCAGAGCTGCGCCTGCAGCGCGTCCTTGTCCCTCTTCGCCTCGCGCAGAGCGCCAGCCACCTCCTCCCAGCGATCGACCACCGCCAGAAGATCCGGGGCGAGATCGATCGTCGCGCCCGAGTCCCGCGGGTGAAGCATCTTCACCGCCTCGAAGGCTCTTGCGTGGGTCACGTCGATCGGCGGCTCGGTGTCCGTCGCCACGTAGCGCGCCCAGAACTCCTCGACCTCTTCGCGGATGGACGCGATCAGACGGTCGTCGCGCTCGACGGTCACGGTGCGGAGTTGGCGTCCGACAAGGGCCGCGAGCACGCCGCGATCCCAGCCCTTCACCGCGAGCTGAGATTGGACCTGCACCACCTCGTAGAGCGGTGCCTGTCCGTGGCTCCACTCAGGGTGGTATCGGTCCTTGGTCTTGATCTCGAGGGCCTCGGGCGGCGGGCCCACGATCTCGCGGTCGAGCGTCGCGCCGAGATGCGGGGCCTCGGCGTCGAGGCAGAGGGCGTAGCGGCCGTGGTCGATGATCTCGCGCCCAGTGCGCCGGGACCACTCTCGCGCGATCGGGTCTTCGAGGAGCTGTCCCCAGAGCGCTTCCTCGCGGGCCGCTGCGACGTCGTCGATCCTTCCAGTCTTCCGCGCCCAGACCTCGAGCGCGGTTTTGAACGGATGCACGCCGAGGATGGCGGAGACCTCGGACGCGCCGATCACGCCGTGGCGCTCGTGGTGCCAGCGCTCCTCTGGCGTCGGCTCGGGGGCGGTTGCGGAGAGCTGCTCGCCGGTGGCGATCACGCGGCCCCCGTCGCCGGGGCGCTCGGCTCCGCGTCCGCCTGCTCCTCGGAGCACCGGGCGCAGGCGCCGCCGATCGCGTACCCATGTCGTGAGCACAGCCCCACGTAGCGCGAGGCCTCCTTGCGCACGCTCGAGACTAGCCCGGCGAGCCGCTCGAGGTCGGACGCCTGGATCGTCAACTCGACCTCGGGCCCGTCTCCGCCGGGATCGTCGCCCAACATCTCGACGGCGCGCGGGACTCCGTCGGCGTCGGTCGTGACGGCGCACTGCAGGCCGCCGCCGAGGGCGTAGATCGTGCGGACGCTGATCTTGAGAGCGGGCATCACACGGCCTCCGTCTTCTCGCCGCGGTGGTCGGCGGCGACACGCCCGGCCACGATCTCGACGCCCGTCGGCTGGTCGCCGGGGACGCGTGTCATCCAGATCTCGTAGTCCCGCTCCGTCGCCCAGTCGGCGACCTGCCGGAGGCGCGTGAGGTCGAGCGCGTCGCCCTCGTCGATCAGCAGGAGTCGCAGCTTGGGATTCAGGGCGGCGCCGATCTCGAGGACGACGCGGATCCCCTCGGCTCCCGACGCCTGCGAGAGCGGGACGCCCTGGTAGGTGACGGTCCCGCCGTCGATGCCGAGTCCGGGGCAGGGGAAGGTCACGGCCGTCAGCGCACGTGCCTTCTCGGCGTCGATCTCGTCGATGCGGGCGGTGAGGCGCTCCCACTCAGCGCGCTTGGCGGTGACCTCCTGCTCCTTGGCCGCGTGTGCCTGCTCGGCCCGGGCGCGGTCGGCGCGAGCGCGCTCGACACGAGCGGCCTCGGCGAGCGCGACCTCGCGGGCCTTGCGGACGACGAGGTTGTGCTCCTTCGCCGACGCGATCTCGCGGGTGAGCGCGGACGTGTCAGGGTCCACGAGCGCGGCGACCTCGGCGGCCTGCGCGTCGAGCTCGACCCGGGCGCGCGCGAGCAGCTGCGTCTTCTCCTCGAGCTTCGTCTGGAGCAGCGCGATCTGGTCGGCGATCCCCTGGACCTCACGCGCGGTCGCGTCGCAGCCGGCCCGCAGCGTCTCCATGTCCCGCCGGAGCCGGTCGTTGTTGGCCTTGACGGTGACCGCCGCCTGCTGGCGCTGCGCCAGGTCGGCGATGTCGACCTCCTCGACCTCCGGCAAGGGCTCGGCCGGCTCGACCTCGGGCGGCACCACGATCCCGGAGAGTTGCCCGGCAAGGAGCTTGCCCTCACGCCCGACCGTTGTCCGCTCGGCGTAGACCTTCGCGTGCTCCTCGTCGAGCACGCGGGTGTCGAGGCCGACCAGCTTGCGGAGGGCCTCCGCCTGCTCCTCGGGCTTGAGGCGCAGGAAGGCGAGCGGCGAGAACCCGATCGCGCCCTTCAGCTCGTCGAGCATGCGCTGGGGTGACGTCGCCTTCATGCCGTCCCTCGTCCTGACGGTGAGGGTCGTCGAGCGGTCCGGCTTCACCTTGAGGGTGACGACGCGATCGCCGAGGTCGGCCTCGAGCTCCGCGCGCTCGGCACCCACGCGCACGGGCACGTCGGGGAGCGATGCCTTGCCGCCGAAGAGGGCCTCGGCGGCCTTGAGGATGGACGACTTGCCAGCCGCGTTCTCGCCCGAGAACACGGTGAGCCCGGGGCCGGCGAAGCGGACTTCTACAAGCTCACAGCGGAGGAAGTCCTGAACGCGGAGTCCGTGGACGTAGCGCGGTTCTTCCATCGTCATACCCCCGCCGCCTCAGCCACCGCATCGCAAGCGGCCGTCGGCGCGGCCGGCTCGTGGTCCGCCTCGATCTCCTCGGCCGCGAGGTCGCGGGACGCGGCCAACTCGAGCGCCGAGGTGCTGTCGTCGTAGTGGCTCAGCAGCAGTGAGGCGCCGGTCGCCACCGAGAGCTCGACGTAGCCGAGCGCCATCGCCTGTGCGTTGGCCGTCGCGCAGTCGACCCTGAGCGTGAGGAAGAGGTACGGTCCGCGCTCGCCCGCGCGCGGATCGAAGCGCTGCTCACGCACCTTGCCGAGGCCGGACGCCACGAAGGCCTCCCTGGCGCTGTCGTACTGGGCGCGGTCCATCACGAGCCTCCCCTGGCGGCGAGCATCGCGTCGGCGAGCGCGTAGGCACGCTCCACCAGTCCGTCGGTGGAGTGCTCGCGATCCGCGTACAGCAGTCCGTTGAGCGCCGCGGTCGTGACGTAGTCCCGCCGCTCCTCGTGGCGTGCCTCTGCGGCCCGCGCCTTGTCCTCGCGCCACTCTCGGCGCTCCTCCTCGATGCCGGCCAGGTAGCGCGCCCACGACTCTGCGATCAGGGTCGTGCGCCGCTCGATCTCGGTGAGCCGCTCCTCGATGTCCATGTCAGCCTCCCACCCGCAGCAGCGCCGCGAGCAGCACGCCGACGCACGCGGCGATGCCCAGCGCGGCCAGGAAGAGGAGCGCCCCGGCTGCGTAGCCGAGGAGCATGTCGCCGGTGGTCTCCTCGCGGCCGAGGATTCGGCGCTTGGCGGTCGGGATCTCGAGGATCGTCATGGTGCCTCCATTGGGGTCGGGGTGGTGAGCTGCTCGGCCGCGATCTCCCCCGCCCGCCGCTCGAGCCGGGTCGCGTGCCATCGCAGGGTGGCCGCTGCCCAGCGCTTGACATCGCCGAAGCGCGGCGCACAGAGGTCCGCCTCGGCGCAGAGGATCTCCGCGCGGGCGCGCATCACGCGGGCGTCGTCGAGGATCTCGGCGGCGTCCGTGCGGGTCGAGAGCGGGGCGGGGATCATGGCCGCTCCCCGGTCTGCGCCCACGCGGCGAGGTCGGCCGCCAGGTCGATGAGCGCCCGCACCTGGGCGAGCGCCTCGCCGTGGCGGACGCCTCGGGTGCGGCACGCCTTCGCCTTCGCGGCGTCCACCATCTGATTGCAGTGCCGCGCCGCGATCCGCAGACCCTCGCGCTGGCCCTCGTGGCGCGCGACGACGACCTCGGCGCGCAGCTCCTCGACGATCCGCAGCACGGGCGCCCCCGTGGTGCAGCACTCGCACGGCGCCAGCGGGTCGGGCTTGGGCTGCGCGAGCGGGGTCACGGCAGCGCCCTCCGCACCGCCCCGATCACCCTGCGGAGCGTCGCGATCTCGGCCGCTGCCGCGTCGCGCTGCGTCGCCGCCTCGGTCAGCGCCTTGAGCCGCGCGGCTGCGATCAGCGCGTGGCGGGCGGACTCGGCGCGCACGGCGTCGAGCTGGCCGAGCGCCACCTCCAGCGCGCGGTCGCGGATGTACCGCTCGTCCCGGCTCGAGTCGGCCTCGATGCGGGCGCCGTCCAGCGCGGCGCGCAGGGATCGGATCTCCTGGCGCGCGTCCGCCAGCTCGGCGTCGCACGCGCGGCGCTGCCTCTCGAGCAGGTCGCTGAGGCTGGTCGCCGTGAGCCGCAGGTCGCGCGCCTCCCGCCGGGCCTCGGCCAGCTCGGCGATGAGTGCGGCGGCAGGAGAGCGCTCGAGTGCCTCGCGCTCCTCACGCTCGAGTGCGAGCTCGCCAGCGGAGATGTCCATCTCAGTCCTCCTCGTCGGCGTAGTAGTCCTCGCCGCGCTCGTCCGGGTCGTCGGCGTCGCCCTCGTCCGGCTCGTCGCACGGAGTCCCGGTCGCGCCGACGCAGCAGCGGCCGTACCAGGGGCATGCCTCGCAGGGCGACTCAGGCGCGAGCGGCATGATCCCTCCTAGCCGAAGCCGTAGCCGGAGCCGTCGCCGTAGCCGTAGCCGGAGCCGTCGCCGGAGCCGTAGCCGGAGCCGGAGCCGGAGCCGGAGCCGGAGCCGTAGCCGGAGCCGGAGCCGGAGCCGTCGCCGGAGCCGGAGCCGGAG
>ERZ1292629.45-Hain-H43-01um-R1-45-length-118854-cov-9_pt3 | contig 27035 bp, 31 predicted proteins | sample MGYA00564399_ERZ1292629 | MGnify/ENA primary metagenome ERZ1292629 (study PRJEB36523, sample SAMEA6512636) | groundwater metagenome | collected 2019-01-08 | study: AquaDiva: Metagenomics assemblies of 32 groundwater samples
ATTCCCGCACTCGCCAAAGACGAATGGTCGGAATGGGTGGAAAATCTCGCCGCAAAAAGCAGTCTCCAAAGCGTTAATCTTCTTTTTATTATTTTCTTTTGTTAGAATACCGTATCTCGGGGATTAGTTTATAACGCATCTTGCGGCTTGCGAAACTTTAGTTGAGCAATCAAGCAAGCTAAGTAATATACTAAGCTACGCCGAAGGCGGGGATTAGTTTAACGGCAGAATGCGCGGTCGGGGATCGCGTGACAGGTGTTCAATTCACCTATCCCCGACACTTATACTAGTCGTACTAGTACAGTGATACATTGTTTCTCACATTCTCCTCTTGCATTTTATATTAGTACATTGTAAAAGGATAGGACAATGGCAAAGACTAAAAAACCCGAAACAGAAGCTCCTGTAAAACAAGAAGGTGGTGCGCAAAAACTTGCAGCAATCAGGCTTGCAATGGATCAGATCGAAAAACAATATGGTAGAGGAAGTATTATGCGCCTCGGTGGGAATAGTGGCGAGAAATATAAAATTGATGTTATTTCAACCGGTTCCATAGCGGTTGATTTGGCCCTGGGGGTTGGCGGATTACCAAGAGGGCGCATTACCGAAATTTACGGTCCAGAAGCTTCAGGCAAAACCACACTAGCTTTAGCAGTTATAGCCGAAGCCCAGAAAAAAGGCGGGCAATGCGCATTTGTTGATGCCGAGCATGCACTTGACCCAGCCCGAGCCGAAATCTTGGGAGTAGATCTAGATAATCTACTTATGTCTCAACCCGATACTGGTGAGCAAGCACTGGAAATTACGGAAACTTTAATTCGCTCTGGTGCGGTCGATGTAGTAGTTGTGGACTCGGTTGCAGCCCTTGTCCCAAGAGCAGAACTTGAGGGAGAAATGGGAGATGCGGTTATGGGAATGCAAGCGCGTTTAATGTCCCAAGCCTTGAGAAAACTTACCGGGGCTATTAGTAAATCAAAAACAGTTTTAATTTTTACGAATCAACTTAGACAAAAAATCGGAGTAATGTTTGGAAACCCTGAAACAACCCCGGGAGGACTTGCGCTTAAATTTTACTCCTCTGTAAGAATTGATTTAAGGAGAATAGAAGTCTTAAAAGACGGAGAGCGTGTTATTGGATCACGCCATAGGGCTAGGATTGTTAAAAATAAAGTTGCACCTCCACTTCGTGTTGCCGAGTTTGATATTATGGAAACTGAAGGAATAAGTAGATTCGGTGGAATATTGGATGTTGGACTTGAACTAGGGTTAATCGGCAAAAGCGGATCGTTTTTTAACTATGCAGGAAAACCTATAGCACAAGGCAAAGAAGCTGCAAAACTTTACCTAAAAGATAATCCTAAAGTAGCTGATGAGATTGAAAAGAAAATTAGAGATTTGGCCGCTTCAGGTAAAAAACTCCCCAAAGAAATTGGAGAAGAAGAGAAAGAAGAGTAATCTTTAGCTGTGCCAGTAATAACTTCAATTAAGCAACAGAAAAACAAAAACAGAGTTAACGTCTTTTTGGACGACAAATTTGGTTTTGGAATTGATTTAGATAATTTTGTTTTACTTAACTTAAAAGTTGATCAAGAATTAACTCAAGAAGAAGTTGAGGATATTGTCAAAAAAGCGGAATTTCAAAAAACCTTGGATAAACTTCTTCGTTTTGCAATGGTAAGGCCAAGAAGTGGAAAAGAAATTAAAGGTTATTTCAAGCGCAAAGAAGTTCATGAAAGCTTGTTCCCCGATTTACTTAAGAGACTTAAGCACCTTAATTTACTTAATGATTTGGAGTTTGCTCGATGGTGGATAGACCAACGATTGCGGTTTAAGAAAAAATCCAAGAGAGTAATAATTCAGGAGTTAAAGATAAAAGGGATTAGTCAAAATAACATTGATGATGCTTTTGGAGAAACTGTTATTGACGAAGAAAAAATGGCAAGGGAGTTACTCGAAAAGAAAGCTTACAAGTGGAAAGACCTAGATCCTCGTTTGACGAGGCAAAAAATGTCGCAATATTTGGCAGGAAAGGGTTTTGGCTGGGATATTGTAGCTCAAGTAGTAAAAAATATGGTAAAATAGCCCCTATGTCCACAAAAGATGAATATCTAGAAAAATTGGCTAAGGTTGCCAAGATGACTCCCGATGAGGCAAAGCGAGTCCTTCTTGACGAGGTTCAAAAAGAATTAACGGGCGAGATTGCAAAAAAAATCAGACAAGCTGAAGAAAAGGTCAAGGAGGATGCCAATGATAAAGCTCAAGAGATCCTTCTTGATGCCATGAAGCATGGTGCAACGGGATATGTTGCCGAATACACTGTTTCTTCGGTTACGGTTCCCAATGAGGACGTTAAGGGTCGAATAATCGGGGCGGGAGGGAGAAATATCAGGGCTTTTGAAAAAGAAGCCGGAGTCGAAATTGAAATTGATGAAACAAATGACATCAGGCTTTCTTCTTTTGATGCAATAAGGCGCGAAATTGCAAGGCGCGCACTTGAGATTTTAATTAAAGACGCAAGAATTCAACCTTCAAGAATTGAAGAGGTGATCCGCCAGGTTAAGACCAACATGGATGACGTACTTTTGGAAGAAGGAAAGAAAATTACACATGAGTGTGGGGTCTATAATCTTCCACTCGAGTTAATGAAAATGATTGGAAGATATAGGTTTAGAACTTCTTATGGGCAAAACTTGGGAATTCATACGATTGAAGAAACTAAAATGGGGGTTGCGGTTGCCGAAGAAATCGGGGCCAATGTTGATGTGGTCCGATTGGGTTGTTTACTACATGATATTGGAAAGATTGTGACCGATGAGGAAGGAAATCATGTCCAACTCGGCGTGAACCTTCTTAAGAAATATGGTCTTCCCAAGGAAGTCGTTGCCTGTGTTGCGGAACATCATGAAGATACGCCATTTTCCTCTAATGAATCAGTTGTTGTTTGGATAGCCGATGCAATCAGTGGTAGTCGTCCGGGGGCTCGTTATGAACCACACGAAGGCTATGTTAAGAGAATGACAAAAATTGAGGAAGTGGCTAAAAGTTTTCCTGGAATTGATACTGTTTTTGCTTTTCAAGCTGGCCGTGATGTCCGTGTAATGGTTAATCCTGATGAGGTTGACGATGATAAATTGACAGTTCTTGCACACGATATAGCAAGAAAACTTGAGAAAGAAGCAGAGTATGCCGGACAAATTAAAGTTTCAGTAATTCGTGAAGTCCGGGCAGTTGACACAACATCTGCAAAGTAGTATAAAAGGCCTAGAATATGACAAAAAGAGAAATAATCGATTTGGTTGCCAGAAAAGCCCATCTAACTAAAAAAGCTGGAGAAGAAGCGATTGATGTTTTTTTAGAAGAAATCGGTAGAATTTTGGCAAAAGGTGAAAAGATAGTCCTGTCCGGTTTTGGAACTTTCCGAGTAATCTCAATGAAAGGTAAAACTGTTAAGATCCCAAGAACAGAAAAATTGGTGACAATCAAGTCTCACCGCTCTCCCCGCTTTACCCCAGGCAAAAAGCTTAAAAGACAGGTAGCTAGATAGCGTTGTATACTACAAGTATGGATCGTGCCATTATTGTTGATCGACTGGTCAAAAATTTTGAAGTTATTCAAAAAGAGCCAGGGATTACTGGAGCGATTAAATCTCTATTTTCAACCAAGAAGAAAATAATTCATGCCCTAAGGAGTATTTCTTTTACAGTTCAACCTGGAGAGCTGGTTGGGTTTATCGGACCAAACGGGGCGGGTAAAACTACTACTCTTAAAACTCTTTCTAGTTTACTTTTCCCAACATCGGGATTTGTTTCAGTTTTAGACTGGGATCCTTGGGATCGAAATCCCGAATTTCTTAAACAAATTGCACTTGTCATGGGACAAAAAAATCAGCTTTGGTGGGACCTTCCGGCTATCGAAACATTTGAATTAAACAAAGCAATTTATGAAATACCAACTAGGCAGTATGAAGAAAGTCTTAAAGAGCTGGTTGATCTATTAGACCTTGGGAAACTTCTTGCGACCCCTGTTAGGAAATTATCACTTGGGCAAAGAATGAGAATGGAGTTAACTGTAGCCCTTCTTCATAGGCCCAAGGTTTTATTTTTAGATGAGCCAACAATTGGTTTAGATCTTATTGCCCAACAAAAAATAAGAGATTTTATTTACGAATACAATAAGAAATATGGGGCTACAATTTTATTAACGTCTCACAATATGAATGATCTAACTAACTTAGCAAGGAGAGTGATTGTAATTGACGAAGGATTAATACTTTTTGATGGTGCTCTCGAAGAGTTAACCGAAAAATTTGCGAAGGAAAAGATAATAAACGTTACGCTCGCAAATGAGGATGGAATTAAAAAAATTGGAGAAATAGGAAAGGTTAAAAAGTTAGCTTTTCCTCAAGTTACACTTTCTGTTCCAAGAGCAGCTACAGCTGTAGCTGCGGCGGAACTTTTACAAAACTTTCCAGTATCGGACTTAACCATTGAAGAAGTGCCAATTGAAGATATCATTCGAAAAGTTTTTCGTGGTGGTCTTAGAAAAAGATGAAAAAGTATCTCCAGATTTTCAAAATCTCTTTTGCCCAGGAGTTTGCTTATAAAGTTAACTTCATAATGTGGAGAGTAAGGAACGTTGTGCAAATTTTGCTAGCTTATTTTTTATGGAGTGCTGTTTTTGAAGATCCTCAAATTACAATTTTTGGTTATGATCAATCTAAAATTTTAACTTATATTTTTGCGGTTATATTAATCAGGTCATTGGTGTTTTCTGCACGAAGTGTAGATGTTCCCCAAGAAATTTCTGAAGGGTCGTTTTCAAACTATTTAATTCGTCCGGTTGAATATTTCAGATATTGGTTTACAAGAGACCTCTCAAGCAAGGCATTAAATTTTGCCTTTTCTTTACTAGAATTTGCGATCCTAGTGATAATTTTTAAACCGCCCCTTTTCTTTCAGGAAAATCTTTTATTTTTAACTTTGTTTTTATTGACTATTTTAATTGCAAACTATTTGATTTTTGTGATTAGGTTTATAGTTACATCGATTACATTTTGGGTAGCCGAACTTGGTTGGGGAGGGCAGTTTCTGATTATGGTTATAATAACTGAATTTCTTTCAGGTTCAATTTTTCCACTAGATATTTTTCCTGAACTTTGGCAAAAAGTTTTTTATCTGACACCATTTCCATATCTTTTATTTTTTCCATTACAGATTTATTTAGGAAAAATTCCTTTAAATCTTGCTATGAATGGGATTTTAATTTCACTTTTCTGGTGTTTGACCCTTTCTTTTGTACTCAAAAATGTTTGGCAAAAAGGGTTAAAGATTTATGAGGCAGTAGGTAGGTAGAACCATGAGGAGACTTTTTTACTATTTTAAAATTTGGTGGATGATGAATATAAAATATATTTTACCCGCCCTTTCTCATAACTGGACATTTCTGGTTTTTCTTATCGGGAAAATTATTAGGTTTCTTTTTTTTGGTGGATTTATTTACTTTTTACTTAATGGTACAAAGACTTTGGCCGGTTACGATTTTAATCAAGCTATATTGTTTTATTTGACATTTTTTCTTATTGACACTACAAGCCAGTTTTTATTTCGCGAAGTTTATAGATTTAGGTCTTACATAATAAGTGGTTCATTTGATTTAATACTAATAAAACCTATAAGCCCACTCTTTAGAGTACTTATGGGTGGGGCAGATGCTATTGATCTTATTACACTACCACCTTTAATTTATCTGATCTTTCACTTTGGAAGTCTGCTTGATCCCACTATTCTACATTCTACATTCTACATTCTACTTGTAGTAAACGGTTTACTCCTTTCTACCGCTTTTCATATTACTGTTTTAGCTTTGGGTATAATAACTCTTGAAATAGATCACACAGTAATGATTTTTAGAGATTTGCAGTCTTTAGCACGTTTTCCAATCGACATTTATAAACAGCCATTACAGGGAATTTTAACTTATGTGTTACCAATTGGCTTAATGATGACAATACCTGCAAAGGCCTTGATGGGTCTTATTAATTTAACAGGAGTTTTGGCGTCTTTTGGTTTTGGGATACTTGCTTTATTTATTTCCTTGAAGTTTTGGAATTTTGCTTTGAAAAAATACACAAGTGCAAGTGGTTAAAAAGTATGAATAGCAAGTTGTTGGTTATATGTGGACCTACGGCGACGGGAAAAACGAACTTAGCTGGACATTTGGCCAAAAAGTTTAATGGAGAGTTAGTTTCGGCTGATTCACGCCAGGTTTTTAAGGGGATGGATATAGGGACCGGAAAAGATTATATAAAAGGGGTTAAAATTTGGGGGTATGACCTAATAAGTCCCAAGAAAGATTTTAGCATATCTGTCTATTTGAAGTTTGCCAAAAAAGCCATATTAGATATTGCAAGGCGAGGAAAATTACCAATTTTAGTTGGGGGAACTGGATTTTATATAAAAGGAGTGGTTGATGGGATTCCTACTGTTTTAATCCCGCAAAATGAGGATTTTAGAAAAAACTTTGAAAATAAGAGTGTCGAAGATCTTTTTGAAATGCTAGCCCAAATTGACCCGTCCCGTGCCGGTCAAATGAATACTTCAGACAAAAAAAATCCTAGACGACTTATTCGCGCAATAGAGGTGGCCACCTGGAAACTAGAACATGGAGATAAAAAAAAGTCATCAGCCATTAGTCATCAGCCATTAGTTCTGATGGTTGGGTTAACTTCATCAAAAAACGTGCTCGAGAGAAAAATTTATAAAAGGGTGGAAGAAAGAATAAAGATGGGTATCAAAAAAGAGATACAAGATCTTCTTAACTCTGGTGTTGATTGGGATGATCAGTCCATGCAAGCTCTGGGATATAGACAATGGAGAGACTATTTTGAAGGTGGTGTACCGGAGGAGGTTGTTATTAATGAATGGGCCCGTGAGGAAAAGAAATATGCCAAGAGGCAATTAACCTGGTTTAGAAAAGACATGAGAATTAAATGGTTTGATATTGCAGCCGATAGTTATCCAGGGGTGGTGGAAAGTTTGGTCAAGAAATGGTACTCTAGCATATAGATGCCAAGGAAAGTTGAGATTTCACATAAGACCATAATATTTTCAGCCCTTTTTTTTATTCTTTTGTGGTTTTTATATTTTGTTAGAGACATTCTCTTAGAGCTTTTTGTTGCCCTCCTTTTTATGACAATTTTAGGTCCACTGGTTGGGAAATTTACTAGGTTTAAAATTCCAAGAGGAATTTCAGTTTTGCTCTCGTATTTTTTGGTATTTGGGATTTTTGGTGGGACAGTTGCTTTAATAGTTCCACCTCTTGTTGATGAAACTGGAGGGTTTGTATCAGCTCTTCCTATTTACCTTTCTAATCTCGGAGTTAACCAAAATGTAAGCCAAGATTTAATTGGTCAGTTTTTAGTAAGACTCGGGAGTTTGCCTGGAGAAATAATTAAATTCACTTTATCGCTTTTCTCAAATCTCATATCTGTGTTGACTGTATTGGTTTTTGCATTTTACATGCTTTTGGCAAGAGAAAAACTTGAAGATACTCTGGGGTTTTTCTTTGGAGAAGAAAAAACTCAACAGATAGGTAGATTTATAGATGTTCTAGAAAAAAGGCTTGGAGGATGGGCAAGGGGACAGATTTTTTTAATGTTTTTAGTTGGAGTTTTTACCTACATTGGACTCGCCCTAATAGGGGTTCCATATGCCCTACCTCTCTCAATTCTTGCGGGTATATTTGAAATAATTCCATATTTAGGTCCAATTATTGCGGCTATTCCAAGTGTCTTAATTGGGTTTGGAATTTCTCCACTAACTGGATTTGGTGTAGTTGTTTTGGCGTTTTTAATCCAGCAAATTGAAAATTATGTTTTAGTTCCGAAAATTATGGAAAAGTCAGTTGGAATTTCGCCAATTATAATATTAGTTGCACTTGCTATTGGAGCAAGACTTGCGGGGGTTGTTGGAATGATAATATCAATTCCTTCAGTAATCACTCTCCAGGTTTTAATTAAAGAATACTTCGCTAAAGAATAATTGTGTGTTACAATGTGGTTCTCTGGAGAAAGGGTGATCGCCCCACGTCGCCGTAAGGCTATGCGGGGAGGAAAGTCCAGGCAGCTTAAGGCAGGAGAGTCCGCGTAAGCGGACACCCGAGAGGGCTGGTTAGAGCAACAGAGACGAGTCTTTAGTGAGCCTAAAGCTCATTAAGGGGTGAAACGGGCAATCCCCTCCGCTGCAACCTACGAAAGGTTCGATATTAGGTCGCCTTACCGAGAACCGAAGTTTAGGGCATAGACAGATGATCGCCGAGAAACAGAACCTGGCTTACTACACTCCAGAGACTAGAAATCCCCTTATTGGGGATTTTTAATGATACAATAAAACGTACAGGAGGGGGGTGAATATTTTTAATGAACTTTTTAACACTTTTACAAGGATCACTTTTGACTGCCTGGAGTGAAGTTTGGCTATCTTTTTTAACTATTCTTCCCAGGATACTTGGGGGAATTGTAGTCTTTTCCATTGGTTTAGTATTGGCCTACTGGGTTAAAAGATTGATAATTGAGTTTTTGAGATTAGTTAAGCTAGAAAAATTAACAGGAGCAGCTGGTGTTGAAAAATATCTTGAAAAAGCCGAGATTAAATTTGGCTTTAATGAGCTTGTTGGTACCATTTTTGAATGGATTATAATCTTGATATTTTTCATGGCGGTAGCTGACATTTTAGGGCTTCCTGTAGTATCTCAAGTTGTAGCATCAGTTTTGGGCTATATTCCAAACATAGTTGCAGCAGCTTTGATACTCGGAGCAGGATTTGTCCTTGGTGGTTTAGTCGACGGGTTAGTCAGGGGTGCATTGGTATCAGTTGACACATCTGCTGCCAAGTCAGTCGGAAAGCTTTCTAGATATGTTGTGATTCTAGTTGCCTTTTTTGCCGGACTTGACCAGCTCAAAATTGCTCAAGGACTAATAATTACCTTTTACCAAGGGCTAACCTACACATTGGTTTTAGTTATAGGTCTTTCAGTCGGGTTAGGAGCTAAAGACGTAGTCTCAAAGATTTTAACTGACTGGTATAGTAAAATAAGCAAGTAATGAGGCTTGTTGTACAAAGAGTCAAAAAGGCCATGGTGGGTAGTTCCAAAATTGGCCCAGGTCTTTTTGTTCTTTTAGGGATCAAAAAGGGCGATGATCAAGAAGATGTCGACCTTTTGGTTTCTAAGCTAACCAAACTGCGAGTGATGGCTGATGATGAAGGTAGGATGAATCTTTCAATTATCGATGTTAAGGCCTCGATTTTGTTGGTCTCCCAATTTACTCTCCATGCAGATACTTCAGGGGGGAATAGGCCATCTTTCTTAAATGCTGAGGAGCCAGACAATGCAAAAAAGATATATGAATATTTTATTGAAAAATTAAAGGAAACCGGAATTGATGTCCAAACAGGCACTTTTGGAAACTATATGGAAATCTCATTAGTTTTTGATGGCCCCTCTACTATTTTGTATTTAGATTAAAATGAAGAAGTTTACAAATTATCAACTTAAGACACTTATTGATATTTTTGTCGGCGTAGGAATGATTGGAGTGGGTACGATAGCTATACCAGTAGCTTTGGATAGAGGTTCCTTAGAAATTATTGGTCTTGGCATTGCCACAAGTTTCATGTTTTGGTATACTGCTATTAAGATATCGAGGCAAATTCAATGAATCAACTATCAATTTTTTATCTAACATTAGCAGTTTTGCTTTTAATTTTTGTTCTAGTTACTTATCCGAATTTATTTCAGTTTCCCAAAACTTCTCGCAAGTCGAAGAAATGAAAAATGCGTTAATACTTCACGGAACAGCAAATAATCACAATGGAAACTGGTTTCCTTGGCTTAAAAATGAATTGGAGAATAAGGGATACAAAGTTTGGGTTCCAGATTTGCCTATTCCCAATACTCCAAATGCAAAATTAAATACCAATTTTATTTTAACTAATAAGGATTGGAATTTTGATGGAGAATCTTTGATTATTGGCCATTCATCTGGTGCAGTTGAAATATTAAATCTGTTGCAACATTTCCCAAAAGATGTTTGTGTAAAAAAATGTATCTTTGTTGCAGTTTTTAAAGATAATCTAGGTGAAGAAATGTTTAATGGTTTGTTTGAAGAAGTGTTTAATTTTCAATTAATTAAAAAACATTCAAAACAGTTTATTTTTATACATTCTGACGATGATCCCTACTGTCCACTTTCGCATGCAGAATATCTTTCTAAAAAACTTAATGCAAAATTAATAGTTAAAAAAGGTCAAGGTCATTTCAACCTTGAAAAAGGTTCACAGTATAAAAAGTTTCCGTTTCTACTTGATTTAGTTGATTAATTTTTCTTTCTTTAAAAATTCCACCAGTTTTTTCATTGAAGTAAATTGGCGGCCGATGGAGACGAATAATCGATTTACTTCTGGCCAATAAATTTTAGGAAGAATTTTAATTAATTCTTTTTCAGTAGCTTCTGGATTTTTAGTTTTTACCCATCCGAGCATATTTGAAATTTTGTGAACATGAGTATCAACAGCAATTGCGGGAGTACCGAAAGCTCTATTTAAAACTAAATTTGCAGTCTTTCTGCCTACTCCAGGTAGTTTCATCAGAGCTTCTCGTGTATTGGGAACAATCACAAGGTGCAACCTTGTGATTTTATATAAATGTTTTGCTTTTGTTTTATAGAAGCCGACTGGATATATCAAATTTCTAATTTCTAATTCATCTAATTGACCTAATGATTTGAGATTTGGAACGATTTTAAATAATCTTTTTGAAGCTTCAAGTGTAACCTCGTCTTTTGTGCGAGACGAAAGAAGTGTGGAGACAAGTGTCTTGTATGGATCAACCCCAAACACCTCAAGAGGCACTAACTTGTAGTGCTTCCTGAAGGTTTTAAAAACTGACTGAAAGTTATTTTCCGCCAATCTTAAACATTGTTGTTCCACAAACTTCACAAACAGCTTTTGTGGCTTTTTTACCATTCTTCATGGTTACTTCTTGTGCGTCTTTTCCTTCTCTTTTTGCTCGACACTTTACACAGTACATCATAATTTCTCACCTCCTTTACCTAGACAATATCTCTACCAGGCTAAGTATATCACTATCTCTAGGCATAAAATGAGGCTAGCCAAGAGTATACTCCTAATGATGTCTTTTTTGGCCGTGTCCTCGGGATAATCAACTTTAGCCTCAATTTTAGATTCCCTCTTGACACGAGCCTTAGCCTGATCGTTTGGTCTCCACGAATATAAATTTTTAGACATTGACACTATCATACCAAGATGTAAAAATGTGTTCAACCTAATGTCTAATCAGGTTTTTTTTATTTCGTTCGGTATCTTGATGATTTGGCTTTTAGGTTTAAGCATTGTTCTTTATAAATTATTTAAACTTTTCACCAAGTTAACTCGTGGGGTTGAGGAAGATTTAACCAAGAAAGGGTTTGCCGAGGTTAAGAAGCGTTTGGATTTTTTGGAAACGGATGGAAGATCTCATATTCAGAAGATTGCTCTTATTAGATTTAACCCTTTTAAAGAACTTGGTGGGGATCATAGTTTTACTTTGGCGATTCTCGATGGAGACGATTCCGGCGTAGTTATAACCGGTCTTCATACAAGAGATAGAACTAGGGTTTATATGAAGCCTGTCAAAAAAGGTAAAAGCGAATACGATCTTTCAGTAGAAGAGCGAAAAGTTTTGGATTCAGCTAAAGAAAAATAATATGAATTTAAAAAATTTACTAGGTTCTAAAAAATTAACCATAATTGCTAGTTTTATCGGTCTATATTTGATTTCTGCAGGAATTTCACTTTTAGTTTTTTCATACCTTTTTGTTAAAAATGGATCGGCTGATAGCTTTAGTTCAAAAAGGAGCAGGATTAACCTTGATCTACCAAAAACTGAAGAATGTCCAATTAATGGAGGAAAATTTACAAGAGATGAAAAAAATATTTGGGAAACCAGGCGCCCAATTGCAGCCATTATAGAAAACCATCTTGATAGCAGGCCCCAGTCGGGTCTAAGTAAAGCAGATGTTGTTTATGAGGCTGTTGCAGAAGGTGGAATTACTAGGTTTTTGGGAGTATTTTATTGCAATGTAATGGCTGAAGAAGTTAAGATAGCTCCTGTAAGAAGTGCCAGAATTTACTTTGTAAATATTGCTGCTGGATACGGGGAAAACCCAATTTTTCTTCATCAGGGGGGAGCTAATAATTTTTGTCCAAGTTGTCCTGATGGAGTAAAGGTTAGGGGTCAGGTTGATAAAACTGTTGATGCTTATACAGCATTAGATAAACTTGGCTGGAGAAATGGCCAGCATGGAAACGATATGGATGGTGGATTTAATGTAGGGTTCCCAGTGGTTGAGAGAAATCAGTATCGTTTGGGTAGTGAGCCCGCGGCTTGGGAACACTCTGTTGTTGCCAATATTGATGAAGTTTATAACGAGGCCAAAAAACGTGGCTTTGAATTTAATGACGAAGATGGTAATGCCTGGAATGAAAACTTTAGGCTATGGAAATTTGAAGACCTGCCTGCGCAGGCAGGTGGTAAAGCTGGTGGTTCGCCCATGGCGACTGACATTAAGTTTGGTTTTTGGGATGGGAAGCCAGAGTATGACGTAGAGTGGAAATATGATTCTATTTCTAATGCATATAAACGGTTTAATGGGGAGAGTGAGCATTTAGATTGGGAATTTGATAAACCACAGATATCTTCAAATAACGTGATTGTGATGTTTGCTAAAGAAAAAAGTTTGGTGGACGCAGAAGGGCATCAATTTTATGAGGTTGTTGGGACGGGGGACGCCATAATTTTTATGAACGGAGAAGTTGTTGAAGGAACCTGGAAGAAAAAGACGCAACTTGACAGGGAAGTTTTTTATGATACAAATGGAGATGAAATAGAGTTTAATCGTGGACCAATTTGGATAGAAATTCTTCCTGCCGGAAACGAAGTATCATATTAATGGCAGATCTAGGCAACATTATAACTTCTAAAGTTAGGATTAAAATCCTTGAGCTTTTTTTTGCTAATCCTAAGGAGCTTTATCATGTGAGGGGTATTGTTCGTGAAATCAAAGAAGAGATTAATGCAGTTAGGCGTGAGCTAACAAAGCTTGAAGCAAATGGGGTTTTTAAGAGGGAGCCTAGGGGTAATAGAGTTTATTACTATCTTCGTCCAGATCATCAGTTTTTTGGAGATTTGGTTTCAATGGTGGCTAAAACAAAGGGTCTAGGAGCTTCATTAATTGAGAATAAGGGGAAAATTGGTAAAGTATCCTTCCTTATGTTTTCAGGTAAATTTGTAAGACTTAAAGATCGTAAGAAAGATGAGGATGTAGACATCTTGGTGGTTGGAGAAGTTGTGCTTCCGGAACTTGCGGCCTTGATCCGCACAGAAGAGAGTAAAAGAAATAGAGAGATTAACTATACCGTGATGAGTAGAGAAGAATTCGATTTTAGGAAAAAAAGAAGAGATCCATTTTTACTGGGGATATTGGCAGGTAGCCGTGTTATGATTATTGGCGATGAAGAAGATTTGGTTAATTAGCTTCATACTTATTTTAACGGTTGCGGCTACTTTTGTGAATATTCGATACGACCTCAAGCTTGGTCTTGATCTTGCCGGTGGCTCCCATTTAGTTTTTGAGGCTGATGTTAGTAATCTTGATGAAAACAAAAGGCTAAGTGCGTTATCAGGAGTGCGTGACGTAATCGAACGCAGAGTTAACCTTTTTGGGATATCAGAACCAAGTGTCCAGACTTCTGAATTTGAAGGTAAAAATAGAATTATAGTTGAACTACCGGGGATAAAAAACACAAAGCAAGCAGTAGACTTAATCGGTAAAACTGCCCAACTTCAGTTTATGGAAGTAGAGGGCCTTGACGAGTCTGCAACATTAAAGCCTACAAACTTAACTGGAGCAGATTTAAAAAGTGCCAGTGTCGTTTTTGATCCAAACTCCGGTAAACCAGCCGTTTCTTTTGAAGTGTCAGATGGTAGTGAAAATAAATTTGAGGAAACTACTAAAAGACTAGTGGGCAAAAGGATGATAATAATTCTTGATCAAACGGTGGTCACGGATGCAATTGTTCAAGAACCATTAAGAACTGGAGGGCAAATTACCGGCAATTTCACTCTTGAGGAAGCAAAAAAATTAGCGATTCAACTAAATGCAGGAGCACTTCCAGTGCCTGTAAACTTAATAGAAGAAAGGACTGTGGGGGCAACGCTTGGGGCGGAATCGGTTAAAGAAAGTGTTCTGGCAGGAACTGTTGGGGTATCGGTGGTGGCTATTTTTATGATACTGACCTACGGAAGGTTGGGGATTATAGCTGATATTGGACTTTTTATTTTTGCCGTAATTACCCTTGCTATTTATAAATTAATTCCTGTGACACTAACACTACCAGGAATTGCGGGATTTATGTTGTCTATTGGTATGGCGGTTGATAGTAATATCTTAATTTTTGAAAGATTTAAGGAAGAGAGACTTATACGTCCGATATCAGATGCACTAGAAGTCTCTTTTGGTAGGGCATGGGATTCTATACGGGATGCTAATATTGCAACTCTTGTGACAGCTTTCATTTTGACTAATCCTTTAGATTGGGAGTTTTTACATGTTAGTGGTCCAGTAAGAGGGTTTGCCATTACACTTGCATTGGGAATAGGAATAAGCTTGTTTACTGGATTATTTGTTAGTAGAAACTTACTTAGATTTTTAGTCAAGGAAATATGATTTTTTGGATGCGCTATCGGCCTTTATATTTATTAATCTCAACAGTTATGATTTGTGCTGGAATTTATTCATATCTGTCGTGGGGATTTAAGGTGGGGATAGATTTTACTGGTGGAGTGGTTGCAGAATATAAACTAAATGATGGATCTGTAAAAATTGTAAAGTCTGAAAGGGAAAGAAATGAACTTAAAAGCGTGGGAGCAACAGAAATTAGATATGAAAATGTAGGGCCGTCAATCGGTCCGGAACTTATTAAAAAAACTATTTACGCCTTAGGCATCTCCGCACTCCTTATCCTTCTTTGGATAGCATATCAATTTAAAAGCATTAAGTTTGGAATTTCAGCTACTCTAGCAACTTTTCATGATAGTTTTGTTCTTCTTGGGGCATTCTCACTTCTAGGTCACTTTTTTGGTGCCGAGATAGACTTTTTATTTGTAACCGCAATGCTTACGGTTTTATCTTTTTCGGTTCACGATACAATTGTTGTATATGATCGGATTCGCGAATCCAAGAAAAAATTTACAGGCACTATGTACGAGCTTGCCAATAAGGCGGTAAGCGAAACAATGGTAAGATCTCTAAATAATTCATTTACAATTATATTCATGCTTGTGGCACTTATTTTGCTTGGGGGCGAAACGGTCAAATGGTTTGCAGTGGCGCTCCTAATTGGGACCATTTCAGGAACTTATTCCTCACCCTTCGTCGCCGTCCCAATATTAGTCACTTGGGATGAGATTGAGAAAAAACTAAAAAGAAGATAATTTTTTTAGAAGAGCTTTCTTTTCGTTGGGGATTTTCTTTTCGACGACTTCCTCAAAGATTTTTTCAAGTATTTCGCCAACCCTTGGTCCTGAGCGAAGTCGAAGGATTTCCATTACATCTCGGCCATTAATTTTTAAGTCTTTAATTGAGAAGGGTTGTTTTTGAACTTCATCTATTCTTTTTTTAAATTCTTCAAGTCTCCAAGAAGTTTCTCTGGCTCCTCCCCCCAGTCTATCTCCAACTCTAAGAGCTAACATATCGGAGATATAATCTTTACCCACATTTCTAATAAATCTTCTAATAGCACTATCCGTTTGTCTTTCATCAACAGTAAACTGGTGCCAGCGAACAAGTGTTATAAATTTATCTTTTTCTTTTTTAGAAAACCTAAGTCTATCTGCAATACTGACTGCAATTTTAGTAGAAACCATCTCGTGGTTATAAAAAGTTATTACTCCGGTGTCTAATTTCTTAAAAGTTTGGGGTTTGCCTATATCATGAATTAAAGTTGCAAATTTTGTAATTACATCTTCGCTTTTGCAAAACTTAAGCGCCATAAGTAAATGTGTACCAACATCATATATATGATGCCTTCCTACTGATTTTTGTTCCACACCAAAGCATTTTGTTAGTTCTGGTAAAATCTCACTCATTAGCCCAGAATTTTTAAAAAGAAGCATTCCGTCATGGGCGTTTGGGGAAGTAATCAATTTAAAGAGTTCATCTTTAATTCTTTCTTTGGCAATTTTATTTATGAGTGGAGAATTCTTTTTAATTGCTTCGAAAGTTTTTTCCTCAATGGTAAAGCCAAGTTCCGTAGCAATTCTTACTGCCCTCATCATTCTTAAGGCATCTTCACTAAATCTTTCATCGGGGTCTCCGACCGCACGGATTAGTTTATTTTTAATATCATTTTGGCCATTAAATGGATCGGTGATTTTGTCGCCTAAAGCCATGGCATTAATAGTGAAGTCGCGGCGAGACAAATCTTCTTCTAAGGATTGTCCCCAAAAAACCTTGTCCGGTCGTCTATTATCTGTATACCCATATTCAGTTCTATATGTTGTTATCTCAAGGAGTTTATCAAATTCTTCAGTTTTTATTCCCACTGTCCCAAAGATATTGTCGCAAAACCCATCTGGGAATATTTTTAAAATTTCTTCGGGGGTTGCATTTGTTGTGAAGTCCCAATCGTGGACGATCCTGCCCATTAAAATATCTCGTACAGCTCCTCCTACTATATAAATTTCATATTTAGTCTTAGTAAATTTTTCTAATATTTTTTGAACCGATTCAGGGAGATCAATTTTCATCGTGATACTATTGTACCAGTATGAAATGGGAAATTCTCGGCAAGGGCGATGTCCTTAAAACACTTCTAAAAAATAGAGGGATTAAAAACTCTAAAGAATTTTTTGAACCGAAATTTCCAGAAAGCCCGAAGCTTAACTATAAAAAAGCCATTGATCGATTGAAACTGGCTAAAAAGAACAAAGAGGGTGTTATAGTTTATGGAGATTATGATGCGGATGGGATTTGTGCAACTGCAATAATATGGGAAGCCCTTCATGAATATGGGCTAGACGTTTTACCTCACATACCAGATCGTTTTTCAGAAGGATATGGACTCAATCCTGAAAGCGTTCAGAATTTAAAATTAAAAATTAATAATTTAAAATTAATAGTAACTGTTGACAATGGGATAGTTGCATACAAGGGAATCAAAAAAGCCAAAGAGCTTGGTATTGATGTAATTGTTATCGATCACCATCAACCTGGGAATAAACCAAATTCTGCATTCTGCATTCTACATTCTACATTGGTTTCCGGCTCTGCCCTTGCCTACTTTTTTGCAAAAGAATTGGGATTTAAGTCGGGTCTAGAACTTGCGGCCATTGGGACCATTGCAGATCAGATGCCACTTATAGGGGTAAATAGATCAATTGTTAAATATGGGCTTGAAGATTTAAATCACACTAATCGTATTGGTCTACAAACATTATTTAAAGATTCAAAGGTTGAGAAAATAGGGACTTATGAGGTTAATTACATCATTGCTCCAAGAATTAATGCAATGGGACGTGTTGCCAATGGGCTTGATTCGCTACGACTACTTTGCACGAAAAAACTAGATAAAGCAAAAGAATTATCGAGTTTAGTTAATAAAACAAATTTGGATAGGCAGAAGATTGTTGATGAGGTAATAATTCATGCAAGACGCAATGTGGGAAATCAAAAAATAATAGTTTTATCAGACGCAAGTTATCACGAGGGAGTGATAGGCCTTGCCGCAGGGAAAATTGTTGAAGAATTCTATAGGCCTACGATAGTAATTAGTAAAGGGAAAGAAATATCAAAAGCATCAGCACGTTCAATTTCCGGATTCGATATTATAAGCAGTATAAGAAATGTAAGCGATTTAATCATTGAGGGTGGAGGCCATCCCATGGCGGCTGGGTTCTCTATCAAAACTTCAAAGATTGAAATATTTACAAAGAAGATAAATGATATATCAGACAAGCTTCTGACAAACGAGTTATTAGAACGAAAATTAAAAATTGATTTGGAGTTAGATTTTAAACAAATAAATCAGGAGTTGCATAAAATTATTGAGTCATTTAGTCCAACTGGTTTGGGTAATCCAACACCGACGTTTGTGAGCCACAAGATTGAAATAATGAATGTGAGAATGGTGGGAGTAAGTAACAAACATATCAAGCTCAAACTGAAGCAGGGTGAACAAGTTTTTGATGCAATTTATTTTGGTGGGGGACAATTTTACCCAGATTTAAAAACAGGCACTAAGATGGATGTTATTTATAGTATCGAAGAAAATATTTGGAACAACCACAAGAGTTTACAGCTAAAAATAAAAGATATTAAACCCTTGAATCACGAGCATCGTAGGTAGGTACCCAACCACCACCATTTTTTTTAGATTGCTCAGAGGTAACAGCAGAAATAGCCAATCTTGGGTCTTCCATGTTTTCATCAAGGACTTTTTCGAATGCTCGACTTGCTTGTAAACAAAAAATTCTTGGCGCTAGGTTGCCGTTATCGGCGGTGATCGTTTTAGATTCTGTTCCCATAAAAAACTTTCTTTATTTTAATTTCTTCCTCCTTCTTGTCAAGAACCAGCTTTGAATCTACAATACCATTATCGTGGATAGAACATTGGTAATTGAGACGGTTGAAGAGGTTGGTCAAAAGGTAAAACTTCAAGGCTGGGTTGACTCAATCCGTGACCATGGAAAAATTACATTTTTAGATCTTCGCGACCGAAGTGGAATAGTCCAATGTGTGGGGAAAGATTTACCAAAAGTTACCCCAGAATCAGTAGTTGAGATAGTTGGTGAATCAGCCTTGCGTCCTGAAAAATTAATTAATCCAAATATAGAAACCGGAAAGATTGAAATCCAGATAACTGAAATGAAAGTAATTTCTTTATCCCGTGAGCTTCCGATTCCCCTTACTGGTGACGGATATGACATTGATGAAGAAATTAGGAATAAATATAGGTATTTAGATCTAAGGCGTCCCCGAATGGCCAGAAATATTCGTACTAGATCAAAAGTAACTAAGTTTATGAGAAATTGGCTTTTGGATCATGATTTTGTCGAGGTTGAAACACCAATTTTAACTAAAACCACACCCGAGGGGGCACGTGACTTTTTAGTTCCATCTCGATTGCAACGGGGAAACTTTTACGCACTCCCACAATCACCTCAACAATATAAACAATTATTAATGGTTGCTGGATTTGAAAGATACTTTCAACTTGCTAGATGTTTTAGAGATGAAGACCCAAGGAAAGATAGGGCGTATGGTGAATTCACCCAACTTGATATTGAAATGTCATTTGTAACACAGGAAGATATTCTAAAGATGATTGAAGAAATGTTTTCGAAGTTAGTTGCTGAAATTTTCCCAGAAAAGCGAATTCAAAAATCACCTTGGCCTAGAATTTCTCACAAAGATGCTAAGGAAAAATATGGAAATGACAAACCAGATCTAAGAAAAGATAAAAATAATCCTAACGAACTGGCATTTGCCTGGGTTGTTGATTTTCCACTTTTCACCCAACAGTCAAAAGATGATTTTTTCTACGGTTCCGGGGCCGCTAAATGGGCACCATCCCATCACATGTTTACTTCACCCCACCTAGATGATTTAAAATTACTTGATACTGATCCAGGAAAAGTTCGAAGTCTACAACATGATTTGGTTTTAAATGGATTTGAGGTTGGAGGCGGAAGTATTAGGATTCACGACCCAAAAATTCAACAGAAAGTTTTTGATTTAATCGGATTTTCCGGGAGTCAAAAAGAAGAATTTGAACATATGCTTACAGCTTTTACCTACGGCGTGCCGCCGCACGGTGGGATTGCTCCGGGTCTTGATAGATTTTTAATGGCAGTATTAGGTGAACCATCAGTTCGAGAGGTTATGGCATATCCAACTTCAGCTAGTGGGGCCACATCCGTTCTTAATGCCCCAAGTGGAGCCACAGACACCCAGCTTAAGGAATTAGGAATTAAAATAACTAAATGAAACTTCTCTTTAAGAAAAATCAGTTTTTATATCTTTTAATGCTTTCGTTTGTTTTCATTTCTACCTCGGCTATGGTGGCAGATCAAGCAACTGGCCGTCAGCAGTCTGTAATTAGAAAATTACCAAGATCTTTTGTCCCGATTCCACTTGCCAAGAAAAGTTCAAGTTATCCAGTATTATCTGCAAATTCAGTACTTGCCATTGATATGAATACAGGGGTTCCTCTTTATGAGAAAAATCCTGATAGCCAACTTTTTCCTGCCTCAACAACCAAAATAGTTACAGCTCTAGTCGCACTCGATACTTATCCTTTGGACTCTGTAATTAAAGTAGGAAAAGTTAATATAGTAGGTCAAAAGATGGGACTTACGTATGGTGAAGAAATGAGAGTTGAAGATTTGCTTTATGGACTTTTGGTATTTTCAGCAAACGATGCTGCAGAAGTTTTGGCTGATAACTATCCCGACGGGAGAGATTCTTTTATAAATGCTATGAATGATAAAGCTAGAATGTTTTCACTTGATAACACCAAATTCTATAATCCATCTGGTATAGATGGATTGGGCCATGTAACTACAGCTAGAGATTTAATTCGAGTATCTACAATTGCAATGAAAAATCCCGAATTCGCAAAAATTGTTTCAACAAAAGAAATTATAGTTAAAGACATTAGTGGTAAAAAAGTTCATAAACTAGCAAATATTAATGAATTATTGGGTAAAGTTCCCGGGGTACTGGGGGTAAAAACTGGTTGGACTGAATCAGCTCGCGAAAACCTGGTCACATATTTAGACCGTGATAATCATAAAATTATGATTGCAATGCTGGGCAGTCAAGATAGATTTGGGGAAACAGAAGAGCTTATCGATTGGATATTTACTAGTTACGAGTGGCAAGAAGTTAAAGTTGCCTACTCGCCGTAATAGTCTGAAGTTACTGCTGGTATGTAGGCCATAAATCCTTTGTCACCCTCAAAAACATAAATAGGTTGATAGAATTCGGAAGGGCTCTCTGAATCATAGTAAGCTAAATATATCCTTCTTATCTTTAGCGTTTCACCATCTTTAACCAAACCTTGGTTGGCTATGAACGATTGCCCACTTTGCAGTTCCTCGAATGCCTTTTGAGGAGTTTTGATTGGGTAGGTGGAAAATTGAGACTCGTCGATTGGATAATAATGAAATTCACCTGCAATGATTTGCTGCCCTTTATTTGTAGATCCAGTAACAATAAACCAAACATTAGATTCAAGTGGGCTGGCAGTAAGGCTAGCTAGATCGTCATGATTTTTTCTAAAAAAATTTACTTTTACAACATCAGACTCGGAAAGTGAAAGTGCGCTAGCAAACTTCCCCCCATCTAGTTTTAAAAATTCAGGTTCAGTCGGCCCGGTTAAATCATTAGGCAAGATATCGGCCCCGGATAAATATGATCTGATAATAGATGTTCCAATTTGGCCTGCCGGCGGCTTTTTATCAAGTGGGGTTCTATCGGCACTTAAATCATAACTAATTGAAAATATTCCGGTAATTATGTTTATTTCAAGTAATGATGGCAGGCTAGGGCTCGCGAATTTATAAATTGTTTCTGAAATTTGTTGAGGTTCCCCTGGGAAACCTAGACTTTTTGCTTTTTGTCTAGCCACATCAAGTGATAGAAGGTTGGGATTAATTTTAGGCATAAAGTAAACTTTAGACTGACTTGTTAGTTTTGGAAAATCTCCCTCCGGGGTTTCTAGTACATAAGTTAAATTAATTTTAGGTGACTCTGGAAAATCGAGCTTGGAGAGTTTGCCAAATTTAACTGTTGCTGGTGGAGGTGGAGAGGGAAAAAGTCTTTTATAAATATTAATAGAAGCTCCTAAGACTATTCTTCCTACAGTCAAAAATATTATAAAAAAGATTCCATATCGAATAGTTTTCCTTGTGGTTATGGCGACTTGGGTCAGGCCAGTCATGATGATATAATTCTATCATGACTCGTACTCGTTTTGCGCCATCACCTACAGGATTTTTACATATAGGTAGCCTTAGGACCGCTTTGTATGCGTATGCACTGGCAAAGCATGATAAAGGAGATTTTATTTTAAGAATTGAGGACACAGATCAAAAAAGAGAAGTTAAAGGTTCAACCGAAGCAATTCAAAAAACTTTAACAAAGTTTGGCCTAAATTATGACGAATTTTACATCCAATCAGAAAGGTTAGATTTATATAAAAAAGCCGCAGAAAAATTAGTCCGCGATAATCATGCTTTTTATTGTGATTGTAAACCCAAAAATGCAAAAGAAGAGGGGTTTTCAACTGATTTAAAAGATCCATGTCGCGATAAAGGATTAACAACAGGGGCAATTAAACTAAAAGTTCCTGAAAATAAAGTTCTCACTTATCGCGATTTTGTGCATAAAAAAGAAATTTCCTGGAATAGTGATACCGTCTATGATGCGACACTCATTAAATCTGATGGATTTCCGACTTATCATTTGGCTGCTATGGTTGACGACATCGAAATGGGTATTACTCACATCTTAAGGGGTCACGACTGGTTGCCATCAACCCCAATTCATTTATTAGTTTTTGAATATCTTGGAGGGATTAGACCTGAAATAGGACATTTAACGGATATCCTCTCTGGTGAGACCGGGAAAAAGTTAAGTAAAAGAAGAGATTCTGTTTTTGCAGAGCAATTTATTGATGAGGGATATTTACCAGAGGCTCTACTTAATTTTATTATGTTACTCGGTTGGGCCCCAAAGGACAATCGTGAACTTTTTACATTACCTGAATTTGTAAAAGCGTTTGACATAAACGGTTTCCAGGAAGCCAATCCAAAATTTTTTAGAGAGAAGTTGGACTGGTTTAATGGTTTTTATATCCGTAAATTATCAGTTGATGAGCTTTTAGAAAAACTAAAACTAGATGATACTCAAAAAAACAAATCTATAGTTAAATTAACTCAAGATAGAATGAAAAAACTTTTTGATTTCAAATCTCTTACAAGTTTTTTCTTTGAAGAGCCGGTTGTAGATAAAAAATTACTTGGTAAAAATTATAAAGAGCATCTTAAAAAAACAGTTGATGCATTTGAAAATGGCATTCCACTTGATCAGGTTCCCAAAGATAATAATTTTAAAGTCGGTGACTTTTTTATGGATCTTCGAATTGCAATTACAGGTATGAAATTCACCCCTCCGATTAATGAATCTATTGAGATACTTGGAAAAGAAGTAAGTTTAAAAAGGCTAAGAAATATTATTGATTAAAATATGGCGCATGATCCGATTGGAACTACTTATAGAATAGATAGAGGGTTGGTTGATGCTGAATTTCTTCGTAATAAATTAAAACTTAAAAGTTTAGAGGTAAAGAAAAACTTTCAAGATAAGTATCCTGACGCACATCGATTTCTACTTGAAAGAGGTATTGATTTAGCCAAAGTTCGCGAACATTCCGCCAAAATTATTAGTGCCGGTGCTTTAACTGGCAGTCTTCTTTTTTCTACCCCTACAAGTATCGGAAACATTCTTCCACCGATTGAAATTTCAAAAAATCTTGATGAGCCAATGCAGAAGGTCTTGTTAGATTCACTTCATGCTGGTTTACCTCAAAAAGTAGGACCTCTTGAAAGAAGCCAAGAGAAATCATTGGAAAAAATTTTTAATGAGGTCATTGGTGTTAAAACTCGCGCCACACTTGAAGGGGAACATTTAAATACCACATATGGTTACATTGGAGCTGAACAACATTTAAAAAGATTTGCTAATGATTCTATGGTGATTCACCCCAAGGTAAGAGAGGATGACGAAGGAATGGCTCCAGGGCGAGGCGCCTGGGGATATGTTCCCACAGATGTTGAAGAGTGGTATGCAGTAGTCCAAACACTTTATTTACCAGATTGGAAGAGCCGCTTGTCGTATTTACGAGATTGGTACAAATATAGAAAAGTTTTAATTGTTAATATCAAAAATGGTAATGCAGTTGTTGCAGCAATAGCTGATGCTGGACCTGCCGCCTGGACAGGAAAGCATTTTGGCGGCAGCCCCGAAGTTATGAATTATCTAGGCGGTTCTCGTTACAAAAAAGGCCCGGTTATAGTTTTTTTTGTTGATGATCCAGAAAACGAGGTTCCACTTGGGCCAGTAGAATATAATGATATAAACATCCCAAGTCTGGCCTTAAAACGAATATAAATTATGTCAAAATTATTTTTCGACCACTTAATAGTTTTAAATGACGTTGATGTTCTAATTAAACAAACCGCTAATACTCTTGAAGAAAAAGAGGAATTGTGGGGGTTGGTTGATGAGATAGTTCATCATAAAGTTTTTGATGTAATACTTAAAAACTTACCCAAACACCATCACCAAGAATTTTTAGAAAGATTTCATACACATCCCCACGATGAAAGCTTGATTGATTATTTAAATGAAAAAATAGGTCAAAACCTTGAAGACCTTATTAAACAGGAAATTGGAGACTTAGCCTTTGAACTGTTAAGTGGAATTAAAGAGACAAAAAATTAATGGACAGGAATTTTGGTGGGGTTATTTGGACTGATCATGCACTATCCAGGCTTGCACAACGTGGAATACAACAAGGGGATGCTTGGGCAACATGGAGAAGCCCCGATCAAAGTAGAAAAGGTGTGGCATTAAATTCTTGGGTTTACTATAGAACTTTTGGGAGTGAGAAAATTGAAGTTGTGGCTAAACAAAACGAAAGAAAAGAATGGATTATTCTTTCTGTTTGGTCAAAGGAGGTTTTTGGGAACGAAAAACCCGTTCAGAAATCATCTTTTTGGAAAAATCTTGTAAAAATTCTTTTTTCTCAAAAAAGTAGCTAAAATACTATTGACCTTGGATAATATTCGATCCATCATCCAATGCGGAACCGTTTAAGCTTTGGCTGTTTAGTAATGGCTACAATTTAATCACACTTTGTACCAAAAGGGCGGGGAGTAAAAAGGGGGCAAGCAATAGGGCGCGAAGTTTCAATTGGTGGACAAAAATTCCAATAACGGCTGCACAAAAAGTTTTTGGAATGAAAACTATAATGGTGATTGGAGTAAAGGCCGGGTCAAAATAAGAAATACCACAAGTAATTAGTCTTGTTAAAAAAGAACTTCTTAAAAAATATAGTGATGATGATTTTTCGGTAGTTGATCAATCAAGTTTAGTTGAGTCAATTTTTAATTGAAGCAGTGGTTCTTTCGCTTGGAGGTGGGGTGATAGGGGTAGCTATTGGATCACTTGGATCATGGGGAATAAGTCATTTTATTTCTACATCAGTCACCCCTTGGTCAGTGATACTTTCGTTTGGGGTATCGGCTCTTGTCGGAATAGTTTTTGGTGTCGCCCCCGCCGCCCGTGCCAGTAAACTAAATCCCATTGAAGCGTTAAAATACGAATAGCTAAAGCTTAAACAAAAGTTATGGCAATACCCTTTTTATCCGCTCTTCCGGTTCTGCCTATTCTATGGGTATAATTATCAAGTGACTCCGGTAGGTCATAGTTAATTACATGGCTTACGTTTGGGATATCTAGCCCACGGGCAGCAACATCAGTTGCAATTAATATTTGAATATTACTTCTTTTAAAGTTATCTAACGTTCTTTGTCTTTGACTTTGACGTTTATTCCCGTGAATTGCGTCTGATCTAAATCCTCTTTTGTTTAGATCATCCGCTAGTCTTTGAACTCCGTGTTTGGTTCTTCCAAAAACGAGAACCTTATCAAATTCTTCTTTGTTAAGTAGCTCATGAAGCATTTCAATTTTTTTGGCTACGTCAATTACTCTAATAATTTTTTGTTCAATATTCTGGGCAGTTTCACCCACCTTAACAGAAACAGTAAATGGATTAACAACAAAGTTTTGTAAAACTTCTCTAACTTTTCCGTCAATTGTTGCCGAGAAGAAAAGTGACTGACGGGGATGGGCTAAAAGTGAAATAATAAATTTAACGTTTTGAATAAAACCAATATCTACCATATGGTCGGCTTCATCAAGAACTACTGACCCAAATCCAGAAAGGTTTAAATTTCTGCTTCTAATTAAGTCTTCAAGTCTACCAGGGGTCCCAATCACAAAATTAGGATTTCTCCGAAGATCATTAATCTGTCTTCCCATACTAGCTCCACCGATACAAAGTGCCGAATAAATTTGCAATGATTTGGCAAATGCAAAAAATTCATCTCTGATTTGAGCTGCTAGTTCACGGGTTGGGGCGACTATTAAAACTTTTTGATTTCTGTCTTTTAATACCTTGTTAATTAGGGGAATTAAAAAAGCCGCAGTTTTACCTGTTCCGGTATTTGCTATTCCAATTAGATCTCGTCCATCAATTATTGCCGGAATCGCTTGATCTTGAATAGGGGTAGGAATTTTATAGCCTCTCTCAATAATGTTTTTCTTTAATTCTGGGCTTACATTAAAGTCACTAAAAGAATTTTTGATAAAATACTCTTTTTGATCGATTTGACTGTTTTGAACTGGTTTATTTATAAAAGCAGTCGGATCAAATGACTTAATGGCACGAAAAAATCTACGGCCTTGACCGCGGTTTTGTCTGCCACTGAATCTATTGTTATACATAAAGAAATCTAGTACTAGTGAAGAGAAAGATACAAATAAAATTAAATATACTTGGGGTACCTTTATCTTTTGGAACCAAAACTAATGCTAACAGAAGCATTATACTACAGGATAATTAGTAAAGCAAGAGGTCAAAATAGCTTCAAAGGAGGGCCTTCCCAATAGCTTCTCTAATATTTTTTCCTCTAAACCAACCGTTAAGGTGGACTAAAGTAATCTTATTTTTATTCCAATCTCGAAGATAGTACCTATCAATTCGTCCACCCTTTTTTCTAAAATAATCAACCAATTCAGATATCGAGAGATTTGTAATAATAACCCATTGTATCACAAATACCAATGTATT
>ERZ1292629.1146-Hain-H43-01um-R1-1146-length-27004-cov-6_pt1 | contig 27004 bp, 25 predicted proteins | sample MGYA00564399_ERZ1292629 | MGnify/ENA primary metagenome ERZ1292629 (study PRJEB36523, sample SAMEA6512636) | groundwater metagenome | collected 2019-01-08 | study: AquaDiva: Metagenomics assemblies of 32 groundwater samples
GAGCCAGTCGAGGAACTGGTTGTGTGCGCGGTCAAACCAGGCCTCCTGGTTGTACATGCCCGGCTGATAGTATTTGTTGAACACAAAGCTAAAGTTCTCCTGCCCCCAACCGAACACCGGCTTCTCCGCCGCCCCTTTGAGTGCCATCGGCCAAATATAGTTGAGCCGCGAGGTAACAGTAGTTTCGGTGAGCGATATCGAGGCGATGCGGCGCAGCGCCGGAATCTCTTTTATGAATGCGGTATCGCGGACGGCGTATATTGCTCCCGCAAAGACAACCACGAATGCCGCCGCACCTATGGCGATGTTGCGCAGAGCGCGCGACTCTTTGCCGCGCTCGAAGAGCATCAGGTATAAAGCCGCAACAATGAGGCCGGCACCTAACCCCAAAATAGCGCCGCGCGTCTCGGTAAAAAAGATGCCGCCAAGCTGCAACACCAGTGCAACGCCGTAGAGCGTCTGCGTCATCGTTTTGTTGCTCGAGTTATTGGTACGGGCAAGCATGTAGAGCGTTAAAAAGAAGTTGATGAGCAAGTACACCGCCAAGTAGGTTGCGTTGCCAAACGTGGTGTCCGCGCGCGCGCCGCTCTGCGAGGAGATGGTAAGCCATCCCAGCACCTGGAAGAGCGCCCACCCGCCCTGCACGGCGCTAATGCCGATTGACCAGTTGAAAAACCGCTCCCACAATTGCTCCGCCCCCAAGAGCGCGCCGGCCACGACAAACCACACAAAGAGGTGCAACAAGCCGACATAACCCTCCATGCGCTCAAAGTTGCTCCAAAAGCTCTTGGAAGGGTCGACCGACAGCGCGGTCGCGACCGCCATCCACACCACAAAAGCAAGAACGGCCCACATCAGGTTCGATGCGCGTGGGCGGTACTTTGGCACGGCCAGCGCAAGCAGGAGGTAACACAGCAGAGCAAACTCAACCAAAAACCTAAATATGAGGTTCTTGCCCGTAATGTAGGGGAAGAAGAGGTTCGGAGTGCCCCAACTGCCGGTCGCCACTATAAAAGGTATAAAAAGCGCGGCAAAAACAGCCACTACGGCGCCCCAACGCAAATAATCGGTGTGTTTCATACGGCTAAAACTATACCACACTACGAATTATGCTGCATTTTGTAAAAATAAGACTTTTTATTTTTCAACAGTTCGGCCGGAGTTCCCTCTTCTACAATGTGCCCGCCTCCTAAAACTAATATTCTGTCTGCGTCTGCGACAGTAGATGGTCGATGCGCAATAATAAAGACTGTAACCCTGCCGCGAAGTTTAGATATAGCCTCTTGTATAAGCTTCTCAGATTCGTGGTCGAGCGCGCTCGTTGCCTCGTCGAGTATCAGGAGCGCGGGCCGGCGCGCAAGAGCACGCGCCAAAACGATACGCTGCCGTTGTCCTCCGGAAAGCAAAATACCACGATCACCTACCGTAGTTTGATATCCATCCGGCAAACTCATTATAAAGTCGTTGATATTCGCCTGTTTGGCGGAAGCTATAATGTCTTCCATAGTCAGCGATTCTTTATAAAAGCGTATATTTTCCTCGATTGTACTGTGGAGCAAAAAAGCTTCCTGCGGAACATATCCGATGCTTTTACGCCACGCATCGAGCGCTATATCATGGAGCGGCATACCGTTTACAATAAGCTTGCCAGCGGTCGGTTTAAATAGTCCCAACAACAAGTCGGCAACCGATGTTTTACCGGTACCCGAGGGGCCGATGAGTCCTACTGTTTCTCCAGCATTTACCTTAAAATTTATATTTTTAAGTACTTGCTTATCTTCGTTGTAAGCAAAAGATACCCCTTCAAACTCCAGAGTGCCCTTAAAAATAACCTGATTTCCACTCTTGTTCGACATCTCGCAATGCAGGTCGAGATGGCGCTTAAACGCGGAGATATTCTGCGCATACGGAAGAAATTCAGAGATGCTTTGTATGGCATTTTGTCCGGACTCCAGATAGGTAAATATTTTTTGTATAAGGTAGAGCGTCGCGCCAAAGGAAATGATGCTGAAACCAGGCGAACTGTATGTAAGCATAAAAAGCACGACAACCAATATCAGACTGACTGGCTGGAAGAGGCTGCTGCTAATTGAGCGCACTAGAGCTTGTCGTATTGATAACGTGCGTAAAAGCCCAATCTGCCCGCTCCCTTTTTTAAGCGCGGCCTCCTCTGCTCCGGCGGCCTTGATGGTCTTCATGCCGATGATATGCTCGCTTAAAAATTGTGAAAACTGCTTCTCCGTAAGCGCCGTCCTCTCGGCAATACTCCTTGTGCGACGCAGGAGCGGCCGCACCACAAAAAGCAATAGTGCGCCGCCGCCGAGAGTATAGAGCGTCATAACCGGAGATATATTGAGCGCCACCAAAAGATACATCAGGAAGCCGCTAAACGATTGAATAACCTGCCCGACAATACCCAGTAGTCCCCCGGTACATTGAATGTCGCGCACCAACGTATTGTGCATGGTGCCGATTTTTTGCTTAAGCAGAAACGGCCAGGAGGCGCGCATGGTGCGGCGCAGGACGTCCTCGCTTTCTTTGCCTAAAAAGTCTGCGCCTATCCAGCCGCGGATATATCCAAATACCACCACAGATACCGCGCGGAGGATAAAGAGTCCCAACATGAAGACCAGCAGGTAACGGAAGCTGAAAGGTATATGCAAGAATGCGAAGAGCCCCTGTATAGCTTTGGTAATAACATCAGTCGCCTCGTTGGTATTACCGGTAAAAAATGAAACAAGTGGTATGGCAGTATTTATCCCGATGCCTTCGAGAACAGCACTCAAAAATCCGGAGGCGGCTAACGCTAAAAGATGCCAGCGATACCGGCGGAAAGTGCGCCAAATTGTTTTTATTGTTTCCAATACGGCCATACTAATGACGACTAGACCCCGGTCTCCAGAATGTTACGCAGGGTTAGATAGTTATTATACTTCTTATCCGTCCAATCTTTGAACTTGCCGCTACGCATCGCGTCCGCGATTTCTTTAACTCCTCCTGAAACTGTGTGCGCGGTTTTAAACCCGATGAGCTTTTGTATCTTGTTGAAACTGATGCGGTAGTCGCGACGGTCCTTGCTATTATTAAGCCACTCAATTTTTACACCTTTAAATTTTCCGGCGATCAGTTTAGCAATGGAAGCTATGGTAAAGTTGTCCTCAGTCGTCCCGACGTTGAATATCTCCCCTCTTACCTTTTTGAGAGGGGCTTCTATCATCGCGAGACATGCGCGCGCCGCATCATCCACATGAAGTAGCGGGCGCCACTGTTCGCCGCCGTCCACGGTAACCCTCTTTTTTGTAAAAGCGTGCGCCGTCATGATATTGACCACAAGGTCGAAGCGCATCCGATGCGAAAGTCCATACATTGTCCCGAAGCGCAAAATTACTGGATGAAAATGATCATTGGCGTTGCGAAGCAGCTCTCGCTCGGCATACAGTTTGCTCTGGGCATAAAGCGAGACTGGATTTAACCTGCTTTTCTCGTTCAAGAGAGATGCACTGACTCCATATACGCTGCAAGACGAAGCAAAAACGAATCGAGACACCTGGTAGTACTGGCAGACATCTACAAGAAGTTTGGTTGAAAAATGATTTTCTTCCATGGTTTGAAGCGGATTGAGCGCCGCGGCCGGGTCTCCAACGATGCCGGCAAGGTGAATAACATAGTCGGCCTCCGGCACGACTTTCATAAGCATACGAATGTCTCCCACATCACCTTTGACCAGTATAAAGTTCTTATGCTTAATAAGTTCGCGGATGCCGCCGTCACCAAAGGCGAGTTTGTCGAGTACGATGACGCGGTACCCTTCTTTCAGCAGCCGGCGGCTTAGGTGCGAGCCGATGTATCCTGCTCCGCCGGTCACGAGAACCGTTGAGAGCGGGGTTTCTTTTTGTTCTATCGAAAAAAGCGCGACCAGCCGCCTGCGCTTATCCAGCACAGGCACCTTGGCGATTATGCCGCTACCGAAAGAAGTCTTTTTCTTTGCGAGCTTTTTGAGCCCTGAAAGAGGCGTAGATTTGGAGGCATACACAAAAGAGGTGTTCATAATCGAACTAATGGGCGCTTTTTGGTCCACCCCCTTAAGCAGCGCTTGCTTAATGTCTGACAGGGTCAGCACGCCGAGCAGCTCGCCGTTCGGTCGGCAAATAAGACAGATAGTGATTGCTTTTTTGTATAAATCGCTTACCGCCTTACCGATAGGGACCGATGGACTGTAGATAAATCGCTTAATCTTTTTATCGAGCATATACAAATTCTTTAAACGTTTTGATAATGCGGTTCATGTCCCCTTTCGTCAAATGCGCGTACATCGGCAATGAGAGTACATTCGAAGCCACGCGCTCGGTAACTGGCAGCGCGCGGCCGCGGTGGTGGTGTTTGTATGCGCGCATGCGATGCAGCGGCGGATAAAAATATTTGCGGGTCATAATACCGCGTGACGCGAAGAAGTCGTGCAGATGGTCGCGGGTATATCCGAGGACTTTCGGGTCTATATAAACCGACAAATCTTTGTACGTAGTCTCTACTCCCTTGGGTACGGTTTGAAAGCGCAACCGCGGCTCAATTTTGAGGATGTGCGCGGTCAGGCGGCGCGCGGCGGCGCGGCGGCGCTTGAGATTGACGGGAAGCTTTTGCAGGGAACGCAGGCCTATTGCGGCACTAAGCTCCGGCATACGGGCGGAGAGCCCCGAAAATAAAATATCGTTGCTGCCGTCGTCGCCGTAGTTGCGCCCTTTACGCACAAACTCCGCGAGTGATTTGTTGTTGGTAGCCACTATACCGCCCTCGCCGGTTGTAAGAACTTTTGTAGGACTGCAACTGAAGACTTCCGCATCGCCGAATGCACCGACCTTCTTTCCTCCGAGTGTCGATCCGAAGGCGTGCGCCGCGTCAAAAATAAGTTTGAGTTTGTGCCTGCGCGCTAGTGCCGAGAGTTTTGCGACATTGGCAGGTATGCCAAAAACGTGTGTTGCAAGAATTGCGGAAGTTTTTTTAGTAATAAGCTTTTCAACCTGTTTAGGGTCTACTGCATAGGTATCCGGATTTATATCTGCAAATATAGGAGTGAGATTATTCCATATGAGCGGCAGCGCCGAAGCGGAAAAAGTAAAGCTCGGCACAATGACCTCGCCGGTAAGCCCGAGTCCCTTGCACACAAGCATCAACCCCGCCGTGCAAGAGGAGGTCGCCACACAGTATTTGACTCCGAGATACTTGGCGGTACGCGCTTCGAACTCGCGTACGTGACCTGCCGTAGTGAGCATGCCGCTCTGAACAGTCTTTTTAAACAGCGGCGCGTAGGCCGCAAAGGGCTCGAGCGTCGGACGCGTTATGGGTACTGTTTTTTTAGAAGCCATATTACTTTTTCTTGAAGACAAGGATTTTCAGCTGAGAATAGTTGCCTGCGTTCGGCAGGAGCGCGAAGAAGTTGCCAAAGGCGCTGTTGTAGCGGATATCTTTGCCCGCGGCGCGCGCAAGAGCCGGATACACGACGCGGGAGCCGAATGTGTAAGTGCTAAGAAAATTATTTTCCTCTTGAAAAACAAGCCCCTCTGCGGCAAGATGCTTAATCGTCTTTTCTTTATCAAGATGCAGGTTGTGGTATGCCGGACCTATGGCCGGCAACCCCACGTCGGCCCGGGCGGCGTTAAGCTCGGCCAACCCGTCGGTAAACGACTCAACCAGCACCATGCGTCCGCCGGCTTTGAGCGCCGACGCCATGCGGGTAAGTGCGTTCTTCTGGTCTTGCCACTCCATGAGATTAATAATGCACCGCTCGGTAAAGACTACGTCATACCTCTTTTTGTCGTCGAGCGTCAGTACATCCTGCTGTTTAAACTGCAAGCTGCCGCGCAGGCCTTTAGTGGGCTGCTTTTTAGCAATGGACAGCAGATCTTCGGAAAAATCGATGCAGGTCATTGTGACCGCTTTGGCGCCGGCAATCATTGCCGAACCCGCCCCATTGCCGCACCCGACCTCCAGGCAGCGGTCGCCTTTTTTCAGGTACGAAACAATAGTGTCTATTTCGCGCCGTCGGGTAACTTTGTCCGCCATAGTAGAGGTGGTTAGCCCGCCGTGCGTTTGCGCTTCTTTGTGGTAATGCTCTTTAACCAGCTTTTGATATTCTCTATGTTTTGCCATATATATGGTAGTTAGCGAAAATATACAGTAGTACAGCCTTTATTCAAGGTGCGGGGGTAGTTTGGTAAGCAATTTAGGACGCCCGAGCAACCGCGCCAATTGTGCCGCTATGCGCTTGCCCGCCCCCCCGCCACCATACGGAGACGGCAGCGCCCGGCCCTTGTGGCGGCGCTTAAATGCTTGCGCCCGGATAATCGCCTCGACAATTTTTCCCGCGGCATACGGCGCGGAAATAACGCTCTTTGCCCGCTCGCGCCCAGCCTGGCGGTTGCCTATATCTACGGCCGGGGTACCCAATGTGGAGATCTCTATAATCCCGGAGCTAGAGTTGCCAACCAGCGCCTCGCTTTCTTTAAGAACGCTCATATAAACGGTGCGCGGAAGAGACGGGTAGAGATGGAAACGCAGCCCTCTAAGGGACTTCAGCGCACGTACAAAAAGCGCGCTGCCGGTATCGGTATTGGGATACAGGAGTATTTTTTCATGCCCGGGAAATTTTTTGAGTGCAGAGAGCGTTGCAGATATCTGGCTGGAAAGAGGCGCACGGTCAAAAGCCGTCGGATGTTGGAGGACCGTGAGCCACCCCCTTGCGGGGTCAAGCTTCAACTGCTTCGCAAGAGCGGCGCGCGGCACTAGCGGCGTGTATTTTAAAATATCAAGAGCTACGCTCCCCGCCTCGATAATGCGCCACGGCTCCTCCCCCATAGCGCGGATGCGCCGGGCGCTTTTGGCGGTGCCGGGGAAATGCAGGTGCGCCATTTTAGTGATGGCATGGCGCAGCGCTTCGTCCACGCCGGGGCCGCTGACATCGCCGCCGTGTATGTGCGCAAGCGAAATATTGAGATGCACCGCGACAGTGGCCGCCGCAAACGCCTCGTCGCGGTCGCCCAATACCACAATGCAGTCCGGACGGCGCTTTAGGCAGTATTTTTTTATTCCTTCTATTTCCTGCACGAGATACGAAAGCATATCGAGCTTCGGCGCTACCGGTACCGTGCAGTCTATTTTGTAGCCGTCGCGCACTATCTCGCGCTTGGTGTGGCCGTACGCCTTAAGCGTGTGCGAGCCGGTCACGAGCAGGCGCAGAGCAAGCCGTGGATGTGCCGCAATTGCATCCATCGTAGAGCGCAGGTGGCCGTACTCCGCCCGCGTGCCGGTTACCACCAGTACGCTTTTTTTGGTCTTGCTCTTTTTTTTGTTACTTTTTTGCATAATCGCTCTTGCGGACAAACTCGTCTTGCGCAATATCGCGCCGTGCGCGTTTGCCGACCATGGCAAAAAGGGCCTTGGGCGGGAGCCCCCCTGCGGGGCGCTTAATCGCCAAGTTCTCCCTGCTGAAGCGCTCGCCCTTGCGTATGGGCCGCGCGGCCACGACGCTTTTCTGCACCAGCGGGATATAGTGCCGGGCGCTTTTTGCGACTGTTTTATCCGGTGAGCCGAGGATGAGCTCGGCCTCCCGCACGTCCCGCACGTACTGCGCAAAGTCCTTCGGGCTAAGAGACGCTTTGTGGTCGGGCCCAGCCATGCCGTTGTCGAGCGTAAGATGCTTCTCAAGCATCTGCGCGCCGAGCGCAACCGCTACCACGGATGCCCGCGAACCTACCGTGTGGTCGGAAAAACCGGGAACAATCTTGAACGTTTTTTCCATGGTGGACATGGCGCGTAAATTCGTTTCGGCAAGGTTGGCCGGATAATCGGTAGTGGACTGAAAGACAACTATTTTTTGATTGCCTCTCTTGCGGATAGCCGCGACCGCCTCCTGCGTTTCGCGTAGCGTGCCCATCCCGGTCGAAATCAGCATAGGTTTTTTCAGGCGTGCCGCGTAGTCAAGGAGCGGCAGGTTGTCCAAGTCGGATGAGCCAAACTTAAACATCGGCACGCCGATGCTCTCGAGCACATCAACGCTCCGAAAGCCTCCGGCCGCGGTGGAAAAAAAGATAATGCCGCGCTTCTTTGCATACGCCGCAAGGGCGGCAAACTCGGCATCGCTAAGAGTCAACCGCCGGAGCATCGCTATCTGCGACTCATCCTTGCCGGTGTTGCGTTTTTGGTACGCAGCCATCTTGCCCCGTTGCGTCACCACGTCTTCGGCGCGAAAAGTTTGGAACTTTACCGCATCAGCGCCCGCGGCTTTTGCCGCGTCCACTAATTTTTTTGCAAGAGCAAACTTGCCGTTATGGTTGACCCCCGCCTCGGCAATAATAAAAACCGGCCGCCCCGGGCCGACAACCCTCTTCCTTATCCGCAGTGTTTGCATATGTTTCGACCTATTATAACTGTAAAGTAGGTAAAAAGTTACCTCTATTTTTGCGGCCGCAAAGAGGCTTCCGCAACGATAAAATCAAGCTCGGTGTCTATGTCGGTGGAGCGCTCGCGCGGCATTAAAACTCCCACGCAGCTTTGATTGTCGATAATGACTCCTCTATCCATCAGCGTGTTTCGCTCCGTTACATACACTGCGCCGTTGACACGGTAGAGCGGCTCCATGTCCTGCGTGCGGCCGGCGGGGACGCCGCTGTAGGGCGTCAGCATGCCGCCCTCCCCCGCCCGGTACATAAACTCGGGCCGGTCGACAATCTCGCATATCGTTATACAGGAGCATGTGCCGGCTTCGATTATTTTTTCTATCGCCGCGTCGATATCTTTTGCTAAAACACCCGGCACGGTCGGCTGCACGAGTACGACAAGATCGTATTGTGTGTCCACCTCGGCGGCGGCAACCGCATGCTGATATGTGGGCACGATGGTCGCGGTATCAGTGGCGAGTTCAGCCGGGCGTATAATGACCTCGGCGCCTTCCTGCTTGGCGACCGTGGCTATTTCCTCCGAATCGGTAGAGGCGATGATTCTGTCCAAGTAAGCTGAGCCTTTTGCAGCCGCTATCGCATACGCAATAAGCGGACGCCCAGCAAGTGTTTGATATTTTTCCCCGGCAAGCGCTTGGAGCCGCCGCGCGCCGGGATGATGCAGAGTATTTTTTTGCCGTTATACATTTTTTGTCTTCTTAAATATAACGCGCAGATGGTTCCCCAGGCCCTGCTTGTCTATGACCGCCTGTAGGAGCGGTATCGCGTCGCGGAGCTTGCCAAAATAGTCGTACCGGTCGTCGTACTGCTTCATGCACAAGTAGTCCATGATATCGAGCCCATAAAACTCGAGACTGTGCAGGACAAAACCCGTCTTCTTGGCGAGAAACTCGAGGGATTTCTTGTCAAAAAAGGCCGTGTGCTGGTAAGGATAGAGCGTGTTCTGCCGGTTGCCCATAAGTACAAATGCGAGCGAATGGATGTTCGGGCTGTAGGCCATCACGTACCCGCCGACCTTTAGCGCGCGGTTTGCGTCCTTTAAAAATGCCACCGGGTCAGTCAGATGTTCCAGCACGTCAAAAAGCGTCAAGGCGGTATAGGAGTTCGGCTTTTCCCGGCTCAACTCGGTGCTTGTTACGTTGAGGCCGTGCTTGCGGCAGATGTCCACCAGAAACTCGGTCAGCTCAAGCCCTTTATTTTTGATTTTTTTATCTTTGAGATAGCTTAAAAAATATCCAGGCCCGCAGCCGACGTCAAGAAGTTTGATATCTTTTTTTATCAGACCCGTCTTCTCCATCAAATATGCGAGGCGCTCCAGAGCATGTACTTTTTTGCGGTATCCATAGGTGGCGACTATTTCGCGCGTCGTGTCTTTGATATTCTTCGGGTCATCATACATTTCGGACCCTCCCGCTTTGGAAAAGTCTATATTCGGGGACACCAGCGCACAGCGCTTGCACTCGTAGAGTTTATACTTGCCGAGAGCCAAAAACTCCCCCCCTTTTTTACCACCGCACAAAAGACAGGAAAAGTCGGACGGTCTTTTTATCGCGCCGGCGAATTTCTTCATTACATGCATGCGATACGCAAGCATGTTCTTATAGAAATCCCTGCTCCGGGACTTCTTCGGATCAATATCAAAAATTCTGTAGTCCTTGAGTATATTTCTCATGAGACCTGATGTTTAAGCTTCCACTCGCCGTTTATCTTGTCCCACAAATGCGGCGGGCGGAACTTATCCGCAAGCTTCATAAAGTACTCTTTGTCCATAATCGGGTGTTCAAACATGGCGTACGCCTTGGGAAACTCCTCTTTTGTAATGGAGAGATACTTGAAGATTTCACCGGCAAAGCGCTCCGGCCACTCGCCGTCAAAACGCTTAACCAGCGCCACCCCCTCCTCGCGGGTGATTTCGCCGTTTCGTATTTCCTGCGCGGCGTCGTAGGTCGCTCTGCCGATGCCAAACTTGAGGAAGGTGGTGTAATAGTGAAAGTCGTCGATGCGGTCGTCGATGGAGTTGTATTTGCTGTAGGTGCCGGGAGTGCGCTCTGGGGAAGGCTGGAACCCTCCGTGCTCGGATGCATAATAAAATGCTTCTTGCGGCCGCCACTTGATGTAGTAGCCGAGGTAGTGCACCTGCGCCCCCAATTTTTGCACCGCTGCGGGGTCTGCGGGCAAGTACGGTGCGAGTTCGCCTTTTTTGATTCCGTACTTCTCATCAAGGTCTTTGAGCGAGGTGCCCCCCAAGTACACCTCGGATGAATCCGAAGAGGCAAAATACTTCCAGTCGCGCACCGCGCTCATATTGTCTGCGACCGCATTGCCGTACTCGGCTTCATTTTCTCCATAAAAAACGAGTGGAATATTAAACAGCAGCGCCATTTTCGGAGCAAGCGACTTCTGCCCAAGCATAAATGTTTGAAACGGATGAAAAAGGTTTTCGACCGCAAGCCTGGTCAGCAACCGGTGCGTGCGGCCGTTTGGCGTGCATAGGTAGTTGTCAAAACCTGCGTGTATCCATGCTTCAAAATTGTTCCACCCCCATGGCGTATAGACATGCGGCGCCCAGGTAACGGTAAGCGGATGCATGCCGTATTTATACTTAAGCAGGTGCGCCGCCATAAAGCTGTCTTTGCCGCCCGAGCCGGGGACCAGGCAATCGTAGCTTCCGTCAGAACTCCGATGCTTGTCACACAGCACTTTCAGCTCCGCTTCCCGCTGTTCCCAGTCAATGCCGGTATTTTTTTTCTCGGCAAAACGGCACGCATCGCACACGCCCTCCGCGTCAAAATGAATTGTTTCTTTTTTTGCGCCAGCCGTGTTTTTAAACTCGACCGTCGAGCTTGGCCGCTGGTTCGAGATGACGCAGCGCTTGCAGAACTGAACATCGGCCGGGAGTCCGTACATACCTGTTTTCATACATTATTGTTTTAGCGAACGCACAAAATTTTCTAATAGTTTCAGCCCGGCTGGACCGCTTTTTTCCGGATGGAACTGGACGCCGGAGATATTCCCCTCTCCAAACGCCGCAGCGTATTGATACCCGCCGTAGATTGTTTTTGCAAGTACCGATTGATCATTGGGCACGAACATATAAGAATGAACGAAGTAAAAGAAAGGATTTGTAATACCGGCAAACAGGGCCGCGGCTCCCGGATGCCCGGTAGGCACCACCTCCTGCCACCCTATCACAGGCATAGTAACACCAGGCGGCATCGAAGGAAACAATATCACTTCTCCCTTAATGAGCCCCAACCCTTCATGCTCGCCAAATTCATGTCCACGCTCAAGAAGCAGTTGTGCGCCAAGACATATACCTAAAACAGGCACTCCGATGCGTGCGCGCTCTTTAATAACATCAACAAGACCGCGCACCACAAGACCTTCCATTCCGGCTTTAAAAGTACCGACCCCGGGTAAAACAATAGCGTCGGCTTTTTCTATTTTCTCCCGTTCTTCGGTTATTTCGACATCCGCAAACCGGGACAGGGCCTTGTTGAGGCTCCAGAGGTTTCCTACCCCGTAATCTACGACGACTATGTGAGGGCGGGTGTTCATACGGCGCGTACCGGATACTTGGCTTCCGCGAGAGCCTCTTTAACCTGCGCAAATGACGCTATTGAGTAATGAAAAATAGAGGACGCGCATACTGCCCCCGCTCCGGCCTGCGCCGCCCGTATTACATCCGCTACCTCCCCCGCTCCGCCGTGGGCTATCACCGGCACCGTGGAGAGCGCAGTCACTTTTTTTATGAGGTCGAGGTCGTATCCTTTGCGCGTGCCGTCGGCGTCAATAGAGGTGAGCAGGATTTCGCCCGCGCCGAGCGCTATGCCGCGCTTAACCCACTCCAACACGTCAACCCCCGTGCGTTCTCTGCCGCCGTCGGTCAGCGCTTCCCAACTTCCTTCTCCCGTCTTTTTTGCCTCAATAGAAAGTACGATGCACTGCGAGCCGTAGACTTCAGAAGCCTCGCGTATAAACTCCGGATTTTTTATGGCATAGGTATTGAGCGCGACTTTGTCCGCTCCGGAACGCAGCGCCAGCGCTATCTCATGGAGAGAGCGGATGCCCCCGCCTGCGGTGAGCGGAACGAATACATCTTCGGATACCGACTTAAGCTGTTCAAAATCCAAGTTGCGCTGATACAGGCTCGCGACGATATCCATGTACACAAGCTCGTCCGCGCCGCCTTGGTAGTAGCGCTCGGACAGGTCCTTGGGCGTCCCCACAACGCGCAGACCTTCGGTCCTCACTGTTTTGACCACATTGGGGCCTTTTATATCAAGCCGTGCAATAACGCGCATATATCTATAATAGCCCTTATCGCGGCTTTGCGGCCGCAAGCGAGATAATGAGCGCCGCGGCGCGTTCGCTAGCCTTGCCATCGAAAGCATACTCTTTTCCGAGAAATACGCTGGCGGTGCGTGACATTTCTCCGCGAGCTTTTGGATTTTTTGCGAGCGTATGCATACTGCGCGCAAGTTCTTCTCTCGTCTTTGCGATTATCAACGCGCCCTTTTGCCCGTAGAGCGTCAAGTGATATTCAGCCATACGTTCAAACCCTGGAGAAACGCCGAAGTAAATAACCGGCTTGCCGCACTGCAACGCTTCGAGTGTAGTGGTCGAATAATGCGACACCACGATATCCGCCTGCGAAAAAGCTCCGGAGAGCGGCTCAAATTGAGCAATGCGGTATTGAACTCCTTCAAATGCGCGGGATATTGTCGTTTCATAAAAAGACTGCCTGGAGTACCCGGCTCTTAGTTTGACGACTACTGAAATATTTGATACTCCGCGCACGGCTGCGGCGATTGCAGAAAAATATTCTTCAATATCGTAGGTGTCGATAGTGCCCGGCTTAATGGGCGGGGCGATACAAAGCACGGTTAAACCGGCGTTAGAAGCAACTGGTTTACTGCGATCTTTTTCATGAATCGATGCGTAAACGTCAAAGCGCGGAGAGCCGACCACGTGCGTAGTGATTGAATCTTCCGCCGTCTTAAGCTCTCTCTGGGTGAGTAATCCGTATACACCCATGTGTTCAGCGCTATGACGCCGGTCCATCGACCCGGGACCGTAATACTCTATGCCGTGCTGCATTTCCAAAGACGGTATTCCCATCTCCCGCGCAACCCGCGCAAGAATAACAAAATGCGTCTGGCCGCTCATCGTCGAGCGCAGCTCAACCACGTCGGGCTTTAAATGCGCCAAAAGCGCATAGGTATCGTCGATGTCTTTCAGAACGTGTGAGATAACATCGGCAACAACCGTGTCGAGCGCTGTGACCATTAAAGGTTGGATAGAAAAACCTCGGAACAAAAATTCCGGTAGTGCGGAATCTTTTTTGATTAATTGCCACGCCCCTGAGATCCGTTCTCGGGCGCGGTCTCTTTCAGAAAAATTTCTCTCTGCATACGCGTCCATGTGGACAAAACGCATGCGGAATCTCCAAATATTAGAAAGTCCTGCATAAAAAACTTGCCTCCTATCAAGAAGAAAAATTTCGGTTGAATCGATAGTTTTTAGGTACGGCTCAAGATTGTCCCAATAATCGCTTGCGAGTATACGTAGGCGCGCCCGGCGGCGCGTGCATGAGACTGCCGCATTTAAAAGACCTATCACAAAACTAAACAATGCATGTTTTGCTTTAAAGGACATAACTGGCGTCTGCGCGCGTATCGGCGTTGCAATTTCTGGAATGAGCGCCTCTATACCATTCTTTGCCGCCAGATAGGTCACCACGTCAACAACCGTTTTAATGCTGTGAACTTCCAAACAAAACCCGCGCGGCGGCACCGCTGTTGTCGAAGGAAAGACGATGCATCGCGTGAGCGCTGGATGCCGCGTAATAACATTTGCAACGATATCGAAATAATATATAAGAGGAGTGAGATACGCCTGTATAGGAAAGAAGTAAAGACGCGAGAGCGATACTCCGCGGTAACTGAAGAACTTCCATCGTCCGTCGTCGAATAGGGCTGTCAGCCATTCTTCGCCAAGAGTCATCGGCTCGGCGGTGCGGGTACGGTAGTCCCTTCCCGACCTGAATGGTATCCTTTTTTCAGTCAGAACAGGTTCTATTTCTGCGTCTAAAGAGACAACTGAATATCCTTCTTTTTGCAAGTCAATATTCTTGGAAAGAAACCCTAAAAGCATATCAACATGCTTCAATTCTGAAAGGAATATAATAGTTCGTTCGTTGTTCGAAGACATATGGATTACAACGCTTGGCACAGTGATATGGTTACCGCAACGGCTCATGCCCCGTCGTGTAGAGTAAGAGCGCACGTAGCGCTTGATCAATAGAAAAAATGACGAAGAACAACGGGTAAAAGGCAGGGTAGTGCTTCCTAAAATAAATTTTGATGCTCCGGTTATATACGCGCCGCCGCCAAGAACCGCTCCTCCTGCTGTACGCTGTTGATTTAAGGTGTGTCGCAACGGCTCCCGGAACGAGGTATATTTTGTACCCGCGGCCGTAGAGCCGCTTACTCATGTCGACATCGGTAAACTGAAAGGCCAGTTCCGGGTCAATAATGCAGTCTCCGACCGCCTCTCTCCGCCATATGAGGCACGGTATCGCTGGCTGCTCTATTTCGCAGATGCGACTCACGTCCAACCCATCGTACCGGTAGCGCTTAAAATAGCGCAATCCGAGCAGATATTTGTCCATAACCCTTCCGATAAGGGTGGTAAAAAAGAAAAATGCCGGCGTCATTATCCTGCGATAATACATCTGTGCCGAGCCGTCCTGGTTGCGCAAGTTTGCCGTAGCAGCGCCGGCACTTGGAGTACTATCCATAAACGCAATCAGGGCATGCACGGCGCCTGCGTGGAGCACGGCATCCGGGTCGAGCGTCAGTATATATCTTCCTTTTGTTTCAAGCATTATATTTACCGTTGCCCACCCGGCATTTTCTTCGTTCTGCACAAACCTGAAGCGCGCGTCATTTTTATACGCGGCATCCACGCGGGAGAATCCGCCGTCGGAGGACGCATTATCAATAACCGTCACCTCTATTTTCAAATCGCCTACGGTAGATACTATCGAGCGGAGAGCCCCGTTGAGCAGGTCGGAGGTGTTGTAATTTAAAACAACGATGGAAATATCAGGTTGTTCTTTCATTGTGTGCCCTTTGCTTCATAAACAGCGACGCCTCGTGGAGGCTTTGTATAGTGCCGATATCAAACCATTCTTTTTTTAGAATATGCGAGTGCAGAGTACCTTCCTTTGCGTACAGATTGTTAAGGTCGGTGATCTCATACTCCCCCCGCTTGCTTTTGGGAACCTTGCGTATCTTCTCAAAAACGGTGTTGTCGTATATATAGAGCCCCGTAACCGCAAGATTACTTTTGGGTTTCTTGGGCTTCTCTTCAATGTTAGTCACCGTACCCTTGCGGTTGACGGTCGCTACTCCAAAACGCTGAGGGTCGTTGACCTTTTTTAAAAATACGATAGCGCCTTTTTTAAACTTCTTGATGGCGGGCGCAATATCATCCATAAAGATATTGTCTCCCAAAAACAACACACAATTATCACTCCCCACATAATCCTCGGCGAAATACAGTCCGTGAGCTATCCCGCTTGGCTCGTTTTGGATAGCGTACACAATTTGTATCTGCTTTCCTTTTTTTGTTTTTGACTTAAAATGCTGACCGGAGCCGAGCAGCCGCACGAACGAGTCTATATGTTGGGGCGAGGTCACGAGCATGATTTTTGATATACCGGCATCCACCAGTTTTTCAATCGCGTGATAAATCACCGGCTTATCAAACACCGGGAGCAGGTGCTTGTTTGTCACCAACGTCAACGGGTAGAGCCGCGTGCCCGTGCCCCCCGCTAAAATAATCGCTTTCATGCCCTTATCCTATCTATGAGCTCCTGTACGCGCAAGCCTTCGGCAAAAGACGGAGTTGTCTGCGTATGCAGCATACAGGCACGGACGAATCTTTTCGCCAGTATTCTCACGATTTTTACCCGCTCGTCTTCGTTTTTCAGCCGCTTATCTTTCAGTACTCTCACGCGCTTTTCTCCCGCGCCGCTGTACGTTGTGACGGTAAAATTATCGACCACCGCGTCTTTATTCTCAAGGACGATCACTCCGCGCTCGCAGGTAAAGACCAGTTTGTGTTCAGCCCGCCCACTGGAGTCGGACGACAAATAGACGCTCCCCGTAATTCCCTTTTTAAACTTTAGAAGCATGGTAAACCCCAACTCGCCGTCATTTGGATTTTGAGGCGCGTATTCAAACAATGTTTTTGTGCCGATGATTTCGCCCGCAAAATGCTCAAGATAGTGCAAACCGTGTGAAAAATAGAAAGACAGCGCGCCGCCGCCCTCTTTTATTTTGGTTCTCCACGACCACCGGCGGTGGCGTATGTCACCGCTCTGCCACTCCCAGTGGACCGAGATGTTGCGAAGTTTGCCGAACTTTTTTGAGTCGAGCAGTTCTTTGACCTTCTTCCACTCGGCGACTTCCGGAAACATAAAATCAATGCCGTGCGTAATGCGCTTCTTGCGTGCCAGAGCATACAGCTCGCGGGCCTCGGCGCGCGTGGCGGCGAGCGGCTTTTCGGCGAATACGTGCAACCCTTTTGCTATGGCCGCTTCCGCTATGCGGTACTGGGCGCGCGGAGGAGTGGCGATGGCGACGGCGTCGATATCCTTCCGTGCAAGCAGTGCTTTCCACCCGGAGCGGTTTGTACATACCGCAACCACCCTGCAGCCTTTGACTGACTTAAAAGCCGGGAGCAGCCCGACGGTACCGAAACCTCCGCCGATAATGCCGATATTTAACACGCTATACTTCCGAATTTTTGACTACTCTGAAGTCGGGTAGCGGAATTACAAAGTCGGATTTGAGTCCCGCTTTTTTTAACCGCTTCATGATGAACTCCCCGTAGTGCCACGCAAGTAATATCACATAGACGGGCTTGTCTTTAAAAAGTATGCGCTCGTGCACGATAGGGATGTGCTTGCCCGGCAGATACATACCTATTTTAAGACCTTTATCGACTTCGGCGATGTAAGGAATCATCTCCCTATCGACCCCATAGTAGTTAAGCAATGTTACGGCGCGCCCCGGGGACGACTTGCCGACGATCGATGTCCCCGACTTCTTTGTCTTGATGAGAAATTCCATGAATTCAAGGCGGGCCACTTTGACGCGTCGCGCGAATTTTTCGTATGTTTGAAGCTTGCCCAACCCAGCCGATTTTTCTTCTTTGAGCAGTTTGGTTACCGCCGGACTTACCGGCCTACCCTTGCCTTTGGTAACGTGCACGCGGATGTTGCCGCCGTATCTGCTGCCGCGCTCCACATCGGTCACGGTAAAGTCGTATTGTTTGAATAGGGCGATTAGAGACCGCAATGAGTATGTCCGCAAGTGTTCGTGGTACATCGTGTCAAATTGGCCACCCCGTATCACATCGAGCAGGTAATGTGTTTCAGATATGAATACGCCGTCATCCTCAAGCAAATTATAGACACCCATGATGACTTCTCCGATGGTCTGCATGTGGGCGAAGACGTTCGTCGTGGTGATTATCGCGGCCTTGCCGTATTGCTTTTTTATTTTTTGGGAAGTTTTTATGTCAAAAAAAGACTGCAGTGTTTTGATGCCGTGCGCGTTCGCATACTTGGCAATGTTTGTAGGCTCGACCCCGAGCGTCCTGATGCCTTTTTTCTTAAAGCCGCTAAGCAGTGTACCGTCGTTGGAGCCGATATCGATAACGAGGTCGCGCGCGTTCAAATTATATTTTTCGATGAGAGAATGGCTGATAAGGCGCTGATAGTCGGCCAAGGGCTTGGAAATCCCGCTCCGGTACGGATACCCCGGGTGATACACCTCGCTCCCGTCGACGCAGTAGTCTATCTGCACGCCGGTGCACGATTGGCACCACACCATGCGCAACGGATACGTCTTTTCCGGCTCTCCCAGCATGCTCTTAGTGAGCAGGGTGTCGCACAGCGGCTGATGTCCTAGGTCAAGAATTGTGTGCAATTTGGAGGAATTGCATATCTGACAGCGCTCAATATGCCCTGTTTTGACGAGATGGTGTTTTGGGTAGGTCAATTTCATACAGGCTCAAGTGTAACACTTTTTGATTTCGAATCAAGAGTATTATAGAATCAGGTACCAAATGAAAAAAATCGAGATCTCGAGGCTGCGGAGAGAACAGTTTTTGTCAGACCTTCCGGATTTTCTTTTCCGCTCCGGCGCGAGAAAAAGTGCGAGGTGTATTTTGCTTCCGAACATAACCCACTGGCGCCCCTCACCACAGGAGGAGGGGCTCATACAGAAGGGGTGGAGAGCACTAACGAAATGGCGTCCCACGGTATATGATGGACCCCTGCTCCGCATGCACGCCATACAAGACAGTATAGGGGCACTCCTCTTCAAAGTTTCTGATGATGCCACTTACAGGCAGGTAACCGGCATGCGCAGCGACGCGTACGCGGAAGTGCTGCCGGAGGAAAATGTCTTGCAGGTATTGAGCATTATGCTCGTGCCGGTAACCACGGACGCTAAACTAATATTTTATGAGCGCGACTGCGGCGACTGGGAGCGCTCGCTTGAACTTCCAGGCGGGTTCGTCAAGCACGATGACCTACGGTCATCGGACGGGGATCTTATCGCCGTCGCGCGCCGCACGGCGGCCGCAGAATTGGATATGACAGCATTTGACCCCGACACCATTATCCTGCTGGGCGTGCTCGATTTTAAAAAAATTTGTGAATCCGTAGTGTTGTGCAAAGTACCGCTCACTGTTACTGCTCAAGTGTATGAGAAAGGAAATCCGGCTGCTCGTGGTATCCTTACCACCTACCCCGCTGATATAGACGAGATTCCCCTCCCGCTACATGCGCCGTCCGAGGCCGTTCTGAGGATACTCCGCAAACAGGGCTGGGCAGCTTAGCTTGTGGGCATGCTTTATATGTGGGTGTTCGCTCTGCCGGCGCGCGCGAGCGCGCGCCGCACCCAGTCTGCGTTCTGCACATACCATTTAATAGTCGGCTCAAATGACGAGCCGAGCGAGTGCGCCGGTTCCCATCCCAGCTCTTTTTTTATTTTAGAGGCGTCAATAGCATACCGGCGGTCGTGTCCGGGGCGGTCTTTTACGAAGGTGATGGCCGATTCGTCTTTGTTGAAATACGCTAAGAGTTGCCGCGCGAGGGAGAGATTGCTCACTTCATCGTCGGCGCCGATGTTATATATTTCGCCAGCCTTGCCATGAAGCAGCGCGAGCATCAGCGCCGCGCAATGGTCGTCAACGTGTATCCAGTCGCGCACATATAGCCCGTCTCCGTATATCGCTACCGGCCTCCCTTCCATAAGCCGCGTTATCGAGTACGGAATAAGTTTTTCCGGATGCTGATAGGGGCCGTAGTTGTTGGAGCACCTGGTAATGACGACCGGCAAATTGTACGTCACGCAAAACGAGCGCGCGACGAGGTCGGCGGCGGCTTTGGACGATGCGTACGGGGAGTTGGGTGCCAAGGGACTTTGCTCGGTAAACTTCCTGCGGGAGCCGAGTGGCAACGCGCCGTATACCTCGTCGGTGCTTACTTGTACAATTTTTTTGAGCGACTTTGCACCACGGAGCGCGCCGAGCAATACCGCAGTGCCCAACACATTGGTACGGACAAACTCCTCCGCACCGCCATGGATGCTCCTGTCGACATGAGACTCTGCCGCAAAGTTGATAGCGTAGGACGGCTTATATTTTTTGACCAGCCGCGACATGAGCGCCTTGTCTGCTATGTCGCCCTTGATAAAAGCAAGGCGTCTTGCGGGCAAGCCCTTGAGGTTCTCTTTATTGCCTGCGTAGGTAAGCGCATCGACGCATACGACCGAAGCCTTAGGGTGCGCCAAGAGCAGATGCCGGATGAAATTAGAGCCGATAAACCCGGCCCCTCCGAACACTAGTATGGTCGACTTGCCAAATCTTTGCATTGCGTGATGTTACTTTAAAAGTAAAGTTTTATCAATCAGTCGGTCATGAAATTTTGATAGCCAATACATCATACCCTTTCGGACGGTTGAAAAGGTATCGAACGTAAAGCTCGAGCCAGAGGCGCAACAAGTTGACCAGCTTGTGGTCAGGGAAGAGTTCGAGCTTGTAACCCTTCAGAATTCTTCGCAGAGAAGCCAGTCCCCCAAACTCCATCGTAAGATTGCTGACCTCGAAAAGTATGACGGGTGACGACATCTTTATAGTCTGTCGCGCTCCTTCCAAGACCCTGATTTCAAGTCCCTGAACATCGATTTTAATAAAATCGGGATTTAGGTCGAAGGAATCGAGACGCTTGAGCGATATAGATCCTTGCCCTGACACTTTGTATGTTCCTGAGTTTTCGCTACGGTCTCCAAGCGCACATCCGATAACCTCTATATTTCTATACGACGCGACGTTTTTCTGCAGGAGAAGTCGTGAGCGTTCTACCGGCTCAAAGGCGTATACCTTGAATGCCTTGTCCGCGACAGCGACCGAAAACTGCCCGAGATTTGCCCCAATATCTACGACCGTAGCCTGCTCGGGGAGATAGCTTTTAATCGTCTCGGAAAACTGTGCGTCGTAGAACACACCGAGCTTGGTAAGTCCGAAGTACACCTTACTGTCCTCGGTAGGCGAAGCGTAGAATGTACCTTGAGGAATAGTGATAGGTGTCATAGACATCACTCGATTACGTCTTTTTCCAATACACCCCCTCGCCGTCAATGTCGATTATTTCGTCGGTAACGCCATGCTCGCGCCGATAATCGTCTACGGCTTTGCGGCAGTTCGGTATCTGCCCGTAGTCGTCGATGATGCAGTACCCGCCGACCGAGAGCTTCGGGTAGAGGTTTTCAAGGATTTGGATGGTCGAGCTGTACATATCTCCGTCCGCGCGCAAGAGAGCTAGTTTCTCAATCGGTGCGCTAGGGAGCGTGTCTTTGAACCAGCCTGCAAGAAACTTAACACCATCATCTAAAAGCCCGTATTTGCGGAAGTTTTCTTTGACCGTCTCAAGAGGCACAACCATTTCATCAAAGATGTAGTGGTGGTCATCTTTCTCAACCGCATATTTTCCATCCGGGCGAGGCAGACCTTGGAAGGAATCGGCTACCCAAACGGTTTTCTTGAGCCCGAGCTCGCGCACCAGGGCTTTCATAAAAATAGTAGCCCCTCCGCGCCACACGCCACACTCGATGAGGTCGCCCTCGACGTTGTTTTTCGCGATTTCCCGCAGACAATGCTCAATATTGTCCATCCGCGCCACACCTATCATCGTCTCTGCGCTCGCAGGGCCGTACTTGCGCAGGCGGTTCTCCGTGAATGCGTAGGGATTTTGGCGCACGACGGCAAACCCCTTTGGCCGGAGAAACCGGTCCACTAGCATCAACAGGCGGTTATTCCAATGCCTATTATAGGTTTGGAGGGGTTTATACTCCATTCCAGTGCGGTGGTAATCGAGCAGGACTTTTTTCAACAGGTCGATGTACATTTCTTTTCCAGACATACTATAGTATTGTATCCGCATCTTCCCATGAAAATACTGTCTGTCAAAACTCTAGCTCTGTCCGAAATAAAGGTCGTGCAGTTCGCCTTATTTAAGGACAGCCGCGGATATTTTACCGAGAGCTTCCGTAAAAGCGACTTTGCGTCCCAGCCTGAATTGGCTTTTTTTTGCTCCACCGAGATAGTCCAGCAAAACGAAAGTTACTCGCTCCCCCACACGCTCCGCGGACTACACTTCCAGTGGAACCCGCATATGGGCAAACTAGTTCGTACGCTCTTTGGCCACATGATAGACATAGTCGCGGATATCCGCGTCGGCTCCCCGACGTTCGGAAAAGTCATTATGTATGATATGCAACACAGCCCTGTAGCAGAGAGTGGCGAGTGGATATGGGTGCCGCCGGGCTTTGCCCACGGTAATCTGTTTTTGGAACCCACGGTAATCGAGTACCTCTGCACCGGGCAGTACAGTCCCGGCTGCGAGGCGGGCATTTCGCCACTTTCTGCCGACCTCGATTGGTCGCTGGCCGACAAAGGGCTCAAGGCAGCTTTTGACACGGCCGCGGCATCTCCGGCACTGATTGTTACCGAAAAAGACCGCTTGGGGTTAAGCGTTAAAAACTGGACCGCCGACGCGCGCTCGGCCAATTTTATATATGGCAAAGTTTAACCCGCAACGTGTACTCGTGACCGGAGGCAACGGCCGGTTGGGCACCGAGCTTAAAAATATTTTGCCCAAGGCTGACTTCCCCGCCTCCGCCGTTTTTAACGTCACGAACGAAAAGCAGATGAAAAAGTACCTGCGCTCGCGCCGCCCCTCGCTCATCATCCACGGTGCCGCGGTTATCTCGCCCCCGGTTATCGACAAGGACCCGGCAAAAGCGCTCGAGGTCAATATCATCGGTACCGCGCTCCTCTCTAAGCTGTGCCTGCGCTACGGGATAACGCTCGTGTATATTTCCACCGACTACGTCTTCGACGGCAAGAAAGGCAACTACAAAGAGGATGATGCGGTGTTGCCGGTCAACAAATACGCGTGGTCCAAGCTTGGCGGCGAGGCGGCCGTCCGCATGCTCGATGATTATCTAATCATCAGAATGTCCTTCGGAGACAAAGTGTTTCCGTATGACAAAGCCTTTACCGACCACTACACGAGCCGCGAGAGCGTCGATGTGATAGCCAAGAAGCTGGTCGTTATGCTCAAAGCCGGCGCACGCGGTATTATTCATTTGGGACATACGCGCCGCTCGGTGTACCAGTATGCAAAAGCGCTCGGTAGCAAAAAAGCTATCGGAAAGATATCTATCGCTGACGTGCCGTTTGCGGTCCCAAAAGATACCTCGCTCAACACCGCAAAGTACAAAGCATATGCCAAAAAATAAAAAAATTCTCGTGGGCGGCGGCGCCGGATATATAGGCACTGAACTCATTCCTTTGTTGCTCAAAACCGGCCATGAAGTCGAGGTCATAGACTTATTGTGGTTCGGCAACCACCTGCCCGCGAGCGTCAAGGTCACAAAAAAAGACCTGTTCGAGTGTACCAAGGCGGACATGGCGGGTTTTGACGCTTTTATTTTTTTGGCAGGCCTCTCCAACGACCCAATGGCCGAGCACAGCCCTTCTAAAAATTTTATTTTCAATGCCGCACTGCCTTCCTACTTGGCCTATATAGCAAAAAAGGCTGGTGTGAAGCGTTTTGTATATGCATCTTCCTGCTCGGTATACGGATATACCGAAGATAAGGTCTTTGACGAAGAGTCGCCGACCTCTTCAAACTATCCCTATGGGCTCTCCAAGCTACAAGGAGAGCGCGGAGTGCTCGAGCTACAGGATAAAACCTTTTCGGCTATAAGCCTGCGACAAGGCACCGTCTGCGGCTATAGCAAGCGGATGCGCATGGACCTCATCGTCAACGCCATGTATAAAACCGCCATTTCTGAAGGCAAAATTACCGTCAACAACCCTGACATCTGGCGGCCTATCTATGACATCCGCGACTGCGCGCAGGCTTTTGTGGCGGCAATCAAGGCACCCGGACACGTGAGCGGTATCTTTAATGTCGCTTCCGGCAACTTTACCGTGGGAGACGTGGGCGAGCGGGTTAAACAAAGCGTTGAGAAGCTTTCGGGCAAAAAAATAAATCTGGAGATTAAACATATCGCAGACATGCGGAACTATAAAGTCTCAACAAAAAAAGCGGAATCGTTGCTGGATTTTAGGCCAAAGTATTCGCTCGAGAATATCGTTGAGGAGTTGTTCCTGCATAAAGATGACATTGGCGACCTCAACCAACGTCAATACTACAATATTCGAATCTTCAAAGAGATCGCAGAACGCGAGGAATTGCGCAATAAGCGACTCTCCGAAATGGATGACTTTAAATACTAGAGTTTCTTTATAATATCCAGCATGCGCGGCACTGCTACTTCGTAGGACTCTTCCTCGCGGATTGTCTTTTGACCCGCCGCGCCGAGTTGCGCGCGCAGCTCCGGGCTCTCTATAAGTTTTGCGAGCTTCTCCACCCACTCCTCCACGCTGTCGGCAAGAAAGCCGTTTACTCCGTCGCGCACAACATACGTTATCTCGCCCACGGCGCTTGTAATCTGTGCGAGTCCGCACGCCATGTATTCGTAGGGTTTAAAGGATGAGCGGGAGAGGTTCCATTCTCCCTTCTCTACCAGCGGGTTTACCCCGATGTCAAAACTCTGGATAGCCGGCGCCATTTCCCCCGGAGGCAGATACTCCACAAACTCCACGTTGAGGCCCGCGATAGGTTCAAATAATTCTTTAATCTTCGAAAACCCCCACACACCTATAAGCATAAACTTAAACGGCACGGATGTTTGTGCGGGCAGCTTTTTAAACACCTCCGCAAGAAGCGAGAGATTTTTATAGTGGTCCTTTGCGGTGCCTACCCATCCGATAACAATCGGAGCCTGCGGGAGCGAGTAGTCTTTGGTGTACTTTTCATAGTCGGCAAGCTTGACCGTGGTGTGAAAAATGTGCACATTCTGGTTGTATTGCCGCACCCAACTCTGGAGCGCCCGGCTGCACACAAACACCGCGTCGGCCATTTGCACAAGCTTCCTTGTCTTGTAAAAATCATGCATATAAATTGCGTCGTCAAAATCAAATATCATCTTCCGGCGGAAGAGAGCGAGGTACGCTACCATGAGGGTAAAAAAATATTTATTCCCGATAGTCCTCTGCAAAAATACAATATCTCCTTTTTTTATTGAAAAGAGAGAACGGACAACCGAAGCAATAAGAAAGAACTTCTTTGGCCAGTGCGTGGTTGATATATGCACCACCGGCGGAGAGTGCACCACCGTGTTTATGCCGCGCTCACGCAACTCCCTAGCGATACGGAACGCCCGTTGTCGTGAGTCGCCGATGCGCTCGTCCCCTTTAGTATAAAAATGTATCTTCATATGGAATGAATAACTTCAATAAAGCGCCTCGCATTTTCGTCCCACGAAAATTGTCTAGCGCGATGCAGACCCTTTTCTTTAAGCTCTGTCCGGAGCGAAGCGTCGCCGGCAATACGGCTCATCGCCGCTGCTATGTCCCCTGGCGCGAAAGGATTTACCAAAAGAGCTGCATCGCCTGCAACCTCCGCAAGCGCCCCGTTATTGGAAGTAATAACCGGAAGCCCCGCGTGCATGGCCTCAAGGATCGGCATACCGAAACCTTCAATAAAACTCGCAAAAACGAGTGCCTGTGCTTTTTGGTACAAGTACTGGAGCTGACCGTCCGTCACATATCCCAAGAAACGGACGCGACTCTCCATCCCGAGCTCGCGCGCCAAAATTACGAGGGACTCCGCGTACGCCCCGCCCTGCTTGCCGGCGATAAGGAGTTCGTGCGTGCCGTTGTGCTTTGCAAAAATAGCAAACGCCCTAATGATGCCTGAGACATTTTTACGCTCCTTGAGCACCCCTGCAAAAAGGAAGAAGTGCTCCGGGGTCGGCACTGGCTCAAGCTCTGCGGGTAATGTAATAAAGCCGTTGTATACAACTTGTATCTTCTCCAAATTAATGCCGAAGTGCCGTATCGTGCTTTGTTTTGCCGTTTCAGACACTGCTATCACTTTTGTTGCCTTCCACAGAGAAAGTGCGTGCGCGCAATATAAAACGGCCGAGTTGAGTTTTTCTTTTAAAGAACGCTCGGGCATCTCCAAATAAGCAAAATCGTGTACCACCACGATAGAGCGTTTAGGGAAGAAAAAAAGCGGAGTGATCGGAGTAAAAAATATATATAAATCCAACGTACGGTCCATATTTTGCGCACCTTGCAAAAACACCGACTTAACTCCCATTGCTTTTTTTGTATACACCACATAAGTGTTGAGATGATCTGCCGCACGAATCCCGCGCGCCATCTCAAATATCGCCCGACCCAGACCCCCCGGGCTCTCCTCCTTGTATGGATCAATCAGTAATCCTATTCTCATACTCTAGCGGACAGTTTGCGAACGTAGTATTTTATTGTACGCACGATCCACTTGGAACTCACTCCAGAGGGATATGTGCGGGCGTACGCGGGCAGGACTTGTATGTCTTCCTGTCGGATAGGGAGGTTGTGCCACAGCAATTGCTTATTGCCCTCCAGCACCAGCGTCCCGTCATACAGCTGGAAGAGGCGTGTGTAATAACTTGTACCCGCGTTGAGCTCATCGAGTGGCGACTCTTTGATTCCTAGTGATGGAAAGAGCTCATCAAGAATAAAGAAGGCATTGACGCCAGTTACGGCGGCGAGACGGTACCCCTTTTTTGCGCCCAGCTCCGCGAGCGCTTTCAGTGAGGAGCCTTGCTGTACGGACATATCCTGCGGCTGGATAAACGATATATCGTTTGGGATAGTGGGGTTGAATTCAATAACTACTACGCGTGGATTGTACTGCGAAAGAGAGTCCCATATATGGTAATCGTTGCCGTCTATATCCACGGAGAGCAGGTCGAAGTCGCGCGGGATGGGCGTGCGCGCGAGGATAGAGTCGAGCGAATGCTCCCCTTCAAACTTAACGAACTCGTTGAAGCAGTGCGCGCGCG